>Ga0181593_10002983_pt1 | contig 15605 bp, 13 predicted proteins | sample 071ome_19_FD_133756 | JGI IMG/M metagenome (GOLD analysis project Ga0181593, IMG submission 133756) | Coastal salt marsh microbial communities from the Groves Creek Marsh, Skidaway Island, Georgia - 071413AT metaG (megahit assembly) | ecosystem: Environmental > Aquatic > Marine > Intertidal...
AGTAAGCAGACTCACATCTGTGTATGCCTTCGCTGTAGATTCATTAAAGTTGCCAGTGCCAATATTCACGTATTGATTCAATACTCCCGCCTCTTTTCTGGTAATAAGCAAAACTTTGCTATGAACTTTCAATCCTGGAAAACCGAAAAGCACCTTTACCCCTTCATCTTCTAAAACTCTAGACCAATAAATATTGTTCTCTTCATCGAAACGTGCCTGAAGCTCAAGCACCACGGTAACGTTCTTTCCATTTCGAGCTGCATTAATGAGCGCATTGATGACCTTGCTCCTTTTTGATACACGATAGAGACAAATTTTTATCGATTTAACCTTTGGATCAAGAGCCGCTTCCTTTAACACCTCTATGATATGATTGAAGGATTGAAAAGGGAAGTGCAGCATCACATCCTTCTTTTTAATTACTTCCAAATGTCTTTCAACCTTTTTAAATGCCGGATGGATACTTGTGGACAGTGGTCTATAATAACCTCGTGAAATGTTGAGTTTGGGAAAACCCATAAGGTCCTTTAGATTGTGATATCGACCACCTGGGATAAATGCATCTTCATTGTTCTGCAAGTCCATCTTTTTGGTGAGAAAATTCTTCAAGTCTGATGGCATAGCAGCATCATATACAAAGCGCAACGGCTCCCCACGTCTTCGTTTATTCAAGCTTTTCTTCATCTTTTCGAGGAAGCTTTTCGATATATCATTATCAAGATCGAGCTGCGCATCACGGGTGATTTTGAAGGTGTAGGCATCTACCTTGTCAGGTTTGAAAATATCAAAAACCTCCTCCAAGTTGTGACGAATGATGTCATCCTGAATCATGATCACTTTGTTGCCGATTTCACTTGGAATTTCGATAAACCGTGGCAAGGAGGCGGGCACCTCCATTAGCGCGTACTCTACCTCTTGGCGTTTTCTACCGTGATTGAGATACAGAATACAACTCAAATAAATACCCTTATCTCTGAGCTGTGGAAACTCACTTATCTGATCAAGCATGATCGGCCCTATGATTGGGTCAACCTCATCTTGATAGTAATCCTTTACAAAAGCCTTTTGTGGTTTGGTTAGTTCAGTTTCATTTACGATGTAGACACTATTCTCTCTGAGCGTGGCCAATATTTCCGCGTAAATTCCCTCATAACGTCTTTGCTGCGCTATGGTGATTTCTTGAATTTTGGCAAACACATCTTTTGGATCATCCTTAGATGCCTCCATTTTTTCATTCAAGGCAATGAGGCGTTTAACGGAGGCCACACGAACGCGAAAAAACTCATCCCTGTTGTTGGAAAAGATGCCGAGGAACTTGAGCCTTTCCATAATGGGCACCGATTTATCCGCAGCTTCGTCAAGCACCCGTTGATTGAAAGCTAGCCAGCTAATCTCTCTATTTATAAGTCTTTTTTTTCTAGGCATATTCTGCGGTAATGTACGTCAAAGGTAGCTTAGGATTAAGGTTCATACTTCCTTACATAAGGTTGATAATCCTAAGGTAACCATCATTTAACGTATTCTTTAGCCGTTGAAAACTCTGTTGATAAGGATTATGCACCTTAAAGCGATGGCCTCTTTAATCATTGAAATTTGTAAAAACCAAGCAAAGGAAAGCAAACTTCATGTTTAGCATATTTACCAAAAAGAAGATTACCGAAGAAAAGCTGGCAAACTTCATGGCGAATTCCACCCTGAAACTTGTGGAAAGCGGTTTTGATGATGTGATTGAAATCATAGAAAACGATCCAGAGTTTGAAGTCAAGCCTTCATTGGATTCGAATAATATCGATGCCTTCCTACTGATAATCATTGCAGGTAACCTTAAGATGATTGAAGGCAAATTTGATACTGCGCGTACCGCACGATTGCTCGACAAGATTTACAGAAAGCTTGGTCATCACCTAAATGCAGAGCCCTCAATCTTAAGAGAAACGATTGCTAAGTATCAGTCTTGGATGGGTAGGATAAACCACCCAAGTAAAAATGTGCATTATGCCATGTCTAAGGCAATCTTCTTTAGATATGAACTCAATCAGTATCAAACAGAGTATTTCAAAAACATGAATACTCCTAACCCAATATCGCTAAAACGATTGGACGACATTGTTGGCCAGTTCATTTTTGATTGGTCTGAATTTCAAGAAAACTATAGACTCACCGAGGGCTAAGAGTAAAAGTGCTTTTTAGCCATCTCCACTATTTCATTTGCAATTGAGAGACAAGCAGTAGCTGCTGGGCTTGGCGCATTGAGCACATGAATGCTGTCTCTGCCATACTCAATCTTGAAATCGTCAATCATGTCTCCCGTTTCAGAAAGCGCCATTGCTCTTACACCCGCACGTTCGTGTGCAAGGTCTTCCATTTTCAACTCTGGAATGAGCCGTTGGAGCTGCGAAAGGAAAAGTTTCTTTGAGAATGCTCTTCGGTACTCCTCCAAGCCATAGCGCCAATGTTTACCGAAAAACTTCCAGGTACCTGCGAAAGTGGTCGCCTCTAGCGTATCCTTTAAATCGAAATCTGTTTTCTTATAGCCTTCTCTTTTAAATACAAATACCGCGTTTGGCCCGCATTCAACAGAGCCATCGGTCATGCGGGTAAAATGAACACCTAAAAAAGGGAACTTAGGATTAGGTACGGGATAGATCAGGTTTTTAACCTTGTGCTTTCCTTCTTCGCTCAACTCGTAATAGTCGCCTCTAAAACCCAAAATGGCCATATCGAGCTTAACGCCATCTTTTTTGGCAAGTCGATCGGCCTGTAGACCGCCACAGTAAATGACTTTTTTGGCTTCAATGTCACCTTTGCTTGTTTTGAGCAAGGTGTGATCATTCGTTTGGGAAACGGCAATTACTCGATGGTCAAGCAACACTTTGCTCGATTCATTCTTTGCCTCTAGCAGTTCACCAAACTTTTCAGTGGTCGCTCGAAAATCTATGATGCCTGTGCAACCCACTCTTATGCCAGCGATGCCTTTGCAAAAAGGCTCAATCTCACGGATTTGTTCTGTAGTAATGCTTTCAATTCCCTCTACTCCATTTTCAATTCCTCGATTTTTAATCAGCTCTAAATGCTCGAGTTCACTCTTATCTGTAGCAACAATCACTTTGCCGCAGATGTCGTGGTTAATATGGTAATCCTTCGCGAACTGGACCAGCTCCCTTCTACCCTCAACACAATTTTTGGCTTTGAAAGAACCCGGCTTATAATAGATCCCAGAGTGGATCACACCTGAGTTGTTACCTGTTTGATGATTGGCAAGAGCCTTTTCCTTCTCGATAATCGCAATAGATTTATCCGGGTATGCCAACTGTAACTTGTATGCGGTAGCTGCACCTACGATGCCACCACCGACAATAGCAATATCAAAAGTTCGATTCATAATATTCTAGACTTTTATTGGTCCTATGCTTTTTTCACGTTTCACCATGAGTATGAGTAACAAACCAAGGATAAAAAAGGATGCAATAACAAGAGCTGAATTACGCATACTCTCGGTGACACCTTCAATAAAACCAAATAAAAATGTACCGATCACAATTCCAATTTTTTCGAGCACATCATAAAAGCTAAAGAAGGAAGCATGGTCTTTTGTTTTTGGAAGCAGTTTGGAAAAAGTCGATCGAGAAAGCGATTGAATACCTCCCATCACAAGACCCACTACTCCTGCCAAAATGTAAAACTGCATAGGAGTAGTAATGACATATGCAGCCAGAGCAATACTTACCCAAATCACCAGGGACATTGCTAACACAGGCACATTGCCCAAACGAGCAGAAAGTCGAGAAAACAAAAAGGCTCCAGCAATAGCTACAAACTGAATAATAAGTACGCTAATAATCAAGCCTGTGTCGCCTTCTCCACCCCAGTCCACCTCTTTCTTAGCAAAAAGCACCGCCATAACCATTACCGTTTGTACGCCCATATTGTAAATGAAAAATGCCCTGAGAAATCTGCGGATATTAATTAAACTCTTGAGCTGTTTGGCCACCTTTTGCAACTCTTTAAATCCGTTCCAGATGAAGCCAGTGCCTTTGGGTCTAACACCGTAAACATTATTGGGTAATGCACTATATGTAATTTGGGCAAAGCCAGCCCACCATAAGCCCACTGCAATGAATGAATATCGAACCAGATGATTTCCAAAAACTGTCAGCACATTCAGAATTGCAATTAAGAGCAAGGCACTTCCAATATAACCCAAAGCAAATCCCTGTGCACTAACCTTATCATGTAAGGATACATCTGCAATTTCTCGCAGATAAGCATGGTAACAACCTAGGCTACCCCAAAAACCAATGCTTGCGGTGAGCACGAAAACCATGGAAAACTCAAGGTATGCTGGATCGAAGAAATAGAGCATGGCACATGAAACTGCGCCTAGGTAGCAAAAGAATTGAAGAAACCTTTTTTTATTACCACTGTAGTCTGCAATGCCACTAAGAAGTGGAGATATGAATGCAACAATTAGAAATGACAATGAGAGTATATAGCTGTAGAGCTCGGTATTTATCAACTGAAATCCGAAAAAATCGACATATGCCGTTTCTCCTGCTCCAATATCATCAGGCGTGGTAATTGAAGAATAGAATATCGGGAAGATTGCAGTGGTAATCACGAGATTGTAAACTGAGTTGGCCCAGTCGTAAAACGCCCAAGCCCTCATTGTTTTCGGATTATTCTTCTCCAATGCCATTCCTAGCGAAATTAAAAAGCCACCCTAGTTAGAGTGGCTTTTTCCAAACAATATTTGGTTGCACTTAATTCTTGCTAATCACAGTGAACATAACTCTTCTATTCTGAGCTCGTCCTGCTGGAGTACCATCAGTAGTCACTGGTTCAAAATCTTGTAAACCAACCACAAGCAATTTGTTCTCAGCTACGCCTGCCTCGATCAATTTTTCTTTCACCAAGTTTGCTCTTTCCTCAGAGAGGTTGCCTTCAGCTTGAGCTTCTTCTACTGGATCTGTGTGCCCAATAACCTTGACCTTATACTTGGGGTGTTCAGTCAACAAAGTAGCAACTTTAGCAATATCTTTTGATGCTAATTTATTTATTGTTGAGGTTCCTTCATCGAAGTAAATTCTGGTTCGTTCCACATCTTCAGAAACATCCACATCCATTTCAGAACTAGTCTCTACTGAATACACCACATTAATGGAGTTTCCACCAGCATCGAGTTCACAGTCACAAGACTCTACACCAGCCATATTCATCACACTTACGTCATCAATGTAGTAATATGCGCTTCTTGCCTGCTGACCCATAATTCCTTTAGGCTTCTTGATTTTGCCATTTTCTGTATCGTCTGCGGTTCCAAAATTTCCGATCGTCAAATACTGTTCTCCGCCCTCGGCAATGTATGTCTGGCATATTGCTTCCCAATCAAACATCTCCTCAAAAATTCGATTATCTGAATGCATTACCTGTGGCTTAATGTTTCCCGAAGCGATATCCTCAGGTGTCAATGGTTTTTTACTAAGAACCATTCCGATATTATTTGCCGAGTACTTTGAAAGCATACCCAACATTACATGCATTTTCACACAGTACACTTTGTCATCCTCCATTTTAGAGCTCAACTGAGTTTGTAAGTACTGTTTTGGTTCAGCATCTTTATAAGAATAGATCGTAATTCCTGCATAGCTCTCGCCATCCTTTGGATCTCCATCTCCATATAAGTTAATAGGTACTTTATAATCGTCTGATTTCGCTTTGGGAGAAAATAAGTCTGCGGGAGCATCTGTGGGCGACACCCATGGATAGGCATACTCAATAGTGCCTCCACCTTTTACTTTTTTGGATACGGATTCGAAACTTCCATTCTGAACCATGTTTCCTTGCGCATATACTCCACTCACAAGTAGAGTCAACGTTATTGCTATGGTGATCTTTTTCATATTCTTATACTTAGTTTCTGTGTTGTTTAATTGTGTCTATAAATAACTTCACTTTTTCCCAGCTTGTATCGGGATAAACACCGTGGCCCAAATTAGCGATGTGGCTTATCCCACTAAATGAACTTAACATCTCCTTAGTTTTTTGCACTAGATATGAATCAGATCCATAAAGTATCGTAGGGTCTAAATTGCCTTGTAAAACTTTGCTTTGATTCAGCTGATGCACTTCTCTCGGATTCATCGTCCAATCGAGACCAATGGCGTTAAAATCTGTATTCATTAAATCTTCCAATGCAAAGTGCGCTGACTTGGCAAATACAATGTTTGGTACTGAGTCAACCTCGGCAGCGATTCTATCGAGGTATGGTATGCAAAACTCACGATAGAGCTCATTGCTCAACACACCGGCCCAAGAATCGAAAACCTGATAGAGTGAAACCCCGGCTTCCACCTGTAACTTTAGGTAGTTGATCGTTGAGCTGGTGATCATGTCCAACAATTTATGCGCTGACTCAGGCGTTGAATGCAGCCACTTCCTTGCTTCGCTGAAGGTTTTACTTCCCTTACCCTCAATCATATAACAAAAAATGGTAAAGGGAGCTCCAGCAAAACCAATCACCGGCACTCGGCCATTCAATTCCTTTCGCGTCAAAGAGATGGCATCATAAACGTACTTTAACTCGCCTCCATCGGCAACCTTCAATCGAGCAATATCTGCATCGCTTGATATGACCTCTGGAAATCTTGGACCCACACCTTCCTTCATCTCGTATGGAAGTCCCATGGCTTCGGGAATGACCAAAATATCTGAAAAGATGATAGCGGCATCCGTTCCAAGAATATCAACTGGTTGAATGGTTACCTCAGCAGCTCGCTCGGGTGTTTCTACCAGCTCTTTAAACCCAGATAGGCTGGCGCGCACTTTCCTATACTCAGGCAAAATTCTCCCAGCCTGACGCATGACCCATACCGGTGGCCTCTCGACTTTTTCGCCCTTTATTGCACGAATGATTAGATCGTTTTGTAGCTCCAAGTTAAATGATGTTAGGCGTTGGCCTGCTTTCGAATAAGGTTTAATGCGCTACCCGCCTTAAACCATTCAATTTGCGCTGCATTATACGTATGGTTTAATGCAATGACATCTTTAGACCCGTCCGAGTGCACCACTTCCAAATTGAGCTGCTTGCCAGGTGCAAACTGATCAAGATCTAAGAAGTTAAATGTGTCATCTTCCATAATCTTGTCGTAGTCATGCTCATTGGCAAAAGTCAATCCAAGCATACCTTGCTTCTTAAGATTGGTCTCATGGATTCTAGCAAAAGACTTAACAATCACCGATTTCACACCTAGATGGCGTGGCTCCATTGCCGCATGCTCACGTGATGAGCCTTCGCCATAATTGTGATCTCCGACCACAATGGATGGCACACCAGCCGCTTTATAAGCTCTTGCCACATTCGGCACCTCATCTATCTTGCCATCAAGCTGGTTAACAACGGCATTAGTCTGCTGCCCGAATGCATTAACGGCACCAATCAAACAGTTATTGGATATGTTGTCCAGATGACCACGATACCTCAACCAAGGCCCAGCCATAGAAATATGGTCTGTGGTGCACTTACCCCAGGCCTTTATTAGCAACTTAGCTCCGGTAATGTTTTTACCATCCCAAGGCTCAAAAGGTGTCAGCAATTGAAGACGATCTGACCCTTCCTTCACATTAATTTCAATACTAGAGCCATCTTTTGCAGGCTCTTGATAACCATTATCTTCAACTGCAAAACCATTGGGTGGAAGCTCAAACCCTGTAGGCTCATCTAACATAACTTCCTCACCCTTTTCATTAATCAACTTATCAGACAGAGGATTGAAGTCCAACCTTCCTGAGATTGCAATGGCAGCCACCAATTCTGGTGAAGCTACAAAGGCGTGTGTGTTTGGGTTTCCATCAGCTCTTTTCGCGAAGTTTCTATTGAATGAGTGAACAATACTGTTCTTCGGAGCATTCTTTGGGTCTTTATATCGTGCCCATTGTCCAATACATGGTCCACATGCGTTGGTAAAGATCGTTGCGTCTACATCCTCAAAAATCTTCAATATTCCATCTCTATCTGTAGTATACCTCACTTGCTCACTACCTGGGTTAATCCCAAATTGTGCTTTTATTTTTAATCCTTTATCAATAGCTTGCTTAGCGACAGAAGCTGCACGACTTAAATCTTCGTAAGACGAATTGGTGCATGACCCAATCAATCCCCATTCAATATCTTGTGGCCAATCCTCAGACTTCAATCTCTCTTTCATTTCAGAAACTGGTGTATCGATATCTGGTGAGAACGGACCATTCAAGTGTGGCTCCAATTTGGAAAGATCAATTTCAATCACCTCATCGAAGTATTGTTCAGGGTTTGCATACACCTCATCGTCTCCAGTGAGATGGTCTGAAATTTGGTCTGCTAAATCAACGACATCTTGTCTTCCGGTAGCAGCAAGATACCTTCTCATACTCTCATCATAACCAAATGTGGACGTAGTCGCTCCGATCTCCGCACCCATATTACAGATGGTACCTTTTCCAGTACAAGACAACGCTTTTGCACCTTCACCAAAGTATTCTACGATTGATCCCGTGCCCCCTTTTACGGTAAGGATTCCCGCCACTTTAAGAATTACATCTTTAGGTGCGGTCCAACCGCTGAGCTTGCCTGTTAATTTCACACCTATGAGTTTTGGAAACTTTAGCTCCCAAGGCATACCCGCCATTACATCTACGGCATCAGCACCACCGACTCCAATGGCTACCATACCAAGTCCACCAGCGTTCACTGTATGACTGTCTGTACCGATCATCATTCCACCTGGAAAGGCATAATTCTCTAAGACAACTTGGTGAATAATTCCAGCACCGGGCTTCCAAAAGCCAATTCCATATTTGTTTGAAACTGATGATAGAAAATTGAATACTTCGTTGTTCTTGTTCAAAGACTCTTGTAAATCCTTATCTGCTCCTATGCGTGCTTGAATCAAATGGTCAGCGTGCACAGTTGACGGAACTGCTGCCTTATCTTTCCCTGCCTGCATAAACTGCAATAGAGCCATTTGAGCCGTAGCATCCTGCATGGCCACACGGTCTGGCGCAAAATCTACATAGCTACCACCCCGTGTAAAAGATTCAGTGGGCATTCCATCCCATAAATGGGTATAGAGAATCTTTTCAGAAAGTGTCAGTGGTTTATTTAAAACTTTTCGAGCGGTTTCTACCCTTTCTGGGAACTTCGCATAAACCGCTTTAATCACATTTATATCGAATGTCATAACCTACTTATTAGTGTTTTACGGGGTTGTGATAAAGTGCTTTCTTAAAATAAAAACAAAAGGCCTCCCCAGTTGAATGAGAAGGCCTTGTATCTTTTATGTACTCAATCAAAATTTATTCTCCAATAACTTCAAAAGAAATGGTTTCGACAACATCACGATGAAAACCAACCTCGGCCTCATAAGTGCCGATTTCTTTGATGGTATCATTAGTGATTTTGACATGTTTACGATCCACATTAAACCCAAGTTTATTGATTGCCTCTGCAAGTTGGATGTTATTAACGGAACCGAAAATCTTTCCGGCCTCACCAACTTTTGCTCCAACCTTGATTGTCATTCCTTTCAACTTTTCAGCTGCTTCAGTTGCTGAGTCTTTTTCTTTCTCGATGCGCTGAGATCTCTGTTTCATTGTCTCAGCATGCATTTTTTTAACTGACGCATTTGCTAGAACAGCTTTGCCTTGCGGAATTAGATAGTTTCGACCGTATCCAGGCTTTACCGTAACCAAGTCATCCTTGTAGCCCAGTTTATCAATATCTTCTTTAAGTATTACTTCCATAATTCCTGGTTATTTTAAAAGGTCGGTTACATATGGCATCAATGCAAGATGTCTTGCACGCTTCACAGCAGTTGAAACCTTTCTTTGATATTTGACTGATGTACCTGTAATTCTTCTTGGCAACAATTTACCTTGTTCATTTACAAATCGCAAAAGGAAATCAGCATCCTTGTAATCCACGTATTTAATACCAGCCTTCTTAAACCAGCAATACTTCTCCTTCTTCGTTTCAATTTGAATTGGAGCTAAATATCTAATGTCATCTGCCATTTCTTATTCCTTTTCTGCAGCTAGAGCTGCTTTCTTGTTAGACTTGTTTCTTCTGCTCTCGGCAAACTTGATGTGATGCTTTTCCATTTTCACATTTAAGAATCTCATCACTCTTTCATCTCGAATAAATTCTATTTCGAAAGGTTTGATTAAGTCACCTTCCGATTCGAATTCAATGAGGAAATAGAATCCAGTTGATTTCTTTTGAATTGGGTAAGCAAGTTTTTTTAGACCCCAAGTCTCCTCATGATGGATTTTTGCACCATTCTTTTTGAGAAAACCTGTGAATTTCTTTACTGTTTCCTTTGCCTGGTCTTCAGACAAAACGGGAGTTAAAATGAAAACAGTTTCATATCGGTTTTTCATTGTTATTAATTATTGTTTTAAAAACGGGGTGCAAAGATACTATTACCTTATTAATCAGCAAATAGAACATAAAAAAAGGCCCCATAAATAGGGCCTTTCTTTTGCTCTAACTATCTACTAGTGTTGTACCACAACATTTCCTTCATGGTGCTTATCACCATAGATTACCTTGATGATGTAAACACCATTTGGTAAGTCAGCCGTCTTTAGCTCTACATTATTGGAAGTAATCGATGACGCAACTTCTAATATCTTTCCTGTGCCATCAATCAATTCAACGCGAGTATCATCTGATTTTTTGTTTACATTTAAACTCACCGTAGTCATTTCATTGGCTGGATTTGGCATGAGGGTCTGGCCAATCGCTGATATTTGGATCAACATAAGGCATAGCAATAACAGTGAGATTGGTGGGTAGAAACACTTCATGGTTTAAGGTTAGTCGAAAAAGTAACCATTCAGCGATAAAAAACCAATTCTTTGCTATTCTATTTCAATCTAAGCAATCCCGTTACTTTGACACATTTTATTACAGTTTTGTAAAGAATGCCTGTCGTGAAAGACCATCTGGAGTGTAAAGCCTAATCAAATAGCTACTACCTTCCAATTCTGAAACGTCAATATTCACAGGTTCATCATTATCATTAGTCAGAACACCCGCGCTTATAATAGACCCTTTTAGATCTAAAATCTCAAACCCACTAATCTCGAGCAATGCTTCGGTAGTTTCTATATGAATAAAATCAGCCGTAGGATTAGGCCAAAGTCTGATACCTTCATCGTTGCCACTGATATTGGTGATACCGGCTGCTTCTATCAGAGCCTCAACATCGTCTTCACCTTTACATCCATTATCATCGGTAACAGTACAAGTATATATTCCCGCTTGATATACATCAATGGTTTGTGTAGATTGATTTGTACTCCATAAATAACCTATGTAGCCGGCTCCAGCATCTAGTGTCACAGGAGCAGGACCTGAAGTGGATGTTACTATAGGTTCTGGATTTGGCACCACTTCATCAATGGTTGCGGACGCCATACTTTCACATCCATTTGATGCGGTAACGGTAACACTTACAGTACCCGTATCACTTAGTGTGAATACCTGAGCCGTAGATCCATCATGCCAAAGATAGCTTTGCGCACCACTACCTGCATTAAAAGTAAAAGAGCTTCCCTCACAAATAACGGTATCGGATATTGTAATTATGGGTCTATCAAGCATGGTGATATTTACCGTGTCTGTATCTGTACACCCTAAGGAATCGGTCACAGTTACAGCGTAGTTTCCGGTAGTGAAAACTTCGATAGTTTGAGTCGTGTTGCCAAAATTCCAATCATATGATTGATAAGAGCCAGCATCAAGCAACTCACCACTGCACAGCTCTCGATTAGGCCCAAGATTAACTGGTAAAATTGGAAGGTAACTGATGACAGCGCTTCCCGAAATATTTGCCGTATCCGCTGGACAGCCCGCTGAATCTCCAACGAAAGAGATGGTAAAAGTCCCAGACAAACTCGTTTGCACCACAATCGGGGATACTGTATCTCCTGTTAATGTCGTAGGGGTGGTGCCATTGGTAAAAGTAACATCCCATGGAGCAGTCCCAGTGAGTTCTATGGTTAATTCACCTTGCTCATCAGTGCAGTAATTCCCTCCTCCAGAAATATGCGCGGTTGGTGTTGCAAATGTGGTTAACTGACCAAGAAGAGTATCGTTACTTAAATTCACGTCTCCAACATTATCTACTCTGGCTTCCAAGGTCCACGTCCCTCCCATGGTGGTATTGAAAACCAAAATATCAACTGTATCACATTCGCAAACATCAAGCGTATCTGGATATGAGTAGTTGACGGTCACTCCATTAGTGTCTAAATCAATGCCGAATCCATGTTTTGGTTCATAGCTTCTATTGCAAAACTCAGCTGTGATTGTGGTGGTAGATGTGCCACAAATTGAGTCCGGATAGGTCAATTCAACCAGGGCCACGTCATTCGATTCAGCAACAATGACATCATCTAATCCATATCCTTCATTGGTTACACTTCCATTTGATGCTAATCTCCATCGGATCAATACGGATGTGTCATTGACATAAGATGATAAAGAGTGTTCCATAGGCTCCCAACCGTTTGACTGCCCAGTCCACCCATTACCATTGCCTAACGATGTTGAAAGAGCAGAAACCGTGGAACTATTATACCATGGACCAGTAGAAAGTGTTGATCCTAGTGTGGCCCAAGTAGCTCCGCTATCTCCAGAAACTTCAACAGCTACCCCATCCGTTCCATTCTGAAGATCATAGTTGCACCAAAATTTAAGCATTGGATCGTTAAGCTCAGTCATATCAAAAGCAGGACTTCGCACAAAGCTTAACTCACTGTTGTTATGATCACCATCAAGATTTGTAACCCACGCACTATCTCCAGAATATGCGCTATCTATAATCGTATTCGTTGGCTCTCCAAATTCCCATGAATTTAACGTTCCTCCGGATTCGAATCCTCCATCACCGCCTTCAAAATTTTGGCAATAAGGCAGAGACGCTCCATCGATCATGTCAAAGCCAAACATCATTCGATAGGATCCATTGCTTGTTGGGTTGGCTGCTGTATAAGGTTGAGCAAATGCCCTCCAAGCACCTGCAGCGCCAGGCGCCACACCACAAAACCATGAGTCGAATGTGCTCATATGCGACTCAATTTGCACAATTAGTGGTAAATTGGGGTTAAAAGGAAAAGGATTGTCTAAATCAATCGAAAACCACTGACCATTGATATTATTGATGGTATAATTACTACTAAAGAAAACTTCTGTCATCCCTGTTGTCCATGAACCAGAACTCAAATTGGCAACATTTTCTTGCTTCATAGAAATTCTCAAGTGATCGTATGGCGCACTACCATTACCACTTGAATGCGTGAAATAGTATATTCTGCTGATCTGTTTTCCTGAAGGAACCGCTCCAAAGTCCCCAGCTGGCCAAAGCTGTTCACCTTTAGCACCTGCTGAAGCCCAGCTGAGTGGTATAGAATTTCCTCCTGATGACGTGGCTACATTGAAGTACTCTTGAGATGTGCCATAAAATGGAAGTAATGCAATACAGACTGAGGCAAATAGTCGAACAAGATATACTTTGGAAAAAGAGGTAGAGGTGTCAATCATGAGCTCAAAGGTCTTAGTGTGTTTTTCTTTACGTTTCAAATATTCACAATAAATTTCTAAAAATTCTATTTCACGTAAACGAGAGCTATCTTTTTTTAATTATCCACACGAAACGTTTTGAAGAAATTTACATTTGGCACGAATGGAAAGCACTCAAAATTCATTTGTAGTTTCTGCAAGAAAATATCGCCCGAATGATTGGGATGAAGTAATCGGGCAACAGTCAATAACCGAAACGCTCAAAACCTCAATAGCAGAAAACCACCTTGCACATGCCTACCTATTTTGCGGGCCGCGTGGGGTTGGTAAGACTACTTGTGCTCGAATTTTTGCCCGAGAAATAAACAAGACCGATGGCAAGAAGGATAGCGATTTTTCATTCAATGTTTTTGAACTCGATGCAGCCTCCAATAACAAGGTAGATGACATTCGGCAGCTTACAGATCAGGTAAGAATACCGCCTCAGGTTGGGAAGTATAAAGTTTACATTATTGACGAGGTTCACATGCTCACCCAACAGGCTTTTAATGCATTTTTAAAAACCTTAGAAGAGCCTCCTAAACATGCGATTTTCATCTTAGCCACCACGGAGAAACACAAGATCATACCCACAATATTGAGTCGTTGTCAGATCTACGATTTCAATAGAATCTCTGTGAATGAAATCGTTAATCAGTTACAAAGCATTGCGTCAACAGAAAAGATTACTGCGGAAGATGAAGCCCTGCACACCATCGCCCAAAAAGCCGATGGTGCCATGCGAGATGCTTTATCCATATTTGATCAATTGGTGAGTTACACTAGGGGCAACCTAACGCACGAAGCGGTGCTCAAGAATCTTCATGTACTGGATCATGAATATTATTTTAGCCTTACACATCAATTGATAGCTGGAGACTACGCTGCCGCAATGCTCTCACTAGATGAAATCTTAAAACTAGGTTTTGATCCTATTCATTTCATATCTGGCCTAGGCAGCCACTTTCGAGATTTGCTTATGTCTCAGAATCCGAAAACTGCGGCACTTCTTGAGGTGAGCGAATCAGCCAAGCAGACATATATTGAGCAAGCAAGCAGTGTCAGTGCGAATTGGCTATTGGATGGTTTAGACCGAATACAGCAGGCGGAGTTTCGGATAAAGCAATCCTTAAATTCAAGGTTATTACTTGAGGTAACGCTATTGAATATCTCCACTCTTCCCGAAAAAAAAAACTTAAGTAATCCAGAAGAGAAGCCGCTTCCTAAGGCTATTGACACCAAAAAGAAAGTAGACCGCTCTCTGCAGGAGTCTGCTAAGGCTCAGAGCCCCGAAGCACAAGACGTAAAACCCGATATTGAAGCCAAGAGCGGGCAGAGTGAGAATGCCGAATTCAAGCCACAGAGCAACGCTGAGCAAAAACCACCGCCACCAAGCTCAGAGTCGGAGAAACCAGCCGAATCAGAGGCAACAAGAGAAATCCAAAAGCATATTGCTGGAAAACGCAGACGAGCAGCCACAAAGACAATATCGATCCAAGAAACCTCTACAATGGTTGAAACAGAAGTTCCAAGCACAGCGCTATCAGAATCTGAACCCACGAAAAGCATAGGTTCATTAGCTCTAACTCAAGCTTGGGAGCATGCCCTTGAATCAGTCGCAAAAGACAACAATACCCTTAGGGCAATTTTAGCTCGCACTGATTTATCGAAATTAGAATCCACCAACAGCATTAGGGTTGAGTTGCATCATACCGTTGAACAAGCAGAATTTGACCTTTTGCGTTCTGACCTTTTAGAAGAACTCAGAACGATGACTGGAAATAGTAGCCTTGAACTCACTTCTGAGTTGGTAGACCAAGTGACCACGGCCAAACTTTTTACACCAAAAGATAAATATGACCATCTTGCTGCCAAGAATCCGAATCTTGATGTTCTAAAGAAAAAACTTGATCTAGATATATCCTTTTAATTGAATACTTATGAGATACTTACTAATTGCCCTTACCTTAATCAGCTTCATTGGATGTAATTCCAACGATCAACC
>Ga0181593_10002987_pt1 | contig 15600 bp, 10 predicted proteins | sample 071ome_19_FD_133756 | JGI IMG/M metagenome (GOLD analysis project Ga0181593, IMG submission 133756) | Coastal salt marsh microbial communities from the Groves Creek Marsh, Skidaway Island, Georgia - 071413AT metaG (megahit assembly) | ecosystem: Environmental > Aquatic > Marine > Intertidal...
TCTCAACGTCATCATCACAGGCTAGGACAGACAGCGCGAGCGCAAGAGACAGAAAGAGCGTGTTGATTTTCATAGAAGCTCACTTAGAGACGATAGGGTCTGATTCAACCTCAAAGGTGTAATGTTTGGCACCAAGTACGACAAAACATGATACCCTCGCAAGGAGATTTAGAGATCTTAGCTCAGGAGCGCGCCCGTGGCGAAGGTGATGCTTATCGTTCCCCCGCTGACGGGCCACATCAACCCAACAGTCGCGGTGGGAGAGTCCCTCTTGGAGAGAGGGCATGAGGTGTGGTGGGTGGGGCACAAGAGCACCTTAGTGAGGTCGCTCCCTGACACACTCCACCCCCGCGCTCATGTGTGGGCGATGGGAGAGGAGTGCTCCGCAGACCAGCTTGGAGCGCTTCATACGGGACGAGACGCCCGTGGGGTTGCCGCCTTTCAATTCTTGTGGGAGGGGGTGCTCTTACCCCTCGCAGAGTCCTCGTACCAGGAGGTGTTAGAGGCGATTGAGCGTATACAGCCTGAGCTCTGTGTTGTTGATCAACAGACCCTAGCGGGCGCGCTCGCGTGTCGTGTGACGGGGACCCCTTGGCTCACGTCATGCACTACCTCTGCAGGGGTGGTTGACGCGCTTGGAGCGCTCCCACAAGCGTCAGCATGGCTACAGCATCGTATTGAAGCGAGCCTTGAGCGCCTCGCGCTCCCCGAGCTCACCACGCTCACCCTCAACGAGCTGACCCTCTCCGCTCAAGGTGTCATGATCTTCTCGAGCCGTCAGCTTAGTCGCGCAGCCCACCCAGAGGCGGACTTCCCTGATAGCTATCACTTTATCGGCCCAGCGCTACAGGTTAAGCGAGCGACTATAAGCTTCCCTTGGGGTCGACTAGACCCGCAAAAGAGGAAGGTCTTTATGTCTCTTGGTACGGTCAACGCGGAGCGGGGGACGAGGCTCTATCAGGTCGCGCTAGACGCGTTCTCTGATGGAGCCTATCAGCTCTGTCTCGTCGCGCCAGATGAGCTTGTGCCCGAGACGCTCCCCGCGCACGTCATCCGTCAACCAAGGGTCCCACAGCTAGAGCTATTACCTTATATGGACGCCGTGATTACCCACGCAGGCCACAACACGACCTGCGAGTCGCTCGCTCATGGTCTCCCTTTGATCGCGCTCCCGATTAAGGATGACCAGCCGATCATCGCGGAGCAGATTAAGCAGGTCGGGGCGGGGCTGAGGCTACCCTTCGCGAGGGTCAAGTCACATCAGCTACGGAGCGCGGTTGATCGACTGCTCACCGAAGGTCAATTTAAGACCGCAGCGCAAGCGATTCAGGGAGAGTTTAAGGCGCTGGGTGATGGAGGGGCGGGGGGAGCCGACCTTGTGGAGCGCTGTCTTTCATAATCATATAGACCTACGGAGCGCTTTCCACCGAAGTCAGGATTGACAAGACCAAGACGAGAGCTTACAAGACGAGTCACCCTCATCTCAATGACCTAAGACTCTGGAGATCGTCATGACAAAGAAGACCGCTCGTCGTAAGGCCGCCCGTAAAGCTAAGCTCCGTAAGGTGAAGCTCCGCACCGCTTCACTGCTCAAGAAGAAGCGCAACGGGCGCCTCAGCTCAACCTGATCCCCGCTCGGTTTAGGTGACAAAAAAGGCGCTGATCTCAGATCAGCGCCTTTTTATTTTCTGTTTGGGCCTAATGTCTGGGTGGCCCATGGGCTCGAGGCGTCAGGTTCGCCTCAAGCGTGAGCCAGCGTGGACGTGAGCTTACTTGCTCCCTTTACGCCCCTTACGACCCTTTACCCTCTTGCCTTTGCCCTTGCTTTTACGACCCTTGCCCTTTCGAGCCTTGGTCTTACCCTTCGCGACCTTCCCCCTCCCTGAGATGCGGATCGACTTGCGAGCGCCAGCCTTTGCGCGGACCTTAAAGGTGCGGGTCTTGCAGGCTGTAACGAACTGCACGGTGTGCATACCGGGCTTCATAGGGATCGCGCGCTTCTTATTCGCGTTGAGCTTGCCACGGCCCTTCCCGTCAACGATGAGCTTCCCGCTCGTCGCGCTTGAGATCAGCAAGACAAAGAGCTTCTTAGCGACGCGACGCTTAGCCTTCCGCTTCGCTTTGCGCTTAGCCTTCGCCTTGGGTGTAGCCTTAGGTGTAGGAGCGACAGCGGCCTTGACCTCAGCGGTGCCCTCATCAGTCTTGACCTCAGCAGCGCCAGCCTCAGCGGTCTTGACCTCAGCCTCAGCGGTCTTGACCTCAGCAGCGCCAGCCTCATCAGCCTTGACCTCAACCTCTGCGGTCTTGACCTCGACCGCGCCTGAGTCATCGGTCTTGACCTCAACCTCTGCGGTCTTTACCTCGACCGCGCCTGAGTCATCAGCGGTGACCTCGACGATCTCCTCAACGTCGCCCGCGCCCTCGTCATCCTCCATCTCTTCAGCGCTGTCTTCGACGACCTCGACGATCTCTTCGTCAGCGAGGAGCTGCTCAAGCTCATCCTCTGAGAGCTCTTCTTCATAGCTCTCCCCGTCATCTGCGAAGGCGGAGGTTGAGGTCGCGACGACCGCGCCCCATGAGAAAACAAATGAGCACAGTGCGAGGCGTAGCAGCGCTGTTTGTGTTGATTTAAGCATGTAGGTTTTCATCCTTTGCTGTGTATGTAGTTCGTGGTCGCTCTCTTGATTAAGGCGCAGGGGCACAGACGACCGCTTCACGGTCAAGAGAGCTGGAGTTTCCGATAAATCTAGGCCGTGTGACGTCGAGCGTCTTAGGGAGATCAGCGCAGTGCCCGTTCTCTTCGCTCGCCTTGGCCATACAGACCCCTACGCCTAACTCATAGGGATCTTCAACACAAAACGTAGGAGACTCTCCTGTTACGTCTGGACAGCCTCCCTCGCAAGGGAGGGTACAGAAGCCTGCCTTATGGCAGCTCCCTTGCTGGTCACCGACCCAGAACGCGCAGTCAAGAGCGCAACCACAGGGGTCGCCTACGAAGGCGCGTCCACCTTGATAGAGACAAGAGGTGTCCTCTTGTGCGCTTAACAAGAGCCCACGCTCTTTAAGGTCGTTGGCAAACTTAGTTGTGATGTTCCAAACGAGCCAGTTCCCTCCTCGCCCTCTGAGGATCCAAGGGGTGTAGGCGTACAGCGCAGCGGTCGCGTGATTCGCAGGTTGAACAGCGACATCTTCAAGCGTTTTTCGAGTCTGACCTGCGTTCCAGATCCCCCGCCCTTGGGTCGACTCATCAAAGAGACGCCTCAGGGTCATCGCCGCGCACTCAATCTGCTTCTCGAAGCCCTTGAAGCTCTCGTAACAGCTCCTGTTATCTGGGCATCCACAGCCAAGCGCTGAGTCAAGCCTCGCGGTTGTCGGCGTGGACGTCCGGCTGACGAGCCCCTGCTCTACCTGCATACGTGACAAGAGCAAGAGAGGGTTAATCTTCACTCGGTGGGCGATCTCCACAATCTTGGTTGAGATCAGCACCCCACCAACCCGATAGCTCGCGAGCCAAGAGTTTTGCTCATTATCATATGGAGTGCGCTCAAAAAAGAGCTGTAAGCCCTCTGCCGTGAGCGCGTTATGGTTCGTGAAGAACGAGTCCCCCATCAGCCAGTTTTGATCAAAGCGGGCGACAAGACCGTCGCCTTTTACGTTTGTAGCCTCTTCGAGGTCCCACGCCACTGTGTGATTCCGATACGCGGACTCAGAGGTTGGGATGTCGTCTGAGCTACAGGCTATGGAGGTGAGGAGGAGCGCTACGCTGAGACAGCAAAGGGTCACTGTATCTCGAGCGAGGTGACTAGACGATCGCGAGTGTTGTCTCATTTAGGCGCCTCCCTCTCAAATGAAGCGACTTCCATCAGAACAGGGATCTGCTAGAGATTCAAGTAGCTCATTCTCGATTTATGCAGATGCCCTTTACATCTTATGAAGAGCGTAGAGCGTAGATTTGGGGGGTCACAGTGCGTGTGAGGCCCCTCCCTCTCTTACCTCGGTGTGCGCGCTAATGCTACATGTAGGATAAATTATCTTGCGTCACTCCCCTGTGTGTGTAACTGTAGTGCCATGTAGACATTTAACTACGCTGTACTACAGAAGTATACCCTTCTATGAGGAGCCCACATGAACATCAAGACGTCTATCCAAGCAGAAGAGCTCCAAGAGCTTAACGCTACCCCTGCACGGATTAAGCTGTATGAGGAGCTAGAGGGAGGGGAGGGCCGTGAGATCTTCTTCCGACCTCACCGTTATGAGGTGTCCCAGTTTGAGCCATTGAGCTTATGGGTTCAGCTCACGAGCAAAGGGGACGAGATCGATGAGCTGTCCGTCCTAGACCTGTCGCAGGGAGGCGTAGCGCTCCGGTGGGTGAGCTCAGGTCTCCCAGAGAAGGGAGAGGAGCTGATCTTAACGATCGGCTTTGATGAGCAGCTCGCCTATGTTGGGCGGGCGGTAGTGAGTGTAGTTCGAGAGCTTGACTCTGACCTCATTGAGCTCAGCGCACATGAGGGTGAGTCGCTCACAGAGGCGCATGTAGGCCTCGATTTAAAGGATGGGCTCTTAAAGATAGATGAGCTCCTTCAGACACGTGACCTCAAGCGTCAGCACAGCGTGAACGCGCCGTTTGGCGCGCACACCTCCTCATGGCGAGCTGTAGGCCATGATGGGTTCAAGGCGAAGGTCGCGGAGATGAGCCTGCTCTTAGATGATTGGGAGGCGCACTTCTCCAAGATCGAGCAACAGGTCTCGTGGGATCTGTTGCGCGCAGAGGCCGCTCACCCTACCCGAGCGGCGCTCTTGCAGTTAGTTAAGGCTGACTTTATGCCTGAGTTCTTGAGGCTCGCGGGGCGTCTATATGAGGATGTTCAAGGCTTAAGTGTAGAGGAGCAAGCCCCTCTTAAGCACTTCTCTCAGCGCTTCTTGGACGAGCGTTTTATGAGCGCGCCTTGGATGTATAGGGCGCGGGTTAAGCCCCTCGGCTACCCAGGTGACTATGAGGTGATGAATCATATTTATAGAGAGGGGCTCGAGGGTCGAACCCTGCTTGGGCAAGCGCTCAATTATAGCACCCTCCAGTCACCTGCGGCCACCGCGGTCCGCAACCGTAAGGACCTCCTCAAAGCGGAGCTCATCTCTCTGTGCTGTACACACGAGTCAGATCAGCCCGTACGGATCCTCTCGGTAGCGGCGGGCCCCGCTCAGGAGACCTACGAGCTCCTCTCTGAGGCGACCTCGCTGAGTCGGCCTGTTGAGGTTGTCTTATTCGACCAAGACCCCGCGGCGTTAGCGTTCGCCTATGGCCGACTCAAGAGGGTCGTGGATCAGCGCTTTGAGGGTCAGGTGAAGCTAGTCTATCTTCATGACTCGATCCGACGGCTCCTTGATGACCAGGCGCTCTTTGAGGGCTTCGGTTACTTCGATATGATCATGTGTAGTGGCCTGTATGATTACCTCCGTCACTCTACAGCTGTGAAGCTCACCGAGCAGATGACACAGCGCTGTCGAGAGGGTGGGCGCGTGTTTATTGGGAACATGACCCCCGAGAACCCAAGCCGGTGGATTATGGAGCATCACCTTGAGTGGAGCCTCCTGTATCGGACACACGAGGAGATCCTCTCCTTCGCCCAAGAGGGAGCCCCCCAGGCCACCAAGTGGGCGCTCCGCACTGAGTCAACCGGCGTCAACCCCTTCGTCTGTATTCAGCGCTAAGAGACCGACGATGAGCTCAACACGTCAAGAAAGCCTTGAAGAGCAGGCCTGGCGAGGTGAGCTCGCTCAGAGAAACCAGCGAGGCGCGAAGGTCGCGGTGGCCCTCGTCCTCGCGCTCTATCCCGCCTTTGGCTTCCTCGACTACCTGATCGCCCCAGCAGAGACGCTCCCCTTACTCCTCACGAGCAGGGTGGTCGTCGTGGCCGCGAGCCTGCTCATGTGGTGGAGGCTCCGCGCTCCTCTTGGCCATCGTCACGCGCTCCTCACCTCCGGATACATGTATCTGGTCGCGCTTGGGATCTGTGTGATGGTGTACAGCCTTGGGGGGCTGACCTCTCCCTATTATGCAGGCCTAAACCTGGTGATGATCGGCACGGGGCTCCTCTATATTTGGCCACTTCATGTCTCCGCTTCGCTTAACGCTGGGATCTTCCTCAGCTGGCTGATCCCTAGCTTGTGTTTTGGGGATACGAGCACGGAGATTGAGGCCTTGATCAGCGCGGTCTCAAACGGCGTGTTCTTGTTTGCGACCGCGTGCATCACGACCGCTGGGCAGACCTTCAATTATCACCGCGTGTTTAGCCAGCATCAGACACAGCACACGCTCGAGCAGACCAGCGGAGCGCTCCATGAGGCCCATGAGGAGCTAAAGCAACAAGAGGCCTTTAAGAGTCGATTCTTTGCCAACATCACCCATGAGCTGAAGACCCCACTCGCCTTGATCCTCTCTACTTTAGAGCTCTTACAGCGTGGAGAGCTAGGGGAGCGTCTAGATGAACAGCTCACCGCGCTTCAACAGATTGAGCGGAGCGGAGGGAAGCTCTTGAGGCTTATCAATGACCTCCTCGACATCAGTAAACTTGAGGAGTCTCGACTCCAGCTGGATGTGTCTGAGCGTGAGCTCGTCAGCTGGGTGGCGGGGGTGGTTGGCGATGTTAGGCCACTCGCGGAGCGCAAGAAGATCAAGGTGGTCATGAGGGCTACCTCACCCGACCTGCATATTTATTGTGACCTGCATCGTCTCGAGCGGGTGCTCGTCAACCTGCTCTCGAACGCCATTAAGTTTACCCCAGAGGAGGGTGAGGTCACGGTTCAGCTTTTAGAGCGAGAGGGGAGCGTTCAGCTGTCTGTACGTGACACAGGTCAGGGCTTCACCCCTGAGCAGGCCTCAAGGCTCTTTGATCGCTTCTATCAAACGGACATGGGCGCGACCCGTAAGCATGGTGGCACTGGGCTCGGCCTGACGCTCGCCAAGGAGCTGATTGAGCTTCACCACGGCGCGATCTGGGCGACGGGTGAGCTTGGGGTCGGCGCGTGCTTCACAGTCGAGCTGTTAAAGGGCTCCGCGCACTTCGATGGGAGTGAGCTCGCGCGTGGCGCGCGACGCGCTCAAGATGAGCGCGATGAGCCTGAGGTCATGAGCATACGGCAGATTACAGGTGAGCAACCCCTCCCCACTCAGTCTACCCTATCAGGGGTTGAGCTCACCCGTGATGTCACGCTAGAGCAAGGGCCCAATCATCTCCAAGAGATTGAAGAGGTGAGCGAGCGCAGGGTGATCCCTCGTGACGCAGATGAGGACGAGCGTGGAGCGACCGTCCTTATCGCCGAAGACCACCCTGATATCACGAAGATGATCCACCTCGCGCTCAAGCGACACTTTAAGGTGGTCGCCGCACCGAACGGCGCTAAAGCCCTTGAGCTCGTGGAGCGCTTCAAGCCAGACCTTGTGATCACAGACCTGATGATGCCAGTGATGGATGGGATCGAGCTGACCGAGTCCTTGAAGCGAGACCCGAAGACGCAACACATCCCGGTGATTATGCTGAGCGCTCGTGACCAGATCCGTGAGGAGATGGAGGCACGTGGGTTTGTCGCAGACGCCTATATGAGTAAGCCCTTCTCGACTCGGGCGTTAGGTAAGCTCGCTCGCGCGACGGTCCGCGTGTCTCCTTGGTCTACTCAGAGCTCAGCGGTCTAAGCTGACCTCACTCCACACGCTGCGCTCGAGCGCTTCGTTCACCGCTGAGCGCTCACTTGAGTCACTCATCATAATGACCGTCCCCCCTGCCATTAGGCAGAGCCTAGGGAGCTTAAGTGTCAGGTCGGTCACGCGCTGATCTGTCCGCTCACAGACACCGCTTGGTGGACCATGATAGAGGATGAGAGGCGCGACCCGAGCGCTGAGCAGGGCGATGAGGAGCTCAGGGAGGGCAGAGAGCGTCTGGGCATAGAATACTTGAACTTGGGCGCCACCGAGCTGAGCTCCCTTTACGAGGAGCGCTCGCGTGCGCTGATGGCTCAGGTCAGGTGCTTCAGCGCACAACCAAAGGACATCTAACCCCTCTTGAAGTGAGGCCTCTGTGAGCTGTATACGAGCGTCATGTAGCGTGACCTCATCTCCAGCGCATCGGCTGAACACACCTCGTGGGAGTCGTGAGGCGCCTAGATCGCTGAGAGGTCGCCCTGGCCTCAGGGCTTGGGCGAGCGACCGGAGCCCCTCTGGGAGTGGGAGGCTGTGCGAGAGAGAGAGGCTCACGCCGTCATCCCCCACACACGGTCGAGCTGCCGATATTGAGCCGCCTCTGCGAGGTGCTCAGCCTCGATCTGTGTAGCGTCCGCGAGGTCTGCGATCGTCCTCGCGACCTTAAGGACTCGGTCATGTGCCCTCGCTGAGAGCTTTAAGCGGTTCACAAGAGTGGAGAGCAGGCGCTCAGCGTCCTCTGACAGCTCACAGTATCTCCTCAGCTCAGAGGGCCTCATCTGACCGTTGGCGTGCACGTCACTGTCGATAAAGCGAGCGTGTTGGCGTACCCGCGCAGCACAGACTCGCTCCCTCACCTCACTCGAGCGCTCCCCTTCAGCGCTCGCCCTGAGCTCAGAGGTGTCAACCGCCTCTACTGCGACCTGTAGGTCAATGCGATCGAGGAGGGGCCCACTGACTCGGTTTAAATACGCTCGAATCGAGCGCTCAGGGCACGCACAAGCGCGTGTCGGGTCGCCATAATAACCACAAGGGCAGGGGTTCATCGCCGCGACAAGCGTGAAGCGAGCGGGATAAGATAAGACATGCTCAGCTCGAGCGATCACGATCTCGCCGTCCTCGAGCGGTTGCCTGAGCGCTTCGAGCGCCGAGCGCTTGAATTCAGGGAGCTCGTCTAAGAACAGCACCCCGTTGTGTGCCAGCGACACCTCCCCTGGACGACACCGAGCCCCTCCACCTGAGAGCGCGACCTGAGAGAGGCTGTGGTGTGGCGCCCTAAAGGGTCGCTCAGAGAGGAGCCCCTCCCCTTTGAGCGCCCCAGCGACGCTCGCGATGACCGAGGACTCTAAGCGCTCCTCAAAGGTGAGCGGAGGGGCGATGGTGGGGAGGCGACGGGCGAGCATGGTCTTGCCTGAGCCTGGTGGACCCACAAACAGCAGGTTGTGACCTCCCGCCGCCGCGACCTCGAGCGCTCTCCTCGCGCCCGCTTGCCCTCTCACGTCCGCGAGATCGATTACTCCGCGCGCGTTAGGGGGCTCGATGAGCTGAGCTCTTGATTGGCCCGCTAAGCGAGGCTCCCGAGCCCCACTCGCGACCTCGATGACCTCCTTGAGGTCTCGAGCACGCCAGACCTCAAGACCCCCTACCGCGCTGGCCTCATCTGCGTTCTCCTCTGGCACAAGGAGCCTCTTTAGGCCTGCTCGCTTTGCCCAAACCGCGAGTGGCAAGATGGCCCTCACCGGCCTCAGCCTGCCATCTAAAGACAGCTCGCCGAGCACGAGCGTACCTTGAAAGGGCGCCGCGGGGAGCTGTTCGTCCGCGATCAAGATCCCGAGCGAGATCGGGAGGTCAAATGAGGTGCCCTCTTTCTTGATGTGCGCAGGCGCGAGGTTCACAACGACCCTCTTTTGAGGGAATTTAAGCCCTGAGTTGAGGAGCGCCGACTTAACTCGGGTCTTAGATTCACAGACCGCGCTGCTCGGTAGCCCAACGGTCGCAAAGACCATCATGCCCCTCGAGAGGTCAACCTCAACGTCAACTGGATACGCCTCAACGCCTAAGACGGCGCCGGACTGAATGGTAGCAAGCATAGGTGTGTGCTCCCTGTCTAGGTGGATCGATGAGGTCGCTCGTCGCCTCAATCACACGCGACTATGGAAGCTCTGTGCCAACTCACCTCATAGTGGTCAGCGTGGGTACATAAGTCATTAGGAGCGCGTATGAAAAAAGATTGGGCGCTCACTTGTGCTGTCGAGGCGATCAAGGATCTCATGCTCTATTTCTCAACAGAGTGAACAGGGCTGTTCAAAAAAAGAACACGAGCTCACGTCACAGAAAGCGCGGATCAGCCACTCCCCTTGAGCGCGCCCATGATCGTTACAAAAGTAGACTTGCAAAGCATAGATATTCAGGGCACAAGAGCGAAAAATGATCATATCGAGAGTCGGTCCACATGAAGCTCAGCTTTAATAATGTCAGCATAAAAGCCCTCGCGCACATAGATGGCCCTGAGGTGATGAGCTCAGCTGAGCTTGAGGAGAGGCTCTCAGAGGCCTTTCAACGCACGGGGATGGGCGCTGGTGTCCTAGAGGGGGTGGCAGGGATTCAAGCGAGGAGGTTGTGGCCAGCCGACGTCTCTCCCAGTGAGATCGCCGCGATGGCGGGTCGGGAGGCGCTCTCGCGATCAGGGCTCTCAACCCATCAGATCGGCGCTCTAGTGAACACCTCCGTGTGCCGAGACTTTGTCGAGCCCTCCACCGCGAGCCACGCGCACCGTCGCCTTGAGCTCTCGCCTGAGTGCCTTAATTTTGACCTCGGGAACGCCTGCTTAGGCTTTATCAACGGGATGGATTTTATCGCGCGTCTCATAGAGTTTGGTGAGATCGACTATGGGATGGTGGTGAATGGGGAGAACGCGCGTCTCGTGCTTGAAGCGACGATTGAGCGTCTGAATCAGCCTGAGACGAGCGCGAGTGACATTCGGGAGCAGTTCGCGACCCTCACCCTAGGCTCAGGGGGGGCGGCGATGATCCTGTGTCGGCGTGACCTCGCGCCAGACGCCCCACAATATAAGGGGGGGGTCGCCTTGGCCGCGACTGAGCACGCGGGGCTGTGTGAGGGTCAGAGCACCTTCATGAAGACCGACACAAAGCGCCTCTTAATGGCGGGTGTCCAGCTCGCAAACCAAGTCTGGCAGAGGGCGAAGAGTGAGCTTGGTTGGAGCGCTGAGTCGCTTGATCACCTGATCTTGCACCAAGTGAGCCAGGTGCACACCAACACCCTCGCGCAAGCGTTGGGTCTCCCGATTGAGAAGGCGCACGTCACATTCCGGGAGCTAGGGAACATTGGGCCCGCCGCGGTCCCGATCACGCTCTCAAAGGCTTCGCAGGCGGGTCACCTGAAGGCAGGTGAGCGGGTAGCGCTGATGGCGATCGGCAGTGGCCTGAACTGCGAGATGTCTGAGATCATTTGGGGTGAGGCGGGGTGCTAACATGAGCGCACTCCCTCGTCATATTTATCCGTTTACGCCCAAGCGACTTAAGGTGAACGGGTTTGAGCTCAGCTACCTTGACGAGGGCCCAGAGGAGGGGCCGATTACGGTGATGGTGCATGGGAACCCCACCTGGTCGATTTATTACAGGCGGGTGGTGGAGTCCGTCGTGGCGCGCGGGGGGCGCGCGCTTGTGATCGATCATATCGGCTGTGGTCACTCAGAGAAGCCCTCCGCCGAGCGCTACCCCTACACTCTGAGCAGGCGGGTCGCTGACCTCGCGGAGTGGCTCAAGCTCATAGGCGTCTCAGCGCGCCCATTTAACCTTGTCGTTCATGACTGGGGTGGGGCGATCGGCTTTGGCTACGCGAGTCAGCCTGAGGTGCGTGATCGCCTCCGGCGGATGGTGGTGCTTAACACCGCCGCTTTTCATATCCCTGGGGATAAACGACTCCCGCCCACCCTAAAGCTTGGCCGAGACAGTCGCCTCGGGCAGTGGCTGATTCAAGGAGTGAACGCCTTTAGTGGCCTCGCGACACGCTGGGCCTGCGTCACCCCGATGAGTAAAGAGTTAAGACAGGCTTACACCTCACCTTATAACAGCTGGGCGAACCGCGTCGCGACCCACCGCTTCGTGAAGGACATCCCCCTTGAGCCAGGCGACCCAGCCTTTGAGATGATCAGCCAAACTCAGGCGAACCTCTCTGCGCTCACCGAGAAGCCGATGCTGATCGGGTGGGGGATGAGGGACTTTGTCTTTGATCACACCTTCCTGTCGGTGTGGCGGACCCGCTTCCCTAACGCGGAGGTCCACGCCTATGAGGACGCTGGGCACTATATCCTTGAGGACAAAGCGACTGAGCTGACCCCGCTCATCACCGACTTCCTGTGCGCGGAGAGTTAAGATGAGCATAAGCGAGGTCGCTCCGCACGCGAACATCGCCTGGCACCTGATCACTCAAGCGGAGCGGACCCCACATGAGCCGGCTGTGACCTGCGCGTTGAAGCCGAGCCGGAGTGGCCAGCGTCACTACACGCACCTCACCTTCAGACAGCTGAACCAAAAGAGCGCCCAGGTCGCGCTAGGGCTGAAGAGGCTCGGGGTGAAGGCGGGGGAGCGGGCGATCGTGATGGTCCGCCCTGGCCCAGAGCTGTTCGCGCTCACCTTTGGGCTCTTTAAGGCGGGCGTCGTCCCTGTCTTGATCGACCCTGGGATGGACAAGCGTGACCTGAAGGCCTGTATTCGAGACGCCTCCCCAACCGCCTTTATCGGGATCGGCCTCGCGCACGCCGCCCGGCTCATCCTCGGCTGGGCTCGAGGTCAGCTCAAGTTCACGATCGGCGTGGGCCCGCTCGCGTGGGCTCAGACCTCACTTGAGGAGCTGTTCGCGCTCGGAGCAGACGCACAGGGTGACTATATCGCGCCCGAGGCCTGTGAGCCTGACGCGCTCGCGGCGGTGCTCTTCACAAGTGGGAGCACCGGGAGCCCTAAGGGCGCGCTCTACCGACAGAGGCACTTCGCCGCGCAGGTCGAGCTCCTTAAAGCGACCTACGCCTTCCGAGAGGGCGCAGTCGACGTCCCTACCTTCCCGCTCTTCGCGCTGTTTGACCCAGCCTTAGGGATGAGAGCGGTGTTCCCTTATATGGACTTCAGCGCGCCTGGCAAGGCGGACCCTGAGCAGATCTTTGCGGTGATTGAAGACTTTGGAGCCGAGCACATGTTCTGCTCACCGGCCCTGCTCCGCAGGCTCGCTCAGGCCTTACCAAGTGAGCCAATAGGCGCCACCTCACGCTTAAAGACCCTAAGGCGTGTCATCTCTGCAGGCGCGCCCGTGCCCCCACCTGAGATGCGAACCTTAAGAGCGCACATGCATGAGGATGGAGAGCTGTTCACCCCTTACGGCGCGACAGAGTCGCTCCCTGTGAGCTCGATCTCCTCTCGGGAGGTTGATGACTTCGGAGAGGCGGGTCACCAAGCGGGGCTCGGGGTCTGTGTAGGTCGCCCATGCCCAGGGGTAGAGGTGCGCTTAATCGAGGTCGATGACGAGCCAATTGAGCGCTGGGAGGACGCGCGTCATGTTGATGAGCGAGGCCCTCACGCGGTCGGCGAGGTCGTCGTCTATGGTCCCTCCACGACCCAAGGGTACTTAGCGCGACCGGACGGGGATCGTAGCTCGAAAATTCAAGGCCCTCCGCCTGGGGTTGAGCCACTCTCAACGCAGACCGTGAGCCACCGAATGGGTGACATGGGTTACTTTGATCAAGAGGGGAGGCTGTGGCTCTGTGGTCGCAAGAGCCACCGTGTGACATGGGAGGGGGCGTGGCTCTCACCTCTGTGCGTGGAGGGAGTCATGAACACGGTAGAGGGCGTCAAGCGCTCCGCCCTTGTCTCCACCCCTACTGGTCCAGCGCTCTGCGTTGAGCTTGATGAGCGTAGCCAACGAGGCTGGACAGAGGTTGAGCAGGCCCTCAGGGCGAAGCGGGACGCTCACCCTGAGCTGAACCCGATCCAGCGCCTGCTCCTCCACCCCGGGTTCCCAGTGGACACACGCCACAACGCAAAGATCAAGCGTGAGCTTCTGTCGATCTGGGCCTCAGCGCGTTGACTGAGGTCTTTAATCCGGCCGTGAGACGCTCCGCTCCTCTGGTCTGAGCGTTCGGTATTGGCGTTGGATGTAGTCCATCATGTCGATGAACCCTGCCTCATAGTCTCGCCCGCCCGCCTCGCCGTCCTCCCAAGCTGCGTGGCGAGTATAGAACGAGCCCTCGCGACAGTCCGCCTCATCATCATCAGGGGTGATACAGCCCTCGTCTTCAAGGTCGATGAGCCCATCGAGGTCATTGTCTAGGCCATCAGAGCACTCAGGGCCATCTCCTCGTAGCCACCTCGCCCCACAAGAGCCATCAGGGTAGACAAAGATCATTTTTTGAAGGCCTCCATTCGCCATCATCGTGCTGAAAAAAGAGCTCGTCTGAGCCATATCTCTGTGGCGCTGTCCATAGCCATGTAAGAGGTAGGTGACAGGGTAACGAGCCTCAGCGTTTTGAGGGAGGTCATAGCCTGGGGGGAGCACGACCGTGAAGGTGTAGCGTCCCCCGAAGCCCTCAGAGTCAACCTCATCATAGATCACCTCAGAGAGGTCTCCAATGGTGCCATCCTGTTCGCCAAAATCTGGCCAGTTCGCGCTCACCCACCACAGGAAGGCGCTGAAGCGGTTGAGCACCTGTGGCTCATTACCTACGTGACCACCGTCCCCGGCCTCGATCGCTTCAGGGCTAGCGTCTGGGTCACCATAGCGCATCAAGACGTGCCACCCGAGCGACCGCATCCGGTCATCTTGACTCGCGTCAGGGAAGATCAACGGGCGCGGGCTGATATGTTTGAATCCATTAAACACACGCACGGGCGCCCCACCCGCGCCGACCTCACCTTGGAGGCGACCCGTGAGGTACATCCCTGTGATCGCAAAGTTGAACAGGTCTCGAATCCCACCATCTAACCAGAAGCGTGGGAGCTGCTCTCCCCTCTCACCTGAGGGGGTCGGCATCCGAGCGTAGAGCGTGTGCGCGGCGTTGTGCGCGAGCGTCCTGAGGTAATTGGGGTTATAGGTGAAGCGACCATCACCCTCACCCCAGTCATAGCCACCCTCATCCACCTGTAGGCTCTCTGGCACGCCATCTAGCCCGACATCGAGCCAAGGTTCCCCGGGCTGAGCTTGGCATGACACACGCTGTAACCCTCGCCTGAGGCGATCAAGCTCCTCTTCTGGGATCGGGGACGCTTGGGGTCCACCAGCCTCTAGGCCAACCGCCCCATCAGCACCCTGGAAGAGCCCATCACGCTCTGTGCCTCGAGGGTTAAGACGCCAATGGAAGTCATCTCCGCTTGGGTCAGGGTTGAAGACCGGGTGAAAGCCCTCCTCTTGAGCGCTCGGGAGCCCATCACAGCCGACGTCCTCGAAGGGCTCTGAGTGCTGTTTGATGATCGGCTCACCTGTGTCTCGCCGTCCATTGTCGTTTAAGTCAACCGCGAGGGCGATCTCAACGGGCTTGTCATGCTCTACTGAGCCGTCAAATACCCCTAGCTCACCCCCATCTTCTCCATCACAAAAAGTGATCACAGGGTGTGACGCCTCTGGGTTATAGAGCCGATCATAAAAGCCCTCAAGCCTGAGCTGACCCTCCACCGGACGACACTGGTCTCCGCGACACTCAGGAGCGCAGCGGTCACGGCGACCTCGGGTCAGCTCTGACAGTGGCACCCCCACAGGGAGGTATGGGCTCTCTGGGTTATAGCTGAGCGGGTTACCGAAGATGAGCGAGATGTCTTGGAAGATCTTAACATACTGGTCACGGTCAAAGTTACCGCCGTTGTTCGAGTAGTGCCACCGCTCAAACGTCGAGGGATGCTCAAGCA
>Ga0181593_10002990_pt1 | contig 15592 bp, 13 predicted proteins | sample 071ome_19_FD_133756 | JGI IMG/M metagenome (GOLD analysis project Ga0181593, IMG submission 133756) | Coastal salt marsh microbial communities from the Groves Creek Marsh, Skidaway Island, Georgia - 071413AT metaG (megahit assembly) | ecosystem: Environmental > Aquatic > Marine > Intertidal...
ATATGGGCTCATACCGCTGGTGGATGAGAACCAGGGCGGTGACCTGTTGAATCGTATCCAAAAGATCCGACGTAACTTCGCTGAAGAGATCGGGGTGATTATCCCCCCCGTGCATGTCCGTGACAACGCGCTCTTACCCGCTGGTGGCTACTCGCTCCTCCTGAATGGGGTAGAGCTCATCCATGGCGAGGTGATCTCGAACCGTAGCCTCGCGATCGACAGCGGGGACGTGATCGATAAGATCAACGGGATCGAGGGGATTGACCCAGCCTTTGGTCTCCCTGCGGTCTGGATCACCGCTGACCAGCTCGCTCAGGCCGAGGACCTTGGCTACACCATCGCGGACAGCTCTACGGTCATTATCACCCACCTCTCCAAGCACCTCCGCGAGAACGCAAACGAGCTTGTGGGCGCTGAGGAGATGCAGAAGCTCATCGACATCTTCAAGAAGCATCAACCTAAGGTGGTCGCCTCGCTCGTCCCAGAGAAGCTGTCGCTTAATGACGTGCTTAAGGTCTGTAAAAACCTGCTCCGCGAGCAGCTCAGTATACGTGACTTGAGGACGATCTTCGGGGCGCTCCTTGAGAATGTGCACCTGACCCAAAACACCGAGATCCTCACCGAGTTTGTACGGCAGAGTATGTCGCGCTACATCTCAAGCCTCGCCAAGAGCAACGACGGGAAGATCCACGTCATTACCCTCGATGGTCAGCTCGCCGAGCGCTTCAGGGGACAGATGAAGCAGATTGAGGGTGACTTCCACCTCGCCTTGCCACCTGACTTAGGACAGGCGTTCTTAGAGCGCCTCGAGGATAACGTAAAGCAGCTCCTCTTGATGGGGTATGAGCCTGTGCTCCTCGTCACCCCTGAGCTGAGACGACCGATCCGTAACCTCACCCAAAACCTCAACAGTGAGCTGATGGTGCACTCGCATAAAGAGGTCATCACCGGGATTGACGTGAGCGTAGATGGACAGATCTCGATTGCGTGACCGCGCTAAACAGAGCGTCCAACAATGGAGGGGCGATGTGGGGCCCTCTAACCCCCTGCAGGCTACGCGCTCGAGCGTCGCGTTACTTGAGGGAGTAGAGTAATGCCCACCTTCACTTTCCGAGGGCGTGACATGAGCGAGGCGGTCGAGCAGGTGCGTAACACCCTCGGCAGCGACGCGGTGATCATCGACACCGTGCGTGGCACGGACCACATTGGTCGCTTTGTTGAGATCACAGCGACCGGTGAGCTTAAGCCACAGCAACCAGAGGTCCCACAGGTCGCGACGCAACCTCAGTATCGAGGTCGCCCTCAACCTAGACCAGGGAGCCCCATACCGCCTCCTCGAGGGGGCGCACGGGGCCCTGGGCGACCCGCTCCTGCTCCTAGAGGGCGCCCCAGCAACCCCTCTGCGGGCTACCGTGGTCGAGTCGGAGACGTCCCCGCTCCACAGCGACAGAGGCCTCGGCATGAGCCCTCATATCAACAGCCACCACAGCAGGGCTATCGACCTGCCCCTGCGCCACGTGAGCATCTCCCATCACAAGGGCTACCTGGGATGAAAGGTGGCGATCGCTATCAGCCTCCAAACGCCTTCTCCTCTGCGCGAGACGTGATCATCCCACAGCCCGCACCTTCGGCCGCCCAAGCTCAACAAGCCCTCGCGCCGAACCACAGGAGCGCAGGAGGGTACCCCGCGCCAAGCGCACCAGCGATGTCAGGGCGCGCCACCTCAAGCGCGAGCCCTGACTCCCCGGCTCAGCTCCGCTCGCCTGCGCGAGGCCCCTCACGCCCTCAAGCGCCCAACGCGCAAGCGGGCCCCACTCACCCGGGCAGACAGGCGACCACACCCTCAGCTGACGCGACAAACGTAGCTCAGCCCCCTAGTGGAGCGGAGGGCTCGCTTGACGCGACGCTACAGGCGATGAGCCAAGGGCTCGGCGCGCAAGGCGCTGACGCGATGCGCTTCGTGACAGATCGCCTCGGTGAGATCGTGAGCTATATTCAGACCTCACAGACCACTGGGGGTATGCCCGCGCCTGTCTTTGATCACTTGAGGCAGTTCACACACCAACTGCAGGCCGCAGGGATCGCGAGTGAGTACGCCGCTGAGCTCATCGAGGAGACAAAGGCTCGCCTCAGGCTGAACCAGCTCGATAAGCAGGTGATCCTCGCCCAGCTCGGCCAAGTTCTCGCCCAAAACATCTCCTGTGTCGACCCCCTTAAGGGCTTTGAGGGGGAGAAAAACGTCCTCGCCTTCATTGGACCAACAGGGGTAGGTAAGACCACTACGATCGCAAAGATCGCCGCGCACGCCCACCTCACTCATGAGATGCCCGTGACCTTAATCAGCACGGACACCTTCCGTATGGCCGCCGTTGAGCAGCTCAGCAGGTACGCTGAGATCCTCGATTGCCCAACAAGCGCGGCGCGCAACCCTGAGGAGCTGTGGGAGCTGGTTGAGAAGGCCTCAACCCCACTGGTCTTAGTGGACTCCACAGGGCGTAACCCAAGGACCCCAGGGCAACTTAAGCTCCTCTCTAAGCTCTTCGGTGAAGGCTGGAAGGGGCGCACCGTCCTGACGGTCGCTGCGAACACCCGAGAGCAGGACCTCAAGCCCATCGTGGAGGGCTTTAAGCCTCTTAAGTATGACATGGTGTCGATCACAAAGCTCGACGAGACCTACGCCTTAGGGACGGTCTATAATGTCAGTAAATACACGCAGTGCCCCGTAGCGTGGACAACAAACGGCCAGCGGGTTCCTGAGGACATTGAGCTCGCGAACGCTGAGGCGCTCGCGGTGAAGATCATCATGGAGGCGATCTCACATAAGGTGTGAGCGAGGCCTTAGGGTAGGTCGCGCAGCGGGTACGCCTCAGCGACCGAAGCGCGAAGTGTTAATCTCGTCCGTCTCCTTCTGTTGGTGGATCTTATACTCATGGCGCCACGCCTTACGGTCTTTCTCCTCGAGGAGCTCCATCGCGCGCAGGTTACGGTGCGCCTCTGTGACCTCAGCCTGTGCCTCCTCTAGGCGAGCGTTGATCTCCACGATCTCACGGTCCTTTGCGCTCATCTCCTCACGGAGCGCGAAGAGCTGGAGCTGTCGCCAGGTTTCTACCTGAGCGTTGAAGGACTCTCCGACCTGGGGCCCGCTGTGTAGCGTCTGGATATACGCAGCTTCGAGCGCCTGGCGCTCGGCGCGGGCCCGGTTGAGCTCAGCGAGGACCTCAGCCTTCACGGCGAGTTTCTGGTCTAAGATCACCTGTCGCTGGTTCTTAACCGCGGTCAACCGGAATTTAAAGCGCTTCATCTCTCCCCCCTCTGCTGTGTTAGAGCGCGGTGCGCAAAGGCAATAACGCTTGTCAACGACCCACTTCTCTAGTAGGGTACACCACCTTGTACCACAAGAGCAGAGGTTATTTATGGCACGCGTCACCATTGAAGATTGCTTAGAGCACGTCACAGACCACTTCGCGCTCGTTCACCTCGCAGCGAAGCGCTTCCGTCAGCTCCAGCAGAACCCTGACCCAAGCCGCCCCGTCCCTACCCTCGTCCCAAGCGAAAACAAGTTCGCGGTCACCGCGCTCCGCGAGATCGCTGCGGGCAAGGTGTTCTTCCGCGACGATGTAAACGAGCACATGCACCACTTCGTCGAGCAGTCTAAGCTCTTACAAAACCGAGCTCAGGACGACTTCGACGGCGGAGAGTAAACCGTCACGTCACGGGCTCACGGCTCCCTGCCTTAAAAGCTCTCGTAGCCTTACCTCTCCGAGTCGACCTCTAAGCGAGTAGCCTCGGTCTAGCTGGCCTCCAAAGCCAAACCAGTTCCATAAGAACGCCCCTCTCAACGGAGCGTTGGTGGTGGATGAGCGCTGAATGAGTAACCGAGTCGAGCGCGTGACGAGCTCCGCTTGTAGCTTGGGCGCGAAGGCGCTCTTAGCCGTCTCGTCCCATGGCGTCCGTAGCGCGCTCTCTAGCGCAGGGTAGCCGTACTCCGTGACCAAGAGCGGGCGACCGACCTGCTCAGCGAAGGCCTCCATTTGACTCAGCCTAGCTCGCCACTCCCCCTCGAGCGTCTCTAGGCGCGTAAGTGGGAAATAAGCGGTCATTGAGACCTCATCAAGGAGCTCCCAAAACGGGACCTCTCGGTAGTGATCCCAGTTCGCTGAGTAGGTGAGCTGACCTTTAAACTTAGCCCTAAGCTCACTGATGAGCTCAGACCAGCGACGCTCCTCCGCCTCAAGGCTACAGAGCTCTGCTCCAATCACGAGGCGCTCAACCCCCTCACGGGCCCCAAGCGCCGCGAGCCTCCTCATATCAGCGCGATAGTTCACCCACCACGCGTCTACATCAGCTGGGTCAAGGACACCGCGCCAGACGTTCATGCTCCGCTCCTCGAGCTGAATGATCGGCATGAGCGTGAGGCTCATCCCTGCGCTCTTGGCTTGACGCGCGGTGCGCTCAATCGTCGAGAGCGGGACGCCAAGGTAGGGCGCGTCACTCTTATGATCACGCTGTTTGAGAGGCACCACGATCATTAAGCTCAAGACGCCTAGCTCAGAGAGCTCATCAATGAACGTCTCATAGTCCCAGAGCGGGTCACTCGCAAACAAACCTAATGACACCCCAAGCCCCCCCCGCACAGGGCGCGCGCTGAGCTGAGGGCGCTCTTGTGTTTTGGGTCGCTTCGCCGTCTCCTTAAACATGATCATCAAGGAGAGGCTCAAGAGCCCAAGGGCCGCGAAGACCCTGAGGAGGGTGCGCCCCTTAGAGGGCACCCGTCTCTACCTCTAGGTCCCCGCGGGAGTACTCGGCCCAAGAGCCGTCATAGTTCCAGAGCTGGTCAGCCTTGAAGCCCGCCTGTAATAGAGCGTAATAGACCGCCGCGGAGCGGGTCCCACTTTGGCAATAGGTGACTAGAGGGGCCTCCCAAGAGAAGCCTGCGCTCTGCATCATCTCCCTCATCTCTGTCGCGCTCTTCAACACCGGGACGTCACCCTCAACCAGCTTCAGAGCGTCTGTCCAGTCGAGGTGCTTTGCGCCTGGGATGCGCCCCGCGCGCGCCGCTTTGCCATGCTTCATCTCACCATTAAACTCCTCAATGCTCCGAGTGTCGACAAACTGAAGCTCAGGATACGCGCTCTTGAGGCTCGCGATCTCTGTCCACATCAAGTTCTGCTTCGGTCCGCCCGGGAGGGTCACGTCACCCTCCTCGACCTTGAGCCCCGGTCCCGCGGCGAGCGACTCACCGAGACGCTTCCAGCCCGCGAGCCCACCATCGAGGACGCGGGCCTTGAGGCCACCCACCTGCATCAGGGTCCACCACAAACGGTACGGCTCAGGGCCACCGTCACCCATGATCACGACCTCATCACCCTGATTGACACCTCGGGCACGTAAAAACGCCTGAAGAGCGCTGAGCTCAAGCGAGACCCCTGGCACATCACCTCCAGAGTAATCAGACCGAAGCACAAGCTGAGCTGAGGGGATGTGACCTGACTCAAAGCGTTGCTGTGCGGTGACCTTCGTCTCCTTGTCATCAGCACGTACGTCGAGGATGCGAACGTCAGGCGCGCCTAGGGCGATCGCGAGCTCAGTTGGGCTCACGCTATATTCGCTCGCGCTCCAACCTGACGCCTTCGCCTCAGCTCCAAAGCTTAAGACCGCGACGCTCAGCTCTTCAGGGCTCTCTGCGCGACCTGAGATCATCTTGTTCGAAACAGGCTGTGAGCTCGCCATTTGCTCACCAAACATAGGCGTCGTCGCCTTAGGAGGGAGGCTCATCCCATAGAGGCCTCCGAGGACCACAACGCCCAACGCTGAGGTCGAGAGGCGGGTGCCGACCCCCATGCCCTTGAACCAGTGAGGGAGTGGCCACACCATCTGTCCAAAGAAGTCATTTGGGAGGTCCTCTACCCCAGGGAACCCGATCTTAGGGCAGGGCTCATCAGGGAGGTGGTCTGTGCCAAAAATCCAGTCCCAGCAGCTCAATGAGATCCCAAAGTTTTGCCCGTGCGCGGGCGCGTCGTAGGCGTGGTGGTAGAGGTGCATGCGAGGGCTGTTAAACAGGTAGCGCAAAGGGCCATAGTCCCACGTCACGTTGGCGTGATTGAGGTGACCAACGAGGGTCCCAAAGACCGCATGGAAGAAGAGGGTCTCAGCGGAGAGCCCGAACCATACGGTTGGGATAAACATCGCGGCTTTATAGATCACGATCTCGAGCCAAGAGAAGCGGAGCGAGACGATCCAGTCCATCTCACCTTCTTTGACGCTGTGGTGCACCTTATGGAGCTCCCACAAGAAATCAACGCGGTGGAGCGTGTTGTGGACCAGCCACTGGGTGAAGTCGAGGATGAAGAAGCCGACGATCACCTGCGGGATCACCCCCCACTCCGCGATCGCATTAAAGTAGAGGCTGTCCTTCATCCCTACGCTCGCCAGCCCGCTCTCTACTAGAGGCGAGGCGTAGCGCGCGCTGATCGCCACGATCCACGCGCCTAAGAAGTTACCGTTGAACACCATGTGCACGACGTCTGACCACATCCACTTACGGAGGACCTTTTGATCTCGTGCAGGCCAGATGACCTCGAAGACCGCGACAAGCGCAGAGAAGATGAGCAACCAGGGCAGGTAGTTGTTCGCGAGGAAACTCCACCAGCTTGTGAACGCGTCAGGTAGCATAGCGACCCCCTTTTGTTGTGTGTCGTGTTCTTCGCTCACAGGTAACGTACCGGCCTGATGAGCGTGCGCCAATGCAACAAAGCAACCTGTGTGCCAAGCGTAAGATATATGTTGATGATCTGCTCACAGCGTAGGTTTCACTCGTGTCTATGACGCAGATCAACCCGCAATAAGATTGTCTCGCGCGACATACTCACCACCCCTCACAGCTGAGTCGTGTGGTCTAAAGAGACCTTATAGACACCTCTGAGGCCTCCACCTGTGACTTACAAATCAATCATAAAGCGATCCTATTTCATATATGAGACATAATAGATAAGGTCAGCCCGCTGAGCTTGGTTGAAGCTCCACTAAGCCAGAATGAGAGAGGGTGTAACGCGCCGAGCAGCTCGTGAAGACCTCATTACTGCTGTGTTGAGACCCAACTAACACCCCTGCGTAGCGTACACCTAGCGCCTGATTTTCCGACAGCTCATCTCTTATTTTATTTGTCAACAAGGGGAGTTGGAAGTCGCTTACGATCAAGACATCTGCGCCTTGGTAGTCCCCCTCTTGCGCTCTTATGAGCTGGTGAGCCTCCTCGAGGGCGGGGCTCAAGTCGGTCCCCCCGTTGAAGCGCTCAGCGAGGAAGCGGACGAGCGCGCTGATGTTAGGGAGCGAGGCGAGGTCTACGCTGACGGTGTCCGTAGAGAAGGTGATGATATAACACGCTCTGCCCTCATCATACGCGCGGGCGGTCAGCTGGAGCGCGAGCCCCTTAGCGAGCCGCTCTCGCGCTCCTCTCATTGAAAAGGAGCTGTCCACACAGAGGATATACGGCCCTCGCTGAGTCAAGGCTCGCTCAACGGGCTCCTCTCTTGAGACCTGAAGGGGTGTGGTCTCGGCAGGTTGATAGAGACTCAAGCGCTTCTCGGTGAAGCGCTGCATAAAAAGAAGCTCAAGCGCGTCCTCCTCACCCGAGCGTTCGCCCTGACGGTCTCGCTCATCACCGGTCAGCAGTGAGAGCTCACTAGGCAACAGGCGCGCGAGCTCATCACCTAAGCCAATGCCGGCCAGCTCGAGCCTCGGCTCACCTTGTGCGCTGTCCTCTACCACGCTCAAGGCTCGCTCGACCATGAGCTCACCCCTGAGCAGGTCAGGGGCCTCTTGACGCCCAAGCCAGTCGAGGAGGTCACAGTCCTCCCCTGATTGGGACGCGAGCTGGGTCAGTAGCTCTAGTAGGGTCGGGTCAAGGGTCGCCTCCCTGCGTAGCTCCTGAGCGCGCGCCCCCTGCCCGAAGAGGGCGCTGATCACTTGGTCTGCCTGTCTCCATCGCTTAAGGATCTCGTTTAGCTCCTCAAGGAGGCGCCTGCGGTGCTGGGCGACCACCACCAAGGGCACATCACGGCGTTGTCGGTCCGCTAGCTGATAGTACGCCGACAGGCAACGCCTCGCGAGCGCCTCTCCCCCCTCTCCGCGCTGTTGAGCGTCGAGGCAGGCGCGCTGATACAGAGCTTGTGGCTCGTCAAAGAGCGGAAATTCAAAATGATAGCTCCCCTGAAGATAACGCTCAAAGAGCCTCCCCTCATGGCCGAGCCACATTCGATGAAGCCTCGCCATCGCGAACGTGAGCTGTCTGTGTGTCCAGCGCTCCTGCCTCGCCTGGTCTTTGTTAGGCTCAAGGAGCCGCCCCCGTAGCTCTTCTATGTAGCCCTCACCGTCTAGCCTTAGCGTGCGGAGCTCACCTTTGAGCTCCATAAGCACAAGCTCAGCCCACAGCTCCGTTGAGAGCCTCGGGCTCAAGCTCACCCGAGCGAGGTGAGTCAGCTCGTGGGTGGGCTCCCCGGTCTGCTGTGCGACGCTCTGAAGTCGAGCCTGGTGCGCCCTTAATACACGACGCACGAGCTCTGTACGGCGCGCGTCTGGCCTCATACGGAAGACCGGGTCATGGGGATGAAAGCTCGCCACTGGCTCCTCTTGATTGAGCGCCAAGAGGGAGCGCTCAGCGCTCAGCGCGTCTAGGCTCAGAGGCTCATACAGCGCGCTCGCGAGCGCTGGGTGCGCGCTCAGTGAGGCTGAGGGACAATAAGAGCCATACGCCAGTCGCTCAACCCTCTCTCGCACGAGCTGGCTGAGGGGATCTGCGCGCTCCTTTTCTTTGTGTTGAGCCTGCAAAGCACACCTCCTTGTGTTCATCTAGAGAACACTCAAGGGGGCGCTTTCTCTTCACCGTCTAGGCCTAGTCTGTCTTAGGCTCCTCCTTAGGCTCCTCACCCTCAGCTAGCGTTTGACGCTCAGCCTGAACGCGACGCTCATCCTCCAGCGCGAGACGAAACAGAGAGCGGAGCGCGGCCGAGAAGCCTAACACGATCCCCCCGAGCGTCCCCCAAGGTGACCACCCATAGCGCTGCTCAACCCAACGTCCGATCAGGTAGCCAATGATCACCGAGAGGCCGAACTCAATCCCTACGCTCGCGTACCGTGAGCCCTCCCACACCCTGCGGGTCCGCTCACGCACCCGAGCCCTCGTCTCGCGCTCGCTCATCCCTCGCTCGCAGAGCGCTCAAGAGCGACCCGCGCGGCGCCTATGATGTGCTCTACCTCTCGCTCCCCATGCGCAGCAGACACGAAGCAGGCCTCATAGCCACTTGGGGGTAGGTAGACCCCCTCCTCTATCATCACGCGATGGAACCGACCGAAGCGAGCGTGATCACAGGCCTTCGCGTCGTCAAAATTACTGACCGCCGAGGCGCTAAAGAACAAGGTGAGCATGGTCCCCGCTCTCTGAACAACAGCCTCGTGCCCCCCCGCCTGAATCAGCTCATTGAGCCCAGCTTCAATCTGCGCGCTGATCTGATCGACCCCCTCGAACATCCCATCACGCGCGAGTAACTCTAGGGTCTTCACCCCCGCGGCGGTCGCGAGTGGGTTACCGCTCAAGGTCCCAGCCTGATACACAGGACCTAGAGGAGAGATGTGACGCATCAGGTCCGCTCGACCACCATAGACACCTACGGGGAGCCCGCCTCCTACCACCTTGCCTAGACAGGTGAGGTCAGGGTCAAAGCCTAGATAGGCCTGCGCGCCTCCGCGGTGGACACGGAAGCCGGTCATCACCTCATCAAAGATGATGAGGGCGCCATAGCGCTCCCTCACCTCTCGAAGCGCGCTCAAGAAGTCCTCAGTGGGCATAATCAAGCCCATGTTACCCGTGATCGCCTCGAGGATCACACAGGACAGCTCAGCGCCTCGCTCCGCAAAGAGCGCGCGTAGCCCGTCTCCATCGTTGAAGGCGAGCGTGTAGGTGTGCTTCGCGAGGTCAGCGGGGATCCCCGCTGAGTCAGGGACCCCAAAGGAGGCCGCCCCGCTGCCCGCCTTCACCAGCAAGCTGTCGGCGTGACCATGATAACAGCCCTCAAACTTGACGATCCCATCCCGACCGGTCGCGCCACGGGCGAGCCGGAGCGCTGACATGGTCGCCTCTGTCCCGCTCGACACCATGCGCATCATCTCCATCGAGGGGAAGAAGCTCTGGACGCGCTCAGCCATCGTCACCTCGGCGGCGGTCGGCGCCCCAAAGCTTGTGCCTTTCTGAGCCGCCTCACAGATCGCCTCGATGACCTCTCCACGCGCGTGACCGAGGATCGCGGGCCCCCAGGTGCCTACAAGGTCTACGTAGCGGTTCCCGTCCACGTCGGTGAGGTAGGCGCCCTTCGCCTCCGAGATAAAGAGCGGGCTCCCTCCAACCGAGCGGAACGCTCGAACTGGAGAGTTGACGCCACCAGGCATTAAGCGCTCAGCGCGCTCGAGTAAAGCTTGGCTGTTAGGGTAAGATCGTCCCATGATGTCTCCTTGGGTCACGGATCAGGTGAGCGCTACATCGCTCATTTATTATTCGCCTCGGGTGAAGACCCCGTCTGGCTCGATTTGACAGATGATCTCATCACACGGGTCACCAAAGACCCGCTGATCGAGAGGGATGACCTTGACACTGTAGAGGGGCTGAACGCAGCCCCCCTCATCGATCGCGTCCCTCGCAGCGGCGCTGAGCGCCTGCCTGAGGAGGTCGAGGTCATAGCAGCTCCGGCCCACCATCAGCCCATTGTGACCCTCAAGGTCTACCCCCTCGCATGACAGCTTGAGGCAGGCGCCGATCACGAGCTCTTCGCTGTATGGGCCTTGGTTGACACGTCCCTCCATAGGGTAAGACGCGCAGTGAGGCTCCCAAGCGCGGACGAGCAGGTCGTCCATCTCACCTACACAGGCCTCAAACAGGCTGTCTGGCTCTGTCGAGGCGGGTGGAGCTTGAGACATGTCGATCGACAAACCCATATCTCCTAGCGCGCTCTGCGCTGGGCTCCCCCCTTGGCTTAAGGGTACACCTGCCTGGTTTGAGGGTCGCCCAGCCTGCCCAGCCTGTGACGTCAGCTCAGCGCCCGCTGTACCCATCTGCTCAAAGGTCGCCAGCGAGGCGCCTCCAATGGGCGCGCTCGTCTGCACGCTCAGCGGGTCACAGGCTAGGAGGCCGTATGCGATGAGGGCTAAGGAGGCGATCGCGCGCTGTGCGAGTCGCGTCTTCATCACAAGAGATGAGCTCTGCACAACGTGCACCTCCTCGCGCCTACCTGCGCTCAGCTCAGTTACCTTTGTTGAAGAGACGACCAAGGACCCCTGGGCGTTGCGCTTCTTTTTCGTCAGGGTTGGGTGACGCCTCTTCTGCTCGCGTCCCTTGTGTCCGCCTCCCTCGCTGGAACACAGGTGATGGGGTAGGCTCCTCCGAGAACATAGGAGTTGGAGAGCCCTCCGTCCACACGAGGGGGGAGTCCTCTCCAAAGTCGAACACCATCTCCTCCTCTTCATCGAGAGGGTTGACGGCGAGCAGCTCATCTAGAGACCCGGTCTCATCGTGGTCATCCCCGTACTCAGCCTCTAAATGAGCGCTCACGCGTGGCGCGAGTGAGTCTTCAAAGAGCCCATCTCGGTCACTAAACTCATCTGTGACACGCTGAACATCCGGCGCCATTAAGCTCATCTCAAGGGCGCTGTACGCGTCTGCCATATCCGCGAGCTCGGGGTCTTCTCTGAGCTCCGCATCGCTCACAGGCTCATCATACTCTGCGAAGGCGTCCTCGAGGTCAATCGAGTCGTCGACCTCCATCTCAAGCGGGGGCGCAGAGGGGATCGTCTGCTCACCCGCTAGGTAGCCACGCTCCTCGAGCTTGAGCTCAACGGGGCGCCTCGTGAGCTGAGCGCGAGGTGAGAACGAGCGTGGCGCCATGCTGATGCTCGCGTAAGGCCCAAGCTGCTCTTCAATCACCCGCCAGTCGAGGTCTTGCCAGCTCACCTCATCTACCCTAAGCCAAGGGGCTCGCTGATCCACGGGCGACTGTCGTGGGCCAGATCCATAGACCGCGAGCTCAGCGTCTGGGCTCCTCGTCATCGGCAGTAAGACCCCCTTTAGGTCAAGCTTCGCTCTCTTCCAAGCTCCGCTCATGCGCCTCGTCGCAGAGGGCGCGCGCAGAGGCTCAACTGAGACAGGGGGCTGAGCTGAGACAGGGGGCTCAGCTGAGACAGGGGGCTGAGGTAACGCAGGGTCTGAGGGCTCAGCGTTGGCGCGGAGCTGGCGGGCCGCCTTCGCGAGCGCCTCAGGCGCCAGCTCTGGCTCATCACTCTGACCAGCGTCAAGCGGAGGCGTGATCGGCTCAATCTTGCGTGTAGGAGGCTCAGGTCGTCGCTCAAACTGCTCTCTATCGAGCTCCGCGGCCGTCGCGAGAGAGGCGGGCCTCACAGGTGGAGCCGCCTCAGGCTTTAACGTCGCGCGCTCTGTAGTCTTTAAAGATAAAGCCTCCTCAAGCGGGTCAGGGTCTGTAACGACCTCCTGCTCCTCTTGCGCCGCGAGCTCGGCGAGCTCTCGCTCCATGAGCTCTAGAGGTGAGACGTAGTTCTCAAGCTCCTCAAGCAGGTCACCCTCACTGGACTGCTCTTCTGGCTGCTGGGAGTGACCCGGGGAGCGCTCTTGTGGGAGGTCCTCGGTGATCTGATTAGAGAGGTCGCTAGAAAGGTCAAGGTCTTCGAGCGCCGTGGCCTTATCTGAACGCTTAATCCCCGCCTGCTCGAGTAACAAGAGCGCCTCAACCTTGAGCCCCTCAAGGGTCATCAGCTGTGCGCTCAGCTCGTCACCAACCGAGTAGCTCGCCCCCTCACGGCTCGAGAGCCTTGGTCTAGGGCGCTCACGTCGCTGTTGAAGGTGAAGTGGGAGCTGAGCGCGTAGCACAGAGGCGCGCTCTTCAAGCTCTAGGACGGTGGGCAGTTGAGTGAGCTGGTTCAAGATACATCCTCAAGGTCGTGAGGGGAGAGGTCGAAACTATCACGCCCCCACGGTCTGCTCAAGAGCAGACGACTACTTAGGGCCAAGCCAACCCACGGCGAGCGTGATCTGATAGAGTTGGTCAACAGCCTCTAGGCCAATACGATTACCACGACCTGAGCCAGTAGGAGAGTGCACGAGCTCATCAAAGCTCACCCCAAGCTTCGTCCCAACCCCTGACTCGCTCCGATAAATCAGGCTCAGGGAGAACCCAAACCCAAGGCTCTCAGCGCTCCCGCCGAGCTCTTTCACAGACGTCCCTAGCCCGACGAGCGGGATCAGCTTGCCCCTCAGGTCAAGCCAGGTGTTCTTCTCAGTGAGCGCTAGGAGCCCAAAGGCCTGTAGGTCGGCTCCATGCGCCGTAAACCCCCGATAATCATTGTTGGGCTCGATTAAGTGTTGGCTCATATACCAACCGAGCCTCACCCCCGCGCGGTGCTGTCTACCGCTCGCGCTAAAGATCTGCGAGAATGTAGCGCCGAGCCCCCCAACCCGCTGTAAGCTCTTCAGGGTGATAGAGTTGCTGTCATCGAACAGGTTGTAGATGATCTGTGTGCTTTCGAATTGATACTCTGCGAAGTCTCCCTCAAGCGCAAAGTGATCACTTAAGACGAGCCTGCTCGTGAGCCCATATCCCATAATCCATCGCGAGGTGTAGGTGATCCCCCCCTTGAGGCTGACGGTCCGGTTACTCGTCACGAGCTCAAAGCTACGGTTCATCATCCGCCCCTCAGCCCACAAGCTCAAGCGCCCCGCCCAAGGGTCACGCGCCTCATGAGAGACCATAGGCTTGAGGGCCTGCTCAGCGCTCGGCTTGAGCGTCGCGGGAGGGGCGCTCGACTCATGAGGAGGGGGGGCGATCGAGGGGGGGCGAGCGAGGGGAGCGGGGCTCAACAGCTCCTGTGACGGGGCCAGCGTCTGCGGTGGGGCGCTCTCTTTTGACACTAGCCTCATCAGCTTTCCATCAATGCTCTGCGCGACATCTCGCCACAGGCTACGGCTCAGCCGACCCGAGAAGCTCACAGAGTGTGTGACCTGCCCCCCACGTTTACAGCCGAGCATCCGTGAGATGAGCTTCGCGGGCCTCCGCTCAGTGCCGAGCTTCATCTCGGGGAACAGCAAGACGTCTACCTGAAGTCGCTCACACAGCTCTAAGATGAGCGCCTTATCCTGATTCAGTCGCTCGAGGCTACTGAGCGGTAATCGCCGTCTACGCACAAAGCGCTCTGCGCCCTCTACACCCTCAACGCTCACCCCCCCTAGCGCCTTGAGCTCTTTTGTTAAGAGCCTGACCTGTTTTAACTTTTGACCCCTGCTTAGGTGCCTCGCTTTAAATGGAATTAAGGCGACCCGCATCGCGAAGCTTGACTTAGGCATCCATAGGCTGAGCCCTAGAAGGATCGCCACGATCGTCGCGCATAGGCGCTGAGTCAGAGCTGTGCTAGAGTAGTGAGCTGTGAGCATGCTAAAGAGGCGCGCCTTGTGTATTTCACAGGGCACAGTATATGACAGGTCGTCGTTGAAAGATCAAACCACGCTCAGCTCAGCTGGGCTGAACCCAACCTAGCATGGAGCGTTGAGAGCATGAGTGAAGAGAGATTTAAAGACCCGAGCCTCGCGATTAACAGAGTGTACACTCGACATGGAGACGAGGGGCTCACGAGGCTCGTTGGAGGTCAGAGGGTCTCGAAGGCCTCTCTGAGGTTAGAGACCTACGGGACCGTCGATGAGCTCAACGCCTACCTCGGCGCGGCGCGCCTGTCTTGTTTAGCGCTCTCCTTAGATGAGATGGCTGACCTACTCCATCGCGTCCAGAACGCGCTCTTTAACCTCGGCTCGATGCTCGCGACCTTGCCTGATGACCTCCACCCCCAGCAACCTCAAGTGAGCATGGAGGACGTCGCGCAGCTCGAGCGCTCTATTGATCAACATAACGAGTCCCTCCCTCCGCTCCGGAGCTTTGTCCTCCCTGGGGGGAACAGGGCGAACGTTGAGCTCCACATGGCGCGGACCGTGTGCCGTAGAGCTGAGCGCCTGTGTGTCAGGCTCAGCGAGGAGGAGCCCCTTGGAGAGAGCGTCCTGCCCTACCTGAACCGGCTCAGCGACGCGCTGTTTGTCTGGAGCAGAGCGGTCGTGGAGGCGACCGACGCTGATGAGCATCTCTGGGAGCCAAACCAGGCCTAACGATGATCACTTGTCTCTACATTGATCGCGCACGCGCCTCTGGCAGGGGCGCTCTTTTAGGTCTCATAGTGACCCTCTCTATCGCGTCGATCCAACCCAAGCTCTTCGCCCAAGAGCGACGTGGACAAGGTCCATCCGCTTACCTCATCGCCCCTAAGGAGGGCGCGCTCCTTGTAGGTGATATCGAGCGGTGGTGGCAGAGGGCAAAGGCTTGGTACCAGCGCTCTACTCCCGATCAAGAGCTCACCCTCAAAGAAAAGAGGGCTCAGATGCGACCGCTGAGTCGCGCGCTCGGTCGTGGCTGCTATGGCTGTCACACCAAGGGCTTCAAGGGCTACAATGACAAGGGGCTCATCTCCGCACAGATGATGGCCATCAGCGCAGAGCATG
>Ga0181593_10002993_pt1 | contig 15591 bp, 15 predicted proteins | sample 071ome_19_FD_133756 | JGI IMG/M metagenome (GOLD analysis project Ga0181593, IMG submission 133756) | Coastal salt marsh microbial communities from the Groves Creek Marsh, Skidaway Island, Georgia - 071413AT metaG (megahit assembly) | ecosystem: Environmental > Aquatic > Marine > Intertidal...
CCCTCGGTGCAGATCACCTTGCGGTCGGGACAGGCGATCGCCGCGCCCGTCGCGTAGGGCAATCCAAGACCGATCGAACCACCGGTCAACGCCAGCCAATCATGCGGGGCCACGCCCTGGGTGTAGGGCATGAAGCCACGTCCCGTGGTCACCGACTCATCGGCGATGATCGCGTTCTCCGGCATCAGATGCCCCAGAGCCGACGCCACGACCTCGGGTGTGATGTCGCCGCCGGTCATGAGATCCGGCTTGCTCGATTCCTGGAGGGCTGGAGCCGCTCGATGGGCGTCCAACTCGTCCGCGAGGGCTTCCAACGCCGCCACATGGTCGTCCGCGATGTCCGCCAGCACATGCACCTTGCAGCCATCGGGAATCAGAACGCTGGGCTTGTTCGGATAGGCGAAGAACGCGACAGGCGTCTTGGCACCCAGCAGGATGATGTTCTTGACCGAGGCCAACTGCTTCAGAGCGATATCAACGGGATACTGGATCCGCTCGACCGGAACCCGTCCGGCGCCGCGGTGCCAGCGTCCGTTCGAGGTCATGCAGGAGAGCCGGCAGCCGGTTTTCGCTTGGATCTTGCCGGCCAGAGCCAAGGTATCCTCTTGCAATGCCCGTCCGGTCATGTGGATCAGGGTTTCCTCGCCCGAGGACAGCGCGGCGGCGATCTGTCGAATGGTCTGATCATCGACCCGTCCACGCGCGGGCGCGGCAACGGGCGCCGCGTCGCCGTCCGCGTCGTCCCAGGCGGTGTTGGCCGGCAGGATCAGGGTCGCGATCTGGCCGGGGCCGCTATTGGCGACGGCGACCGCCTCCGCCCCGTCGCGCGCGACATCCTTGGCCGAGCGCGAGGTCTTGACCCAGTCGGAGACCGGTCCGGCGATCCCTTCGATATCGGCGGTCAAGGGTGCGTCGTGTTCAATGTGATAGGTCGCATGCTCGCCGACGATATTGACGATCGGCGTGAAGGCTTTCTTTGCGTTGTGCAGATTGGCGAGACCGTTCCCAAGCCCCGGCCCCAGATGCAGCAAGGTGGAGGCCGGCTTGCCGGTCATCCGTCCATAGCCGTCCGCCATTCCGGTCACCACGCCCTCGAAAAGGCCCAGGACACAGCGCATGCCGTCCACATAATCCAGCGCGGCGACGAAATGCATCTCCGACGTACCTGGATTGGTGAAACAGACCTCGACGCCGGACTTAACCAAAGTCCGGACCAGTGATTCCGCGCCGTTCATGCAACTGTCCTCGGGTGGGTTTAGAGTGGCCGCGATGATGACGATCACGATCATGAATGGCAAGCGTCGGAAACGCCTACCGCCGGACCTCGGCCAGCAGTTTGGCCCGCGTCGCCCAGTGCGCGATCGCCATAAGGAAGTAGACACTGGCGATCAGGAGCAACGACTTGAACGAACCGACAAGCGATAGCAATACATAGCCCGCCAGCAAGGTGCCGAGGATACTCCCCGCGGCACCGAGCGCGAACATCCGGCCGATGACGCGGCCGCGGTCGACGCCGTCATCGGAGAGCGCCAAGGTGGTCGCCGCCGGCGCCACGATGCCCGCGAAGAAACTGGGTGTGAAAAACATAAGCGTCGCCAAGACAATGATCGAAGCGACGCCGACACCTCCCAGGCCATCCACGATATCCGACGCCACCCAGCGAAGCAGCGCCGCGACGATCGTCGTGGCCCCGGCAAGCGCTAGTGACCCGGCGATAACCGCGTCGCCCCGGCCCGCGATGCTTGTATCCATGTAGAGCCGTCCGGCGACCCAATGGCCGATCGACAGACCCGCCAGCACCACGGCGATTACCGCCGTCCAGGTATACAGCGACATGCCGACGACCGGTGCCATCATCCGTGCCGCGACGATCTCAAGCGCCAGCGCCGCGCCAGCCGACAGGAACACGGTCAAACCGAGCAGAAAACCGTTTCCTCTGTCACGTTGGCTCATGAAATTTCTTTTTTGTGTATAAGGCCGGCAATAATCGCCCAGACATCGTCTATTACCAAGCGGCCCACGACGAACTCAGCCGAGCAACCAAGATAGATGGCGCGCGGGTCAATCACCGTGCTTGTGCTTCTTTCTATGCCCGGTGTGGGCCGACCCGCTCGCGCCGACACCGCCGACCGATACCATGACGGATATCTCACCCGCCTTCTCAAAGGTAAGCACAAGTGGAAAATGGTCGCCTTCCTTGAGTGGCGCGGACAAACCCATCAGCATCACGTGGTCACCACCGGGTTTCAGAGCGACCATGCCACGGGCCGGCACATCCACGCCCTCGATCGGGCGCATCTTCATGACGCCGTTTTCATGCAGATGCGTGTGGAGCTCGACGCGTTTCGCGACCTCCGCCGACGCACCGGTAAGTCGGTCCTTCACCCCGGCCCCATTGTGGATCATGAAGTACACGGCCCCGACCCGGCCTTGACCAATCGTCGCCCGGGCGAACGCGCCCTCGATGGTCACGCCTTGGCTTTCGGCGGCCGCGAATGTGACACCGCCGACCGGGCCGAGAACGATAACCGAAAGCGCGAACAACACAGTCAACCGCGCTACTTTCGCCGATAAATCCTTAAATGCTTGTCGCATCTTTCATGTCCGGAAGAGGTTTCGAGGGCATCCCATGAACCACGACCGTCCCGACTTCATATGGCGCGCGTTCCCGCACTTGATATCACGTCGAGGTGACCAACGTCCACGCGACGCAAGGTCACGGCGGGAGCCGGGCCCGGGCGACTTGACGCATGAACAAGCTCCGATTAGGGACCGCGTCCGAGGCAAGTTGAACAGAGTTAACACCAAAAAAGATTATCGGGGCCGCGTTCGCGCGGCCTCTTTTGATTGTGCTTCCGCTTTCTCCATCGAGCCATGATCTAGTAGTGTTGTTCCACGCCGCCGGGCGTTGAAACGCATCAAGGGAGACCAGTGATGTCATCATCCGGAAACGTGTACGATTTTGATACCCTGTCGCTGCATGCCGGCCAGCAACCGGACCCGGAAACCGGCGCCCGCGCGGTCCCGATTTATCAGACAACGTCATACGTGTTTCGAGATGTCGACCACGCCGCCTCGCTGTTCAATCTGGAGCGCGCCGGACATATCTACTCGCGGATCTCCAATCCCACCGTCGCGGTACTGGAAGAGCGTATCGCGGCGCTGGAGGGCGGTGTCGGCGCGGTGGCGACCGCGAGCGGGCACGCCGCCCTGGTTCTCGGTATTCTGACACTCATGGGCCAAGGCGGACATATCGTCGCCTCAAGCGCCCTATATGGCGGTAGTCACAATCTCTTCAGCCACACATTGCCCAGGTTCGGTATCGAGACCACCAAGGTGCATCCCCGCGATATCGACGGATTTCGCAAGGCGATTCGCCCGGAAACCCGTCTGGTGTTCGGCGAGACCATCGGGAACCCCGGCCTCGAGGTGATGGACATGGAGGCGATCTCCGCCATCGCCCACGAAGCGGGTGTGCCGTTGATGGTTGATTCGACCTTCGCTACCCCGCATCTCTGCCGCCCCTTCGAGCACAGCGCCGACATCATCGTTCATTCCGCGACCAAATGGCTCGGCGGCCACGGTGTGGCAATCGGCGGCGTCCTGGTCGATGGCGGAAACTTCGATTGGGAAGCCTCGGGCAAGTTTCCGACACTGACCGAGCCCTATGCCGGCTATCACGGACTCGACTTCGCCGAGGAATTCGGACCGCAAGCCTTTGTCATGCGCGCCCGGGCCGAGGGGTTGCGCGATTTCGGCGCCTGCATGGCGCCGGCAACGGCGTTTCACATTCTGCAAGGCGTGGAGACCCTGCCGCTTCGCATGGACCGGCACGTGGCCAATGCCCGCAAGGTCGCGGACTTTCTCGCCGGGTCCGACGCGGTGGAGTGGGTCGCCTACCCCGAACTCGACACACATCCGGACAAGGAACTCGCGGCGCGGCTCTTGCCCAAGGGGGCCGGCTCCATGCTGGCCTTCGGGATCAAGGGCGGACGCGAGGCGGGCCGTATCTTTATCGAGAAACTGGCGGTCTGGTCTCATCTGGCGAATGTCGGAGACGCCAAGTCGCTGGTCATTCACCCGGCGAGCACCACGCATCAGCAGATGGACGCCGAGACCATGAAGGCCGCCGGCCTGTCCGAGGATCTGGTCCGTCTCTCCGTTGGTCTGGAAAGCCCCGATGACCTGATCGCGGACCTGAGGCAAGCAATGCGCGCCGCCACTCTTCGAAAGGCGGGTTGATCATGGAGCTGACAATCGACGGGCGATCGGCCTTCGTCGCCACGGGCGGTCGGCCCTTTGAGGTGGAAAAGCCCGCCCTGGTCATGGTGCATGGCGCGGGGATGGATCACACGGTCTGGTCCATGCAGGCACGGTACTTCGCCCATCACGGGTTTTCCGTCATGAACCTGGATCTGCCTGGCCATGGTCGCTCCGAGGGTCCGGCGCCGAGCACGATCGCCGACTACACCGATTGGCTGGCCGCCGCCATCGAAGCCGGCGGCGCGCGCGATGTCCATCTCATCGGTCATTCCATGGGATCGCTGATCGCCATGTCCCTCGCTGGGCGCGCCGATGGCGGGGTGCGGAAACTGGCGCTACTCGGCACATTGCCGCATATTCAGGTCGCCGACGCGCTGCTGACCGCGGCCAGAAACAATGATCACTCGGCCTATGAAAGCATCGTGGGTTGGGGCGTCGGTCGACGAGCCCAGATGGGCGGGCATCGCGCACCCGGGTCTTGGATCGCCGGCACCAGCCTTCGTCTGCTCGAGGCCGGGAAACCGGGCGTCCTCGCCAATGATCTCGCCGCTTGTCATCAATGGGCCGATGGCGCGGAAACGGCGACGCGTATCACCTGCCCGACCCTGCTTTTGCTTGGGGCCGATGATCGGATGACGCCGGCTCGCGGCGCGGCTCCCCTGGGCAAGGCAATCGCCGACAGCCGCACCGTCACCCTCGCCGGCGCCGGCCATATGATGATGGCGGAGCAGCCGGACGAGACCCTCGACGCACTCTCGGCTTTTTTCGGGGAAACAACCTCATGAGTGAAACCGCCGAGCTCGCGGAGACCCGAGATCGCTATGCCTGGTTCGTCGATATTCCAACCCGCTGGATGGATGTCGACATTTACGGCCACGTGAACAATGTCGAGTACTACTCCTATTTCGATACCGCCGTAGCGGCTCATTTGATCGAGGTCGGCGGCCTTGACCCGCACACCAGCCCCGTGATCGGCCTGGTCATAGAGACCAAATGCGTGTTCAAGAAATCCCTGCTGTTTCCGGTCGTGGTCAATGCCGGTCTAAGGGTGGCGCATATTGGGCGCACCAGCGTTCGCTACGAGATCGGTCTGTTTCGCGAGGGTGACGACGAGCCCGCGGCAACCGGTCATTTCGTGCATGTCTATGTGGAGCGTGCCACCCAGAAACCCGCGCCAATCCCGGACGAACGCCGCGCCGCGATGCAACAACTGGTGATGCATCCGCTTTCGAAATGACCGCCGCGTCCGCCGAAATCGGCACCCCGTCATTTTACAACGCGGGTCTTTCACCCCCGGGCTTCGATCCTCTATAGTCAGTCGAGTTGGCCTCGAAAATTGAATGGTAGCCATGGCCGAGAAAACCGCTAATGCACCCCGGCAAGAAGACTATGCCTTTGACCTGAAAAAGGTTTTCGCGTCGATGGTCTCCGTGCGATCGCATATACCCGAGGATGCGCATACCGCGCCGATCCTGGGCACGGAACGCGGCGGCAACGGCATCGTCATCCGCAAGGACGGCGTGGTGTTGACCATCGGTTACCTGGTTACCGAGGCCGAGACGATCTGGCTGACGGACCATGCCGGAAACGCGGTTCAGGGCCATGTCATCGGTTATGATCAGGAAACAGGCTTCGGCCTCATTCAGGCACTCGGTCGGCTTGACGTGGAAGCCATCGAAATCGGGCGCTCATCGGAGGTCCGCGAGGGAGACCCGGTGATCCTCGCCGGTTTCGGTGGTCGCTCGAGTTCCATCAGCGCCGAGGTCATCGCGGTTCGGGAATTCGCGGGTTACTGGGAGTATTTGCTGGACGAAGCGATCTTCACGGCGCCGGCGCATCCGAACTGGGGTGGAACCGGCCTGATCGGTTCCAACGGCGAGTTGCTCGGCGTCGGATCCCTGTTCATCCAGCATGGCGGCGCCGATGGCGAAGCGGTGGACGGCAACATGGTGGTGCCGATCGATCTATTGGAGCCCATCTACGATGAATTGATGACGCTGGGCCGCCCGAACAAGAAGCCTCGACCGTGGATGGGCCTGTTCGGCACCGAGGTCGAGGACCGGGTGGTGGTCGCCGCCCTCAGCGACAATGGACCAGCGGATCAGGCGGAAGTGGAAGTCGGTGATATCGTGCTCGCGGTGTCCGGCCAGCCAGTGAACTCGCTGGCGGACATGTTCCGCAAGGTCTGGTCGCTGGGTCACGCCGGGATCGAGGTCCCGCTCGCGCTCGGACGCGACGGAGAGATCGTCCAGGCGAATCTCGAAACAATCGCCCGCTCGGATCTGCTCAAGGGCCCGAAACTGCACTAGAGACACGGCGATCAACGTTCATTCAGGCGCGCCAGGAGAGAGCCATGAAGATTGGTTTCATCGGTCTTGGACTCATGGGGCATGCCGCGACCAAAGCGCTCGTGGAACGCGGGCACGATATCGTCGGGTACGACATCCTCCCGGACAAGATTGAAGCCGCGAGCGCCCATGGCGTCCGCGCCGCCGCTTCTCCCGCCGAGGTCGCGGCTCATGGCGATGTCGTGATGGTTTCCGTGACCTCCACCGACGCCGTCCGCGCGGCGGTTCTTGGCGAGACCGGTGTTGCGACGATCGACGGCGCGGGCAAGGTTCTCATCGATCTGTCGACAACCGAGGTTCCGGCGACCCTGGACATGGCCGAACGTCTGAACGCCACCAACGGCATGGGGTGGGTCGACGCGCCAGTCTCCGGCGGTCCGGAAGCGGCGGGAAGCGGAAGCCTCGCGATCATGGCCGGCGGGAGCGAGGCGGATATGAAAGCCGCCGAGCCGGCGCTCAACGCACTCGCCGGCGTGCTGACCCATATGGGGCCGGTGGGCTCGGGCCAGGTCACCAAGATGGTCAATCAGGTGCTGGTGCTCAATTCCTATGTCCTCCTCGCCGAAGCCTTGGCGCTTGCCGAGGCGGGCGGGGTCGACGCGACCAAGATCCCGGCGGCGCTCGGCACCGGGCATGCCGGCTCGAACCTGCTTCAGGCGGTGTTTCCGCGCATGACGGCGCGCGATTTCGAGCCCCGCGGCTATGCCCGACAGGCGCTGAAGGATCTCGACATGGTCAAGGACCTGGCGCGCAGTCTCAAGTCGCCGACACCGATGACCGGACAGTCCGCCGAGCTGTTTCGTGTCCTCGTCACCAAGGGCCATGGCGAGATCGACGGTACCGCGATCTTGAAGATGTTCGACCCGACCGAGCGGCTGTAAACGGTCTTCTCGCGACGCGCGCTCCTGGAAACACGTCCCGTCACGGATGTTCACCGCCGATCAAATCTGGTTGTGCGGAGGCGGTTCGTCATTGTGTTCGAGTGCCCAAGCCACAATCCTTCGGCCCAAGGATGAAACATCCCCGTCGCGCACATTCATGGAGGATTTAGGGAACATGAAACTCAATCTTATTGGCGCCGCCATGGCCGCCGGTGTCATGGCCCTGGTTTCGACCGGCGCGCACGCGGCGGATTGCAACCCCGGCAAAACCCTCGCCGATGACATGACGCCGGACCAGGCCCAAGCGGTCTATGATTGCCTGAAGGACGGTCTCTACAAGGGGTACAACAAGAACGCCAAGGCCAAGGAAGGCAAGGGCAACCTCGCGACCTACGCCAAGGAATATCGCGATTGGACCGTCGCGGCGAAATTCCCCGCGGCTCCCGGCTTTCACGGCAGCCGGTTCCTGATGACCTATGTCAATTCGGTGGGCGCGGAAGAGTACCTCAAATACAAGGACGAGAACGTCAACATCCCGGCGGGGACCGTGATCGCCAAGGAATCCTTCAAGATCGGCGCCAAGGGCAAAGGCAAGGGCAAGGCCCAAAAGGGACCGCTTTTCCTGATGGAGAAAGCCGCGGCCGGAACCTCGCCCGAGACCATGGACTGGCTCTATTCCGGCGTGCTGCCGAACGGCAAGCCGATGAAGTTCAACCCGGTCAAGGCTTGTAGCAAGTGCCACATGGAAAACTTCGCCGAACAAGGCGGGCTTGGCTATCCGGTCGAGGAAGCCCGGATCGGCAACTGATCAAACCGATCGCTTGGCGGGGAGCCCCCCTTCCCGCCGAACGAGAGACCGGTATTCACCCCGGTCGGATGGGCCCCTCGGGGCCCATCGCCGTTTGTGGGGTAAGTCGTGATCTGGCTCCGGTGGGGGATCGCCACGCGATTTTAACCGCTGGAACGGAGCGCACGATATTCATGCAGAACCATGGAGACGAAAAGTAACACCGCTCCGGAAACAACGAACGCTAGAAACAATAGCTCGCCGACCAATCCCAGCAGGAAAAAATGGGCTGGAAACGACATATAAGGTAGCAATCCATGAACCGCTCCATTCACTTCGTGTTCCGACAACCCCAGAACGGCGACGAGCAGATTGGCAATAGATGCAAAAATAATCAGAAAAATTAAGACTCAAAAATCTTTCACCATACATAGAATATCTCTTTCACTTTTGCTAAAAGCGAAAATTAGAGGTGAAACAATCCCGAGAACAATTTTCGAAAAAAATATAAAACCCAGAATATGAGAAATGACTTTTGTCAGAAAAATGAACCCATTGCTCAACAAAGCGCCTTCCATGGTCCAGGCGTCGCCGAACACGGCGAGGCCGGTCAAAGCGAAAAAAAGCGCCAGGCAGACCGTCATCGACACAACATTTCCGTTAAACGGATTCATGTGCCGCAGAACGGTCCATCCGGCGTCAGCAAAACTCATCGGGTGTTTAGGCTTGATGCCGAGGCGCGTAGTTGCCCGACCAAATGCTCCGTGGAGAAACTTGCTCCCTGTGTTTTCCATATGTTCATGCCAATTTTAATGGCTTCGATGTCTTTTGGATCGTCGTATACCCCTAAACCAATTGTGCCGAATTCTCGAAGGTTATTGAAGTCGGTCAATCTTTTATCGTGCGTGGCGAATTGATTCGCACCCGCTCCGCTAAACAACTCGACTTCGGAAAACCCAGCAGCGAGTCCTAGGTACCCAAAGTGGACGTTCCCCCATATATCCCGGAAAAATGACCGATTTGAGACCGGATCGAATGACCATTCGGGAAACTGGCGCTTGATATCCCACGGCCTACCGTTACCCGCGAGCTCGGTAAGTTTGTTCCATGCTTTTCTTCTAGCGTCTAAAATATTACCGAGCATGGCGCCTTCTCCCACGGCCATGCCTGGCCGCGCTTCTTGCGTTAACGACCGCAATTCCCGAATCGCACTGGACGCAAGATTGCTGGCCATCAACCCAATAACCTTATCCACTGACTCCATGAACTGGGCGCTGTCACCCGCACTGGAACTCGCCCGCTGGATACCGTTCGCAGCGCTATCGAAGATGCCTTTGAACATGTCCGAGAGGATACCAAGCTCGTTGGCGCCCGCATTACCCGCCTCGATCTCAGTGGCGGCGACATCCAGCATGCGGTCGGCCACCGCGTCGCCAGTGCGGGCGAGACCGAGGCGATGAAGACGATCGGGGTCAAGCGGACGAGGCATGCCAGAAAGGCAACGCAAACGCTACCGAGCCCTGACCGCCAGGACCATGGCACCCGAGCCGCCACCACCGCTACCGATCATGTTGCCGACCCGCTGAACTGCGTGAACCGGGGCATCACCGAAAGGCATTGGACCGCCGTGCCATTCCAGCAGCGCCGGCAGGGGACGACGGCGCAAAGTCGCGACCACCTGGCCTACCTTATCCATCGGCGCCTGGGGCGTGAACTGACCAGAACCGTTCATCCAATGGGTATCGGCGAAGGCGAGTTTCTGGACCAAACGCCCCTGCTGATCAATGCCGTGACCATCAGGTCTGAGAACCAGCCCGTTCTGCTTGTGCAGATTACGGACCACATCCGCCAACTGCACGGCCACCGGACCCGGCAAGAGAGTACGGCTGCGCAACGCATCCAACGTCTGATTGATACTGGAGACATTCATCGCCGAGCACAGCACGGCGGTACAGTTCTCGACAACGGCGAGGCCCTTGCGGTCCGGTGGGAGAGCGCGATCCAAAGCTTGAATGACGGGTCCAAACGGATCAATGCGGCCACTATTCGACATCCTATTATTTGATTGGAAAAGAGCGATAGCTTGCTCGAAATCCGGCGAAGACCGGCCGTCGATGCCACGCGTCCAAAGCTTCTGCCCAAAAGGACTGGTCGAGGAGGCAGGGATGTTGGCGAGCGCCGCCTGAACCAAAGCCACGTCATGAGCCTGGTTCGGCGCGCCCTTGCCTACGGAAGTGGTGAGTTTGAGCATGGGTTACTCCTTGAAATTCGTTCGGCGCGCGGAGGACTCCGTCACGCGTGACAGAAGGAGGTTTTCACATGCGGAAAATTACAATTTACATCTTGAAAAATATTTATTTTCCTATTTTCACCTGTCTTTTTTAGATAGAATCATGCTATGGCATGTGGACTATCGCATTCCATCGACGTCGACGCCCCTCTGGTCCCCAACGGATTGTCAAAATCGCCTTCTCGCCCCCTGTGACACGGTGAAAGTGGCGGGAGCCTCGGGGAGCGCGAAGGCCGGCGGGGCCGCCCCTCAATCCTCCGGGTCCAGCGGGATGAAGATCGAATGCCGGATCTTGCCCTCCAAGGCCTTGGAGAGATGGCCCTTGCCGGTGATGTCCTCGACCAGGATCACCTCGCCGGCGCCGATCTCGCGGACCTCGCCGTCGCTGGCGGTGATCCGCACGCCGCCGTCGAGATTGATGATGTATTGCCGTCGTGGCGCGGTGTGCCAATCCAGCTCATAGGTTGCCGGTGACTGGCGAAAGATGATGCCGTGCGCCTCCAACCGGGCGGAAAGCTTGCTGGTCCTGCGGTCCTCGACCCAGTCGACCTCGATGTCGCGGAAATGAGACTCGCCGTTCTCGTCGGCGTAGAGATTATGGATGCGCATCATAGGGTTCCCGTTCCAGCGATGTCCGGCGCGAAGTATGCTCGGTTGGCTTCCGAAGGCGCAATAGTTCCGCCCACCTCGCGTGGACCAAACCCAACCGAAAAAGCCGGGACCCTGTCCAGTGTCGGATCAGCCAAGCCAAAGCCAAGCCTCATCGGTTGATCTTCGGGCGCTTGTGGCGGCGCGGGTCTGCACCAGCGCGGTCTTCATGACCTATCCCGCTTGTCTGAACGTGCTATTGACGGAATGGGAGATGACCGCGACCGAGGGCGGCGCCATACAAGGCGCCTTCATGGCCGCCTTCGCCGTTTCCCTGCTGCTATCGTCCTTCTTGTGTGACCGGGTCGGCGCCAAGCGGGTTTTCAATTGGGCGACCCTGCTCTCGGCGATCACCGCGCTGCTTTTCGCCGGTTTCGCCCGCTCCTTCGAATCCGGCCTGTTGTTTGTCTCGCTGATGGGGATCTTTCAAGGCGGGACCTATACGCCGGCGATCATGCTGGTTTCGGCGAATACCAGGGAATCGAAACGGGGCGCGGCGGTCGGCTGGGTGCTCGCCGGGATGTCCGCCGGTTATGTGGTTTCGATCAGCCTGGCCGCGCCGCTTACCGATCTCTTCGACTATCGCGTCGCCTTTGCCGCGACCGGTGGGATTACCGTTCTCGGCTGGGTCATGGGACATATCGCGACAAGACGCGCGCGGAATGCCGCAACACCCGCTCCGACGGGACAGCGATCGAGGGCGCCGATCGCCAACCGGCGGTCGGTGCTGTTGACCATCGGATATATCGGCCATTCCTGGGAGTTGTTGGGCGTATGGGCCTGGATTCCGGCCTTTCTGGCCGCCGCGATCTTGTCGAGAGGAACCTTGTCGGGCGCGGAACTCGGCCTTTGGACGGCACTATGCCTGCATGTTTCCGGCTTCTTCTCTTCATTCCTGTCCGGTTACGCCGCCGATCGGTTCGGCGCCCGTCCGGTCCTGATCGGCTTCGCCCTACTCGGAGCGGCAAGCGCGCTTTCGATCGGTTGGATGACCGAGGCATCCGTCCCCGTCCTGTTCGCGATGGCTTTCATCGTAGGGTTCGCCTCCATTGGAGACTCCTCGGTGCTGTCGTCTCAGATGACCAACGCGGTCCCCGAGGATCGTCTGGGCCGGGCGCTCGGCATACGCTCCATTCTCGGGATCGGGTCGGGTTCCGTCTCCCCGGTGGTATTCGGCATCACGCTGGACACGGTTTCCGTCGACCAGGCTTGGGGCTGGGCATTCGCCACCCTAGCGCTAGGTGGAATGCTGGCCGCCCTCTGCGCCATGTTGTTGAAACGCTGACACCACCCTGGCCCTCGGGATCGGTTCAACCGCGCCAAAACCCTGGGTGGAAAGCGAGGCCGCCGTCACGCCATAGGCCGCCGCGGCGAAGGGATCGTCGCCCGCCACGAGACGGGCAAGGAAGCTCCCGACGAACGTGTCGCCAGCGCCGCTTGTATCCGCCACCGTCACCTCCGGCGGGGAAAAGCGTCTCCGCTTCCCCCTTGCCTCAATGACCGCGCCCATCTCCCCGCATTTGAGCGCCAGTACCTCCGCGCCCATGCCAGCATAAAAATCCATAACCGCGTCGAGATCCTCGACGCCCGAAAGCAGCCGGGCTTCATCAAGGCTCGGCAACAGAATGTCAACGCGGCGGGCGGTATCGTGGATCACGGAACGAGCGGTCTCCAGATCCCAGAGATTGAGTCTCAGATTGGTGTCATAGGCCACCTTCACCCCCGCCGCCCGCGCGATGTCGATGGCCCGGCTCACTGTCGCGAGCGCGGTTTCGCTGATTGCCTGGCTGATCGCCGAGACCGCCAGGTATCCGGCTTGCTCGATCATCGCGACCGGCAGAGTTTCCGGCGTCATCCGGCTCGCCGCGGAACCCTTGCGGTAGTAGGTGAAGTCTCGCCCCTCGGCGACCGGCTGGATGAAATACGCCGCCGTCGGCGCGTCCGGGTCTCGCGCGACGCCGGAAACGTCGACACCCTCCGCGCGCCAGAGATCCAGATACATATCGCCGAACCGGTCGTCGCCGAGCGCCGTGATATAGCCGACCCGAGCGCCCTGACGCGCCGCCGCGATGGCGCAGTTCGAGGTATCGCCGCCAAAGCCCTGCAGGTAGACAGGGCGGCCTTCCGGATCGTCGATCCGGGTGAACTCCACCATCGGCTCGCCAAGGCAAACGATATCAAGCGCGGTGGCGGACATGGGGCGACTCCGTGATCTTCATCCGCCAATCCAAGCATCGGAGCCGTGATTTGACCAGCGTGGCGGTAAGACTCTCCTACCGGTTTGACGCGCGGACTTGCTAAGGTCTCGGCAATTCCGCATGACACAGCCACTTTTTCACTTCCGAGGGGGACCCGGTCCATGGGTGACGCGAATTTGACGCCGGCAGATCTTGAAGCTCTGGCCGAATGGGATACACCGACCATCTGCAACGGCCTGGAGATTCTCAGCGCCGAGTACCGGGTGAAAAGCTTCACCGTCGAGAATATGCGCTGCTTTGATCCCTCGCTTAAGCCGATTGTCGGTTACGCCCGAACCGCGATGATCCGCGCGATGGCCCCGTCCAAGGACACTCCCGAGGAAGCCGGCGCGATGCGAGCGCGATACTACGAGACAATCGCCGCCGACCCGGCCCCGTCGATCAGTGTTATTCAGGATGTCGATTCGACACCCGGTTTTGGTGCCTTCTGGGGCGAGGTGAACACCGCGATTCACAAAGGACTCGGTTGCCTCGGCGTGGTCACGAACGGCTCGTTCCGCGACATCGACGCCTGCGCCCCCGGCTTTCAGCTACTCGGCGGCAAGGTCGCGCCGAGCCACGCCTGGGTGCATCTTGTCGCGATCGAATGCGAGGTGAATGTCTTCGGCATGACCGTCAATCCCAACGACATCATACACGCCGATCAGCATGGCGCGGTCGTCGTCCCCGCGGATTGCATTAAGAAACTGCCTGGCGCGATCGATCTGATGGAACGGCGCGAGGCGGTGATCCTGGGAGTTGCCAGGGCGCCTGGCTTCAATGTCGAGATCCTAAAAAAAGCCATGGCCGACTCGGCCGAGATCCACTGAGGATGCCGCCATGAATACCACCCCCAACAAGAAACGCGTCCTGGTCATTCAGGACCTGCATCCCTCGGGCATGGCGATGCTGGAGGCCCGCGATGATGTCGAGATCGTCGTGGTCAATTCTCTGGACGAGGACGAAATCGCGGCGGCGGCCAAGGACGTTCACGGCATGACCGTGCGCGGCGCCCGTATCACCAAGAAGATCATGGATCAGGCGCCGGACCTGATGGTCGTCTCGCGCCACGGCGTCGGCTATGACGCGGTGGACCTGGACGAGCTCAATCGCCGCGAGGTGCCGCTCTGCATCGCCATCCACTCGAACATGGTATCGGTCGCCGAACAGGCGATGGCGTTCCTCCTGCACCTGGCCAAGGAGATCAACTTCTACGATCCGATCACCCGCAAGGACAGCTGGGCCGAGCGCTATCCGGTCCGAGGCATGGATCTCGAAGGCAAGAACCTGCTGATCGTCGGTTTCGGGCGTATCGGCAGCCGCGTTGCCAAGCGGGCGAACGGGTTTGACATGAAGGTTTACGCCTACGATCCCTACGTCGACGACGCGGTGATCCGCGCCGGTGGCGCCGAGCCGGTCTCCGACTACAACGCGGTGCTCGGCGACATGGACGCGGTTGCCGTGCATTGCATGAAGACCGCGGAGACCACCAACATGTTCTCCGATGCCCAGTTCAAGGCGATGAAATCCTCGGCGATTATCGTCAATTGCGCGCGCGGCGGCATTATCGACGAGGCGGCGCTGTACACGGCGCTGACCACCGGCGAAATCCGCTCCGCCGGCCTCGACGTGCTGGCCGACGAGCCGTCATCGGCGGACCATCCGCTGTTCACGATCCCGCCGGAAAAGCTGATCCTGGCGCCGCATATCGCCGGCGTCACCGTGGAATCGATGGAACGCATGGCCACACAGACCGTGGACAACGTGCTGCGGGTCTTCGATGGTCGGCCCGATCCCGATTGCGTGGTCAACGACCACGTCCTCAAGAGCTAAACGAAACAACCGCACTCCCTGGGAGGGACACTCATGAAAAACCGTCTGCGCGAGACCTGGGCCGCCGGTAAGCCGGCCCTGAATGGCTGGCTTGGCATTCCGAGCACGTTTTCCGCCGAGATCATGTCCAAGCAGGATTTCGACTCCATCACCGTCGACCTGCAACACGGCCTGACCGACTATTCCATCGCGGTGCCGATGATGCAGGCGATGAGCGCCAGCGACGCGACCATGTTGTGCAGGGTTCCGTGGCTCGAGGCGGGCATCATCATGAAGCTTCTGGACGCGGGCGCGATGGGCATCA
>Ga0181593_10002994_pt1 | contig 15579 bp, 17 predicted proteins | sample 071ome_19_FD_133756 | JGI IMG/M metagenome (GOLD analysis project Ga0181593, IMG submission 133756) | Coastal salt marsh microbial communities from the Groves Creek Marsh, Skidaway Island, Georgia - 071413AT metaG (megahit assembly) | ecosystem: Environmental > Aquatic > Marine > Intertidal...
AGCATGGCGTCGACGAGCGTGGTCTTGCCGTGGTCGACGTGGGCGATGATCGCGATATTGCGTAGATCTTCTCTGGAGGGCACCTGCGAACAGTAGACGCAGCCTCGAATCGTCAGGTCAGCAGCGGCAGAACTTTCGTTTCGAACAGTGGGGCGAGGTCGTAGCGTGAGCCGTCGTAGGGAAGATCGAGCCACAGCAGTTCCGCGATCTCCCCGCTCGCCCTCGCACCCGCAACACACGGGTGCTCGAAGATGTGACCGGTAACCATCAAGCCCGGCTCGTTTGCGGCCGCCGCAGTGAACGTACCGAGCAATCGCAATCGATTCAGATCGAGATCAATGTCGATCTCCTCGCCGCATTCTCGGCGGATCGTGGCATCTGGTGATTCGCCCGGCTCGATCTTGCCGCCCGGGAGCATGAATCGATCTGTGCCTTGCTTTCGAACCAGCAGCACTCGACCTGCGTCATCACGAAGGACGACGGCGGACACAACCAGATCGGACACGCTCCAAGTCCATCATGAGAGGCTCACTGCATGGCCACGATGGTGCGGATACTCGGACGCCTGGGCCTTGCCGTAGTCCTCATCGTCGCCGGCATCGGGCACTTCACCAGCGCGGACGCATTCCTTGCGCAAGTGCCACCGTGGATGCCGGCCCCGGAGGCCGTCGTCGCTGTTTCAGGTGTGGTCGAACTGATCTTGGGAACTGCCCTGATCGTCATACCTCGTCGATGGCGCCCGGCGCTCGGGTGGGTCACCGCGGGATTCTTCGTCGTCATTTTTCCCGGCAACATCTCGCAGTTCGTAACAGGGACCTCGGCGTTCGGTCTCGATAGCGACGCAGCGAGATTCGTTCGGCTGCTTTTTCAACCGGCCCTCGTCGTGTGGGCGCTTTGGTGCACGGGGGCCTGGTCGGCCCGGTCAGCACGCAGGAACAAGCGCGGCGCTATCAGTTGACAGTGAGGAACCGCTCGAGCGAATCGAAGTAGCTCTCCATGCCCTCCTGGGCACGCACTGCCTCGCCTTCTGGCAACTCACCGAACTGACTGAACTTCACCCAACTGCGCATTCCTCGATTGTCGAACTCGATGCGAACGAGGTGATGGTCCAACGATTCGTCTCGCGCCTCGAACTCTTCACGTGACTGCGTGTAGTGCATCGTGTGGTCGATTCGAGCATGCGGATCAACAGCCGTGTACGACCCATAGAAGTACGCGGTGAATCCGTACTCGGGTACGTCCACGCCGACACTCCACGCACCGCCATCGATCGGATTGGACACCACGGATCCGGGAACACACGAAAGGTCCGTTGGGTGGTACCACTCCTCCAGCGCTGTTGCATCGACCCAGGCATCCCAGAGGACCTCGAGTGGAATGTCGAATTCGCGCTCGACGGAATACAGGAAGCCGTCCATGTTCGTCCTCACTTGTGTCGACTACAGACCATTGTCCTTGCGGTACACAGCGACGACGGCATTAGCGTGACCGTGACCCATTCCCATGTCCTTCAGGTAGGTCACCTGCTCCATGTGTTTGGCGTCGCGAACCGTGTCGAGTTGCTCCATCCAGTACGAGACCGGATGGCCATACTTCTTTTCGATGGAAGGGAAATAGGAAGCCGGTCCGGTCACCTTCTCAGCCACTGTGGCTCCCTCCCGTCGAATTATCACTAGACGTTGAAGCGGAATTCGACAACGTCACCGTCGGCCATGACGTAATCCTTGCCTTCCATCCGGACCTTTCCGCGCGACTTCGCCTCGGCCATCGATCCGGCATCCATCAACTCGTCGAAGGACACAACTTCGGCCTTGATGAAGCCCTTCTGGAAATCGGTATGGATAACGCCGGCGGCTTCCGGTGCCGTTGCGTCCTTGGGAATCGTCCATGCCCGAGCTTCCTTCGGGCCGGCTGTCAGGTAGGTCTGAAGTCCGAGCGTCTGGAATCCCACGCGCGCCAGCGCATCGAGACCGGACTCATCCTGACCGACCGACTGCAACAGTTCGAGGGCTTCGTCCGCCGGTAGCTCGACGAGTTCGGCTTCGACTTTCGCATCCAGGAATACGGCTTCGGCCGGTGCAACGAGTTCGCGCATGCGGTCCTTGAAATCGTCGTCGGTGAGTTGGTCCTCATCGCAGTTCACGACATACAGGTACGGCTTGGCGGTCAGAAGCGACAGTTCCCGGATCGGCTCGGCATCGAACCCAGCAGCGAACAGCGTCTTCCCAGAGTTCAAGATCTCGGCGGCTTGCTCCGCCGCGGTGAGCATGGGTGCCTTCGACTTGTCGTTGCGGGCTTCCTTGGTCAGGCGAGGGATCGCGTTTTCAAGCGTCTGCAAATCGGCGAGGATCAGTTCGGTGTTGATCGTCTCCATATCTTCCGCCGGAGATACCCGACCTTCCACGTGCACGACATCGTCATCGTGGAAAGCGCGCAACACCTGACAGATCGCGTTCGATTCGCGGATGTTCGCCAGGAACTTGTTGCCGAGCCCCGCACCTTCCGAGGCGCCTTTGACGATGCCCGCGATATCGACGAAGGTCACGGTCGCGGGAATGATCTCGGCCGAGCCGAATACCTCAGCGAGCTTGGCCAATCTCCCGTCGGGAACCCCGACGACCCCGGTATTGGGCTCGATCGTGGCGAACGGGTAATTGGCGGCTAGGACGTCGTTCTTCGTCAGAGCGTTGAACAGAGTCGACTTGCCGACGTTGGGGAGTCCGACGATTCCGATGGTGAGAGCCACAGGCGGGGAGTCTAGGAGTGGCCGTTTGGGTGGGACGGACTGGCCGTTCGGCTAACGTGGGGGGTTGTGAACGAGGAGACAGGTGCGCCAGGGGACGACGACGTCACCCCGGACGAGTTCGCCCACCTGTTTCGACCCGACGACGACCCGGCTCCAGCCTCACCGGCCCCCTCCGATCTGCCGGTCGCATCTGCGCCACCGGCACCCGACAAGCCCTGGGAACCGCTCGTGCCGCTGCCGTCCGCGGATGACCCGCCGCTGCCTCCTCCCGCCTTCGCGACCGAGGGCGATGAGGACGACGAGGTCGCCGTCGTCGAGGAGGCCGTTGTCGAGGATCCCGCACCGACACAAGCACCCGACGGCAGCCGGTTGTTTCGCAGCCGCGGAGGTCCCGAGCGCGACGACACGATCACCGCGATCGGCTCACTGCAAGCCCGCCGCCTAAAGACCATGGCCCGTTCCGATGAGCCCGGCGAGCCCGTTCTCGACGAGGATCTCGGCGGTAGTCAGCCCGCACCGCCAACGTGGAACGACGATGCCTTCGCCGAGGCCATTGCGCCGGTGCTTGCGTCTGCATCGGGTGGTGAACCCGCCCCAGCCCTGCAGGTGATGTCGCGCCCCGCACCGCCTGCCACTGACACGGACCAACCCCGACGCCGGTCGCGCAGGTCCGAGTCGACCGATCGCGCAGAGCGCTCTGATATCCGTTCGAGTGGCTCGCTCACCGCCCTGGGCGTGTACGCAGTGACGATCGGCGTCACCGTAATCCTCGCCTTCGGTGAGACGCTGTTCTTCGGCGGGGAACCGGGGCTCATCACCGGCATCGGATTGGTGGCGGTGTCGATCGTGGCCGCCTTCGTGGTGCGCACCCGCGATGGATTGCACGCCATATTCGCCCCGCCGATTGCATTCTTCGTCGCGGCGATAACCGCGGGTCAAGTCGACATCAACGCAACGGATACGTCGAACAGGGCGGTTGTGGTGTTCTTCTTGCTCGGCGACAACTGGCCGTGGATCATCGGTGCGACCGCAGCCGCACTCGTGATCGTGGCGCTACGCCGACGCGTTGGCTGACGCCGCTTTGATGTCGCGGCGCAGTTCCGGCGGCAACGCGAAGACAAGAGTCTCCTCGGCCGTGGTGACTTCCTCCACCGTTGCGAAGCCCAGATCCTTCAAAGCCGCAAGGACATCCTCCACAAGGATGTCGGGAACGGACGCACCACTCGTGACGCCCACCGTGGTCGCACCGTCGAACCACGCCTCATCGAGTTCGCTCGCGGCGTCAACTCGGTAGGAACTACCGGCACCGGCTTCGAGCGCCACCTCCACGAGCCGCACGGAGTTCGAGGAGTTGCCCGAGCCGACCACGATCACGACGTCGCTGTCCTTAGCGATCTCCTTGACAGCGATCTGGCGGTTCTGGGTGGCGTAGCAAATGTCGTCGCTGGGCGGGCTCATCAAGTTCGGGAACCGCTCTTGCAAGGTGTCGACGGTCTGCATGGTCTCGTCGACGGACAGTGTCGTCTGGGACAACCACACCAACTTGTCCGGATTCTCGACCTCGAGGGATTCCGCGGACTGCGGATCCTCCACCAGGGTGATGGAATCCGGGGCTTCACCCATCGTCCCGACGACTTCCTCGTGACCCTCGTGGCCGATCAGGATGATGTCGTAGCCCTCGGCAGCGAAGCGCTTGGCCTCGGAGTGCACCTTGGTCACCAGCGGGCACGTGGCGTCGATGGTCTTCAAACCGCGATCTGCCGCCTGGGTGTGAACCTCCGGGGCGACACCATGGGCGGAAAAGACAACGGTCGCGCCCTCGGGAACTTCCTCGACCTCGTCGACGAAGATCGCGCCCCGCTTCTCGAGCGTCTCGACCACGTGCTTGTTGTGGACGATCTGCTTGCGGACGTACACCGGCGATCCGTAGAGGTCTAGGGCCTTCTCGACCGTGACCACGGCCCGGTCCACCCCCGCGCAGTAGCCCCGCGGCGCCGCGAGGAGGACCTTGCGTTCAGATGCGTTATCCGCCGAGTGCTCCATACCCCCATGGTAGGTGCGTGCCCGGATCGCACAAGGTGAGCCCGATCGCGGGGGTGACCTCCTACCCTCGTGCCATGGCATTGGAGACCGGACCGGATTCACCGGTGCCCGTTCGCACCGTCTCCCACATGCTCGGCGAATGGATCGGCAAACTCGGGGCCATCTGGGTCGAGGGCGAGGTCGCCGATTTCCGTCCGCGCGCCCAGGCACGCATGCAATTCGTGACCCTTCGCGACATCGAGGCGAACGCATCGTTATCGGTGGTCGCCGATTCCGAACTCGTGGGTCGCATGGATCCACCACTCGAAGCCGGGCAACGAGTCATCGTGTGGGCTCGGCCGGAGTTCTGGGCCGGTCGCGGCAGCCTGCAGCTACGCGCGCGCACAATTCGGGCCGTCGGCATCGGCGAACTCCTCGCCAGACTCGCGCAACTGCAGGCGACCCTCGCCGCCGAGGGACTCTTCGCCCCCGAACGGAAGAAGCCGCTGCCATTCCTGCCCCGTCGAGTCGGTTTGATCTGTGGTCGCAATAGCGACGCCGAGCACGACGTCGTAGTCAATGCGCGCGACCGGTGGCCCGCGACCGATTTCGAGATCCGCGAGGTGGCGGTGCAAGGCACAAACGCGGTTCGCGAAGTAACCGAGGCATTGCTGGATCTCGATGCCCGCGACGACATCGACGTCATCGTCATTACCCGCGGTGGTGGTAGCGCCGAGGATCTGCTGCCGTTCAGCAACGAGGCACTGGTTCGAGCGGTTGCCGCAGCACAGACGCCGATCGTCAGCGCCATCGGCCACGAACAGGACTCCCCCATCCTCGATCACGTGGCCGACTATCGAGCGTCGACTCCGACCGACGCCGGCAAGCGCATCGTTCCCTCGTTCGCCGAGCAGAACGCGATCGTGACCCAACTCCTGCAACGTGGCCGCTCGACAGTGCTGCGGCGCCTCGAACAAGAAAGTCAACTCGTCATCGATGCGCGGCGCCGTAACCGGCGAGCGGTGACCCAATCTCTCGAATCGTGGACCAGCGACGTCTCTCATTTGCGTGCTCGAGCCCGAAGCCTGTCCCCCGCTGCGACGCTCGATCGCGGTTACGCGGTCGTCCAGGGAGCAGACGGATCGGTGGTCCGGGATCCCGCGTCAATAACCGAAGGGGACGTTCTGGCCATCACCGTCCAACACGGCGCTTTCCATGCCACCGTGACCAGCACCAACTCGACGAAAGGGAATCCAGCGTGAGCGAGCCGACATTCGAACAAGCGCGCGAGGAATTGGCGGAGATCGTGGCCAAGCTCGAGGCCGGCGGGCTCACCCTCGAAGAGTCGCTTGCGCTGTGGAACCGCGGTGAGGAAGTTGCCCAGACATGCACCGAATGGCTCGACAAGGCGCGTGCGACGCTCGATGCCGCTCGCGAAGACAACACCACCGACGACGCAGGTGCCGACGACGCCTAAGGCAACACGAGGTGGCGCGCCGCCTCGCCGATTTGACCCCAACTACCGGTTCCGCTGATCACCGTCGTGGATCCGTCGTTAGTTCGAAGCAGGGACCTGCGGGGATCGGAGTCCTGCCCTTCCAAGGGCACCCAACCCTCTGCGGTCAGGTCCTGCACCAACGCCGGTAGGTCTGCGTAATCCTCAAGGACTACACCCTCGGACGTTTGCTCTGTGAGGTACTGCTCGCTTTCGGCCAGCGATTGGGACAGTTGTAGGTACTGATCGTCGTCGGTGACGTACCCGACGTGCCACACGAGTTGGCCATCGGAAGCGGGTGTGGATTCCCACCGCACGCTGGTCGGTTGGTCGTCGGAATCGACGACCAGGACCGGGAAGGCGGCCTGATTGCTGGCCAGAGTCGCCAGCGGTTCCAGCGGGACAGCTTTCACGGCCGCAGGTTGGGGTCGCCACGTCACCAACATGATGGCTCCCACGACGGCGAGCACGACGGCCATCGAGCGCAGCATGTCGCCGACGCTTTGCTTCAGGCCGCGGTTACGGCGGCCTGTCGGCTCGGGAGTGCTCACCGCTCCATCATCGGCCATAGCCGGGGGATACGCGACCTACGGTGCGAATCGCCCGTGGGGCGAGGGCTGCGATCACTACCCTGAGTCAATGGACGCACCATCGCCCGAGGCCCCCGACCGCAACCTCGCCCTTGAATTGGTGCGGGTTACCGAAGCCGCCGCGATGGCGGCCGCGCGCTGGGTCGGCCGAGGCGACAAGAACGGCGCCGACGGCGCGGCGGTCAATGCCATGCGGACGCTGATCAGCAGTGTCTCGATGGACGGCATCGTGGTGATCGGTGAGGGCGAGAAGGACGACGCTCCGATGTTGTTCAACGGCGAGAAGGTTGGCGACGGCCTAGGCGCTGAAGTCGATGTTGCCGTGGATCCCATCGATGGCACGACCCTCACCGCGAAAGGCATGACGAACGCCATCTCGGTGATCGCGGTGACCGAGCGGGGTGCGATGTTCGATCCCAGCGCGGTCTTCTACATGGAGAAACTGGTCGTCGGCCCCGACAGCGTGGACGCGATCGACATCACCGCCCCGATCGATTGGAATCTCCAGCAGATCGCCCGTGCCAAGGGTGAACGCGTAGCCGATCTGACCGTCTGCATCTTGGATCGTCCGCGACACGATTCTTTGGTAGAGGATGTTCGCAGGGCCGGGGCACGCATCAAGTTCATCGTCGATGGTGACGTCGCCGGTGCTGTCATGGCGGCGCGGCACGGAACGGGCGTGGACCTGCTCGCGGGCATCGGCGGCACTCCCGAGGGAATCATCGCCGCCTGCGCGATGAGTTGCCTCGGCGGAAGCATCCAGGGTCGGTTGTGGCCCCGCGATGAAGAAGAGCGTCGCGCCGCCATCGACGCCGGCCATGACCTGGACCGTGTACTCACCACGAGCGACCTGGTCTCGGGAGAGAACATCTTCTTCTGCGCGACCGGTATTACCGACGGCGAGATCATGGAGGGCGTTCGCTACACCCCCGAGGGGCCCACCACCCATTCGATCGTCATGCGCAGCAAGAGCGGGACCATCCGCGAGATCCGCAGCGAGCACCGGCTGGCCAAACTCTCGACCTATGCCTCGGTGGACTTCAGCGGGGAAGGTGACTGACGCCACCACGGTTGCCACGCCCTCGTTCGTTGCCGGGCCTACGCTTGGACCGTGACGGACTTCGCGTATACCGACCTCCTTCCGAAAGATCCGACCGGTGGGGAGGCGACGCCGTACCGCCTGATCACCACGGACGGAATCGACACCGTCGAAGCCGCAGGGCGCACATTCCTCACCGTCGAACCCGAGGTTCTGCGGGCGCTCACTTACGAAGCGATCCACGACATATCGCACCTGCTGCGCCCAGCTCACCTCACCCAACTTGCTTCGATTCTCGGTGATCCCGAGGCGAGTCCCAACGATCGTTTCGTCGCCCTCGACCTATTGAAGAACGCGAACATCTCTGCAGGTGGCGTCCTACCGATGTGCCAAGACACTGGCACCGCGATCGTGATGGGTAAGCGCGGCCAAAACGTCTGGACCACTGGACAGGACGAGGAGCACATCAGCCGCGGCGTCTTCGACGCCTACGAGCGGCTCAATCTGCGCTACTCGCAATTGTCTCCGTTGAACATGTGGCAAGAGCGCAACACCGGAAGCAACCTTCCCGCTCAGGTGGAGATCTATGCCGACACCCATCCCGGCCACGAAAACAGCTACGACCTCCTCTATATGGCCAAGGGCGGCGGTAGCGCGAACAAGAGTTTCCTGTTTCAAGAGACAGCCGCGCTGCTCAACCCGGAGACGTTCGCCCGATTCCTGGACGAGAAGTTGCGGATGATCGGCACGGCTGCGTGCCCGCCGTACCACCTCGCGATCGTGGTCGGCGGCACGAGTGCGGAATACACCCTCAAGACTGCGAAATTGGCCAGCGCGCACTACCTCGATGACATGCCCATTCATGGCACCGATGCCGGTCACGGCTACCGCGATCTGGAGATGGAGGCCGAAGTCCTGCGCATGACCCAGGCGTTCGGCATTGGCGCCCAATTCGGCGGTAAGTACTTCTGCCATGACGTGCGGGTGATTCGCCTGCCCCGCCACGGCGCCTCGTGCCCGGTCGGCATCGCGGTGTCGTGTTCAGCCGACCGGCAAGCGCTGGCCAAGATCACCCCTGAGGGCGCCTTCCTCGAGCAACTCGAGCAGGACCCCGCCCGTTACCTACCGGAGGTGACCGATGAGCACCTCGACGACGACGTCGTCCAGATCGACCTCAACCAGCCGATGGAACACATTCGCGCCGCGTTGTCGAAACTTCCGGTTAAGACCCGGGTCTCACTCACCGGACCGGTGATCGTCGCCCGCGATCTTGCGCACGCACGGATCAAGGAGATGCTCGATCGCGGTGAACCTCTCCCGCAGTACATGCAAGACCACGCGGTCTATTACGCCGGGCCGGCGAAGACTCCCGAGGGCTACGCATCCGGCTCCTTCGGACCGACCACAGCGGGGCGGATGGATTCCTACGTCGATCTCTTCCAAAAGGCCGGCGGCTCGTATGTCATGTTGGCCAAGGGCAACCGCAGTGCAGCCGTCACGAACGCCTGCAAGGACAACGGCGGCTTCTACCTCGGCTCGATCGGTGGTCCGGCCGCTCGACTCGCCCAGGACAACATCACCAAGGTCGAAGTTCTGGATTTTCCCGAACTCGGGATGGAAGCCGTGTGGCGAATCGAGGTTGTGGACTTTCCGGCGTTCGTCGTTGTGGACGACAAGGGCAACGATTTCTTCGCCGAGACTCTCCGGCCGGTGGCCAATACGATTCCAGTCGGTCCGCCCGCATCCCGCTAGGGCCGCGCTCCTAGCCCAGGGCAACGCGCGCAGTTAGCAGTGCCAGGCCCCGCCGCGCCAGTGGAAGGCTCCCTTGCCCTTTTGCCAGATGGTCCAAAAGGCCCGGTCTTGCCAGTAGCGGTTCCATTGCTGCGTGGGAATCTTGGTCAGTTGGCGCGCCACGGTGGCCGCTTCGGGCCCGAGTTCTTTGCGCACTTCCTTGGCCATCCTCTTGGCTGTGGCAACAGCTAGCCGGCGGTTCATCTGGTACGCGCCGCGGTAGGTCCCACCGCGACTGACGGCCCGGTACTTGTTGTTCGCCTCGCGGTCCATGATGCAACGACGCCGATCTTCCTTCTTCGGCATGTACCACTTGCCCTGGTACAGCGAGGGTTCGTAACCCGTCATGTCCTGGGAGGCCTTCGATCCCAGTGCGTGGGCGAGTTCGAGGGCGAGCCGCGCACCCCGGTCTTCGGCGACTGCCTGGGTATCGACCGCGTTGTCACCGTCACCGGAGGGCACCCCGGGATCCTCGCTGACCGGGATCTCGTTGCCGTTGATGTCCACGATGGTGGCCGTCTCGACGCTGAGTGAAGGTTCGATTTCCTCCGCTGCGAATACCGCGACCGACGACGCCGGAATCAGGGTCACCGCGAGAGCCGTCGACGCCGCCACGGAGGTCAGGCGTACAACAAGTCGCATGGCTCTCCTTGACCGGTCAGGACCACTTCGGTCTCCTACCGTGCCTAAGGATCACGGAATTGTCACGTCGGAGCGGCCCGCGAGTACCCGACAAATCGGACATTCATCGCCGACGACGACGCTCGAACCTCCACGTGTGACCAGGGTCACGCGGATAGTGCAAGGAGTAATGGCCCGTCCTACAGGTGCCCGTCTTCGAGGAGTTCGGTCACCAGCGCCGCGATCGGTGAGCGCTCGGATCGGGTGAGCGTGACGTGCGCGAAAAGCGGATGGCCCTTGAGCTTCTCCACGACGGCCACCACCCCGTCATGGCGACCCACTCGGAGGTTGTCGCGTTGCCCGACATCGTGGGTTAGCACCACGCGACTGTCGGCCCCGATGCGGGATAGCACTGTCAGCAGAACGTTGCGTTCCAAGGATTGGGCTTCATCGACGATGACGAACGCATCGTGCAGCGATCGGCCACGAATGTGCGTCAGTGGCAGCACCTCGAGCATGCCGCGGTCGGTTATCTCGTCGACGACCTCGGAGGTCGTGACGGCGTTCAGGGTGTCGTAGACGGCTTGCCCCCAGGGCGACATTTTCTCGTTCTCCGAGCCCGGCAGGTAACCCAAGTCTTGCCCACCCACGGCGTACAACGGCCGAAAGACGATGACCTTGCGGTGTTGGCGGCGTTCGAGCACAGACTCCAGTCCCGCGCACAATGCCAGAGCGCTCTTGCCCGTTCCGGCGCGGCCACCGAGCGAAACTATGCCAACGTCGGGATCCATCAGCAGATCCAGCGCGATCCGCTGCTCGGCACTGCGACCGCGGATCCCAAACGCCTCGCGGTCTCCGCGGACCAGACGAACACGCTTGTCCGCCGTCACCCGGGCGAGTCCGCTGCCGCGATCGGAGAGCAAGACGAGCCCGCAATGGCATGGCAGATCCCGGGCTTCGTCGAGGTCGATGACTCCGTCTTCGAAAAGTCGATCAAGATCATCGCCGGGAACTTCCATCTCCGAGATTCCGGTGTAGCCGGATTCGATGGCGAGCTCGGCTCGGTACTCCTCGGCCGTGAGTCCGACCGATGATGCCTTGACACGCATCGGTAGGTCTTTGCTGACGAGCACCACGTCCGCACCATCATTGGCAAGGTTGCGCGCAACCGCGAGGATGCGGGTGTCGTTGTCACCGAGGCGCAGCCCCGAGGGAAGTGATTCGACGTCGGTGTGGTTCAACTCCACGCGCAACGTCCCACCCGCATCGCCGACGGGGATGGGTTCGTCGAGTCGTCCGTGATTCATCCGGAGTTCGTCCATCAGGCGCAGCGCCTGACGCGCGAAGTAGCCGAGTTCTGGGTGGCTGCGTTTGGCCTCTAATTCGGTGACGACCACGACGGGGACGACCACATCGTGCTCGTCGAAACGCACCAGGGCTCGGGGGTCGGACAGAAGGACAGAGGTGTCGAGGACGTATGTCCTCCTGGCGATCTGCTGCACACAGTCTCCTAGCCGGACTCGAACCGGCGGACCCGATCCGCAACCAAAACGCTAGGGGGCTGTTGGGGGGTTCCCGGTCTCGACACGCCGCGCCAGGATGCCCGTCGTGGTGATGATCGCGACGGCGATGAGCGTGATGACCGGCCGGTCGAGGGAGGAGAGGCCGACGATCATCGCGCCGATGCTCCAGGCCACCGGGAAGGCGATCAACGTCCGCCACTTGGTCTTGTATTCGGGCACCTTGTAGCGGGCGCTGGCCGCGGCGTACCGCGCCGCGTCGAGGTAGGGCCCCGTTGCGGCGATGACGGCGGTCTTGTGCGCTCCCGCCCACACGAAGATCGTGGCGAGCAGCCCTAGTGAGAACGCCGATAGCGATATGGACACCATCGCGCCCCACCAGTCCGCACTTCCAAGTTCCAGGTTCTGGGCAGAAATCTCCGCTCGCGGATCGAACACCCGCCCGCCCACGAGGGATGTCACGGCAAGGACGGCCGCTGCGGTGAAGAGCAAAAGACGCGAGCCACGATCACCGATCGGCCACCATTTCAGGCTGCGGATCATGACAACGGAGGAAATGCCGACGGCGCACCCCACCATGGAACTCAGGGACAACAACGCAACTCCGGGCGCTTCAAGAAGCTTGATCCACAGCAACACCATGTTGCCGGCCTGGTTGGCGGTGAAGACCCCGTACGTCAGGTAATCATCGGCGTCCAGCATGCCGCCCACTCCCGCGAGCACCAAGATGACGAGCAGCGGGCGTTGGAACAACGGCTTGGCGTTGGGATCTACGCGTCGTGCGACGTCGGCGTCCGGCCCGATGGGCTGGGGGGTACTCGAGCTACTCATGCGCCGAAACGTCGTTGCCGTTCTGCGAACGCACGAAGTGCGCGGAGGAAATCAACGCGACGGAAGTCCGGCCAAAACGCCTCGCAGAAGTAGAACTCCGAGTGCGCGCTTTGCCACATCAAGAAGCCAGAAAGGCGCTGTTCACCCGAGGTGCGGATCACTAGATCCGGATCGGGCTGACCCTTGGTGTAAAGGTGATCGGCGATGTGCTCGACGTCCACCACCTGGGCGAGTTCATCCAGAGTGGTGCCCTGATCAGCGTGCTCTTGCAGCAGCGAGCGCACGGCGTCCACCACTTCGCGTCGACCGCCGTAACCAACGGCCACGTTCACCAAAGATCCATCGATTCCCGCTGTTGCTTCTTCGGCTTCCTTCAGAACCCGCGCGGTGTGGTCGGGCAGCAGATCCAGCGCGCCGACCGGATGCAAGCGCCAGCGACCTTGACCGACGAGTCCGTTCACCGTGTCCTCGATGATGCCCATCAGCGCTTCGAGTTCGGGCTGCGGTCGAGTGAGGTTGTCGGTGGACAGCAGCCACAAGGTGACCACTTCCACTCCGGCGTCATCACACCAACCGAGGAAGTCCACGATCTTGGCGGCTCCGGCGGCATGGCCGACCGACGACGACGAACCCTGCGCAGTAGCCCAGCGGCGGTTGCCGTCCAAAATGACGCCGACGTGCTTGGGAGTCCGTTCCCGCTCGACAGCGTCCTTGAGTTGCGCCTGCAGGCGTCGCTCGTATACGCCGTATACGAGATCCGACCAACCCACGAGTACTCCCCTTCTGCAGCCCCCGAAGACCGCCCGCTCAGGCTACTCCCCTCGGGTGGCTAGAAGGATGCACTACGCGCCTGCACTTTCGCCGCCAGTTCGGTCACATCCGTCACAGGTGCGTCGCACACGAATCCCCGACACACGTACGCGGCGGCATGTCCGTCGATGAGTGGGCGGTCGCGAAGCAGCGGTTGGTCGTCGTCTCCCACCGAACCCCAGGCGACCACGGCACCCGGAGAGTTGCCGGCAAAGGCCGTGTTGATGAGATCTCGACCTGGGTTCGATTCGTCCTCGACGATGGCTATCTCCAGCGGTCCGACGATCAACGACGACGCCGCGACCAGTCCCCACCCCACGGCGCGGGGTGCGCGTTCGGCGAGCGCGCTCACGATGCCGAGTGCGTTCTCCGCCGCGACCCGGTGTTCGACCGAGCCCGTCAAAGCTGCGTAGGTAACAAGCGCGTTGGTCACCGCGAACCAACCCGACGGCTCGGCGTTGTCTGCCGGATCCTTCGGACGACGCACGAGACCGGGGGCGTCGTCGGCGGTGTCGAAGAAGCCGCCATCACCGTCAGAGAAATGCTGGAGTGCGATGTCGAGCAGGATGCCGGCGAACTGTTGCCACGCGATTTCGCCGGTGACCTGCGCGAGCACCAGCAAACCTTCGGCGACGCTGCCGTAGTCGTCGAGCACGCCGAGGTTGTTTCCTGCCAAGCCGTCACGCGATGTCCGGCACAAACGGTCGTCGTCGCTGGCTCCAAGGTGCACCGCGATGAGCAGATCCGCAGCCTCGGCAGCTGCTTCAACCCACGCCGATTCACCGAACAGTTGACCGGCATCAGCGAGAGCCGCGATGGCGAGTCCGTTCCAGGAGGCGACGATCTTGTCGTCCCGACCGGGGTGCACCCGACTCTCACGCGAGTTCCAGAGCCGATCTCTTACCAACGCCCAACGCTCGACATCGCCGGGATCTTCCAAAAGCCGCAGCGTGGATGTTCCGTGTTCGAATGAACCCTCATGCGACACCGCGAAGAGGTCGGCCGCCCACGCACCATCGTCGGGTCCGAGAACTTCGATCAGCTGCTGGGGGGTCCAGGCGTAGAACTTGCCCTCGACACCTTCACTGTCCGCGTCCAGCGCTGCGGCAAAGCCACCCTCGGGCGTTCGCAGATCGCGGATTAAGAACTCCGCAGTCTCCCGGACCACCCGCTCCGCGAGAGCCGAACCGGTCAGGCGCCACCAGTGCGCATAGACGCGCAACAACAGAGCGTTGTCGTACAGCATCTTCTCGAAGTGCGGGACGATCCAACGATCGTCGACCGAATAGCGCGCAAACCCGCCACCGAGTTGGTCGTACATGCCGCCGCGCGCCATCGCGTCGAGCGTGCTGGCCACCATCTCGTTCGCGTCCACGGCGTGCAAGGCGCCGGGAAGAACTTGGTAGCGAATCAAGAACTCCAAGACCATTGAGGGCGGAAACTTTGGCGCTCCCCCGAAACCGCCGAAACGATCGTCGAAGTCTTCCTGCAACGCAGCTACGGCCGCATCGAGTTGCTCCATAGTCGGCGGGGCGTCTTCCGCCGCCGCCAGTTGGCGCGTGGAAAGTGCGTCGACGATGCGCTGCCCCGCGGCTTCGATCTCTGTTCGGCGGCTGGTCCACGCCTCGACGATCGCTTGCATAACCTGCGGGAAGGAAGAAATGTTGTGCCGAGGAACCGGTGGGAAGTACGTACCGGTGTAGAACGGCCGGCCTTCGTGATCGAGGAACACGCTCATCGGCCAACCACCATGCCCGGTCATCGCGACCGTGGCGTCCATGTAGATCGAATCGATGTCCGGACGCTCCTCGCGATCGACTTTGATGGACACGAAGTGCTCGTTCAGGTACGCGGCGATCTCGTCGTTTTCGAAGGACTCGTGCGCCATCACGTGACACCAATGGCAGGCCGAGTAGCCGATCGAGAGGAATATCGGGACTTCGCGCCGCCGAGCTTCCTCGAACGCGTCCTCGCCCCACTCCCACCAATCGACGGGGTTATCCGCGTGCTGCAGCAGGTACGGGGATGTGGCATCGGCGAGGCGGTTCACTTGTTCTCCTGCTGCTGGGGATGGTCGTGGGGCTGGGTTTCGGTCGGCGGCGGTGGGTTCTTGA
>Ga0181593_10002998_pt1 | contig 15565 bp, 10 predicted proteins | sample 071ome_19_FD_133756 | JGI IMG/M metagenome (GOLD analysis project Ga0181593, IMG submission 133756) | Coastal salt marsh microbial communities from the Groves Creek Marsh, Skidaway Island, Georgia - 071413AT metaG (megahit assembly) | ecosystem: Environmental > Aquatic > Marine > Intertidal...
CTCCTCTCCGGGAGCCCGACAACTCCCCCTCCTCATCGATACACCTCCTGAGTGGGCGCATCAGGTGCTCAAAGACCCTATCAGCCTCCTCATTGACCACGCGCACCTTGAGAAGAAAGCTGCCCAAAATGCCCTACAACTTCTCCATCAGTGGCCAGAGAACTCCCCACCCACTGAGTGGACAGAAGCTCTGTCAGAGATTAATCGTGACGAATCACAACACCTGGCACTCGTACTTCGTATTCTTCACCGTCGAGGGGGAGAACTCTCCCGCTCGCATCGCAATCCATACGCTCAAACGCTGAAAGAAGAGATTCGTAATGGCCTCTATCCAGGAGAGCTCGTTGACAAGCTTCTTACCTCTTCACTCATCGAGGCGCGATCCTGTGAACGATTTCGACTCCTCGCAGACCACTCGCAGGATCAAGAGCTTCGAAAACTCTATACTGGACTCTGGTCAAGTGAACATGACCACTATCGTGTCTTCCTGAACCTTGCCCTGCATATTGAAAGCGAAGATGAAGTACATAAGCGATGGCAATGGTGGCTAGAAAAAGAGCGTGAGATCATTGCTGCTCAAGATTTTTCAGCAACAATGCATTCGTGGATCAAAAAATCTCTCCCCCATACCATTGCATCTCTTGTCTCTTGACCCACAAACAGACACACTGGGAAGAGAGTGATTGGTCGCGATGTACGAGTCGCAATATACACATTCTTCTTGGAGAGCTATGAAGCACGTACTCATGCTTGGTTGGGAGTACCCTCCTTTTATATCAGGAGGGCTGGGAACAGCATGTGAAGGTCTGAGCACGGCGCTCAGCCGTTTAGGGGTAAAAATCACTTTTCTGATTCCGCGCTTGCAAGGCTCTGAAAACGCCTCTCACATGAACCTCGTGGATCCAGCAACACTCCTCTCACGAGAGAACCTCTCAAAGTCCTCCAAAAACGGACTCATCGGTCATACCTCCCTAAAAATGGCTGCAAACGGCGATGGCTATATCCCAACAACTGAAGAAGCTCAATTACCCTCTTCAAGCTCTGGTCAGGGCTCCAGACAAATACCATCAGGGTCTCAGTCTGGGGGAATTACTACCATCGGAATCCCAGCTTTTCTACAACCCTACTGGAGCGAGAGTGAGTATCAACTCGCGCTGAATCGAGTGAAAAAAACAAAGAATTTGAGCTCCGAGAGTGAGGTTGAGTTATCAGATGTTCTTGAGCATCTTGGACATACTGCAACCTCTGGGGGCGCCACTCTCGGTGGACCCGAAGAGTACACTCAGTCCAGCTTACACCATCACTCCCCTCAACAGGCTAGCGCATCAGCAGGAGCTCACTATGGAGACTCACTGTTTGAAGAGGTCGCTCGGTACACAGGGCTCGTTCTCTCGACAGCAGGTAATGTGGACTTTGATGTCATCCATGCCCACGACTGGATGACGTTTCCAGCAGGGGTCGCACTAGCCGAAAAAACGGGGAAACCACTTATTGTTCACGTTCACAGCCTTGAATATGACCGCACGGGTCAAAGCGGTGGCTCTCAGATCCATGAACTAGAGCAGCTTGGAACGAAAAATGCGGATGCGGTTATCGCCGTTAGTCACTATACAAAGGGCGTAATCTCCCAAGAGCATGGCATTCCAGAGGAAAAAATCTTTGTTTCTCACAATGGTATTTATCCAATGGAAGCACTGGAGCATTACCAAGAGCAGAAGCCCTCAAATGAAAAATGGGTACTTTTTCTCGGAAGGATCACGTTCCAAAAAGGCCCTGATTACTTCATTGAAGCTGCTGCAAAGGTCATCCCCCACGTTCCGGATGCAAAGTTTATTGTGGCTGGAAGCGGTGATATGCTCCCACGACTAAAGGCTCGGGTTGAAGAGCTTGGCATCACAGACGCTGTGAAGTTCCCAGGCTTCCTTCGCGGGAAAGCGGTAGAGGAGGCCTTCTCGAATGCTGATTTATACGTGATGCCCTCCGTCTCCGAGCCATTTGGGCTTGCTGCTTTAGAAGCCATTAACTTTGATACCCCTGCCCTCATTTCTCGTCAGACTGGGGTCTCTGAAGTGCTTGGACACACGCTCAAATTCGATTTCTGGGACGTAGACCGAATGGCGGACCTCATTATTAATGCCCTTCAATTCGGTGAATTGCGTGATGATATGCTTGAAAGCGCGAGAAAAGAACTCTCTCGAATCAAATGGGATGCCTCTGCTGAGCGCGTCAAAGAGGTCTACGAACGCTTCTAAGGATAACACCTCAAATCGCTATCGAACTCTCTGGGTTATGGGCTCGTGTGGAATGGTGTGCTCGTGGAAACTCCATCTGAGGATGGAACTTTTTGAATCTACCCGATGCTGGTCATATCAGAGCCTTGCCTGAACTCGATACCGTCTGAAGATGGTACTATCAGCTTTCAAAGCATGCATTCCGAAGTGACGCGACTCCCTGTAACAGAAATGTACAGGTTATGTCAGGAAGAAGTAAAAGTTTTAAATTCAGCACAGAATTGCTTCACAAAGGATTGAATAGCTTTGCAAAGATTGGCATCACATAAGCACTACTTTTTTACAAAGGAAAAAATGCCAGCAGTTTGCTTCTATTTTCAGGTTCACCAACCCTACCGCGTCGGCCGTTACAGCCACTTTGACTCTCTCGAACATCTTACCTATTTCGACGAAGCAAAAAACGACCAAATCATGAAGAAGGTAGCAGAGAAATGTTACCTCCCCATGAACAACCTCCTCCTTCGGATGATTGACAGGTATCCTGACCAGTTTAAGGTTTCATTCGCCGTTACGGGCGTCGCCATTGAGCAAATGGAGGCGTATGCTCCTGAAGTTCTTAAGAGCTTTCAACGACTTGCTGAGACAGGCCAAGTCGAATTTATCGGGGAAACGTACTACCACTCACTGGCAGCGCTCTATAGTGAGGAGGAGTTTAAACAGCAGGTAACAGAGCATTCCATACTCACAGAAGCCCTTTTTGGACAGCGGCCACAGGTCTTCCGGAATACGGAGCTCATCTATGACAATCGGATTGCGAAACTCGCGTCTGAGATGGGTTTTCAGGGAGTTATCGCTGAAGGGGTTGATGACGTCTTAGGCTGGCGGAGCCCAAACTTTGTCTATGAGGCTCAAGGGAGTGACACGAAGCTTCTCCTCAAAAATTACCGCTTATCAGATGACATCGCATTTCGCTTCTCAAATCAGGGTTGGAAGGAATGGCCACTGACTACTGAAAAGTTTGCCAATTGGACACATCAAATTAGTGGTAATGGTGAAGTCCTGAACCTTTTTATGGATTATGAGACGTTCGGCGAACATCAGTGGGCTTCGACAGGAATCTTTGACTTCATGTGGCATCTCCCAGAACAGATTCTTGCCCATGAAGACTGGTGTTTTCTCACTCCCTCTGAGGTAATTAACCGATATGAGCCGAAGGGGAAAGTTCACTTCCATCGCCTAACCTCCTGGGCAGACATGGAGAGAGACCTGACTGCATGGAGAGGAAACAAGATGCAGCAGAAAGCACTCCATGAAGCGTACTCGCTTGAAGCGAGTGTCCGAGAGCTTGAGGACGAAGAACTCACAGATACCTGGAAGAAGCTCCTTACCTCTGATCACTTCTACTACATGTGTACGAAATTTTTCGCGGATGGGGACGTTCATGCCTACTTTAGCCCATTTGAAAGCCCCTATGATGCGTTTGTCAATTATATGAATGTCTTAAAGGACTTCAGACGTTACCTCGAGAGTCGAAAAGCTATTCAGCGTATAGAGCATTCTCGCGAACAGATAGAGCAACAGCCGCCTCTGGGAATTCATGCCTGATCAATTTGATGAGTAGCTATTGCTAGGCAGGAGGTTAGCTCTCACTGTTAGGAGTCCCGAGAATCTCCTTCACCATGTTCTCATCAACTATCAGTTCGGGTTGATCCTCAGACTTTAGCTCAGGAGCTTCAAACCGCATTTCTCGAGTAATCTTCTTCATGACAGTTCTCAAGCCTCTTGCGCCTTTCTTAACAGCCAACGCATGCGATACAATCAAGTCTTTTGCCTCTTCAGTTACGAGCACCCGAACATCATCCTTTTCAAGACTCTCAAGCGCTGTACGATACGGTCCTTGAGGATGCTCCATTATAACCTTCATTTGTTGAGGTCCGACTGGTTCGGTGAAGGTTAAATCAACTCGCCCTACCCACTCACGAGCCATTCCATAACGCTCGAGGTCTGTTTCTGTGGCTTGAGAAAGAAGGCTTATTCTTCTTTCCTCTGTTGTCATGGCAAATTGTCCAGGAGAGATTTCATTACTGCGAAACCCGATAGTGTCGACCCGTAGTCGCTTTGCTACAATTTCATCTAAGCCCTGAAAAGATCCTCCAAAAATAAATCCGACTGTTGAGAAGTCAATGCCAGTCTCCTGGTCTACGCCATCTTCCATGACCCGGAGCAAGGCATGTTGCACACCAATTCCCGCTATATCTCGTCCGTCCTGTCCTCCTGATATATGGCGCTTTTTGTCGAACTCATCAAAGAACACAACAGCTCTACTTGCCATTTCAGGATTCCCTTCAGTAAGTTCAATTAATCGCTCAGGCAACTCTGCTATGCTGTTCCCTTCATAGCCTACTTCTGTAAAGGTACTCGCATCGAAGCGAATAATTGGAATATGCTCGGGCATGACGGCTTCAAGCGCCCTTATTGTCTGGGTTTTACCAGTCCCAGTATCACCGATAATGCAAAGGGACTCCTTCCCTCCGACTACCATTCTTGACGAGGCAGAGGTTCGATGCCGTTTTTGTGTCTGATGCAGCGCTTTTACGATTCCATGGACGACTTTTTCAAGGGCATCTGAAGAGCTCTTTTCTTCACTCGCTTTCAATCTTCTTTCTATAAGGTTCTTTCCGACCCGTTCTTGGAGCAAATATCGGCGAACTTTGTCATGAAGCGTTCCCTTTGCACTTACGGATACCTCTCCCTGACGAACGGCATTATGAAAGCGGGTCAACCAACTATCGAAAGAACGGAATTCCTTGCTACCGGATTCTGGCAATTGATATCTCCGTGCCAGCGCTTTTTTGAAATCAATTTTTGAATAGATTTCCTCATTCGCAACGGCACGATTTCTCGCACTTGCAATTGAACGGACTATCCGACTCACTTCATCCTTTTGAGCTCGCTTCTCCTCACTGGTAGCTCGATGAGATATGATCTCTGGACGAATACGAATCAGCCCAGACTCTTTTGCAAGTCGAGTAAGACCAAGAATATCTTTGTATGGATTACTATTCTTTGAGTTACTAATTTTATTATTTCTGGCAATACGAGTAACAGCATATACAAGTTCTCGAGCCTCTTGTGAATGTGGCTTTTTAAAATAAAAATTTCTCTGCAACAAATCCCGAATATAAGGAACAGCAAAGTAACTCCCTGCTCTCTGAAGATGCTCATGAGCAAAGATAGAGACATCCTTCAAGAGCTGATCACATCCTGCTACGTATTTCCTAAGTTTCCTGCGAATCTCTCGTGGTGTTGGAATTTCATATTCTTTTAATCGAACAGCTACGTCCTCTCTCGGGGTCGAAGTGCTCCCACCACTAGACGTCTGTTCTTTCTGACCTTCTGGCAGAGGCACCTTTAATGGAGCTTCTGGCGTGGTGCGCGGTTCAGAGGTTGGTTTTATTCCAGGGAGAATCGGTTGATTTGCTCCCCCCTCTTTATCTGCACCTGAAGACTTCTCTTCATGGGGTTGCCTCGAACTCGTTGAAGAGCGCTTACTGGACATCTTCCGAGGGTCTTTTGAACTATGGTGAGATGATATATCCATGCTTTTAAACAGTGTCTCAAAACCATGATTGGATCAAATAATCTCATAAAATAAAGGATTTTAAGTGCTTTACTTCGATAAATGGGCTTATTTTCCTCGACCCCGAAACGGGCTTATCAACTGACCTTCTCTCAGATAGGGTGATTTCTAGAAGGTTTAAAGAGGAGTATAATGAAAAGAGCATTGTGTATTCAGCCAATGAAGGTACTACTTTCCCTCAAAAGGGATTTACCACATTCAAAAAGAGAGATTCCTCAAACCAGTTCTCCAGATGCAAATCGGAGCAATTCTGATATTGGAGCTCGTACGATTTAGGAACAGATTGAATCAAAACTACGTACAACTTTATTTGTCAGCGAACTTCCTACTTGATATTTCAATGAACATCACTCACATTCCTAGCGATTCCGCCGTCCAGAGACAATGCCATGAGTGAACAACCTAAAAAGTCTCAAGAATACGCTGTAACGGGAACCACGGGGAAAACATGTTCCTCTAGAAGCTTCCGCGCCCTGCTCGGCGCCCAGTTTCTCGGAGCGTTCAATGACAATCTGTTTAAGACAATTGCCTCGATACTTGTCATCAATGAAATCGTTGGCAACGATAGCAGTGCTCTTTATGCCAGTCTTGCGGGAGCTCTCTTTTTTCTTCCCTACATCCTTTTCTCTGCTTTCGCAGGTTGGTGCTCAGATCGCTTCTCGAAATCAGACATGATTCGATGGACAAAAGAAATGGAGCTTGTCGTGATGTGCATCGGCTTGCTCGCCTTTATGGTCGATAGCACTGAGCTTCTTCTCAGTTGTGTATTCTTAATGGGTGCTCAAAGCGCCCTTTTCAGCCCCTCAAAACTGGGAATTCTGCCCGAAATACTCGATTTATCCGAACTCTCCAAAGCGAACGGATATCTTGAATTCATTGTGTTTACTGCCATTATTATTGGCACAGCTTCAGCTGGTTTTGTCTCAGATGGATCCTTCGGTAATCCAGGGCTTTTCTGCATCGGAATCGCCTGTATTGGAATAATACTGAGTCTCTTTATCAAAAGAGTGCCTGCTCGAAGTGTGGACAACAAACGCAATCCCCTTCCAATTGACCCGATTCTTCCTAATATCCGCATTCTCAGAAAGATTGCTCATACGAACTCTCTTTGGATGTGTACCCTCGGAATCGCCTTTTTCTGGTCAGTAGGTGCACTCTTTCAATTGAATATCCTTTTCTTCTCCAAAGAAATTCTTCATTTTGATGATCGAGGAACAGCTCTTATCCTTGCCAGCATTGGACTAGGAATAGGAATCGGAAGCATTCTTGCGGGGACCATATCGAAGGGCGCTGCTGAACTTGGCCTTCTTCCAGTTGGCGCGGGAGGTATGGTTCTCTTCTCAGCACTGCTCGGTCTTTATGGTCAGTACCAAACAATAGCCTTTCCGGGGATTTTCTTTCTTGGCCTCAGCTCAGGATTTTTCATCATCCCCCTGACGGCCTACCTACAAGCATTTAGTCCGATTGAAGAACGAGGAAGATATATGGCTGCCTCAAACTTTCTTTCAAACGTTGGCATGTTGTCCTCTACATTTCTCTTTCTTGTATTCCGCGACTACTTTGATATGAGCGCAAAGGATATTTTTTCAACTATAGGGATTGCAGCACTTGCGGTAACCATTGGCCTTACTCGTATCCTCCCTGGGACAACTGCCCGTGCTATTACCTGGATAAAAGAACAGCTGGTCAAAAAAAAGAGCGTGATCAAGGGGGACTAATCTTCGGCCGTTATAACGTGCCATAATGACGGGTCGGATCTGTCGTGTTCTCTTATCTCTCGATCCCAGATGTTACCCTCTTACTCTACAGAAGAGATTGAAGGCAACCGACACGTCTCAAAAGGCTTATCGGTTGGCTTCGGCTCTGGAGCTGGATCGGGTTTCGGGTATGGTACTGTAGCTGGTTGACCAGGCTTTGGCTTTGGAGTTGTATCTGGCTTTGGTCGTGTCTCTGGTGATGGGGTTTCTAGCGATGACATGTTACTTCTCCTTTTTTACCGGTATCTACTCTGACCTCTTTATTACAACATCACTCTTTGGAGCAACAAGCACCAGTTGTGACTGCATCTTCGCTCCCATCGCGAGAAACGCTTCTAAACCAGTTTCCTTCATTGCATCCTGATCAGAGCTGCGAAGATCAAAGCGTGAGAGCTTTGTCAGTAAGTCTAGTACAACTGCATCCACTGGCAAACGCGTACGCTCCCCTTGCTGCACCGAAGCAGATGAGAGAAGAAACGGCTCGGCAGTCCAAGCTGGGAGGTGCCTATTGAAAAAGGAGAGCTCTGGTAACGGCTTTGGATCTATTCCATGCTTCTCGAGTTGCTCATTATATCGCATCTTCGCATTCAAAAACTCCACTACATGAGGAAATCCAGTGCTAAAATGATGGCCATTACCATTTACATAGAGTTGTCCAGTTGACTCATCAGTGGACCAAGCTGTCTCACGGCGCGTATCAAATTCCCAATCTTTGATCGCATTCTTTAGTTTTAGGAGGTCTTGTGAGAGAGCAAAAACTCTTGGATGGTCATCCAGACCCTCTCGAAAGTTAGGAATCGAGAATATAGTATCAAGAAGCTCATTACTGAATATTTTCGGATCCAGATTCAAGAGGTCTGATTCCGTCAGCCCATTATCAAAACTCGCATTAGACCAGTAGGCCGTATGTTCAAGCCCATCTCGACCAAAAGTCGGAGAGGAGTTCCGAATAAGCAGCGTTCCATTGCTATTTGAAGCAAGCATGTAACCCTGCCGAAACTCTACCCATGTTCCCGGTTCGATATCAAGCTGCTGTAGATGAGGCAATTGCCAGGCATCTGAATCTGGGTGTAGAAGATATCCTCTGCCAAAGCCAGGATGCTGCTCGTATTCATAGTATAAGAAATTACTCCTATCCGAGATGCGGCTATCTATACGCTCAAAGCCAAACTTCTCAATAATGCTTGATTGCGGAATATGTATGACTTCTCCCCTCTCATTCATCTCGCGCTGCTGCTCAGTCTCATATCGAAGAAAACGGAAAGAGTGAGTAAGTAGTCCCACCTGCTTAACAGCATCGACTGCTGAAGGAGTAAATTCAACGAGACCTGCAAAGTAAACACGATGAGGTGATGTAATCGCTCTCGTAATTGCATTTACCAGTTCCGTATCCGGACCCTTAGACACATCGAGATTGAGATTATTAAGAAGAAGTGCTAACTCAGCCTCCGATTGATGCCATCCATGGAGCTCTGGAGATGTGTCCATTAAATCTTCAATAGCTGATATCATTGCCGTCATGGTAGTCGGCATGTCCTCATAGAGCATCTGTTTTGTATATTCGAGAAAATAAGGCCCGAGATGAACTCGATCTTCAATTGCCTGGTTTATACTTGTGGCTTCTTCAAATGCCTTTAGGTAGTGATATCCTCGCGCTAAATTATCAGACATCAGCAAGTTGCTTCTTAGCTCATTTTTAATTGTCTCATCAAGCCTCAGACTCTTTGCGAGGGCTCCTGTCTCAACGAGAATATCTTTCGCACTACATCTCTCATAGCTCGTGTCTCGCTTAACGAGATACTCCTCGTTCATCTTTTGGAATGTTCCTCCCCTTTCAATGAGCAACTTCATCACTAATGGATCTGGATTCACATGCAACAGCATATCAAGAGCAGTATTTCCCCTCTGATCTTTAACATTAATGTCTGCTCCCAGTGTAAGGCATGTCTCTACTGTCTTCCTATCTGGATAGGGAACGCAGTGTTGCAAATAGGCGAAAAGAATATTCGGCGAGTCCAGATCTGCCAGCGGGGTGCTCATGATTAATTTAACAGTATCTCGACTAATCTCATTGGTATGATGAAGATGTTTGATTTCATCTTCAAAGTCTTCCCATCGATCAGCCACGAGGTGTTGCTGCAATATCTCGGAAGTTCGAACTATGACTTCTCTTTGAAAAAGTGATTCAAGGTTTTCCGAATCGAGAAAGTAGTCAGGGAAGGATGCTCTCTTCTCTTCTTTCCCTCTTCCTGACCTGTCCTGAGAGTTTCCTTCTGAGTCTGGACCGAATTCTGAACTTGGCACTTACGCTTTTCCCCTGAAACCGACGGCAAATGGCCCGAACTTACACTGCTAAGCGAAAAAGAAAACAAGTAGCGCGCAGTTCGCAATAAAATATTGTTTGAAATACTATTTCGGCTGGTGCGAAATTACCATATTCCGAGGAAAAATACTGAAATTCCAGCCTTCAGGCATCGCTCAACGGCTCAAGAGATAGAGAGAGCTTAACTCCGAAAACGTTCCCACCGAGCTCCAATCCGGCTCAAGGTTTCACCACTGATATCTATAATCTTATCAACTACTAAGGGCCCCACTCCCAGCACAAGCCCCGCCCCAAGGGCCCCTCCAAAGAGTACTCCAGCCCCAGAGGCAGCAATGCCGCCCAAGACTCCAAGTCCAAAGCCAGCACCGAGCGCAACGGGAAAAAGTGCGGTCTTTGCTACCGCTTTCAACAACAACTTTCCTGTGCTTCCGGTAATCTCATTATTACAGGCTTCCGCTCGGAGTGATGAGAAAAAATCTGGTATGCCTGTAACATAATTCAAAAGTTTCGATCCAATACCTCGAGGCTCTGAGAAAGATGGCACTTCTGGCAAAATAATCTCGTTAAAAAGGGTTGGCTCACATTCAGTCTGAAGAGAATGAGCAGCAAAGGAATTCTCAGACTTTGTAGTAGAGCTTAATGAGCTGGTAAGCGAGTTTAGAGAATCTGGAATTCGCATGTATTACTCCTTCATTTCAAGTTCTAGAATACGAGAGGTGTATTTACCCCTCAATCTTCTATTCGACCAAGAAATGAATTTGTTTCCCAAAAATAGAACGGAAGGAGAAGGAGTTCAGGCAGATCCCTGTCCTGTGCCATCCCTCAGAACACTAGCCTCTATCTCCCTCAAGGGGGAGTCTATGGCTAATTCGATACAAACGTACCGTCTGCTCTGCCAGACGCGACATATCTTCCAATAAAGCAAAATAAAGGATGCTCAACCTCGTTTTTGATGACCGATTGTGGATGCGCTCTGCCTGTATATGTAAAAACTGGTCTATCTCTCGCGCTAAAGCCTCATTGTCGCTCTTCAGCTCTGTTTCAGAGGATGACTCAACGCCCGAGAGGTCTTTCTCAACTCGTTGAATAAGAGCAAGGAGTTGTCCGAGAACCTGGTTCAACTCCCCCTTTTGTGCCTTTAGGAGTCCCTTATGATTCTCCCGAATATGGAGGTACGATCTGCTCACAATATCACGATACCCCTCGGCAATAGACTGAAGAGAAAGGACGGTCTGGGAGTAGCTCGTATCCTGCGTCGTACTCTGTCCATATCCCAATCGCATCACCTTAAAGACATTAGCAGAAATGATGCTGGACCAACGCTGTACCTGCTTTCGAGCCAGAAAGTGACGACGGAGCTCTATTCGATCTGATTCAAAAAATGCCTGCAGACCCATTTGTAAATGTTCGTGTATCAGCTTCAAGAAGACCGCTACTTGGTGAAGCGTCACTTGTGCTGAGTATTCCGCATCACTAATCTTCTTTAGATTGAATACTTCTTCTTGTTCCTTCCGTTCCTGACGCTTGACATGAGTTCCATGAGCCCTCCACAGCATAAAGCCGGCAACAGCAACAAGCACAACTGCCCAAAGCCATCCCCCCAAATATAAGACAGAGACGAATGCTCCTGCAGTAACGAACGCCATTAAAGCAGTGATAAACCAGCCACCAATTACGGTTAAGACTCCAGTAACTCGATAGACCGCAGAATCACGGCCCCATGCCTGGTCAGCAAACGAAGTCCCCATCGCCACCATGAATGTCACATAGGTCGTAGAAAGCGGGAGCTTCAAGGACGTAGCAAAAGAGACTACTATGCTCGCCATCAGAAGATTGGTTGAGGCCCGCACGAGATCAAAAGATGGTAGATATTCCACTTCGCCTTTCTGCTCAATTTCATGTCGCGCAAATCGCTTTCGAGCAAATTTTCGAGCTGAACGAGGAATAAGGACTCGTGAGCCCTCAAAAACACGCATGAACATTCTTACAATCACTCGAGAAAGCGCCAAAGATTCAAAGCGTTCATCAACCTCTTGATGACTACTCAATCGAATCTCTGTTTCTGTCACACTTCGAGCCTTCCGCGAAAACCAAAGCGCTAACACCATAACTACGCCACTCATGAGCAACATGAATGTCGATGAAGGAACTTTTCCAGCAAGCATATCCATCGGCACCGTCAAAGGATTCGATGACATCATCGCGGCATCGTATGCATGCAAGCTCGCAATTGGAACTCCAATGAAATTAACGAGATCATTGGCGGCAAAAGCAAGAGCGAGTGAAAATGTTCCGATTAAAACAATCGGCTTAAAAATATTGATCTTTAGAAATGTAACAAGCATCTGAAAAACAACACCTGTAACAAAAAAGATTGCTAAAGCGATGAACAAGAGATTTTCTTTGATAAAAAGAGCCAGCTCTGGAGTGATGAAGGTAGCACCCTTAGCACCCTTGAGAAGGATAAAGATTGAGACTGCAGAAAGACAGAGGCCACCCCATAGCCCGCCAAACATGCCTAAATATCTCTCATAGTGGAAGGTAAATAAGAGTCGAGCGAGAAACTGAGCGACGGCTCCAAAGAAAAATGCAACAACGACTGAGAGTAGTATCCCAGAAATAATCCCTAACGCTTTTGCCGAATTAATATATTGTCCTATCGAAGCAATATCTTTTCCATCCGACAATACCTTCAAGAGCGAAATACATACCGCAGCTCCCAACAACTCGAAAACGATAGAAACAGTCGTTGAAGTTGGAAGACCATAGGTATTAAAAAGATCTAATATGATAAGATCAGCGATCATCACTGCAAAAAAGATCATCATCAGATCGGGCATCGTGAGAAACTGTGGATTGAATATGCCTTTTCGGGCTACTTCCATCATGCCACTAGAGAAGAGAACCCCGACGAAGAGCCCAGCGCTTGCAATAATAAAAATAGTCTTTCTGCTTGCTACATTCGAGCCAATAGCTGAGTTAAGGAAATTAACTGCATCATTACTAACCCCTACAACCAGATCAAGAACCGCGATGAGAATCAGAAAAAGAACTAACCAGAAATACCACTCTGCACTCATCAGTCACGCCTTATATGTTAAATACAAACCATTAAAACGCTATCTGCCATTGAAGCCTGTAGAGCAGGCCTGTCGCCCCAACAAATAGGTTCGGTCCTGAGCTGCTAATTGGTGAGTCTTCGAGAAGAGTCACATCCAAAGCGAACTTGTTTTTATGGGAGCCATTCACGTAGTAGTTTAGCCCTGCCGCATATTCTGAAGCATCTGCGCGATCCCCATCTACATATGAAAAACGCGCCACACCCTCCAAGAAGGACGGTATAATGAAGTAGCCCATGTCTATGGAAACTCCCACATCATCGACGGAATCCATGTTGCCACCACCTACTATTTGGAGATTGCGTAACGAACGGAAGTAAAATTCTGAGTTTATACTCCAACCACGATATTTTGTTGCAAGGTCAAGTGCATACAAGAAGATATCGTAAGAGCGAAGACTTACTCCGAGACCCAAGGCATCATCTGCATTTATTTTTGTTCCATCACTCAGTCGTACTGCACTGGCTTCACCAATCGGCTCGCCGATCTTGAACACATCTACTGGTGAATATGTGAAACTTGCTCCAAGACGCAATGCGAGATTGTCATGCCATGTAAGGTCTGCTCGCCCTTTCCCATACTCGCCGATTGGCTCTCCCCAAACCGAGAGTGCATACGTGAATTTTTCATCTACATCTGCTCGCTCAAGATCTGTCGTCTTAAAGCCATTACTAATCATAGCTCGGTAATAGGCGCCATCAAACGCCTCACCTATTGCCCAAATGCCTAATGATCTATCTGGTCTAAAAAATGAAGTTGCCATCGAACGGTCCACGAGATGAGTTGTGGTAGAACCATCTATCCACTCCCTGCTCCCTGGAACAAAGGCTTTCCCGGCATAGAGGGAAAAAGCGCTGTTGAATTGGTATTGAAACCAAAAATCATGGGCCTTTGCGTCATGATTGTCATCCGTATCAAAATCGAGATTCAGATAGAACTTGAGTTGCGGTTTAAGAATATGGCCCGAAAATTCTAGTCGGCCACGCTCTATCTCAAAGTCATTTACAGCAGCCTGAGAGCCCGTTTTTCCATTATCAAATCGAAAGAGAGATTCCTTCGGCGAGAATCCAGTATATCGAAACTGCATTCTCCCGTTCATCTTAAGGGAAAATGACTCTTCTTGATCTTTATCAGAAATATAAAACCCCCGATTATATCCTGCATCAGAAGACATGGCTTGCTGCGAACCATCGACTCTCTTGTCTGACGGCGATAACTGTCTGCTCGCATCTTTCGTGCTGCCAGAGGAGTGAACGTTAAGAGCGCTTTCTAACTGACGAATGCGAGCCTCTTGCTGTTCCAACTGCTTCTGTAATTCTTGAACTGAAGGTTCTGCCCTCGCTACTTCACCTGAGACAATGAGTAAAAGAGAAAACGTTGATACTAAAATTGAATGGCTGAGATACATCAAACGCCTGAAGAAGACTCTCATGAATTACTCCCTTTCGACTATTTCCACCGATCCAAATCCACGCGACATGGCCCAGGATCATTACCGTAAATGCGAAGCCACGGCAGTCTAGTTCAATTAGACGGGAATTAACAACAATCTCGGACTTTTCCCGCTATTAGGGGAGGGAGAAAGACTCAAGGGCTCTCAATCGATGATTACGTGAAGGGAGGACAGAGGCGGCCCACGACACCATGCTCAGGTAAGCAATGTGGGCTCATGTAAGCAATGAGGCGAGCCGTGAAGGTATTTTTTGTAATTCTCTGGTCAGCCAGGTCCTGATCAGCTAGGTCCTGATCAACCAGGTCTCAGCGGATCAGCTCTTGTGTTCTAACCTGCGGTTTTTAGCACTGTGCTGAGTTTGGCCTGCAACTGATCGCCGTTAAAAGGCTTTACAATATATTCATTCACACCAAGCTTAATAGCTCTCATCACATTCTGAACTTCCCCTTCTGCCGTCAACATAATGAAAGGCAGCTCTTTCGTTCTCTCATCACTTCTAATTCGCTCTAGTAGATCAATTCCGGGAAGTCGAGGCATATTCCAATCACAAATAATGAGTGAGAACGGGTTGCCTTCATTGATTGCATTTTCAAGTGCAGACCATGCGTCGTCACCATCTTCTTTTTCTGTTACATTCTTAAGTCCAAGTGCAGCAAGTTGCGACCGTACAATCTTACGAAACGCCAACATATCATCTACTACTAAAATATTCATGTTCTCATCTGCTACGATCATATTCGCTCCTCGATTATAGGTAGACTACACTCTTAAGTGGACTTTAGGGGCATCGGCGGTTTTTCGGTCAAAGATGAGAGAAACTCGAAAGATAATAAAATGTTTTGAAAATTCAAAAACTAACCCACGGGCAGCTAAGAATATCTCTAAGGGTCTGGTGGAATCTCCTAGAAATACGGTCAGTGCCTCTTCACGACATGGCCCATCATTTCATTACTGGCCCCCCCGTCCCGCGGGAGGGGGGGCCATCTTTCCTGAGATGCTGTCTACTAGAAGAGCTTCTCGACTATATCGTAGAGCAGCGAAG
>Ga0181593_10003004_pt1 | contig 15545 bp, 20 predicted proteins | sample 071ome_19_FD_133756 | JGI IMG/M metagenome (GOLD analysis project Ga0181593, IMG submission 133756) | Coastal salt marsh microbial communities from the Groves Creek Marsh, Skidaway Island, Georgia - 071413AT metaG (megahit assembly) | ecosystem: Environmental > Aquatic > Marine > Intertidal...
GAGCTCAATAATTTTTTTACAAACGAAGGAGTAAAACCAATTCCTGTTTTCTTAGACTCACCACTTGCTATCTCAGTAACTGAAATTTATCGGAACTTCACACACTACTTAAAAGATGAAGTCCAAGAGCAAATAAAGAATGGTGATGATATTTTCAATTTTCCTGGACTTGAATTTACACGCACCGTAAAAGATTCATCTGAAATTGGTAAAACACGGGGTGCAAAAATTATTATTGCAGGAAGTGGTATGAGCCATGGTGGACGCATCCTTGAGCATGAAAAACATTACCTTGAGGACAAGAACACAACACTCCTTCTTGTTGGATATCAAGCAGTAGGAAGCCTCGGGAGACTCCTTAATGACGGAGCTAAGCGAGTACGCATTCTTGATAAGGAAGTCCGTGTAAAGGCCAAAATTGCCCGAATTAGGGGGTATTCAGGACATGCAGACCGAAACCAACTACTCGATTTGGTCTCAAAAGGATGTGATAAAGCGAAGAAGGTGTTTGTGTGTATGGGGGAGGAGCGTTCAGCACTTTTCTTTGTGCAAAGACTTCGCGATTATTTAGGACTTGACGCTGTTGCACCTGATGTTAACGAGGATATCGAGATTGATTTTTAAGTGAGATAAGGAACGGCAGTGACTATATCAATACTTACTCAGAGGCTTGTAGGATTTTTTCGACCTCCTCAGGAGAAAAAACCACAAGCCACTGCATAAATAAAAAAACCGGCGCCTAGGGCGCCGGTTTTTTTGATGGTTTATTTAGTCTTCTCGATAATTCGAGCGAATGATTCAGGGTGATTTGCAGCAATCTCAGAGAGCATCTTTCGGTTGAGGAGAATTTCCTTATCTTTAAGAGTCTTCATGAACGTGCTGTACTTGAGGCCAGCTGCTTTAAGTGCTGCATTGAGTCGTACTGTCCAAAGTTGCCTAAAGACATTTTTCTTTTGACGACGGTGCGCAAATGCATAGGTATATGCATGAAACATCGCTTCACGTGCTTGGCGCTTTTTCTTTGAGCGACCAAATCGGTAGCCCTTTACTTCTGAGAGAATTTCTTTTCGGCGCTTGTTTGCTCGTACGCCTCCTTTTACTCGTGCCATGGTTGATGTGTTAAATAATCAAATTTGTTGCTAATAATAGTTGTGGGACTAGGCTCCAGATTTTGGAAGAAACCGTCTTGTAATCCGCTTTGAAAGTGAAAGTGACTGTGTTCGCTTACGACTTTGTCGCTGTGTACCAGTTTCACGTGCATTAAAGTGGTTTTGACCAGCTTTGCGTGCTTTAAGCTTACCGTTCTTGGTCACTTTAATTCTTTTTGTAAATGATTTATTTGTTTTCATAATATTGTATACATTCAGTGTACCTCCTTATTCTTTCTTGCCTCCTTTTGTGGACGCGCGCTCGATAGTGGTACTGAAGCCCTTTGGACTCTTCTTAATTTCGTCGGCTATTTTATACTCTGCGGGGATTATTTTCAAGAACCGTTCGAGACGTTCTTTAAGGAACGCTGGTTCCATGTATTTGTAACGACCCCATAGAAACAAGTCAATCTTCACTCGGTGACCTTCCTCAAGCCACTCTGATACTCGCTTTGCTTTGAGGTTTAGGTCGTGGTCACCTGTGCCAATCTTCACTTGCACGCTTTTTGTTTCAGTGACGTGAGATTTAGCCTTTACTTCTTTAGCTTTTTTCTTGAGTTCATATTGATACTTACCATAATCCATTATCTTAGCGACAGGTGGATTGGCGTTCGGGGAAATCTCAATTAAGTCGAGATCTGCTTCATCAGCCAATTTCTGAGCTTCTTTTGTAGTTATGACGCCAACATTTTCACCGTCGACACCAATAACACGAAGCTCCTTCGCCTTTATAGATTGATTGATTAAGATACGTTCTGATTTCAAGGTTGTTTTACACTAAATTGGTCTCTGACCGTTATTTCTAGCCACCTTCTTTCTAAGACTAAAAAACTAGCTGAACTCAAAAAGGGGTAGCAATAAAGAGAGCAAAGCTCTCTCTAGATACAAAAAATGTACCATAGGATACCTAAAAAAGCAATATTTCTAGGCCAATTACCCAACTAACCACGAATTAAGCGCATAGAGTGCTATAAATAGCGCGATTGCAATTAAAACAGCTTTCATGCCCGCATTTTAGCATGTTTTATAGGCTACATGACTTCAAAATATGGTGGTATACTACACACAACAAATTACCTATGCCTAAAAGTAGTGCGCCAAAAAAAGTAATTTCTGAAAATCGCGAAAGTTCAATCAAGTTTTACGTGGGACTTTTAGGCATGACTGTACTTGTAGTGATTGGTGCGGTGCTTCTTGGAAAGTCTGATCAAGGTGAAATTGATGTGAATGCAGCAATCATAAACTCAAATCAAACGATGAAAGAGTCTGGAGAACCAGTCGAAGAAGTAAATACAATACCAAAACGACTTCGCGATCTTCCAAACGGAGGTCTTGTCCCATCAAATACCCCTGTGGAAGAGACGCCGACTCAAACAGAAACACCCGAAGAACAAACAAGCAGTACTACTACTGATGATGCAGAGGAAGAGTCAGAAGGGGACGAAGCTACTGAAGAAGAAACTCAAACAGATGACGAAGCAAGCGAGGAGGAAGGGTCTCCAACGGATGAACCAGAAAACGCTCCCGTAGAGGAAGCGCAGACTACTGAAGCAACTCAAGAGTAAATTACTTTTCTGGAGCGTGTTTTTGGATTGTTTCTGCGACTTCCTTGAAGCAATTTGGATGCGAGAAGATAATACCGTTTTTTATCCGGTGATTTGATTCCCCATAGGTGAAAGGGTTCCCAAGACAGTCAGTTACGGTACCACCAAGTGCCGAGTAGATTGCGTGAGGTCCACACACGTCCCATTCTCCAAGTTCACCCCACGAATAATAAAAGTCACCACCTCCCTCGATGACAACAGAAATTTTTATACCAACACCACCTCGAGAAATTTTTTCAGCTCCAAGGGTATCAGCAACCATACCAAAATGTTTTGCGGGATGGTTTTTGCTGTAGACAAGTCGCGGTGGTTGGTGTGGTTCCTTGAGAGCTAAGCGTGTTGTTTCTCCATTCTTTTCGAGGTAGGCTCCATCTCCCGCAACACCGAAGTAGAGCGTTTGTGTTGCAGGAGCGTACACCACACCAAGCACTGGAACGCCATCTTTAAGAAGGCCAATCATAACCGCAAAATCTCCATCACTTCTAATGAACCCACTTGTGCCATCGATGGGATCAATAATCCAGAGGAGTTCTGGGTAGGGTGTATCGATGCCCTCAGACTCTTCAGTGAGTACGGGAATATGTGTCGTAGCAAGGTGCGTGAGCAATATTTCGTTTGCGCGGAGGTCTGCCACAGTCACTGGGGTACCATCATCTTTCATTTCATATTTAGAGCTATCGTAGAGTTCCATAATAGCTTCGCCAGCATCGAGTGCTGCCTTTTTTGCTACTGCAAGTAATGTATCGAGATTTGTTTCCATATAGTCTTTATGCCATACATGTCGCACATTTGCACCCTTTAGGTTTTATATATTCATTAAAAAAGTCTTTGCCGTAGTCATAGGTAATTTCATCTCCGGGTAGAATTTTTTTTCGCGCCACTATATCAATCTTCCCCTCATCTTCGTCATAGACCGCTTCAGCGTTTGGTTTGCACGCATGATTAATATATCTTGAAATGTTTTCTCGCCCTTTACCATCTATTACGAAGTCTTTATTGAGCGTAAAAAGATACTGGCCACCACGTTCGTTTGCCTCATCTTCAGTGATTTTTTCACCAGTATATTCAATAATGTGGTCGCCTCGCTTGTACTCTTTGAGCGCAAAGAGCCCGAGCCCTGCACTTGAACGCTTCACTTCATATTCCTTTTCGCTCTTTTTCATCGTGGTGAGCATACCATGTATATTTTTTAAACTGAAACAGTTGCCGTGTGTAAAACAAAAAATGCATGCACCAAACCTGTTATGATTACTGTATGAAATCACTTTCTGCTAATTTGCGTGCAGTCCTTTCTTCATTGGTAGCGCTCATATTTATGCTCGGTTTGGGGTATTTTGCATGGACGTACTTTGGCGTACCTGAAGAATACAAAGACCAAACTATCATTGGCGTGAGTGTGTTTACCATGGTGGTGATAGCGGTCTTGGTCTATCAATCCCGCAAAGTCTATGAGAGTGCTCGTGCCATTGCCCGGGGTATGACACGGAGTATGCTCGAAGAGTCACATGAGCTTTTTTCAGAACTATACCGAAATAGCCCCATTCCGTACCTTGTAGTTGATAGCAGAGGCATTGTTGATTCAATGAATGTGGCGTCAGCTCGGTTTTTCCATGTGGAACTCAATGCGCTTGAGGGCATAGACATTTTTTCATTTATTGAAGCAGAAGACGACAATGATAAAGCGTCACGAATTCCTGATTTCTACAAGCAAGAAAAAAATGTAAATGAAGTCGTCACACAAATGAGGCGACCTGATGGTGTGTGTCGATACGTATTGCTTTCTTTGTATCCATTCCGTGATGGCGATGGCAGAAAGCGAGGCCTTCTTACGCTCGTCGATATCACAAAACAACGAAAGATTGATAAAGCAAAAACTGAGTTTGTGTCGCTCGCGTCTCACCAGCTTCGCACACCAATTTCATCAATGAAATGGAATCTTGAACTCCTCGAAACTGCAATGAAAGATAGTCTCGATGAAAACCAGCAACAGTATATTGAAAAAATGAACCACAGTATTGAGCGCATGGATATGCTGGTCGCAGATTTCCTCAATGTATCAAAGCTCGAACTAGGTACACTTAAGCCTGAATACACCCAAGTTGACCTTGTTGCGTTTGTCACGAGCATCACCGATGAATATCAATCACCTGCAAAGAAAAAGAATGTTCGTATTGATGTCAATTGGTCTGAAATATCAGGTATTGTCATCACGGATGCACACTTACTTCACATGATTGTAAGTAACCTTATTGGAAATGCTGTTAAATACACACCAGAAAACGGAATTGTTCGTGTTGAGGCACGGTACGATATTGACCATGTCATCTTCACGATTACCGACAACGGTATTGGTATTCCAGAAGATGAACAAGAGATGATATTTACTAAACTCTATCGCGCGAGCAACGCTAAGTCAGAAGTGATAGAAGGTACGGGACTTGGACTGTATGTGGTGAAGGAGGCAGTGCAGGTACTCGGAGGGAAGATTAATTTCACGTCAAATCCTGGCAAAGGCACCACTTTTACGGTCGTGTTGCCCAAATAGTGATTTAGCGTATCATAGTAGTAAATAGTAACGAACAAGTTATATGGATAGTGATAAAAAGAAAATCTTGATTGTTGAAGATGAAATCGATTTACTCGATGCGCTTGCAACCGCACTTGAGTATGAAGGTTTTGAGGCGCTTAAGGCAGATGGAGGTAAGAAGGGCATTGAGATGGCAAAGGATGAAAGGCCAGCACTTGCAATTGTTGATATTTCTATGCCAAAGGTAAATGGTATCGAGGTAATTAAGAAGTACAAAGAACACGATTGGGGTAAAGATATAAAGATCATTGTCATGACCGCACTTGATGATTTGGAGAAAATGGCGGAAGTTATGGAAGCGGGAGGAGATGAATATGTGGTGAAAACAAAGGTGACACTCGGAGACATAGTTCAGAAAGTAAAAGACAAATTGGGAATGTAGTTTCATAATCCATGCAGACCCTCGTGTGTATGGTATGATGTTCATTGTCATTCAGACAGTTTTGTTAGTAATCAAAAAACAAAAATATGTCATTTTTCGACGACGAAACAACAGACGCTCCAATGACTGGAGAAGAAGCTTCAACAGACGCTGCACCAATGGTTGCTGAAGAAGCACCAGCGGAAGCTGCACCAATGGCTGATGAGGGAGGCTCAGACGATACTGAATCAACCGAAGCGCCAGCAGGAGACGATACTCCATCTGAAGAACCAGCAGCGTAAGTTGCCTAAAAGAGCGAGGGAAACCTCGCCTTTTTTTGTATTTGAAGATTACTCGAAGATAGGGTACTGTTGTGGTAAATGGTCTTTTACACATAGAAGGAGGAGAGAATTGGCTACTTTCAAACCTGGCGCAAATGCCAAACGCAACCAAGCACTACAACTTGCGGTTATTGCACACGGTAATCAAGTGCGAAAAGGAAACGAACATATTCCATATGTGTTTCACTGTGTTGATGTTGCTAATGAGGTTATCTACTACTCAGGACTTCCTGTTAAAGAGCTTCTTGTTGCATCAATTATTGCAATACTCCACGATACTGAAGAAGATACCATCGTTACCATCGATGATGTTCGAAATCAGTTTGGAGACGAGGTGGCAGATGGCGTTTCGGCGCTTTCGAAAAAATCGAAGGTTAAGGAAAAGAACGAGCATTCAAAAATTGCCTCATTGAAAGAAAACCTTAAACGCCTCAAAAAAGCTCCGCGATATGTCCAAGCGGTGAAGCTTGGAGATAGGATTTCAAACCTCAAAAATTTTCCTGCCATGTGGAGTAGGAAAAAGATTGAACAGTACCTCATTGAGTCTGAACTCATTGCGCGTGAGCTCGGCTCAGCATCAGTCAATCTAGAAGCACGATTACTGTCGCGTGTGGCAGAAGCCAGAGTAATGCTCTCGCTCATGCCAAGCAAGTGATATTGCTCGAGTAATAAAAAGCCCGATGCATATCGGGCTTTTTATAAAATACCCACAGACATGTGCCGCGGGTATTTGTTGAGTGTTAGTGCAACACAATTTTTTTAGGTTCAAGTTCAAAAACTGAACAGTAGAGTTCACTAAATACAAGAACTTTAAGCATGCCAGACCGTATTTCTGTGTTTATGACCTCAGCAAAATCCGGACAGCAGTGTGCAAGTTCCTGACATCCCTCTGAAGTAAAACAAAGCAGTTCTGCTTTTTCGAAATCAACTTCAGCATCTGGTTCCTCGTATTCTGGTTTAAACATCTTGATAATATCTACCCAGTCAGAGTCTACTTCGATGCACGCAAGAACTAAATCGTCATTGAGTAAACCGAGCTCAAGTGTCGCATCAGAAGCTAGTTGACGCAACTCATGCACATAATCTTTAAACAGTTCGAGATTATACTCCGCACCTTCACGCTCTTCATCGCTTGTCATGATATCCATAGAGGAACCTCACTCTTGATATAAAAAATGACTATCTACTCTGGATAGTACAGGAGTGGCGTATTCTTGTAAACAAAAAAGCACCAGATATTCTGGTGCTTTTTGCCGTGTGAATGTAGTTATGAAGTACATTGCTCACTTCCAGTGTTCCCTGCTTCGTCAGTTGCTGAGATGGTGAGTTCACCTTGCGCTTTGATTGAGAAGTCCACCGCTTTGTTGTTCGAGGTGTTTTCCCCAGGAGTAGCGCCCTTTGCTATAGAGTGTCGGATAGTAGTGCCAGGTACAAAAGGTCCAAACTCTTCTCCGCTTACATCGTCAGTGAGGTAGAGAGCAACAGTGCCGTCAGCATTATCTGCACCAATGAGTTCAAAGACATTGCCTCCCCCTTTACCATCAGCGTTCTTCGTTACATGATTACAATAGACGATTGGCGCCTCATTGTCTGGTGGGGGAACATACCTGGTGAGTACTCGAATCCAGTCACCTGGTTCTTCTGCGGTCATGGTCACGGTGAGCGTATTGCCACTGATACTGTATGAGTCTGAACCGTCCTCTTCAAGGCCACGACCGTCAAATGGTCCAGGATAGTTTGTCCCGAGCGCGCCAAGTGAGTTGTCTGTAAGTGCTTGAAGGAGTCCCGTTTGTTCAGCCATGACGCATACTACTTCAGCATCAAATTCCCATACACGATTTGCATCAACCTCAGGACTGTTGAACGCAGTATTATAGAAAATCATATGACTGTTCACTATTTCCCCTGCAGGTATGGTTGTATTTGAACAACGCACATCCTCGGTGAGCGTAACGTGTTGTCGCTCATTAAATGCCTGTTGTTTAGTGTTGGTAGGCTGATCATTTGAGATGACTGCTGGTGCACTGATGATATTAGGTTCGCTTAAAAGGGTGGCTTGTACAATACTAATACCAACCCCGAGCATCATGATGATGAGTGCAATCACCACAAATGGCTGAAAGAGAATATCTTGCTGTTGAGATTTTTGAGTTTTATTTTTCATAATAATTCATTAGTTTCTACTATTGTTAGTATAACGAATGAAAAGCCCATAATGTGAGTAGGTGGGGAATAAAATAGCCCCATACTATATGGGGCTATACACTCACTTTTTTCAAAAAACGGTACTTCTGCTTTTGATAGACATTAAGTCCAACCGGTCCACCTTTTTGTGAAACAGTATTCACTACCCGAAAGGCTATCCCAGATTGTGTTTGCCAAATAGCACGTCTGAATCGCTCCACAGTTGTACAGGTGAGTGGGAGCTTCTCAAGTGCAATGGGGCGATTACCATTTCTCTTAAACAGTTTTATAGTTTCAATGAACTCCTGCTTTCGTACTCTTGAGAGCAGTAACTCCCAATCAGCTTTTGCCAATACGTACTCGCTTGTACTACTCATAGCGCCACCTCTCTGACACAATGACAATACAAGGAGGGTAGTACATAACGAAATGGTTGTAAAGATTGTCCTTTGTTTTGGGGGTAGCATGAAGGTCACGTGCTCTTTTGCGATGTATACTAAGAGTAATGCTAAAGGGGAAGAAGATATGCAAGAAAAAAATTGTTTTGGCCGTTTTGCTGTGGTTTGTAGTTGTGGGCGTTTACCACTACAACAAACCACTCCCAGAAATGGTGAGCTATGAAAGCGAAGTGTACGAGGTGCCCGCGAATCGCGTGCAGTTTCTAGAAGACAGAACCTTTCTAAACAGTGATGGTGAGCGCGTTTCAGAGCAAGAGATTTTTGACACTCTCTTCACCATGATAGACGAAGCTGATTCATACATCTTGATTGACCTCTTTCTCTTCAATGACTTTACGGGCATTGAGACCACTTCATATCGTGCACTCTCACAAGAACTGACCGATAAGCTCGTCGAGAAGAAAAAGGACAATCCAGAAGTAGTCATTCAGTTTATTACTGACCCAATAAACACTTTTTATGGAAGTATCGACTCAGTGCATGTAAAGGCACTTCGTGACGCCGGTGTTATAGTGACCATCACCGACCTCACAAAGCTCCGCGATAGTAACCCGCTCTATAGTCCGTTTTGGCGCACGTTTATTCAGTGGTTTGGAAACAGCTCAAAGACAGCGTACATTCCAAACCCGCTCCATGGTAGTGGTGACAAGATTTCACTCCGTTCATTTCTTGGCTCGCTCAACTTTAAAGCAAATCACCGGAAAGTAGTTGTTACCGACTACGTACATGAAGGAGGTACTGGGTACAAGACACTCATCCTCTCTGCAAACCCGCACGATGGCTCAAGTGCCCACAGCAACATCGCTGTCGTAACCGATTGGTTTATTTGGGAAGATATTATAAAGACCGAACGGTCAGTCGTGGAATTCTCAGGAGGTGAGTTTATCGAACCTACCACCGAATTCACCTACGTTGATGGAGTGTACGACACGGTATCGCTCAAGGTACTCACAGAATCAAAAATCAAAGACGCTATGCTCGCGCTCATAGACTCGCTTGAAGAAGGGGACGCACTCGATATGGCTATGTTTTACATCGGGGAGCGAGACGTGATGAAAGCCCTTAAAGAAGCAGACGAACGGGGCGTTACACTGCGACTCCTCTTTGACCCAAACAAAGATGCATTTGGACGAGAAAAAGATGGCGTACCAAACAGACCAGTTGCACATGAGCTTGCTTCGCATACCAAAGGCAATACGACTATTCGTTGGTGCGATACACATGGTGAACAATGTCACGCCAAACTGCTTCTTGCAAAACGTGGCGATGAAACAGTACTCATACAAGGCTCAGGAAATATTTCAAAGCGAAACATTGGCGATTTCAACCTTGAAACAAATATTGAAATAACAGGCGATGGTAGCGAACAAGTATTTATCGATGCATACGACTTTTTCAACGACCAATGGAACAACGAAGACGAACGTTCATACTCGGTGTCATATGACATTTATAAAGACGAGTCGCTCTTCAAGACCCTCAAGTATCGATGGGGAGAATTTTCAGGCTTTAGTCGCTGGTAGTACGAATACGTTCTGAGAAATCAGGTGCGTCAGCAAACATTTGTATCTTATCGGTGACATAGTACTTCTCACGAAGTGTCTCAAGCGAATCATCAGTCCCTAAAAAACCAAGCTTGTACGCAAGTGCATCAGATTCTTTTGGCAGGACCATGCGATAGTCCCACACGATATCTTGATTGATGACTTCGGTGATGTGGTCTATGAGGTTAGTAGTGCAATTACTTGTAAGGGTGTTGTAGAACCGCGGGTTCTCTTTAAGGTGATTTGCTCGCTCGAGCATGGAGACAAAAAGTGCTTGTGCAACCTCAGGCGTTGCGATAGTAGGATACAGGTATACAGGGTTCTCTCGGTGTATACCTCGTAGCTTGAGTACATCGCGCTCGTCAGCTATGACATACATGAGTTCATATGCTTCAAGCAGACCACGAATGGCAGAGAAGGTTTCTCCTTTTTCTTTTCGTATTTCAGCAGAAATAGCAATGTGCGTGCCATCGGTAAGGCCAAAACTGAGAAGTGTGTGCGCGACCGCGATACTCGCAAGAGGCTCGACAATGTAGTCGACTGAGACAATGTCATTAACGGAAACGGTTCGGTCATAGTAGTGAGGTGTGTAGTCTTTGGTGCTTCGATATTCAAAGTTTCGAATATTTTTTATATGAACAGTATCTCCTTCAAACTCTGCATAGGGGAGTACCGCTTGATCGAGCGACCAGTCGCGGTCATTAGTTGGGGTACGGAAGATAAGCAGAAGGGAAATCATGAAGACAATAGCCAGTGCTACTCCCACAAAAAACTTCTTCATTGATATATCGTTGCCTCTTATTTTCATACAAGCTTCGTATACTAAGCATATCATTTCTATGATTCTGAAAATTTTTAGGTGCATGCCAATGTTGATTGTCACATTGATACACACGCTCATGGCAACTGAAGTTTCGTGCTCTTCAAGAAGTACGACTATTAGCCACGCTCACAACAAAAAGCACCGCAACTGTGTTGTGGTGCTTATTACTTAAAGTAGCTCAGGTTCATCCTCCAGTGCTCATATGTCACACTTTTGCTTTGAGTGCGTATATCTAAGTGTAGTTCTTTATTATCATTAAAAACATTTCATATCATGAACACATTTACAAAAAAATTTGCAGGATTTGTTGGAGCGTTTGCACTTGCATTCGTGTTTGCACCATCAGCGTCGGCTAACCTCGACAACTCAATCGCTGACAACGCAGTCGCAACGCCAGCCCTTTCAACACTCGTATCACTGGTAAGTGCAGTAGATCTTGTGGAGACACTCGACTCTGAAGGATCATACACAGTATTTGCGCCAACAAACGATGCATTTGCAGAGCTCTCACCAGAAGTACTTGCGGTACTTGAAGAGCGGCCAGACATCCTAACTGATATCATCCTCTACCATGTAGTGGGTGAAGAGCTCTTTGCAACAGAAGTGCTTGCAGCGAAGAAAATTGAAACACTACAAGGAGAAGATCTCCGTCCATCCCTCGATGGCGAAACACCGTACATCAATCACTCAGAAATCATTGCACCTGACGCAGTCGATGCTTCAAACGGTGTAGTGCACCTTATCGATCAAGTGCTTATGCCAAAGGAGTCAGCGAGAGAGATATACATTCATGTACTCAAAAATGTACGCGATCAGCTGCAAGAAATTCGCCAAGAGCTCAACGCATTGCGGTAGTATTATAAACTTACCAAACCTACAATCTTAACCTGTTATGCACCGAGCTCTTATGAGCTCGGTGCGTGCGTAATATGATTCATTCAGCAATATTGCCAGCACGAAGACCTTGTCGTACTATGGGGACCATGTCAGAAAGCGCCGAATGTCCGAGCTTCAACGCAGTGTATACACAATACCGAGACTCCATATACACCTACGTACTCGTTCGTGTAAACAGCAAGGATGCTACTGAAGATATCGTAAGTGATACTTTTGTGAAAGTGTATGAAAAATTGCACACATATAATCCAAAGTACGCAGTAAGCACTTGGGTATACACGATAGCTCGCAATACGCTCACCGATCACTACCGCAAACAAAAGGAGACAGTAGATATCGATGAACTTGAGCTTAGTGATGATACCGATGCATTGTACGACCTTCTCACACACGACATCTCCAAGGAGGACCTAGCGCGCGCACTCGATGGACTGTCAGAAACACAAAGGCTTTGCATTACAGAAAAGTTCTACAACGAGAAAAATGCAAAAGAAATCGGGGACTCGCATGGTATGACCCACGAGTCAGTCCGGAAGCACCTCTCTAGAGCCATCGCTGCTCTTCGCGGAACACTGCTGCCGCTCTTTATATGGTCGATAGAGTTTACGAATCGTATAATCGAATCGATAGTATGAAAAATCCACTTGTTAAAAAAATACCATTTTTGCTCAACATGAAAATACGCATGCGGGTCTTTACACTGTGGCTGAAGGAGCACAAAAAAGGCATGGTGACTGGTTTTTCAGCACTCCTCGTTCCGGCAATTGCAGTCTTTATGTTTGTGGTATTGCCGCAAGAAGAGGCAGGAGTTCCTATCGATGTAATGGTGGCAGAAGCGCGCGTAGCTCAAGCAGAGGAAGTCCAGAATGGCGCAAACAGTATTTACCATACCAAAGTACAAATCACTGAAGGAAGTGATAAGCCAGAGTTTGTAAAAGTAGCTATGAATAGTGAAGTGACGAATGTAACACCGCGCACTGACGTCATCGAAACATGGCACCACAGCGACACCGCGCTTGCGCTCATTGAATCAAACGGTACTGAACGAACATTTGAAGCTTTTCTGTCGCGCGAACATGAGGACGGTCTTGCGCTTCACCACTATGGACCAAAAAACGCAGTGCGTTCAGAAGCGCGCGCTGTCTACGACAGCGCGCATGACCTTGCGTCACTCTACACTTCATTTACCTCACTCGATCGTCCTGAGATATCAGTCATGCCACAAGACGCTGAGTTTATCGCATACAATGAAGATAAAGATGTGTTGACGTTTATGAAGCGGACAGACGAAGGGCTTGAAATCGAGTATGACCTCAGTGGTGAAGACTACCAAGTTTTTGAAGAGCGGATTTATGTAGTGACTGAAGAAGATAGATACGAAATGACCCGCGTTACCTTCCTTGAGCGGTCTATTATCGATGCAAATCAGTTTGATGAGGTGTTTGATCCATCACAATACGATTACCAATTAATTAATACATAACATGGAACTTCTTATAGCTGCAGCAATAGCGATAGGTCTCAACCTTTTTCTTTTTGTCCCTGCGTTCTTCTTTAAGACGGATAAACTTACTGACTTCTCATACACGCTCTCATTTTTTATTGTGGGGGCTACACTCTTCACCCTCTCGACACAGACCCTACTTCACGCGTTACTGCTTCTTATGATTACACTTTGGGCACTTCGGCTCGGAGGGTACCTTTTTATTAGAATCCATAAGATAAAAAAAGACAAACGTTTTGACGGCAAGCGCGAGAGTTTTTTGTGGTTCTTCCGGTTTTGGTTTATTCAGGGTGTAAGCGTATTCGTTATCCTCATCCCAAGCACCTACTTCTTTGCCGCTGATAATCCGTCGCTCAACACACTTACTATTGTCGGATTCCTAGTATGGTTTTTTGGGCTTCTTGTCGAAGGGTTTGCTGATTACCAAAAATATACATTCATCAACAATGAAGCCAACAAAGGTAAGTGGATCGACACTGGTCTTTGGAAGTATTCCCAGCATCCAAACTATTTTGGGGCAATTACGGTATGGGTTGGTGTATTTCTGTTCACGTGCTCGGTGCTCGTAGGTACAGAATACGTCTACGCGCTCTCGAGCCCGCTCTTCATTATCATTCTACTCCTGTTTATCTCAGGAATTCCGATTCTTGATAAAGCTGCAAACGAACGATGGGGAAGTGACCATGCGTATCAAGAGTATAAAAGAAGGACGAGCAAGCTCATCCCTTGGTTCAATAAGAAATAAACATTGCTCCCATTGGAGCAATGTTATACCGTCACACTTTCAGGGTTTCTCCGTATATATAAGTGTAGGATGACACTATCAATTAACACATATATCCATGAGTTACGAAGATGGGGCACACATATTACATAAAGAGAGTTTAAAGATTGAGAAACTCAAGCAACAAATGCAATCCCGCCAAGCTGCAGTCAAAAGGCTCTTAAAAAAATTGAAATCTGACAAACGAGAGGGCATTATCGTACACAACGAGCACATCAGCAACCAAATCATGTATTGTATGCAGTTCATTAAGGCAACTGAAGAGCAGATTGAAAGATGTGAACAGGTAAAGACGTCTGTTGAGCGCGTATATCCCTCGCTACAAGAATTGGTAAAGCCATCGATGACAATCGCATCCCTCAGGAGGCTCATAAATAGCACGAAAGAGTTCAACAAAAGTTTCCGAAAAGTACTTGGCCAGATAGATGCGTACTACAACAAGCTTGTCGACTACGATTCGTATGTACGGTACGTCCAAGAGTCACGCGTGTAAAAGTATGTAAGTTAATGCTAGGATGATTAAGATAGATTCACCAACACTCATGCACACTGTTACTAAAGCATCATATGTAGAAGTGGCCATAATTGCATTATGTTTTGCGCTTTTCAGTGTACCTGTGGTATATGCGAACTCACCTGGAGGCGGTGGGGGTATTGGCGATCCTCCGCCCCCATCAGACGGAGAGCAAGGAGGTGGCTCAGCAGGTGGAGGAGAAGGAGGTGTTGGTGAAGGAGATGATACTGACACCAATCCGCCAACTTCAGGTGGCGGCGCTTCAGGTGGTGGAGGTGAAATTAATGACGAACCTCCCCCAGATACCACTGCGCCAACGATTATCGAAGCGCTCATAGCGCCAGTGATGTTTTTTGCAGACGGCGTACAGACGGTGACAATAACGTCGACGACTTCAGAAGAAGCAAATATCGAGCTATGGATAACAAACATTGAAGATGAGCCTGTGTTTGAAGAAACATGGGAAGGAGTCGGTGCGTTTAGTACAGTATGGAACGGACGCACTGAAGAAAACATTCCGTTACCAAACGGTACGTATACGGTATGGGTAACGCTTACTGACGAAGCAGGTAATACTCAAACGATAGAGCTTGGCAGTGTAACCATCATCAGTGTACGAGGACTACTCGAAGAAGCGTATGCTGAGCTTACGAGTGCAGATGACCGCTCAACCACAAACGAAAGACAAATGCTCTGCACCGTACTCTTTGATCACAATTGGGTAGACCAAAACACACTCTCTCCAAGAAGTGCACAAAGTGTAATGCGTCGGTTAGACAATGCGATTAAGTTTCTA
>Ga0181593_10003006_pt1 | contig 15544 bp, 12 predicted proteins | sample 071ome_19_FD_133756 | JGI IMG/M metagenome (GOLD analysis project Ga0181593, IMG submission 133756) | Coastal salt marsh microbial communities from the Groves Creek Marsh, Skidaway Island, Georgia - 071413AT metaG (megahit assembly) | ecosystem: Environmental > Aquatic > Marine > Intertidal...
AGAAACAGGAAGAACGCCATGCTCAGCAGCAGGCCACGATGGCGACGCAGCAAGGCCGACCAGTCACGGGCGTTGTCGTGGCTGGCGACCGCAGAATTCAGGGTCAAGGTATTCATATCATCAGGCCCCCGCGGCCAGACTGGTTTGGGAATAATCACCGTGATCGGCGTGGTGGCTGGTGTGGCCAAGGGCGATTTCCATAATCGCTTCTTCACTGATCTGATCACGGCTGAGTGTGTCGGCAATGGCGCCGTCGTAGAACACGGCAACCCGGTCAGAAAGCTTCACTACTTCCTCGATTTCGGTGGAATACAGCAGTACCGAACCGCCGCCCGCCACAAACTGGCGAATCAGCTGGTAGATCGCCGCTTTGGTGCCGATATCGACGCCGCGCGTCGGGTCGTACATCAGCAAAATGCGGCTGCCAGCGACCAGCCAGCGGGCCATGATCATCTTCTGCTGGTTACCGCCACTGAAGGCTGACGGTGGCATGGTCAAGCCGCGTTGTTCGACTTCCATGGTGTCCAGTGCACTACTTACCGCCTGCTGCTCGGCCTGCTGATTGATCAGTCCGAAGCGGGCGTAGTGGTCGATCACTGGCAGGCTGATGTTGTGGCCACCACTGAGCGGCATAAACAGGCCTTCGGTCTTGCGGTCTTCCGGGATAAAGCCCATGTCGATACCGGCACTGATGGCATCGGCAGGGGATGACAACACGGTGGGCCGACCGAACAGCGAGATTTCTCCGGCGTCCGGCAAACTGACTCCGAAACAGGCCTTGAACAGCTCCAGCTGACCCATGCCCTGCAACCCGGCCACGCCCAGCACCTCGCCGCGCTTCAGTGCAATCGAGGTCGGCTTGAGACGCTTGCCAACCTGCAATTCGCGGGTTTCCAGCGCCGGGATATCCTTGCGGGTGGTATCGACCAGTTCAGGATAGGTGGCACTCAGGCTACGGCCGATAATCAGCTTGACGATTTCCTCATCGCTGACATCCGCCACCGCCCCCTCGTGCACCGCCTTGCCGTTACGCAATACGGTCAGGCGGTCGCAGTAATCGCGTACTTCCATCATCCGGTGGGAGATAAAAATAATGGTGGTGCCCTGGGCCTTGAGGCGAGCAATGATGCCGCCCAGCCACTCCATATCCTTGCCACTCAGCGCTGAAGTTGGTTCATCCAATAGCAGGATTTTCGGCTGGCGCGATACCGCCCGGGCGATTTCGATCTTCTGGCGCAGGGCCAGATCCAGTTCGCCAACGTTGGCCGTTGGGTCGATATAGTCGAGGCCGAGATCGCTCAGAATCTCTTCCGCCTGCAGCCTCGACTGTTTGCGGTCGAGCAGCCCGAGGAGGTTGCGTGGTTCATACGGAATCAGCAGATTCTGGGTCACGCTGAGATCCGGGATCTGGGTCATTTCCTGAAAGGCAGTCTGAATTCCCAGTTGATGCGCCGTTTGTGGGCTGTCCAGTCGGGCTTCCCGGTTGTGGATTATCAGCTGGCCGACATCCGGCTGCAGCAGACCACTGAGCATTTTAACTGTGGTGGATTTGCCCGCACCGTTCTCGCCCAGCAGGGCGTGGACGGAACCGGCATGAATACGGGTCGAGACACTTTTCAGTGCTACGGTGGGGCCAAACGACTTGCGTACCCCGATCATTTCTATTGCGTTCATAAGATGTCCTGCAGAGCTGGCCACCCGACCGGTTGGTACCGGCACAGGTGGCAGACGTGTTGACTCAGTATTCCGGGGTGCCGGTCAGGGAGGCTTCCAGGCTCAGTTGAGGCAGGTCGTCGGCATACACAGCCGCGGAGGTTTCCGGATTAGGCACCAGAGTCGGCGGGAAGGTGTTACAGCCGTTGGCCATTTCGGCGTGATCGCCTTTTTCACACAGTTTGACGTTGTCGGCGGTCACCACCTCGACCGGGATGATGATGTCATGTGGCAGCTTCTTGTTCGCCAGTGCGGCATCAATGCCGTACTTCAGCGACTGGGCACCCATCGACGGCCCCACCGCAAAGGTGTAACCGTCGAGGCCCATCGGACGAAAAGAGCCGGTAGCACCCGCCACTTTGGTATCTGCTGGCAGCAGTGCCAGACGCTCGGCGTTTTCGGCGGAACCGGCACAAGGCACCTTGTCGGCATCGGCAATTCCGGCTTCATCCTGCAACGCATACACCGGATAGCAGCCCAGCTGTGCGAACACCACGTCGATGTCTTTCCAGCTGCGCACCGCCATGAATTTGCTGACTTCCTCGCGTACCACAGGGTCGCTCCACTTGCCCTCTATCTCGCCAACCACTTTCAGCTCAGGATATTTGGACCACAGTGCTTTCGCGGCTTTAACCCGGTCGTCACTGGCAGCAACGCCGTTGAGGCCGTTGATCATCAAAACGTTGCCCTTGCCATCGAGTTTGTCGGCGACCCATTGAGCCTGATGTTCGGCCTGGGCCTTATTGTCGGCATGGACGTTGGTGGCGCATTTTTCGTTAACAGTGGCATCCCAGGTCATCACGGTAACGCCACGACGACAGGCGTTTTTGATGGCGCGGTTCAGCGCGGTTGGCGACACCGGGAACATCACAATCACATCAGCACCGGCTTCGGTCATGGCGTTGATCTGCTGCGACTGACGCTGCGGATCGCCGTTACCCACCACCTGCACCTGCAGGTTGACCTTGTCCTTGTACTCGTCGCTGGCCGCCAGCGCTTCCATCATCTTGCGGTTTTGCTCAAGCCAGGTGTTACCGTAAAAACCGAAGCTGACGTAGACGTTCAGTTTGTCGTCGGCGGCCTCAGAGGTCAGTGTGGTGCCCAGCAATGCTGCGCTCATCATGACAGGTGCAAGCAAACGGCTCAGTGGTGTGAGGGGCTTTGAAGTAAGGGAAAGCAGTTTCTTCACAGTGATTCTCGCTCTTGATCAGATTCCATGAATGGGTAGCCTGCTGGCTATTGTCGTTATGCTCGTCGGCGGCGCTGGCTGACGAGTTTTGTGATCTTCGCTAAGCATCGTGCCGCAGTGATGGGGGAGGCTGTATCGACATAAATGTTGATGTTCAGAGTGAGCGTGGTGACGTCTTATGAACGGGATTTTTACCCCGAACAAGGAAACACCCATGTCACGCAAGGTACTGGCACCTAGCCAACAACAGATCGAGGAGATGGCTCAACGCTTTGGAATGAGCATCACGGCTGACGATGCAGCCATGTATGCGGAGTTTCTCAAGCCCATCGCCCGTGACTACGACCGCATTGATCAACTCAACGAGCCGAAGCCGCGTACTGAATACCCTCGTGATAGCGGTTGTGCCCCGACCGAGCAGGAAAACCCATACAAGGCCTGGTACTGGAAAACCGACATCAAGGGCGCGGACAGCGGCCTGCTGGCAGGCCACAGGATCGCCATCAAGGACAATATCTGTGTAGCGGGCGTGCCGATGATGAACGGCACCCGGGTGCTGGAAGGCTTTATCCCGGATATCGACGCCACAGTGGTCAGCCGGGTACTTGCTGCTGGTGGCACCATTGCAGGCAAGGCGGCGTGTGAGGCGCTGTGTACCTCCAGCCAGAGCTACACCTGTGAGACCGGGCCGATCCTCAACCCGCGCAACACCCAACATTCCGCTGGTGGCTCGTCCGGTGGTAACGCGGCACTGGTCGCCGCCGGTGAAGTGACTATGTCAATTGGTGGCGATCAGGGTGGATCGGTGCGCACGCCTGCCGCCTGGTGCGGTATCTATGGCCTCAAGCCATCCTGGGGACTGGTGCCAGCGACGGGTTCCATGCCGATTGTCTATTCCATGGATCATCTTGGACCGATGTGCGACAGCCCCGAGAACGTGGCGAAGCTGCTGACCGTGATCGCCGGTGAAGACCCTTACGATCCGCGCACCGTGCGCTCCCGTCCGCAAGACTATATGGCGGCGCTGGGCAAGGGTGTGAAAGGCATGAAAATCGGGATATTGAAAGAAGGTTTCGGCCATGCCAACAGCGACGCCGAAATGGAGGCCGTAGTACGCAACGCCATTGATCACTATCGCGCTTTGGGTGCTGTGGTCGAGGAAGTCAGTGTACCTATGCACCTGGACGGCTGTGCCATTCACACCGGCATTGTGATGGAAGGCGCAGCGCAGCTGATTTTCCACGGCAGCGGTCAGGGCGATAACTGGAATGGCCTCTACGCTACCTCACTGGTCGAGTCTTTTGGCAGTCGCTGGCGCTCACGCCCGGATCAGCTGCCATACACCACAACGTCGATGCTGTTCCTCGGTGAACACATGCGTACCAAATATCATGGTCGCTACCACGCCAAGGCACAGAATCTGGCCATGGCGCTGCGTGCCGCCTATGACGAGATATTCGCTGATTACGACATGATCGTGATGCCGACCAACCCGCACACCGCAGACAAGTTGCCTGCGGAAGATGCACCACTGGCTGAGCTGATCGACGCCAGCAACATGCTGCAAAACACCATGCCGTTCGATGTGACTGGCCATCCCGCGTTTTCCATTCCCTGCGGCACCCTCAATGGCTTGCCGGTCGGACTGATGCTGGTAGGTAAGACCATGGATGACGCCACACTGATCGCGGCGGCAGAAGCATTTGCCAGCACTTACGATTGGGAAAGCGACTGCGCCCTCTGAGCAAAGAGTACTATGTCGACTTCTTCAACGATCGACCGCGGGGCTGCGACGGCAGCTTCCGCGCCCATTTCCCGCTTTGCCAACTGGAGCCGCTTTGGGGCTGCAATGGCTATCTGTTCCACACTGATGAGTAGCAGTTTACCTTCGCCGCTGTATGCCGAATATCAACGGCTTTGGTCACTCAGCAGCTTTTCGGTCAGTGTGTTATTCGCCAGTTATGCCATGGGGGTGCTGATCAGTTTGCTGGTCACCAGCCGCTATGGCGACCGGGTTTCTGACAGGCGTTACATTGTTGTTTTGGGTTGTGCCCTGATTCTTGCGGGCAACAGCATGATGGCGTTTGCTGCTGCCCCAATGATGCTGTTTGCCGGCCGCATACTGGCCGGCATCGCTACTGGTCTGCTGGTCAGTTCTGCCAGTGCTGCACTGCTGGAATTGCACCCGCAAAAGTCCGCTCGGCTGGCGGCTGTACATTCCACCGTAGGATTTACCCTGGGGGCGGCGCTTGGGCCTGTGATCAGTGGCGTTATGATTCGGCTGGATGCCTGGCCACTGCAGTTGTCCTATTTGCCGGTATGCGTCTGCGCTTTGATTGCAGCGTGGTTGGTGTGGTTGACGCCAGTCCCGGTACAGAAGAAAGCTGCCTCTGCTGCTGCAACAGCTGAGCCTGCTGAACAACAGTCCAGCGCAGCCAGTTTCTGGCCGATGACGCTGGCGATTCTGGTGTTACTGCAATCGTGGGCAATTGGTGCTGTATTTATGGCATCGGGGACGCGTTTCGCTATTGAGGTGGCCGACGTTGACGGCATTGTCTGGGCGGCAGCGTTGATCTCTGTTTTCCAGTTTCTGGCCGCCGTGGGACAGCTGATCGCTGGTAAATTCAGTCAGTCAGGATCGATTGTCGTGGGCGTGTTGATTTCAACCCTGACGTTGATTGGTGCCATCTTCGCTGCCGAAAGTCAGCTGGCGATGGTGTTTTCGGTGCTTATTTGTCTGTCCGGTTTTGGCTACGGATTATCTTTTGTTGGTGCCACTGCGCTGGTTAACCTGAGCTCTGCCAATCACAATCGCGCCAGATTGATGTCTATTTATTACTTCTTTGGTTATGTACTGGGCAATGCGGCGCCCGCAATGGCTGTTGGGGCCATGATTGATACCATCCAACTGGATTGGGCCTATCTGGTATTTGGTGGCTGGATCCTGTTGATGGCCGCCCTGCTTTTGGGCATAGCCCGTCGCCGCTGTGGTGATATTTTTATCAGGCCTACTATCTGAAACCCTTGATACCGGGCTTGCGCCATAAATTGGCACAAGTTCTGGTGATCTGACGTCCTTGTCCGATGTTTGTGCGTTATGCCCCGAAAATAGCCGTTTTTATGGGGCATGGTTCTTGCTGGGATTATATTGATAACTGCGAAGATTGATGACTGGTTGTTCAGTATTCGCATTGATTTCTTGCATAGACACGCTAATCATATGGGTACTCGATCATGATTTCGGACATGAGTTTTCAGGAAGTCGCCTTGTTGACGGACATCGTCGCCAACCTGGAGCGCATGAAGGGTGAAGACGATGTTCGCTCACTGATTCTGGCCGACATCGCGACCCTGTTGCGTGCCGAATTTGCCTGCTCCTACCTGTGGGATGAAGAGAAAAAGGTGTTCGACAACTGCTTCAACCACAACCTGTCGGAGGAGTCGGTACGACGCTACTGCGACTACTACCAGTTTCACGACCCCATCACCTTCGAGATGCGCAAGCGAGTCTGCTCGATTGCCTCGGAAGTGATGCCTCCCCGCGAATTCTTCCAGACCGACTACTATCGTGGCCACATGGAGCCCGAAGGCCTGAGCCACGGCATCAATCTGTACCTGTTCGATCAGGGCCAGGACATAGGTGATCTGCGCATCTGGCGCGGCAAATCCTCTGACGATTTCGCCACTCGTGACAAGCAGCTGCTACGGGTGTTGGAACCGCATCTGAAACGCAGCATCGTGCGCCAGAAACAACAGCAGCTGGATATTTCCTGCCTGACCAATCGCGAAAAAGAAGTCGCTCAGCTGGTCGGCAAGGGCCTGACCGACCGTGAGATTGCCAATTATCTGGGCATAGGTTTCAGCACCGTACGCACCCACCTGAACAAATCTCTCGACAAGCTCGACTGTGCCAACCGCGCCGAACTGGCGGTCCGTTACGGCCAGTGCTTTCAGAACGCAGATTGATGTATCTGGCTGCGGCGGTTCACCGTCCCAGTACTGCAACCGTACCGAAACAGTACTGCAACCGCTGTTGCTGATCCCCATTTTTGTCGATGCCCGGCGGCCGCTGTGAGCGCTACTGTTGGGACAGAGTCGGTGCCCGCTGCACGGCTTGCCTTTGGACAATCAAATGGAGAATTCCCATGCATATCGAACCTGGAATGGTCGCCGGCGCCAAAGCCGTGCTCGGATCCATCACCGCCGCTGGTTCTCTGGCGGTCGCCGGTCATCTGGCAGTTGCTGCTATCAAGTCACCATCGGCACTGCTGACCTTTGCAGTCCGCAGTGCGATCGCGACTCTGGCTGTGTTGTTTATGTTTCAGGCGCTGCCTCATCCTCCGGTCGGGGTATCGGAAGTGCACCTGATTTTGGGTTCAACACTGTTTTTACTGTTTGGCGCTGGCCCGGCTGCACTGGGGCTGTCGGCAGGTTTGCTGCTGCAGGGTTTGCTGTTCGCTCCCTTTGATCTACCGCAATACGGTATGAATGTCACCACTCTGGTGGTGCCACTATTGGCTATTCATGCATTGGCCAAGCGTCTGATCAGTGCTAACACAGCCTACAAGGACATCAGTTACAAGCAGGCACTGGCACTCTCTACCACCTACCAGGCGGGCATTGTCAGCTGGGTGGCATTCTGGAGTTTCTACGGTATGGGCTTCAGCGCTGAGTCCATCGCTGCAGTTGCCTCATTTGGCGCGGCCTATATGAGCGTGATTCTGCTTGAGCCCCTGATTGATCTGGCGGCGCTGGCCTGCGCCAAAACGCTTGGTCGTTACGACAGTAGCGGCGTAATTCAACAGCGTGTTTTCAACGCAGCAGGCTGATTCACCGACCTTTCTCTTGCAAGCCCGTGTTAGTGAGCGCTTGCAAGAGTGCTCTGTAAGAGTGCCTTGCGAGAGCGGGCTTGAACTCATTCAAGCCCAGACCCCTGTGATCCAGAGCAGGCACTGAGCTATTCAGCTCTATCCCCTGAAAAGCCGTTCGTTGCTACCGTTTTTTGGTCTTCGCCAAAGCTTCCTTGAACCTCAAATCCTTGCCGCACAGATAGCCGCACATATTGCAGTGGTGATTAATTTCCTGATTGCTGTGAGGGACTGTTCGACGACTTCCCAGATGATGACATTTGGCCTGTTCAAGCTGATTCTTCAACGACAACCGGGCTGTACATAATTGTTGGCTGAACCGATGTTTTGGCGGCACAGGAGCTGTATCTAACAAGGGTTATGCAGGGCGAGAAACGGCGGCTCTGTACAGGCGGGCGGAATAGTTGGCGACCAGTTTTCGAGAGCTGCTGACCCAAATATGGTTGGCAGAAAATGAATCCGGAACGTTATGCGGTCGGCTGTTAATAACCTGGCCTGGAGGGGACGAGTGTTGGAGTAACTGTGATTGTTGGGGAATGATGAGGAAAAGCCCGAACGGAGTCATCGGGCCTTTCCTCAATCACGTTGCAATGCCAATTGGATAGACAGCGATCAGAACACCTGGGTCAGACGCAGCTCGAAATAGGCATCAGACTTGGTGCCGTTTTCAACAGTCAGGTCCTGCGCCACAGTGAACAGCGCGTGGCGGCTCATGGAGTCATCGATCAGGGTACCGAACTGGAGTTTGGCTGTGGTGGTGCTGGTACGGTCATCCTGGGATACGCCAGCCACTTCGGTTTCGCCGCCCACTTTCTGGGACAGGCCAACAGCAACGTGGGAGTACATGGAAGACTGCATGTTGTACTTCAGCCAGCCATCAATCTGGGTCAGTGGCTTCTGTTTCATTTCGGTGTCGTCGTTCTCACCGTACCAGGTGGTATCAACAGAACCAGAGAAATCCCAGGCATCGCTCAAGGCAAACTGGCCACCCAGCTGCAGCGCGAAGCGGTAACGGTTTTCACCCAGGTTGAGGGCATCATCCTTGTCGTAGTCACCGGTTGGCAGCCACAGGAATGGCACAATCGCGAAGTGCTTGCGGGCTTCACGGTCGTGGATTGGCCAGAAACCTGAAACCAGGCCAAGGTCGCCCATGCCTTTCTTGTCGCCCAGAGCTCCGGCATCACCTGCGGTCTCGACGCTGGCGAATGGCAGCAGAACGTTAGGCGTCCAGATAACGTCGTTGCCTACATCTACCGGGTGTAAATAACGGAACATGGCGACGGTGCTATCGATGTTGGTGTTGTCGGACACCTTTTTACCATCGGAATAGGCTTCGTTGGTGCTTTTGCGAGAGAAGTAGGTAATTGCCAGCGGGTGGCCAACCTGTGGCGTGTTCCAGCCGTCACTGTCACTGCCGATGGCATGGCTCAGTGACGGCAGCATCACGGCTGCGCCCGTCAGTGCGGTGGCCACTGGGCCGCTGTTTCGAATCCATTGAGTCAGAGTCTTCATTATTATTTCCCCAAGCTGTTATCAGAGGTTTTGTCATAGGTAATCGAGGGTTCAGAGCCGCTGCTATGCGGATGGCAACGTGGTTTGAAACCGTTTCTCTGGGGGAAATAGTAAGAAGCCGCGCCTGGGGCGACTTGGCTGGGTTGGCCAGCCACTGGACTGGGGCGGCCAGCGGACTAATGGTCAACTTTGTCAGTAGTTGAAGGATGAAGCGGGTGTTAGAAAACCGTGTTATCTGGGGTGAGTTCAGGAAATGGGTGCAATAAGAGTGGGTTGGTTACCGGGACTGTGATCCCGGCTTGTTCATGTGTTCAGCTTTGGTTTCACAACTCTTTTCTTACAGCTCTTGTTCTACAACAACGAATTCGGCGTTTTGCCGTAGGCCTTTTTGAATGAACGGCTGAAGTGTGAGAGGTCGCGGTAGCCTGCTGACAGCGCGGCTTCCGTCACGTTGCGCACGCGGCCGGTAGCCAAGGCGTCGTAGGCGTTGGCCAGACGTTGGGCTTGCAGCCAGCCGCGTGGGGTTTCGTTATGCTGGGCGAACAGACGGCTGAGTGAGCGCACGGAAATATTGTGGGCGCTGGCGATCTGTTCCAGCGTCATGTTGTCGTCGTTGAGGTTGCTCTTGATATAGCTGCGAATGCGTTCGAGCAGGTCCTGTTGGGGTGAGCTGCGGTCGAAGTCGCCCTGGGTCGTTTGCAGGATCGAGGTGGCGATCATGTCCAGCATCGGGGCGCTTAAGGCGGCGCCGTCTTTTAATTCGCTGGAGTTAGCCAGCAGGCTGTTCTGGCGAATCAGCGAGGCGACCAATGAACCGAAGGCACTGTCGCCCGGCAGGATCAGACCACCGAGGTTATCCACATTATTGAGTCGTGCCTGCATCAGTGAACGTGGTACACGCAGCAGGGTCGACTGGTATTCAGCGGTGTAATCAAACTGGTAGGCCTTGCCGGAATCGTACACCAGTACGTCACCGGCCTTGTGCTGCACCTGATGGTTGTCCTGGCAGAAATGACCACTGCCATATTCCATCAGGGACAGGAAAATATCGTCCTGGTGATCCTGCTTCAGATCTTCCTTACGGCGTTCATAACGAATCGGTGAGGTTTTTACCTGACTGATTTTCAGTGAGCCCAGATCGCTGACATTGAGGGTTGCCTTGAATGCACCAATGTCGTCTGTGATGCCCAAACAAGGTGCGTAGGTGCGACAGATCACTTCGTGCCAGTAATCAAATCCTTTGACCGTGTTGGAATCCAGAGTGGTGTTCATGGTTCATCCCCGATGCATTGGGTATTTAAAGGGTTGTTTCTGATGTCTTGTTCCAGTTTTACCGCCAAAGCGGGGGCGTTTAGGTGATATTACGCACTGTTGGAAAAAGACATTTCTTATCAATTTATGGCATTAAGCAGGAAATGTGCCTGCCAGATTGCATCTGGCTTGTCCAACTGATCGGTAGTCTACGCTCTTTTGACCACTTTGTTCATAGCTGGCCGCTGGCTGTCCTGTGGGTTCAAATGGCTGTCCTGAAACAGCAAGCCGGGGCCTCAGTGCGTCCGTAGATTGAAATAATCAATCATGAACAGCTCCGGGGGAGAGTCTCCATGAACATGGGTTATATCTACGTCATTCTTTGCTACGCCTTGGTTGGCGTCAGTTATCCGATTGCGGCAGATGCGATGAACAGCATCCCGCCTTGGACCTTTACTTTTATTACCTTCCTGATTGGCGCTGTGATTTTGCTGCCGATTGCCAAAACCGTCGATAAAACAAAATTCACTGCCATCCCGGCCAAATCCTGGGCGGCAATTGCGGTTCAGGCCCTGTTGGGCGCGGTGCTGTATACAGCCTTCCTGCTGTTCAGCTTTGAATATGCGACTGTGATTACCAGCTCCATTTTCTCCAGTCTGGCACCAGCGGTGGTGTTGATTCTGGCGGCGTTGCTGCTGGGTGAGGCCATCAGTGCCCGCAAGTTGCTGGCCATTGCACTGGCGGTTGCCGGGGTACTGGTGCTGACGCTGCCAGGCGCTGAAAGCTCAGGTACTACATCGGTATTGGGTTATGTATTCCTGGTGTTGTCGACGCTGTCTACCGCCGGTTGTGTGATCGCCGCCAAGAAGCTGGAAGTTCATCTGCCTGCCATCACCATGGCCACCGGTGTGTGCATTACCGGCACGCTGTTCAGTCTGGTGCCTGCGCTGACCGAAATGGGCGACTTCTCTGTCAGTGCGCTGACCTCATCCGACTGGTTGGTGCTGGTGTACTACGGTGCGCTGGTGTGGGCAGCTCCTTATGTGTGCTTCTACAAGGGCGTTACCAAGATTCCGGCCAGTGCGACGGGTATGGCATTCGCGGTGATTCCACTGGCGGCGACCTTCCTGTCGATCCTGTTCTTCGGTGAGTCCCTGACCATGAATGCCGGTCTGGCGCTGGGCATGGTGTTGGTGTCGATTCTGCTGGCGGAGTCCCGCCACGAAGTGGAAGAGATGAGCAACGAAGACGTCAGTCTGGCGAAGATCTCCTGATCTGAAGCAGATTCATTATCCCGTTTGGTTGGTCAGTGTGTTCCCTACATCAAGGGAACGGCTGGCCAACCAGTTCTAACAGCTGTCCTGCAGATACAAGCAAGCTGACCTCATCGGTCGTTACATTGCAGCTATCCCGATTTTTTATTTTTCCGAATATTCACAAGGGGAGAGCCTTATGTCTTCCAATACGCTACGACTGAAATTCCCTATGTGGCAGGGCGGTGCCAATCCGGCCTACCACTTCGGTTCCGAACTGCTGGCCTGGCTGGCGCCTGCCACCGATGGCCCGGTAGAAACCGTCGATGTGGCTTTTAACCACGATGATGAAAGCGCCAACGTGGTTGAAGACGAAAACGGCATCAAGGGTCGTGCCCAGATTCTGAAGCAGACCGACCACTGCCGTACCCTGATCGACAAGCATCAGCCGGATTCGCTGGTGGTGCTGGGTGGCGATTGCCTGGTCGATCTGGCGCCATTTGCCTACCTGAGCGAGAAGTACGGCGACAAACTGGGTGTGCTGTGGGTAGATGCTCATCCTGACATCATGACGGCTGAGCAATTCAATCACTCTCACGCCACGGTATTGGCTGCGCTGATGGGCGTTGGCGACAGCGACCTGACCGGTTTTGTCAGCACCCCGGTGGCCGCCAGCAAGGTGATGTACGCCGGTGTGAACAACGAATCCGAGTACGAGAACAACTTCCTGGCTGAACGCGATATGCAGGTATGTCGTCCGGACGAAATCCGTGATGGTTCATCGGCGGCGAAAATCGAGCAGTGGATCAAGGATCAGGGCATCGAAGTACTGGCCATTCACCTCGATCTGGACGTGCTCGATGCCAGCAAGTTTGGCCCGCTGTTGTTCAACTGCCCGCACGTACCTGCCAGCGCTTTTGATGGTATTGCCCAGGGTCAGCTGACCATTGAGGAAGTGCTTGAAGTGATTGGTCAGGCTACGGCTCACAGCCGTACAGTGGGTATGGGTATTGCCGAACACCTGCCATGGGACGCGCTGCGTCTGCGCAATATGATGCGCAAATTGCCGCTGTTAGGTTAAGCCCTTTGTTTGGGTGCGCTTTGCGCACCCCCTCGGTGGCTGTTGCTTATGCTGTGGCCATCGTCTTCATCGTAATCTTGTGTTGTTCTGTTTCGCCATACCGGGGCTCCCTGGTTGGTTTTCCTTGGCTGGTCATCTTGTCCGGTGGCCAGCCCGTTTTTCTCTCCATCACTGTACCGCTATCGACACTGCAGCGGGTTTTCATTGCCGCAGTTGTTATGACCAAAGGCAATAATCCTCCAAACGGTCTGTTCTGAGACATTAATGGCATTGCCAGTCGCTGAAGTGTGGCTAATATGGTCGTCTTCTCCAAACACGCTGAATGGATTGCCCGTGCCTGACCAAGTTGCTGCCAGCCTGAATATCCTCATCATCGACGATCACCGTATGTTCGCTGATGCCATGGCCAATATGATGCAGCAGGGTTTGTCCGGGGCGAATATTGTATGTGTTAACACCGCAGCAGCCGGGCTTGCACATGTGCAGCAGCATGGCTGTGATCTGGTGTTGCTGGATCTTGGTTTGCCGGATATGGACGGCGCTGCCTTGCTGGAAAAGCTGAACACCAGTCATGCTGATTTACCTGTGCTGGTGTGTACCGGTGAAGTGCGTGCGGCGGTGCTGAAACGGGTGTTGCAGATTGGCGCGGCGGGTTTGATTACCAAGAATCAGTCAGCCGATGAAGTGGTTGCGGCGGTACAGCAGGTGTTGTCCGGCAAGCAGTATCTCGCCCCTGAGGCCACCAAGGCAATGCAGTCGGCGGAGCCACATCAGGACGATGTTTTGACCGACCGTCAGATGGCGATCTTGAGGTTGTTGCAGCAGGGTTTGACCACCGCGCAAATCGCCGAGCAGTTGTTTTTGAGCCCGAATACGGTGAAGACGCATATTCGTTTGATGTTTGAGAAGCTGGGTGTGCGTAATCGGGTTGAATGCATTCGCATTGCCCATGATCGTGGTTATTTGCACGGCTGAGTTTTTCCACAGCACTTGGTGCGCGCTGCGCACCCTGCGAGGCTTTATCGTGAGCAAGCTCACTCCCACAATTCTGCCCGCCTCCTGACCCGCTGTTTATAAGAGTGCACTGCGCACCACAGCGACTGAATTGATCCCCTTCTCTGGCTTTGCCTATCCTTCCTGTTCCTGTTTACGCTGCTGCAGTTGCTGCTGCAGAACCTTGAACAATTGTTGTGGTTCCAATGGCTTGTGCAGCACCGGGTAGCCAAGTTGTTGCAGTTGTCTGAGCCGCTCGGGGTTAGTGTCGCCAGTGGCGATGATGACCGACGTGGCAGTTTGGGCGTGCTGGCTGAGGCACTGGAGCACCGCTTCTACACGGCCGTCATCACCGAGCATATCGTCGCTGATCACTACGTCGGGCATACAGGCTGGCTCTTGCAGCTGTACTTCCAGACTGTTGAGGTTATTGGCGACCCATACGTCGCAGTCCCAGTTCACCAGTAGCATCGACAAGCTGTCGAGTACGTCTTCGTGGTCGTCGACGGCCAAAACCTTGAGGCCACTGAGCGATTGTACGACTGGCCGTTGCGGTGCCGTTGGGATCAGGTCCATGGCTTTGGCCGCAGGTAGACTGATAGCGAAGCAGCTGCCTTTGCCGGGTTCGGATTCCAGTACCAGCGTTAGCTGTTGCAGGCGACACAGGCGGTTAACAATCGACAACCCCAGGCCAAGTCCTTTCTTGCGTTTGCGGCCTGGATTATCGAGCTGCACAAACTCCTCGAAAATGGTCTGTTGCTGGCTGGCCGGGATGCCGATGCCGCTGTCCTTGACCATCACCTTGATCTGCTGGCCGCGACGGCTGACGCTGACCTTGATGCTGCCATGGTGGGTGTATTGCACTGCGTTGGCGAGCAGGTTCTTGAAGATCTGCATCGTCATCGAACGATCGCAATAGGCCCAGGTGCCCGGCTCACATTGAATATCCAGTTGCAGCTGTTTCTGTTGTGCCAGCGGCATAAACACCACTTTCAGTTCTTCCAGCAGGTGAGTCAGGTCGACTGTGGTGGGTTGTGCATTGGCAACACCGGCGTCGAGTCGGGAGACGTCGAGCAGGTGGTTGAGCAGTTCGTTGGTGGATTGCAGGCTGCCGCCCAGTCGTTCGAATAACGGCCGTTGTTCTTCAGTGACAGACTCCGGCTTGATAGCCGTCCAGTACAGCGAAGCCGCTTGCAAGGGTTGGCGAATATCGTGGCTGGCGGCGGCCAGAAAGCGGGTTTTGGCCTGATTCGCCAGTTCGATCTCGCGCTTCGAGTGCTGCAATTCCAGCCGTGTGGCGAGGTTATCAATCTGGGTTTTGAACATGGCGTAGCTGAACCCCACCAACGACAGCCACACCGCTGGCGCCATGATTTTATGCAGCCAGGCATCACCAAGGTCCATGCCCCACAGATGCCAGCCAAAGGCGCCCAGTACCGGTGTTAAAAATGTCACGTACACATCCGGGTACAAGCCCATGGTCATCGACGGCATAGTGGAAGTAATGGTGACCAACAGCAGCAGTGAGAAAATCTGAACCAGTGAGGCATCGCCCAGAAACAACAGCGGCAAGGCTGCCCACTGAAAGCCCCACAGCAACGACAGATAGATGTTGGCAATGTGCCAACGCTTGATGGAGCGACGCTGTGACGGCAGTGAAAGGGCCGATTGTTTATCGATGTCG
>Ga0181593_10003007_pt1 | contig 15543 bp, 11 predicted proteins | sample 071ome_19_FD_133756 | JGI IMG/M metagenome (GOLD analysis project Ga0181593, IMG submission 133756) | Coastal salt marsh microbial communities from the Groves Creek Marsh, Skidaway Island, Georgia - 071413AT metaG (megahit assembly) | ecosystem: Environmental > Aquatic > Marine > Intertidal...
AGCCGGCGTCATGGGTGGCCAGAATTCGGAAGTGAAGGACGATACAACGGATTTGGTTTTGGAAGTCGCGTGTTTTAATCCAAGAACGATCCGATGGGTGTCCAAAACTTTAGGTCTTTCCTCCGATAGTTCCTACCGTTTCGAGAGGGGAGTAGACATCCATTCTCTTGAATACGCTCGGGACAGGGCTGTCCAATTGATTTTGGAGACGGCTGGAGGCGAGGTTTGCGAACCTTCTTACAAAGTGGGAAAGACTGGGTCTTCCAGTCGGAGCGTAGACTTATCCACAGACTGGGCGCGTTTGCGTTCCGGTTTTGAAATTTCGGATGAGGAAATTGAGGATTGTTTACAGGCTCTTGGGCTTAACGTCGCAGGCAAATCCGGAGAGTCATGGGAGGTGGGCATTCCCAGTTTCCGAGGCGACATAGAACGGCCCATCGATTTACTGGAAGAGATCTTGCGAATATACGGAACGCACCGGATTCCTACTGCTTCGGTTGTGGCCACCGCTACGACTGAAACGGATCATCCCATAACGGAATTCGTTCGTCGGGCCACTGGCTATCTGGTCGGGCAGAACTATTGCGAGGCGGTGAATTACACCTTGCGTTCTAATGAAGACCAGAGCGATTGGCTCGCAGATGGCCCGGGCTCGGGTTTGGCGTTGAAGAATCCGATCAGCGAAGACCAGACGGAGCTTCGGTTCTCTCTTCTTGAAGGATTGATGGATACCGCCCGGCTTAACCAATCCAGAAAAACCGGGGCGACGCGATTCTTCGAGACGGGACGCGTTTTCCGGGAAGCGAATGGCAAAATTGTCGAGCTGATTTCCGTGGCATTTATCGAGTGCAGTGAGAGCGCTTTTAGAAGTTGGACAGAGCCGTTGAACGATGATTTCTACAAGGCGAAGCAGCGGATTTCCACGATTGCCGAGTTTTCTGGATTCGACGCGAAGCGTTTTCGGATAGGCACGATTGACGAAGAAGATTCGGTTTGGCAAGGTAGCCATGCAGCTGCGATCTCGGAGGGCAAGGCTGGTTTTTTTGCAACCATGGGTATGTTGAATTTGAAGCGGACGCGCGATAAGGACATCGATGGCATTCTTGTGGCTGGCGAGTTCTGCGTTTTGCCCGAGCGTTTGAAGACTCCGAAGAGGCCCAAGTTTGAGGCCTTTAGTTTGTTTCCTCCGTCAACCAAGGATCTCTCCGTGCTGGCGGATCAAGCTGAGCAAGCGGGATCGATTTCCAATGCGATCTCCAAGTTCGCTGCCAAGTCGACTGAAGGCGCTTTTGATGTGGAGCAAGTCAATGTCTTCGACGTATATCAGGGAGATGGGATTCCTGAGGGCAAAAAGAGCGTGGCGGTATCCATCACTTTCCGCTCGAAGGAACGTACTTTGAACGACAAAGAAGTTAACGCCGCTTTTCACGCTATACAGACGATGGTTCGGGGAAAGACGCCCTACGAAATTCGCGATTAGCGGAAGAGAGTCTTCTAAGAGGAAAAGCAGCATATGCCTGAGGAACAGTCTATCGATATACAAAAAGTGGCGAATCTAGCCCGAATTGCCCTTACTGACGAGGAAAAGAGCAAGCTATCGGGACAACTGGATTCGATCCTGGGATACATCAATAAACTCAACGAACTGGATACAAGCAACGTTGATCCTACGGCCCATCCTCATTCGGTTTACAATGTTTGGCGGGAAGATAAAGCCGAGGGCGAACTGCCGATCGAAGAAGCCCTCAAGAATGTCCCGGAGCAGCGGCAGAACATGATCGTCGTTCCAAAGGTCGTTGAATAAGATTGATGAGGTAATTCGGAACAAGCGGAACGAGGCTTTTCATGGGGGAGGAACTGCAATTTAAAACGGCTGGAGAATTGAGCGATCTGTTGAAGGGAGGATCGGTATCTTCAGTCGAGATTGTTCAGGCTTTCATTGATCGGGTAGAGTCGGTTGACGATCGAGTGAGAGCTTTCAATAGCTACGATGCTGAAGATGCCTTGGCTCAAGCCAGAGCCTCGGACGAACGTCGGGCTAAAGCCGAGCGTCTGGGCGAGCTGGATGGAATACCAGTGGGATTGAAGGACAACTTGGCGGTGAAGGGCCAGCCTTTGACCTGCTCAAGCAAGATTCTTGAGTCATTTGTTTCCCCTTACGATGGAACTTGTATTCAAAAACTTAAAGCGAACGGGGCGATATTATGGGGTCGTCTGAATATGGATGAATTCGCCATGGGCTCATCGACGGAAAATTCAGGCACCCATACGACTTCCAATCCGTGGGATCTGGATCGCATCCCAGGAGGCAGCTCGGGAGGATCGGCTGCCGCTGTCGCTGCCTGCGAAACCCCAGTCGCGCTCGGCAGCGACACCGGAGGTTCGATTAGGCAGCCGGCGTCTCATTGTGGCGTAGTGGGTTTGAAGCCTACCTATGGTCGCGTTTCCAGATACGGTTTGGCAGCTTTCGCTTCATCTTTGGATCAGATTGGCCCGATCGCCCGCAATATCGATGACGCTGCTCTGCTGCTGAACGCGATATCTGGATACGATCCTCATGATTCAACATCTTACAAGATCGATGTTCCCGATTTTAGAAAGGCGGCGGCGGATGATAGCGACCGAAAATGGACGATAGGGCTACCGAAAGAGTATTTAGAAGAAAACTCGGATGCTGCCGCTATCAAGCCAGTACTCGACGCGATTGAATTCTACAAGTCGCAGGGAATTGAGTTTAAGGAGATTTCCTTGCCGCATACCGAGTACGCAGTGGCCACGTACTATATCATCGCCACGGCCGAAGCGTCCTCCAACTTGGCTCGCTACGATGGAATACGCTACACGTCCAGAGCCGAGAGTTTCGATGGGAAAGACTCGATCGACATCTATCACCAATCTCGGGCGTTAGGCTTTGGTGAAGAGGTTAAGCGACGCGTTATTCTTGGCACCTATGTTCTCAGCAGCGGTTATTATGACGCCTATTATTTGAAGGCCCAGAAGTGCCGCACCCTTATCCGGAGCGATTTTGAAAGGGCCTTCGAATCGGTGGACGCGATCATGACCCCGACTTCTCCGACACCCGCTACGCTAAAAGGGGCCCATGCCGAGGATCCTTTGGCCATGTATTTAAGCGATATCTACACGATTTCCGCTAATCTGGCGGGAATTCCTGGATTGTCGCTGCCCTGTGGATACGTTGATGGATTACCAGTTGGGTTGCAGGTTCTAGGGAAGCCATTCAAGGAAGACGAAATTTTGAAGTTGGGGTGGATTTTCGAGTCTGCTCACGCTTACAAGGACCATCATCCTAGCTTGTGAATGGAGAAATTTGACCTGACATAAGAAATGGAATACGAAGCGGTAATTGGCCTTGAGGTTCACGTTCAGATTAAGACGGAATCGAAAATTTTCTCTGGGTGTCGGGCTGGGTATGGCTATGAGCCAAACGAACTCGTGGATCCTGTTGTTCTTGGCTTGCCAGGGGCCTTGCCAGTGATGAACAAGGCGGCTCTCGATGGAATCATCAAAGCGGGTTTGGCTTTCAAGTGCACGGTGCCCGACTGGTGCAAGTGGGATCGGAAAAACTATTTCTATCCTGATAGCCCTAACAATTATCAGATTACTCAATACGACCAGCCAATTTGCCAAGGGGGTGAAGTGGAAATCGAGCTTTCGGGCGATTCCCGGGCTGAAATGGGGGAACATAAAAGTATTAAGCTGACGCGTATCCATCTTGAGAACGATGTAGGCAAGCTGAATCACTTTGCGGATGATAGCCTGGTTGACTACAACCGAGCCTTTACTCCATTGATGGAGATCGTGAGTGAGCCGGATATGCATTCAGGCGAGGAAGCGTTCGCCTTTCTGACTTCGATTCGGCAAACCATGATCTATTGTGGCGTTTCCGATTGCGACATGGAAAAGGGCCAAATGCGGGCGGATGCGAATATATCAGTTCGACCAATAGGCGAGACGACTCTAGGCGCGAAAATCGAGCTGAAGAATCTCAATAGCATCACAGGTGTGAAAAATGGCATTGAATATGAGATTAAGCGGCAGATTCGCGAGCTGAAGAAAGGCAATTCCATTACTCAAGCCACTTGGAGATGGAATGCGGATCTAGGAAGAACCGAGCTGATGCGCGAGAAGGAAGATGCGCATGACTACCGTTATTTTCCGGATCCCGATTTGCTGCCGGTTCGGATTGATGATGAATGGAGAAAGCGGATACAGGCGGAGATTCCTGAGCTCCCTTTCGAAAAGCAGCGTCGATTTATGGAGGAATACGATCTGCCCTATACGATTACATCGGTTCTGATTCCTGATAGAGCTCTAAGCGAATTTTTCGAAGAGGCGGCGAAAAAGGAACCTGCGAGCGCGAAGGCGATAGGCAACTACGTAACTAACGATCTGTTGCGGGAGTTGGCCGAGAGCGGGAGAACGCTTGCCGACTGCAAAATCACACCTAGTCACCTGCTATCTTTGGTAGAGGCAGTGGACAAGGGGACGATTACCAAGCAAATCGCTAAGGATGTATTCGTGGAAATGTTTCAAATGGGCGAACTAGCTGGCGAAATTATCGAGAGGAAGGGATTGAAGCCTGATTTCGATGATGACCAAGTGAAAGCCTGGTGCCGGGAGGCTATCGACGAAAACCCCAAGCCTGTCGAAGACTTTAGATCGGGGAATGACAAAGCCCTCAATGCCCTGCTTGGACAAGTAATGAAGAAGAGTCGGGGCAAAGCTAATCCGCAGTCCGTCAATCAAGTGTTGCGCGAGTTGCTGAATTAGCCTTGGGTTACTGTCGATTTCGGAGAACCAAAAGGGTTTTTCGAATGCTGTCTATTTAACAAAGGAGTAAAGAAATGAGTGAAGCGAAGAGAGCAGGAGATGGTCCGGTTAAAGTGGCATTGCAAGAAGGGGAAACCTATGCTTATTGTACATGCGGGGAATCGGTAAATCAGCCATTTTGCGATGGTTCCCACAAAGGAACGGAGTTTCGTCCTCAGATTTTTAAAGCGGATAAAAGCGGGTCTCATTTTCTTTGCGCCTGTAAAACTACTGGAAACGCTCCCTTTTGCGACGGTAGCCACAGTAAGTAGGCGAGGCCCGGAGTCGACCTTTCCTTCTTGGCGTAGCGCGGCCTTCAGGACGGGCCGAGATTGGTTGCTCACGCGGGCTGAAGCGTACCGCTGCTGATCTAGGTCCAAGTCGCCTCTCAGCAGGGCGGTTTATTGGGTTGCGGTCGTAATATGAGGTCCTTATGGCTTACCGCCCATTTTTAAGGTATGAAGTCATTCTACATAACGACAGCGATCGATTACGCTAATGGAAAACCTCATCTGGGGCATGCTTATGAGAAGGTGCTTACGGATGTCGTAGCTCGTTTCCGTCGTTTGATGGGAGACCAGGTTTATTTTCTCACCGGATTGGATGAACATGGCCAAAAGGTTCAGCAATCTGCCCAAGCTCGTGGTATCGAGCCGCTCGAACTCTGCGATGAAGCGGCGGAGGGTTTCAAGGGACTTTGCGCCAAACTAAATGTATCCAATGACGACTACATTCGGACGACAGAGGATCGCCACAAGCAAGTAGTTAGAGCCATTCTTCAGAAGCTGTATGACCAAGGAGATATCTATAAGGCGGATTATCAAGGTTACTACAGCCGTCGTGCCGAACAGTTTCTCCAGGAAAAAGATAAAGACGAGAATGGCGAGTGGCCAGAGATATTCGGCGAGGTAGAGGAAATAACTGAGAGCAATTATTTCTTCAAGTTGAGCCAGCATCAAGACTGGCTAGTCGAGCATCTGAAGACTCATGAGAGCTTTATCTTTCCAAGGTTTCGGGCTAAGCAGGTTCTAGAGTTTCTAAAGGAGCCGATCAACGATCTTTGCATTTCACGCCCGAAGGAACGCTTGGAGTGGGGGATATCGTTGCCGTTTGACGAAGACTACGTGACCTATGTTTGGTTCGACGCATTGGTTAACTACGTATCCGCAATTGGATACGGAACAGATGCGTTTGAAGATCACTGGCCAGTGGATTTCCATGTAATCGGGAAAGATATTCTCGTTCCGCCGCACGCTGTCTATTGGCCGATTATGCTCAAGGCTGCTGGGATTGCGTTACCGAAGAGCCTACTGGTTCACGGATGGTGGCTAAAATCGGGGGCGAAAATGTCCAAGAGCACTGGCGCTGTAATAGATCCCCTGGATCTGGTGGATCTGTATGGTTCCGATGCGTTCCGATATTTCGTGATGCGGGAGATGAATGTAGGCCAGGATAGCGAGTTTTCCGAGGAAAGATACCTCGCTCGTTATAATTCCGACTTGGCTAATGATCTTGGTAATCTGCTCAGCCGCGCGCTGACGATGTTGAATCGCGGACTTGGCGGTGTGGTCCCGGCTCCCGATATCGAGGAAGATCTGGAAAATGAACTGTGGAGGTTATGGGATGCAACTCGTGAAGAGGTTCTAGATCTCTATAGCGGTTTTCAGTTTCATACCGGCCTGGAAAAGGCTTTCCATTTCATCGGGTCTATCAATCGCTATGCTGAGCAACGAGCGCCATGGAAGCTGGCAAAGTCAGATGATGAAGCGGATAAAAAAATGTTGAATACAACGCTTTTCGTAATGGCCGAGGCTCTTCGTCTGGCGGTAGGGCTGATCGAGCCTATCATGCCGGAAACAAAAGAAAAGGTGTACGGGCTTCTTGGATATGAGACCGATGGTGAATGGAGATCCCGACTGATTCGGACTAACGAGCTTGCGGGGAAGAAAGTTGGCGGAAAGACGATCTTATTCCCTAAACCGCAAACCGATTCCTGAGATTAGTGATCCTTGGATACGTTTCCGCTAGACCTTTCGGCCTCGCCGACGGAAGAAGCTTTAGGGACCTTCTTGGAAGGGATCCAAGGCAAGGCGGTATCGGTTGGCCATGGGCAGCTTGTCAGTATTTCTTTGGAATCGAAGGCTTTGGATCCATTAGCGGTACTAGAATCGATATACGAGCCAGGCGAGCTGCACTTTTATATGGAGCGACGTTCGGATGGGTTGGCTATGGCTGGCGCCGAAGAAGCTATCGCCTTGAAGCCGAGAGAAGGGAATCGATTCGAGAACGCCAAGGCGTTCATCGAAGACACGCTGGCGAACGCCATAGCAGTGGGTGACTCGAGTCTCCCCTTCTTTGGCCCGCATTTCTTTTGCGGGTTCACATTTTTCGAAGAGAAGGAAGAGGGAAGTTGTTTTGATCCGGCGACCGTTTTTGTGCCGAAGTGGCAAGTATCTGTCGCTTTGGGCAAGTGTGTGGCGACAGCGAATGCCTTTATCGATGCCAGCAGCGATATCGATACAATAAAGAAGCGTATATGGAGCGCTAATGCAAAATTCAATACGTTCGATTACAGCCCGGCAAATACTGAGAGTGAAGAGATTTTCCCGCCAAAATGGCGTGAAGAAAGGGTCGAAGGCGAAAGGAGTAAAGATGATTTTGTCGATACGGTCAAAGAAGCTCTTTCCGAGATCGGCGATGGGGCATTTGAAAAAATCGTTTTGGCTCGATCGAGAGCCTACAGGGCGAATCAGGAGTTTCACCCTTTGCAAATACTGAATGGATTGCGCGAGCGCTATCCCGATTGCTATGCATTTTCATTCGCGAACGGGGAAGGACAGAGCTTTATTGGGGCTAGTCCTGAGCGGCTTGTCAAATTGGAGCATAGCGAATTGAGAGTCGACGCTCTAGCTGGTTCGGCTCCTCGGGGGGCGACAGCGAGCGAAGATGCTAGGCTAGGTAGCCAGTTGCTAAGTAGCGAAAAGGATCTGCATGAACATAAAGTAGTTATCGATTCAATACGACGAAGACTTCATAATATGGGTATTGAGACGACGCTTTTAGAAAGACCTGTATTAAAGCGGTTGAGCAACGTTCAGCATTTGTACAATGAAATCGCTGCCAAGGTTTCGGAGAAAGTTGACATTCTGCAATTACTCAAGGAGCTCCATCCATCACCGGCCGTAGGTGGATCTCCTAGATCGGCGGCCTGCAGGAGAATTAGGGATTACGAAAACTTCGAGCGGGGTTTGTATGCGGGGCCCATTGGCTGGGTCAACAGTTCCCTTGAGGGTGAGTTCCTAGTGGGAATCCGTTCCGCCTTAATCGAAGGGGATCTAGCATCGCTTTATGCTGGCGTTGGCATCGTAAAGGGCTCTGTGCCAGAAAAAGAGGCTGTGGAAACGGACTTGAAGTTTAAAGCATTGCTAGAGAGTCTACTTTAGATGCCTGAAGACTCGGCTTATCTGAACCACCTCTGGTCGCGTACGATCGTCGAAACTTTACGGGCCAAAGGTTTGCGTCATGCGATTGTTTGCCCGGGATCGCGCAGTTCGCCGTTGGCTTTGGCTTTTGCTCGGTCTGATGATATTGGAACGGTTCCTATCCTTGATGAGCGATCGGCAGGATTCTTTGCCCTAGGAATGGCAAAGCGAGAGGGTAGGCCCGTGGCGATTGTATGCACGTCGGGTACCGCTGCTGTGAATCTTTTTCCCGCGATCGTGGAAGCGAAAGAATCGGGCGTTCCGCTGCTCGTGCTCACTGCAGATCGGCCCCACGAGCTCAGGGATTGCCGAGCTGGCCAAACGATCGACCAGGTGAAGCTATATGGAGCCTACCCGGTTCATCAGTTGGAATTATCGCCTCCAGGGGATGGAGACGTAGAACTAAGCTATGTTTGCGCGGCAATGGCCATGGCCTGGGAACGCTCGATGGGGCCGCGGATGGGCCCTGTCCACGTGAATTTGCCTTTCAGAGAACCTTTGATTTCTAAAGATAAGGTTGATCAAACGGAGCATAACCCCATCTCCGATTGGATCAAAAGGAATTCTTGGCTATCCGAGAACGTGGTTAGCCATTCGGAATCAAAAATTGACCTAGGAAATTTCAGCAATTGCTCCAAAGGCGTGATTCTGGTCGGCAGTCCTTTATCTCCAGTATCGAAAGAATGGATAGAAAATGTAGCGAAATTCGCCAAAAAGTTGAATTGGCCAGTATTGGCCGATGCTCTCAGCCCAATTAGAAATCACGCGGACATTTTCCCAAGTTTGATTTGCGGCTACAACTTTATTTGCGCCGCGATGGAGGCGGATTCCGGACTCGCCCCGGAGAGAGCAATAGTGATCGGGGATCTACCCATAGGAAAGCCGTTGAGGACTTGGTTTAGCGCATCGAATGTAGATGCGGTATTTCTCACTCCGTTTCTTGGCGATTTTGATTCTAGTCATAACTCGAGTATCAGTCGCTGTTTCGACTTCAACAGAGGCGTCCCTGATTGCGACTCTGAGGGAAGCGGTTCTTTCGCCAGCCTTTGGCTCGATCGGGAGCATATAGTAAGAGCGGAGATCGGAAGGAGATTGGCTTCCTGCGATTCGCTATTCGAAGGAGCGGTGTCGGCGGCTCTGTCCGAGATGATTGGGCCGAAAGAGGCTGTATTTGTATCCAATAGTTTGCCGCCGAGAGATATGGAACACTACTGGGAACCGAATGCTTCTCAAGCGGACATGTTTTCTTCGCGTGGCGCAAATGGCATAGATGGCATTCTTTCGACGGCGATGGGCGTGGCCCATGGCGGAAAGCCAACCTATTTGGTGACGGGCGATTTGGCGTTATTGCACGACTCTAACGGAGCCTTGATTGCCAAGGAACTCAAAGGAACGTTGACGATCGTTCTCTTGAATAATTCAGGAGGGGGAATATTCGATATGCTGCCTATTTCTGAATTTGAAAATGAATTTGAGCGCTATTTTGCCACTGATCAGCAGATCGATTTCGGAGACTGGGCACGGACCTATCAGATTTCCCATAGCCGAGCAGAGAGCCTGTCCGACTTTCTCAATTGCCTGAAATTCAAATGTGAAGATGGAGTTCGGCTAATTGAACTCCGGCTGGATAGAAAAAAGGATGCCCAGCGAAGGAAACAATGGTTTCAGGAAATCGTAGACATGTTGAGATCGTTCTAGCCAACTTCGTTTCCCAGCATTCCAGCGATCAATCCAGCTCTAAGATTGAAGCGGGTGAAGCGGATTGTGTCGCATTGAAGGTATTCTAGGGCAGTTCGAATGATGGTCGCCGCCGCAGGAAAAATATCGGCCCGCTCATTCGGTATCCCCAATTTGGTTACCCGCTCTTCAAAATTGGCGAGGCATATTTCGCGGCACAGTTTTTGAAGTTCGGAAATTGTAGCGGAGGTAGCGGCGCTTTGGCCTAGCAGCATACTATCGAGGATGGAAGAAGCCCCGCCGGTTAGCACAGCTGTTTTAATTTCTGGGTCGGGAGTTATGGGGGATTGGGATAGGGCTTCGAGAACGTGATCTGCGATCGAGTCCTCGCTTTTTTGGGGAATCGGTTTTTCGCGATCTTGTACGAATGTAGAAGCGAGCCGCACGGCTCCGAGGTTGAAGCTTTGATGCTTAGTTTGCTCGCGATTCTCGAATTGGATGCACTCCATTGAACCTCCTCCGAGGTCGATCAAAACGAAATTGCGAAGATCGGATAATCCAGGATCTTGCATGGCCCCTTTGCCGATTAAACGGGCTTCGTCGTCGCCACTAAGTACAACGATCGGAATTCCGGTCGCATCGAATATGGCCTTCGAGAATTCGGACTGGTTGCTAGCGTCTCTGACTGCGCTGGTCGCGACGATCTTTATATTAGCCAGACCGTGTCTCGTGGCTGTTTGGTGAAGCCGTTTGATAGCTTCGACGGCCTTTTCGATGTCTGCTTCGAGAATCCTTGGAGGGTCACGTGTCATTCCTTCTCCGATACGCTTATCCTCGACTTTAAATAGCGATTGCTGGAAACAGCCGGATTGGTCGCGTTTGCCGATCAACAGTTTGATCGAATTGCTGCCAATGTCTATAATTCCTATTTCCATCGATGGATCGGTATGATTTTCTTCGAGATGACGTCTAGCAAACGTTTAACGTAGAGTTGGCCATGTCGCTCGGAAACCAATTTTTAGTGGCTTTCGATATCGAACTGACGCGGCTGAATGGCGTCCGATTGCCCTGCCATTCTCGAGGCGAAGATACAGCATTATTTAGACACTTCCCTAGAGCACGAATCCGTCTGGGGCAATTACTATGGAAAATTCCCCCTTTTTGCTCGACTGCTCGAAGATGGGCGCTAGCTCGCCTAGACTGTTGGTGGCGATCGATTCGAATCGCTTAGTAATTTCCCTCCCAATACAAACAAATCTGTTGGGTCCGAGTGTTTCTAGCATTTCTGAAAAAAGCTTTTCGATGCGATGGCAGGATTCGTATAAAATTATCGAGTGGCCGAGGTCCTTATTAGATTCGAGGAATCGCACTCTGGCGGCGCTTTTCGGAGGCAGAAAACCGACAAACAAGAATCTATCGGATGGCAGGCCGCTTACGGACAGCAAGGCGATGGCGGCACAAGGTCCAGGCACAGGGACGACCGGGATGCCTCGCTTTCGACATTCGCGAATTAATCGAAAGCCTGGGTCGCTGAGAGCTGGCGTTCCAGCGTCGGAAATTAGGGCGATTGACTTGCCCTGGGAAAGCTCCTCGGCCAGTTTTGGGGCCATCGGTCGCTCGTTGTTGTCGTGATAGGAGACCGTACGGTTTTCGATTCCCAGTTTAGAGAGCAGTTTGCCAGCTACACGTGTATCCTCGCAAGCGATCAGGGAAGTCTTCTCCAAGATAGCTATGGCCCGTTCCGATATGTCCGCTAAATTGCCGAGCGGCGTCGCTACGACATATAGCGATCCCGCCTCAGGGACAAGCGAAGCGTTGGTGGTACTTAATTCCTCGGGCCTAGGCATGGGGAATCAGTACGCTGATCGCGGTCTCGCTTAGCGACTAGTAGCTCCCATTCCAGGAACGCCACCTTCCCAGTCTTTGGGTCTGCTCCAAGGAATGGTGGACTCGTCCACCTCGGTGCAGCCGGTGAAGATTAAGCTTAAGCCGAGGGTCGCGATAGCCAAGAATAGTGAGAGTAGTTTATTTTTCATTTATAAGTTGCCGCTTTTTACAATGTCGCCCGTTTCCGGGTTGGTTGCCATAGACTCTGGCAATATTCGAGCGATGCTCAAGTTTTCCTTTACTTCTGTGACCTGAATATAGGCCACGAGTTTGCCGTCTCTTTGTATTTCCAGCAAATGGTCGAGTCGAACACCATGGGTATAGCCAAGATTGATTACAACGAAGGATGACTGGGGGCCAACGGTGAGAATTTGACCGTTCAATCCGATTGGAGCGACCTTCAAGTTTCTATAAGTATCTGCCAAAGAAATGCTTGTTGAGGCTGGCTGAGAATTTTTCAATTGCAGGATCCTTGCTTCTAGGGCAGCGATTTCCTGTTCGTACTCGGTGGCCTTATTTAGGCTGATCGAGTTCGCCCGTAATTCGGCCATCTCCTTTTTCAGATCAGCGAGGCTGATTTGCAGAGATTCCTCTTTGTCCAAGCGCATGTCCAATTCATCGGAAAGCCGGCCATTTTCCCGTTTCAGTTGATTGGATCTAGCGGTGATCACTGTGACATTCGAGCGGGCCTCCTCGAGGAACTGGCTGGTTTGCTGGAGTTGAGCGCTCAAATCATCGATTTTAGCCCCTTGGGCGGCGTTTAGCGATTGAGCTGTCGTAAGCTGGTTGTTAGCGTTCTGCAGCTCCTGAGTCAAGTTGTTGGCCTCCTTGAGGTTAAGGAAGTAGAAGCCGCCGGAGGCGATGGCTCCGGCGATTGCTAATATGGATAGGAAATTCGTTATAGAATTCATCTAGAGAGCAGCTGCAAGACCGCCATATAAGTGAGGTCTAATAGCAACTTGCTGGCAAAAGGCAATAACGTGTCGCGTCCCTAGCGGGAGCCTTCGAGGGTTCCGAAGGAAGCGATTGAGAAGGTCGAGCTATACCAAGTCCCGCTGCTGGACTTCACTATTCTCTTCTTTCCGTTGGCAGCCATGTGGTTAGCGAGTTTGTAGACGAGCTCCGCTTTTTCCGATTGGCCAATTCGAGTAGCTAGAGAAGGGGCATCAAAGGCTTGGCCCTTTGCGTTTTCCAATGCCTTCACGATCTCAAGGCTGAGACTGATCGCGTTGCCAGCTGCCTTTTTACCCGCTTCGACGCCAGGCTGGTGGTAAGCGTTTATCCCGATAAGACTGGCATAAAGGCCGACAGCCCTCTCGTAGAGCGCGATCAAGCCGGAAATCGATTCCGTGGATATGCGGGATGCGGTGATGGTGATTGAATTGCGGTTCTTTTCGCTCAAGGCGTCTCGCGTGCCCATGTAGAAGCCGTGCAAATAGTCGCCCGAGGTGATGCCATCCTCTACATCGATGGACGCTCCCTTGCGATCTTCTAGGATTTCGATGAAAGTGACGAAAAAATTGGATACACCCTCTCTCAATTGTTGAACGTAAGCGTGCTGATCGGTCGAACCTTTATTTCCGTATACGGCGATCCCCTGATTAACAATATTCCCTTCAAGATCTCGTTCCTTTCCGAGGCTCTCCATGATGAGTTGCTGGAGGTATCTTGAGAAGAGTGCCAAGCGGTCTTTGTAGGGGAGCACTACCATGTCCTTCTCGCCTTTTCCATTGGTTTCCTGGTACCACCCGAGGGCCAGCAAGGCGGCTGGGTTTTGCTTGATTCGACCTCTCCTTGTGATGGCGTCCATTGATCGGGCGCCGGTCACGAGCGCATCGATATCGATACCTTGAAGGGCGGCGGGAACCAGCCCAACGGGCCCAAGAACCGACGTGCGTCCACCGACCCAGTCCCACATGGGAAAGCGCTGGATCCAGCCTTCCTCCTGAGCCGTTTGGTCGAGTTTGCTACCGGTTCCGGTGATAGCGACCGCATGTTTGGGAAAATCTAAACCAGCCTTTTCGAAGGCGATCTTGGCTTCTAGCATACCGTTGCGAGTCTCGGCGGTGCCTCCTGACTTGGATACGACCAGGCAGAGAGTACGACCAAGGTTTTTTCCGATCTCGTCGAGAGTGAGGTCGATTCCATCTGGGTCGGTATTGTCAAAAAAGTGAATACGCATCTTGTCTGAGCTGGGGCTTCCTAGAGCGTGGGCAATGAATTGCGGGCCTAGGGCGGAACCTCCGATGCCTATGACGAGAATGTCCGTAAAAGCCCCATGGCTTCCAGCTAGCTCCCCGGAGTGAACGCGGTTGGCGAATTGCTTGATGCGTTCCACTGTGGAAACAATGTCCTCGGCAAGCTCGGTACAGGGAGCCCGTCCTGAGTCGCGAAGCCAGTAGTGGCCAACCATGCGTTCTTCGTCTGGGTTGGCGATAGCGCCCTTTTCGAGGGCTTCCATATCGGCGAAGGCCTTCTCGAATCTCGATTCGAAATCCTGGAAATCCGAATCGGTTAACCCGGTCCTGCTCAAATCGATATTGAGGCTCACTTCCGGAAAATCGAAAGCGAATTGGGTGTATCGTTCCCAAGTCATAGCGAAGTCGGCAGTCAGATATAGATTATTTGTCGGTGACCGCTCCTTCAGAGGCGGAAGCAACCAGTTTGGCGTATTTGCCGAGAACTCCTCTGGTTTCCCCTGCGCCCTTAGGGTGGTAGGCGGCCATCCGGCTTTCGTATTCAGAATCTGGAATGTTGAGAGAGATCGAGTTCTTGACGGCGTCGATCTCAATTTCATCGCCAGACTGAACAATTCCAATCGGCCCGCCGCAGGCGGCCTCTGGAGTGATGTGGCCTACGTCGAATCCATGGCTCCCTCCGGAAAATCGCCCGTCTGTGATGAGGGCTACATCGTTAATCAATCCCCGTCCCGCAACCGCGGAGGTTGGCGATAGCATTTCCCGCATCCCAGGCCCGCCCACGGGCCCTTCATTGCGAATGACGACGACATCACCCTTGATGACATCCCCGCGCAGAATTCCCTGCAGGGCATCTTCCTCGCTTTCGTAGACCTTTGCCGTTCCCTTGAAATAGAGACCTTCTTTTCCGGTGACTTTACCGATTCCCCCGGTAGGCGCCAAGTTGCCCTTCAGCACTCGCAAGTGGCTGGTTTCTTTGATGGGATTACCCCAGTCGCGAACTATGTCTTGGTCTTTTGGGTACGGTTCCACAGTTTCAAGATTCTCGGCGATCGTTTTGCCCGTAACAGTTAGGCAATCAGGATGCAGCATGCCTCGATCGAGGAGCATCTTCATCATGGGCTGAATGCCGCCGATTCTAATTAAGTGCGACATATTGTATTTTCCGAAAGGCTTCACATCGCAAAGCAGAGGCACCTTTTCTCCTATCCGCTCGAAATCGTCGATGGTGATGTCGATGTCGGCACAATGTGCGATGGCCAGGAGGTGAAGCACGATGTTGGTGGAACCGCCTAGGGCGATACAAGTGGTGATGGCGTTCTCGAACGACTTTCGAGAGAGAATGTCGCTTGGCCGAATATTCTGTTCGACCAAGCGCTGAACGGCTTTTCCGGCATTGTAGCAATCTTCCCGCTTTTCATTGCTAATCGCAAGCTGAGCGCTGCTCCCGGGCAAACTCATGCCCAGCA
>Ga0181593_10003011_pt1 | contig 15535 bp, 15 predicted proteins | sample 071ome_19_FD_133756 | JGI IMG/M metagenome (GOLD analysis project Ga0181593, IMG submission 133756) | Coastal salt marsh microbial communities from the Groves Creek Marsh, Skidaway Island, Georgia - 071413AT metaG (megahit assembly) | ecosystem: Environmental > Aquatic > Marine > Intertidal...
GATAACGGTAGAGCCAGGATTGGTCTGGGGGTCAAACCAGACTCGCCTTTCAACCGGCAGGTCCGTCTTCATCCTTATATCGGCAATGAGATAGGTTTTTTCATACGCATCCCCTTTCAGCTGCAAGCCCAGCTGGCGGCGCAGGGCGGAGCGCGCCCCATCTGCGGCGATACACCAATCAGCGGTAATACTGCGCTCTGCCTGACCGGTTTGCCAGCTAAGAGTGAGGCCGCTCTCATCATGGGCGGTCAGCGCCGCCTCAGCCTGACAGACCAGATCAAGCAAGGGCTGTTCAGCAGCGGCGTCCAGCAACATCTCTTCCAAAAGGAATTGTTGGAGATTGAGAAAAGGCGGGAAGCGGTCTGCTTCCTGCGAGGGCATATGCAGGTGAAAAATCTCTTTCTTGCCCAGATAGGAACGCGCCTGATGAAAAGCCAGCCCGCGGGCCAGAAGCGGCTGTTTGATGCCTACAGCAGCCAGAATCTGCTGGCTGCGACGGGAGATATTAATCGCGCGTGAGCCGCTGCACGGCCCGTCCCCGGCCTCCAGCAAGACAACCCGCAAACCATGCTGGGCGAGCGCCAGTGCGGCGGTCAGCCCGACCGGCCCGGCCCCGACAACCGCAATGTCATACTGATCACATTTTGCCAAAGGAAGGCTCCCTCCCACCGGGCTCTGTGCCGGTCTGTTTTTTTGCAACGAATTTTTGACTGTTTGCCGCTGGCTGTTTTGGCAATTCAGCCAGAATTTTCAGCGGCTCTATCAGCGCATCGAGCAATTCCGGCCCGGCGCGGCTGGCCAATTCTGCTTGAAAGGCGGTGGCCGCCTCAGCCAGATCCTGAAACACTTCCCGGCCGGTGCGGGTCAGCTGCAGCGGCGCGGCGCGCCGGTCTGTTCGGTCAATGCGGCGGGCCAGCCAGCCGCGTGCTTCCAGTCTGGCGACGGCGCGGCTGACTTCGGTCTTGTGCAGCCGCGCGGAGCTGCAAATCTGGCTGGATGTCAGCTCTCCAGCCTCGCCCAAATGCGAGAGGATGCGCCATTGCGTGCGGCTGATATTGTGGCTGGTGCGATAGCGGCTGGCAAATCCCTCACCGGTTTGTTCAGCTGCCTGAAGCAGTAGATAGGGCAGAAAACGCAACAGCTCAAAATCGGCCCCTGTTTCCTGCTCGCTGATATCGTGCTTGCCCATAGCTGGAAAGTCCCTTGCATTTTTTGCCTTTATTGGTTACAAATGCAACTAATAGCATGAGGAGGCTGGCATGAGCAATAAAAAAAAGATCACGGTGCCCCAGATGGTTCCGAATAAGATGCCAAACATGATACCAAACATGATGCCAAAAATGATGCCGGGCTTTGGAAATGATTTTGAAACTGAGGCGCTGGAAGGGGCTTTGCCGCAGGGGCAGAATTCGCCGCAGAAATGCGCCTATGGCCTGTTTGCAGAGCAATTAAGCGGCTCACCCTTTACCGCCCCCCGCGCGACCAATGAGCGGTCTTGGCTTTATCGCCGCCGCCCATCTGTCAGCCATATCACCCGTTTCAGCCAGATGGATATGCCCTATTGGCTGTCCGGCCCGGGCAAGCCGCCTGCTGGGCTGGCCTTGGGGCAATATCGCTGGAACCCGTTGGAAATGCCGTCTGAGCCGACCGATTTTCTGGACGGGATTCGCAGCTGGACGGTGGCCGGGGATGTAACCGGCCAGACTGGCATGGCCGCGCATCTTTATGCTTGTAACAAATCGATGACTGACCGGGTGCTGGTCAATGCGGATGCCGAGATGTTGATTGTGCCGCAGCTGGGCGAGCTGGATATTTTTACAGAAATGGGTGTGATGCGGGTTGCGCCGGGCTGGATAGCGGTGCTGCCGCGCGGTATGAAGGCGAAGTTCCGGCTGACCGGTGATCTCGCCCGTGGCTATATTTGCGAGAATTACGGCGCGCCCTTTACCCTGCCGGATCGCGGGCCAATAGGGGCGAATTGCCTGGCCAATCCGCGCGATTTCAAAACCCCGGTCGCCGCTTTTGAAGATCAGGACAGCCCGCATCAGGTCATCTGGAAATGGTGCGGCGGCTTTCATGTGACCGAGATTGACCACAGCCCGCTCGATGTGGTGGCTTGGCATGGCAATTATGCGCCCTATTGCTATGATTTGCGGAATTTCTCGCCAGTCGGGGCAATCGCTTTTGACCACCCGGACCCGTCTATTTTTACCGTGCTGACCGCCCCGTCCGAGACAGCTGGCACGGCGAATGTGGATTTTGTCATTTTCCCGGAGCGTTGGATGGTAGCGGAAAACACTTTCCGCCCGCCCTGGTATCACCGCAATATCATGTCTGAGCTGATGGGGCTGATTTACGGGCAATATGATGCCAAGAAAGAAGGGTTTGTGCCGGGCGGCACCAGCCTGCACACGATGATGTTGCCGCATGGGCCGGATCTGGATGCGTTTGACAAGGCATCCAATGCGGACTTGCAGCCGGTCAAGCTGACCGATACGCTGGCCTTTATGTTTGAGACCAGATTGCCGCAGATTGTGACCGAATTTGCGGCCAGCCATAAAAGTTTGCAGCCCGATTACGCCGCCTGTTGGGATGGGCTGGGCATAAAGGGCTAAGGCCCGCCGGACAGAAGGGAAGAAAAAAGATGAAACTGGCAAGTTTGCAGGATGGCAGCCGGGACGGGCAGCTGGTGGTGGTAAGCCGCGATCTGACCCGCATGACACCGGCAGAGGATATTGCCCCGACGCTACAGGCTGCACTTGATAAATGGGATGAGACAGAACCTTTACTGAACGCCCGCTTTGCCGCTTTGCAAGCAGGTGAGGTGGAAAGCCAGCCCTTTGATCAGGCCGCCTGTCATGTGCCGCTGCCACGGGCCTATCAATGGGCAGACGGGTCGGCTTATGTCAATCATGTGGAGCTGGTGCGCAAGGCGCGCGGGGCAGAAATGCCGGACAGTTTCTGGACTGATCCGCTGATCTATCAGGGGGCAGGTGATGATTTTATCCCGCCGCGCGGGGCGATTCGCCTGCCTGATACCAGCTGGGGCATTGATCTGGAGGCTGAGATAGCGGTGATCACGGATGATGTGCCGATGGGTGTCAGCCCGCAACAGGCCGCCAGTCATGTTAAGCTGGTAATGCTGGTCAATGATGTCTCGCTGCGTAATCTGATTCCGGCTGAGCTGGGCAAGGGGTTCGGCTTTTTCCAGTCAAAACCGGCAACCAGCTTCTCGCCGGTTGCGGTTACCCCGGATGAGCTGGGCTCTGCCTGGCGCGATGGCAAGCTCAATCTGGTAATGCAAGCAGATGTGAACGGCGCGCCGCTGGGCCGTGCCAATGCCGGCGATGAGATGACCTTTTCTATGTATGAGCTGATCGCCCATGCCGCGAAATCCCGCCGTCTGGGGGCGGGGGCGATTATCGGCTCTGGAACCATTTCCAACAAGGGGGCCGATGGTGGACCCGGCCGACCGGTCAGTGAGGGCGGGCGCGGCTATAGCTGTCTTGCCGAAATTCGGATGGTGGAAACGATCTTGAATGGCAGCCCGAAAACCGGGTTTTTGCAATTTGGTGACCAGGTCGGGATTGAAATGCATGATGAGAAGGGCCAGTCTGTATTTGGCCGGATAGAAAACCGCGTGGAGGAAGGTCATGGCTAAGCAATTTGCCTCACAGGGCGACATGACGGAAAAACAAATCAGCTTTACCGAGATTGGCCGTGATCTGTATGCCTTTACCGCTGAAGGCGATCCCAATAGCGGGGTGATTATCGGCGATGATTCAGTGATGGTGATTGATGCACAGGCTACCCCGCGCCTCGCCGACAAGGTGGTAGAGCAGATTCGCACCGTAACCGACAAGCCGATAAAGCATGTTGTGCTCTCGCATTATCATGCGGTGCGGGTGCTGGGGGCCTCCGCCTTTGCCGCCTCTGAAGTAATCGCCTCTGATACGGCGCTGGCCATGATATATGAGCGCGGGCAAGAGGATTGGGACAGCGAATTTGCCCGCTTCCCGCGCCTGTTTGAAGGGCATGAGAGCATCCCTGGTCTGACCTGGCCAACCCAGAGCTTTTCCGGCTCTATGAGCGTGCATCTGGGCAGTCGGCGGGTAGAATTGCGGCAGATTGGCCGCGCCCATACAGCAGGCGATATTGTCGCCTTTGTGCCGGATGAAGGGGTTTTGTTCACTGGCGATATTGTTGAATATCACTCAGCCTGCTATTGCGGCGATGGGCATTTCAGCGATTGGGGCGCCACGCTGGATCAGGTGGCTGGCTTTCGCCCGGCAGCGATAGCCCCGGGGCGCGGGGCAGCGCTGGATACAGCAGATAAGGTGGCTGAGGCGATTGCCAATACGCGCGATTTTCTGGACTCCACCTATCAGCCGGCCGCCAGCATTGCAGCAAAGGGAGGCTCTCTGAAAGAGGCGTTCGCGGCGGTGCGCGATGTGTGTGACAGGAAATTTTCTGACTATGCTATCTATGAGCATTGTTTGCCCTTTAATGTGGCCAGAGCCTATGATGAGGCGCGCGGCATTGATACGCCGCGTATCTGGACAGCTGAGCGCGACAGACAAATGTGGCAGGATTTGCAGGGCTGAAAAGGCTGGAGGACGGTATTATGGCTCCTTATGATTATGCACCGATAGAGTATGTGACCCCGCCAGAATTATCCGGTGGCACGCCAAAAGAGGCACCGGTGCTGATAGTCGGGGCCGGGCCTATCGGGCTGGCGGCTGCGGTTGATCTGGCCTTGAGCGGTGTTGCAACGGTTTTGGTGGATGACAATAATGTGGTCTCGGTCGGTAGCCGGGCAATTTGCTGGGCAAAGAGATCGCTGGAGATTCTGGACCGTCTGGGCGTAGCTGACCGGATGCTGGCCAAGGGGGTCACCTGGAAGCTGGGCCGCATTTACCGGCGCGCCCGCGAAATCTATCAATTTGATTTGTTGCCTGAGGAGGGGCATAAATTCCCGGCTTTTATTAATTTGCAGCAATATTATATGGAACAATATCTGATTGAGCGTTGCCGTGATTTCCCGGGGCTGATCGATTTGCGTTTCAAGAACCGGCTGGTCGGGCTTAGCCAGGATGAGACCGGGGTAACAGCTGAGCTGGAAACCGAGGATGGCCGCTATCAGCTAAAGGCGGCGTATTTGCTGGCCTGTGATGGCGCACGCTCGCTGATTCGCCAGCAGCTGGGGCTGGAATTTGGCGGCACCGTCTTTGAAGAACGGTTTTTGATAGCTGATGTGGTGATGGATGCTGATTTTCCGTCTGAACGCTGGTTCTGGTTCAATCCCGATTTTCACCCCGGCCAGTCTGCCCTGTTGCATAAACAGCCGGATAATATCTATCGGATTGACCTGCAGCTGGGCCCGGATGCGGATGCGGAGGCAGAACGCCAGCCGGAAAAAGTGATCCCGCGAATTGAGAAAATTGTCGGCGAACGGCCTTTCAAGCTGGATTGGGTGTCTGTCTATAGTTTTCAATGCAGGCGGCTGGAAAAATTTGTCCATGACCGGGTAATTTTCGCCGGTGATTCAGCCCATATTGTCTCACCTTTCGGGGCGCGTGGTGGCAATGGCGGCCTGCATGATGTTGATAATCTGTGCTGGAAGCTGGCCGCTATCGTCAAGCGGGAAGCTGGGCCGGATTTGCTGGCCAGCTATGATGAGGAGCGTATTCACGGGGCCGATGAGAATATCCGCAATTCCAGCTGGTCCACCCGTTTCATGTCACCGGAGCCGGGGGCAGAAACCTGGTTCCGTGATGCAACGCTTGATTTGGCTGAGAGATTTGGGTTTGCGCGCCGTCTGGTCAATCCGGGCCGCCTGTCCGTGCCCTGCAGCCTGTCCGATTCCGCCCTCAATAGTGCGGATCAGTCCGGGCTGGCAACCCCGATGGTCCCGGGCAGCCCCTGTGCTGATGCCCCGATTGCCTCACCGCAGGGGGCCGAGGGCTGGCTGTTGAACCAGCTGGGCGGGCGGTTTGTATTGCTCTCGCTCGGACAGGCCTGGCCGGGCGCGCTGCCGGCCGGGGTGGAGCCTCTCCTGATAGGAGAGGGAGGCTGGCAGGATACAGGCGGCTTTGTTGCGGCCCGCTATGGCAATGGCCATTATCTGATCCGCCCGGATCAGCATATCGCAGCGCGCTGGCAAGAGGCAGATGCAGATGCTTTGCGTGCGGCCCTGCAAAAAGCAGGCATCCGCCAGACGGAGATGGTGTGATGGCCCTCAATACCGAGTTTAATTTTTCTGAACAGCCGGATCAGCTCTATAATGATCTGATTGCCCTGCATGAGGGGCTGGATGAGGCGCAGAGTGCCGCGCTCAACGCTCGGCTGATCCTGCTCTTGATGAATCAGATAGGGGATGCGCAGACTATCCGCGCAGCATTCGCAGCCGCCCGACAGCCCAGCTGATCAGCCATAGGTGCGCAGCTGCAAATCAGCTGAGACACCGCCATCCATGCACAGATCGATACCGTTTATCCAGCTCGATTGCGGGCTGGCCAAAAAGGCAACCGCCGCGCCTATCTCCTCTGGTCTGGCAGACCGGCCAACATATTTTTCCGCCGGGCCGGAGCGGGCGGCAAAAGCTTGCAGGAAATGATCCAATATCGGTGTGGCGACAGCGGCCGGGCTAACCGTATTGAAGCGCAGCTTGCGAATATGTGCGATTGAACGGCGCATGGACCAGACGATCACCCCCTCTTTCGACCATTCATAGGCTTCGCCTTCGGTGCAGGGAAAACGCGCCAGAAGCGGGGCCAGTTCATCGCCCAGCCGACACTCCAGCAGAGCAGTGACCCGCTCTGGATTCTGCTGCCAGCGCGAGCCAGCCCGTGAGGCAAGAGACACCACACTGGCCCCGTCTGACAGCTGGTCCAGCACCGCCTCAGCCAGCGCGATATTGCCCAGCGTATTGATCTGCAAAAGGGCGTTCTGATTATCGGTGCGCGGCGGAATACCGGCTATATTGCACAGGCCCTGAAACGGCCCGTGGGCCCGCAGCGCCTCAGCCGCAGCCTGGATTGAAGCCGGGTCTGCAATATCCACCTGAATGAACGGGTGCGGGGTGTCTGCGGGCGGCTGGTTCAAATCCAGCAGGACCAGCTCAGCCCCGCTGGCTGCAAGGGCTGCCGCACTGGCCGCACCGATACCTGAACTGGCTCCTGTTACAATGACTTTCAGAGCGTGCATCTTATCCTCTCCCCGCTTGTCTTTTATTCAGGCCCGCTATCGGGCTGGCCGGATTCTGAGCGCAACTACAATACTGGCAGCCCCGGCCAGCAGCAGCAAGAAAATACTGCCTTCCCATTTGCCGGTTACATCAACCGCCCAGGCGAACAGAATAGGGCCGAACACCTGGCCCAAACCTGCACTTTGAAAAATAAAGGAGGAAAAAAGCTGGCCCTGACGGCGATTGGCTGCCATTTCCCCCACCCGCACCCAAATCGCCCCGGGCAGGACGCCGGACAGGCCGATAAATCCAACCGCCGCCAGCAAGCGCCATTCTGCCTCCAGCGCGGTTACAAAAATCAATGCACAGCAGATCATATTGATTGAGGTGCTGAAAATCAGCAGTTGGCGCACGCTGAAACCGCGCCTTAAAAGTGGCACAACGGTCAAATTGCCCAGCACATTTACGCTGAGGCACATGGCTGTCGCCACGGTTCCGGCGCGCAGGCCAAAATCGCCATTCTGCAGAAACAGCGAGGGGAGATAGGCAATCGACGGCTGAAACAGGATCGAATAAAAGAAAAATAGCAGCCCCATCAATATGATCTCAGGCTTTTCAAAAATCCGCCGCACCGGCTCTCTGGCATCGCGCTGTTCTGTTGAGATGGCAGATGGCGGGGCTGATTTGCGGAAATAGAAAAACAGGATCAGCGCGGTGGCCAGACATAAAAAGGCCGTCGCCTCCCAAATACCCCGCCAGCCGAGAAAATCAATTCCGAAAGCTGTTCCAAGCAAGGTGAGGGACAGGCTGGCCGGCACAAAACAGGACCAGATGGCCATGGTCAAAGTCTGATGGCGGGCGGCGGCGGCGGCCACCATAATCGCTGGCAGGCTGGTAACCCCCATCATATAGCCCGCCCCCTCCAGCAGCCGCAGGAACAAGAAGATTTCAAAAATCTGTGTTTGTGAGGCAAGCAGCGAGGCCGAGCCAGTCAAAAGCAGCCCGCAACAGGCCAGCATCCAGAGCCGCCAACGTTGCAAATAACGCCCGAAACTGACCCCGGTAATTGCGGCCAGGCCAGAAAAACAGGCCACCAAAAAGCCGGTTTCGGTGAAGGACAGGCTGAGCTCTGTCTGGATCAGCGGCACGGTTCCGGCAATCTTGCCAGCATGGGTCACCAGCGCCATCGCAGCCAGCAGACACAGCCAGATAGCTGTCCAGTCTGATGTCTGCCTGACCTCGGCAGTCCTGCTTGCACTGTTCATCGGCTATCCTTTATGATGGGGGAGATCACAGATGATGGGAGGAGAAGGGATAATGCAGCCACCGAAACTGGAAAAATTCATTGAATTGAGTGTGCAGCTGGCACCGATTGTCGAAATGGGTCAGGGCCGGGCCGGCAAGCGCCGCATTATCCCCATTATCGGTGGGCAATTCAAGGGCAAAATCAATGGCCGCGTGCTGTCCATTGGGGCGGATTGGCAAACGGTTTTTGCTGATGCGCTGGCTGAGCTGGATACCCGTTATGCACTGGAAACAGAGGATGGCGCGTTCATAGAGGTTATTAATTATGGCCTGCGCCACGGCCCGCCTGACATTATGGAGGCACTGGCCAGAGGCGAGGGCGTGCCGCCTGATGCCTATTATATGCGCACCCATGCCAGGCTGGAAACTGGCGATCCGCGGTATCTGGAGGTTAATCGCACCTTGTTTGTCGGTACCGGACAACGCGAGGCCAGCAGCGTGAAAATCGCCCTGTTCAGCCTGGTCTGATCGCCCGTCCGCTAGCGGCTGGCGGGACCGGGTCCGGTTGCCTTTGCGCCAATCAGAACAGGTTTGTCAGGACATCATGGAAGGCAGCACAAGGGCGATGCCCGGCACCATGGTCAGCACAAAAAGGCGGCCAATATCAGCAATCCAGAACGGGGTAACCCCGCGGAAGATGGTCTTCACCGATACATCTTTTAGCACCCCTTTCAGCACAAACACATTAAGGCCAATCGGAGGGGTAATAAGGCTGATCTCGGTAACCACGACAACCAAAATGCCAAACCAGATCAGATCAAAGCCCAGTGAGGCGACCAGCGGGGCAAAAATCGGCACGGTGAGCAAAATCATCGAGAGCGATTCAAACACACAGCCCAGCACCAGATAGATCAACAAAATCATGAAAATCACGCCAATCGGCGAGAGATCAAAGGAATTGACAATACCGACCAGCCCGGCTGGCAGCCCGGCCCGGTTAACAAAATTGGAAAAAATCAACGCCCCGAACAGCACCAGAAACAGCTTTGCCGTGGTCAGGCCGGTCTCGCGCAGAACCTCTAGCAAGGCCCCGTTTTTCAGGGTCCCGCGCCGCCAGGCTATTAACAGCGCACCGGCCGCGCCCATGCCAGCAGCTTCGGTCGGGGTGAACAGGCCCAGATAAATCCCGCCAATGACAAAAATGAACAGACCCAGTGTCGTCCAGACATCCTTCAGCGCCAGCAACCTGTCGCGCCATCTGGTGCGGTCCCCGGCTGGGCCGAGGGTCGGATTGCGCGAAACAATAAACACAACTGCCAGCAAATAGAACAGCACGCCGAGCAGGCCCGGCAGCACGCCAGCAATAAACAGCTTGCCAACAGATTGCTCTGTCATCAGCCCGTAAATCACCAGAATAACGCTGGGCGGTATCAAAATCCCCAGCGTGCCGCCCGCCGCGATAGAGGCGGTGGCCAGCGAATCATGATATTTATAGCGCCGCATCTCCGGCATGGAAACCTTGGACATGGTGGCCGCAGTGGCAAGCGAAGAGCCGCAAATGGCGGAAAACATCCCGCAAGCTACAATCGTTGACATGGCCAGCCCGCCGCGCCGATGGCCCAAAAACACATAGGCCGCCCGATACAGCTCTTTGGCCATGCCGCCCCGCTCTACCAAAAGGCCCATCAAAATGAACATCGGCAGCACGGATAGCCCGTAATTCTGGCCGGAATCAATGACCAGCCGGGCAGCGTTGGACAGGGCCGCCCGAAAGCTGGATAATTCGCTGAAACCCACCATCCCCACAACGCCAAGGGCAACCCCAAGGGGCATTCGGGTAAAGGCCAGAAGCAGCAGGACAGCAAAGCCAATAAGGGAGATAACCATTGTTTAATTCTCCTGGAATTCGCGGCCTGTTTCATCGGGAATGACCCGGCCCGGGCGAAACAGCAGCCGGATAACGCGCACACCGGCAAAAACAGCAGAGACATAGATTGAGATGGTGATAAAGGATACCGTCAGATAGCGTGGAATATCCAGATAGATGGTAGCATCCTGATCCTCATAGGCGCGCACCGCGTAATCCCAGACCCGGTCTGCCACAATCCAGCTGGCTCCGATAACCACAAGCGTGATGAGAATCGACAGCACCCAGCCCAGCCAGCCACGCCGCACAAACTGAAACAGGTCAACCACCACCTGATCCTCTTTCAAGAACATCATCGGCATGGAAAAGAAGATGATGCCGGCCATTGAAATCTGCACCAGCTCAACCGCGCCGGTTACCGGCATACGCAGGAAATAGCGGCCAACCACATCCACCACTGTCAGCCCGACCAGCCAGAGCAGCACGAGCGAGGCCAGGTTGGAAAACCGCTCGGCTATCCATTCGGTGATTTTTACCAGCCGGATAACAGCCGGATGTTCAGGCCGGGCGCTCTCCTGTCCATTCTGCGCATCCATGGATGGTCCCCCTATTTTTGACAGGCCAACAGAATTAATTGCTTATTACAACCATACCTGAAGCACATAGTCAAAGGGTGCATCATAATTCAGAATATCCACCCGCTGCAGGCGAATTTTCCAGCTTTTCTCATCTGGAATCAGATAATGGGTATAGCTGCCGACAAAATGGCGTTGCTTGTCCAGCCTGATCTCGCCAGTGAAAAAGCGCGAACGCACGACCAGCTCCTTGTCCGTGCTGGCAGCTGCGTCCAGCTGCACATTGGAGACCAGATGGCTGGTGCGCGGGGCCGGGGATTGTGACCAGGCGCGCGGGTGATCCAGCCGCTTCATGCGGGTGCGCATCAGATAATGATCCTCATAGAAGATAGAAGGGATGCCGTCCCCATCCTCATCCGCCGGGTCTGCCGGCATCCAATAGATGCCATCTGCGGTGAATAAATCAATCCAGTCCTGCCATCTGCGGGTATCCAGCATTTCGGACTGGTTATAGAGAAACTGCTCTATCTCTTGCTGTGTTCCAGCCTTGATCAGCTTGCTCATCACAGCTCTCCCTTCATATAGCCAGCCCAGGCCGTGAACATATGGCGCATAGGCAATTCAGAAAGACCTGTGACAGAAGTGGTAACCCCGTCTTCATGGTAATCCTGGCCCTCATTGCGATGGAAGCTGACCCAATCGCCGCCCTCGCTGGTCAGCCCCTGCTGGCAGCGCCAAAAATTATACAGATCATCGGCATTGATCATGGTAGAGGGCGAATTGACCAGATTGTAATAATGCAGGGAACGGCGATAAATCGCCTCTGGCGCACCTTTCAGGCGGAAATGCCAAATCTCGGTCAGCGTCTCATTCGGGCCCAGCGGGCGCACCGCGCGCAGCTGCTGGAGAGGGGATTGCACCGACAGGCAGGGATAGACCAATACATGGTGGATATTGGTGTTGAAAATTTCGTCAGTGCGCTCCTTGCCATAGGCTTTTTCCATCACCGCTTCATATTCCAGCGTGTCCGGGTCCTTTGGCCGCAAGCCCATATAGCCCTGCAACATGGAATGGCCGTATTTATGGCCCGCTGTTTCCAGCCCGTCCCATTTATAGATAGGTGTGGTAAAGGCAGACAGGTAATGATATTGCAGCGGCGCTTCCTGCCCGGTCTCGGCCTTTATTTCCTCTTCCACATCAGCTGCAGCGCGTCCGGCTGCCCCATGCGTGATAGAGGGGTGCAGCGCATCCAGCTGGTTTTCCAGAAAAATCTTCCAGTTTGATTTCTGCACCACCCGGAAACAGGTTTTGACCACCTCAACCTCGCCTTCGGGCGCGCGGTCGCAAATATCATCAAAAGCCGCCTTTGCCCCGCTGAGCCAGGTTTCAAGATCCGGCCCGTCAGCAGCGAGGGAGGCAAAGATAAAGCCGCGATAGCTGGCTACCCTGGGGGCAGCCTTCATGCAGGCATCCTGATCATTTTTATCAAAGCGGGTATCATCATAACCGGCCGGCGAGGGGATAGCATGAACTGAGCCATCAAAATTGAACTGCCAGGCATGATAGGAGCAGATAAAATGATGGCCGGCATTGCCCATATGGCGGTTGGTCAGCATTGCGCCGCGATGCGGGCAGCGATTGAACAGAACATGGAAATTATCCGCGTCACCGCGCACCAGAATCATCGGCTGGCGGCCTATCTGGAAAGTAGTGAAATCGCCCTTATTCTTAATTTGGCTTTCATGGCCTGCATAAATCCAGCTCTTATAGAAAATATGTTCCAGCTCTTTTTCAAAAACTTCTTCGCTGACATAGCAATCCTTGTGGACCCGGTCTGTTTCGACCAGACCTTCCAGCAGGATTTTATCAGCAGGTGTTGATTGACCGTCCATTTTTTCCTCCCCGCGAAATAATGAGACAAAATTGTTTAGGCTTAAAACAGCTTAATCAAAAGACCGATATTTGCCAACCAGATTTTTTTACCCGTGCAAGCATAGTTTCGGTTTTTTTTCTTGACGATATGTCGTAAGATAAACAGTCTTTACGATAGCAAATAGAACACCGAAAGGTTCGGTTTTCCACTTATTTCTGGGAGGAAATTATGAAGAAATTGCTTTTGGGACTTTCTGCGGCAGCTACAATGGTTTTCGCTGGTCAGGCTATGGCCGGCGGGCATGCTGCCAAGGAATTGATCGTGTCCACCTGGGCCGCGCCAGTTCATACCATGAATGCGAATGTGTTTCCGTGGATGGATGGAGAGCTTCAGAAATGTTCCGGGGGCAGCCTGTCCCTGAAGCTGGAATATAATCTGGCCCCGCCGCCGGCCCAGTATGATACGGTGCGCGATGGCGTGGCCGACCTGACCTGGATTGTGCATGGCTACACCCCGGGTAAATTCGCAACCACCAAGCTGGCTGAGCTGCCGGGCAATACTGGTAATGCCGAGCAAATGTCAGTGGCTTTCCAAAAGACTTGGGAAAAATACCTTTCCAAGGCTGGTGAGGCCAAGGGTGTGCAGGTTCTGGCCAATTATGTGCATGGGCCGGGTCATGTGAATACAGTCAAGAAGATCACCTCTTACAAGGAAATCGAAGGCATGAAGCTGCGCGTTGGCGGCGGCGTGGCCAATGATATCGGCTCAGCACTGGGCGTGGCGGGTGTGAACCTGCCGGCACCGGGTGTGTATGAGGCGGTTTCTTCCGGCGTTGCTGAGGGCGTGTTCTTCCCGATTGAGACCATGTATGCCTTTAAGGTAGCGGAAGTGGCGAAATATACATTTCGCAATCCCGATGGCATGTATACTACTTCATTCGGTCTGCTGATGAATGATGACAGCTACAATGATCTGTCTGACAAGCATCGCAAATGCATTGATGATATGCGCGGCGTAGAGCTGTCCCGCAAGATTGGTAAATTTTGGGATGAGGCCGATGATCTGGGCTACGAGAAATTTGCCGAGATGGGCGGCACTGTGACAGATGCCAGCCCTGCAGAACGGGCCTATTACAAGGAAAAGACTTCCGGTATTGAGGCACAGATTGTTGCTGCTGCCAGCGACCGCGGCGTGGATGGCAAAGCAGCTCTGGCTTACTATCGCAGCCTGCTGAACTAGTCTGGCAGAAGCCTGGAAATGAACATGGCAGGCGGCCTTCGGGCCGCCTGTTTTTTTATGCATTATATCACAACACGGCAAAGGCTGGCCGCGGGCACGGGCCGCGCTCGGTCAGCTCTGGTCAAAATCCAGCGTCAGGTGCGGGCTTTGCGGGATCAGCTGGCAGGCCAGCACAAAACCGGCTTCCAGCTCAGCCGCATCCAGCGAGAAATTTTGCTGCATCTGGCCCGCCCCACTGGTCAACCGGCAGCGACAGGTCGCACACATCCCATTGGCACAGGACCAGGGCAGGCTGATTCGGGCCTCTCTGGCGGCCTCGATCACAGACAGGCCGTCCGGCAGGGGGAAGTCCTGCTCTGCCCCGTCAAGGATCACCCGCACGGTGCAGGCAGGCTGGCTGTCTGCAGCAGCGGGTTTCGCGGCCCGGTCTTGAGCGCTAGCCGGACCCTTTATTTGCCCCTTTTGACGGCTCGGCGGGGCAGGAGTGAAAACTTCGGTATGCAGGTCTTTTTCTGCCATCCCCTGCTCGCCCAACCAGGCCAGGCAATCGGCGCTCATTTCAGCCGGGCCGCAAATCCAGGCTTCGGCCAGCTGGCTGGCGTCAAACAGCCCGGCCTCGCTCAGCTGGCGGAGACGCGCCGCATCCAGACGGCCTGAAAAAAGCGGTTGGTCACCGGCCTCCCGGCTCAGTATGTGAAGGAGGGAGAAGCGGCCCATAAAGCGGTTTTTCAGCCCGTCCACTGCTTCTTTCAGCATGATGGAACTGCGCTTGCGATTGCCCCAGATCAGCATGACTGAACAGTCCGGATGGTCTGCCAGCAACGCTTCTGCTATCGGCAGTATCGGGGTAATGCCGGACCCGGCTGCCAGCAGTAAATGCTGGCCCGGCTTCGGGTTTTTCAGGGTAAAGCGCCCTTGCGGCGGCATCACAGAGAGCTGGTCACCGGGTTTCAGATGGCGGGCAAATTGGGAAAAGCGGCCTGCTTCAATCTGGCGAATCCCTACCTGGAGCAGCCCGCCTCCCGGGCTGGAGCAGATGGAATAAGGCCGCCGGACTTCCGCACCCTCTATCTCGGCCTGCAAGGTCAGATACTGGCCGGGCAGAAAGGTGAAGTCGGCTTGTAGCGCGTCTGGCACGGCAAAGCCCAGGATGGTTGCGCCTGCTGGGTCTTGCTGGCACTCGGCCACTGGCAACAGGTGAAAGCCGGTTTTGGTCATCTTTTGCTCCGCTGCTGTATCTGCCCTGCCAAGCTGCTGCTAGAGGCATTTGAAATAATCGAAAGGCTCCAGGCACGCTGTGCAGCGCCATAAGGCCTTACAGGCGGTAGAGCCGAACTCGGACAGTTTTTCCGTGCTGGCCGACCCGCATTGCGGACAGTCCGGCACGCGCCCCTCTGGCACTGGCGGGGCGATGCCATAGGCAGCCATTTTGCGCCGCCCCTCTTCGGTTATCCAATCAGTTGTCCAGGGCGGTGAAAGTATGCGCTCGGTGCGGGCCTGAAAGCCAGCCTCCTGCAGGGCGGTGGTCACCGCTAATTCAATCGCCAGCA
>Ga0181593_10003021_pt1 | contig 15515 bp, 13 predicted proteins | sample 071ome_19_FD_133756 | JGI IMG/M metagenome (GOLD analysis project Ga0181593, IMG submission 133756) | Coastal salt marsh microbial communities from the Groves Creek Marsh, Skidaway Island, Georgia - 071413AT metaG (megahit assembly) | ecosystem: Environmental > Aquatic > Marine > Intertidal...
CTCGCCAACATAATTGCGACTCAAGTCGACGTTCATTCCCGTTACGGTGGAATCGTTCCGGAAGTTGCATCTCGTCAACATGTCATAGACATGCGACCAGTCTGTGAAGCTGCTATCGAACAGGCCGGTGTCGACTGGTCGGACATCGACGCCATCGCTGCAACCCACGGACCTGGACTGGCGGGTTCGTTAATTGTTGGGCTCAACTTTGCGAAGGGGCTTTCTGCCACACTTGGGATTCCGTTAGTGGGTGTCAACCATATGGACGGTCACGTGTATGGAGCTTGGGCGCAAACTGATCAGACGGAGCTTCACCCGTTTCAGGAGCGTGTCGGCGAACAGCCAATCATGTGCCTAGTCGTTTCTGGCGGACACACCGAGCTAGTCCTGCTTGAAGGTCACGGCAAATTCCGACTCCTCGGAGAGACTCGTGATGATGCGGCAGGTGAGGCGTTCGACAAAGCTGCACGTGTTCTTGGATTGAGATACCCGGGAGGTCCCGAAATCCAGCGAGTTGCCGATGGCGTGACAGGTGATGTGGAGCCGCTCCCCCGTGCATGGATGCGCGGAACCGACGAATTCTCGTTCAGCGGCATCAAGACGGCGGTGATCAACCGTGCTCGGGCGGAAGGAATTTACCCGCTACCTGAGAGAGTGGAGTCTCCCGACGCACAAATCGTTGCCGAGATTGCCAAAGCATTTCAGGATTCGGTTGTCGATGTTCTCGTCACCAAAACGATCAACGCCGCCAAACGCGAGAACTGTTCTGGAATAGTTTTGGTGGGTGGTGTTGCTGCGAACCGACCGCTTCGCGAAACGCTGGTAGAGCGTTCACCGCTGCCCGTAGCCATACCGCCGTTCAGTCTCTGCACCGATAACGGTGCGATGATCGCAATGAGCGGACTGATCAACTATCAGAACGGTAGGCGTGACAGCTGGGATCTCGATGTAATCCCAAGCTTGAGAATCGGGCAGGCTACTCTCGGTTGATAGCTAACTGACTGGATAGTTGCGCCAGGGGTTGGACAGCCTGTTAGGCAACATCTTGCGCCGAGAGTCTTCAACTTTCGTAGCGAACTCAACCGCCTGTTCCGATCGGCTGCCAAGTTCTGTTTGGATCACTGTGTCTTTGCCGCGAATAGAAATATGTACCCCGGCAGGGCGAACCCAGTAATCCGCAATCATCAACAGCGCTATCAGTGCAACGGCTATGCCAGCTATAAAACCCGTTCGAGCGTCAGGTGTCACCTGCCAAACTCCAACGGCAGCGAAAAGTCCGACAACTCCCCATGCAGCACTTCGGCGTGCTCGCGGGCGACTCGATACCTCAATTGATGAGATATCTGTCAGTGGGATCGACGCGTATAGGGCGGTTTCGTTTTTCGAGCCAGAGACGAGCACGCGATTGTGAGTCAGAACGATGCGGGTGTTGGAAGAAGAACCCAACTCCGATACGACCTTTTCGCCGGGGGAGAGGCCTTCATTGTTGTTCGAGGGTGTTGATGAAATAACTGTGATCTCGTCTTCTGTTGAACCGCGAGCTTTCGAAGAAACGAACGCGTCGCTATTTCCAAATAGAGTAACCTCTCGAACGTAGATGATCTACGGAATGATTACGAATCTTCGAACCTAAGCTGGCGAGACCTGATGCCAGACCTGGTCATCTCTCGATATAGCACGATCAAACCCTGCTGCTGACATGCGCCAGTAATTGGTGGGATCGTGTAGTCCAGTGACAGGGCAACCTCGGCTTCAGTAGTCAGGGAGTTTTTGGAGAGCTTTGGGAACTTAACGAAAGTCTTTCGAGCCTTGCTAACGAGCGCGGTATCACCGTTCAACAAACCCAACGCCGTTGCGAAAGGCAACAGGACGTTCACAGCAATTTCTTTCGCTCGGGCTTTGCCGATTGCGGGTGTGGCAGGTTTAGGAGAGGTCAGAGAGATCGACAAACTACGGATCAGGTCACTTGTGCGGACCGACATCTTTGTCAGATCGATGAAGAATCCGGATAGTGTCTTATCACCTCCGATTCTTTCTACAACAGCTGATATTGCCCGAATACGGGTAACAGGTGAATTCGCCGGACGACCCCAGGGCTTATTCCACCTAGGTACTCGTCGATCCGAATTTGATCTCGGCTCCGAAAATCCTGCAGCGTCTAAGAGTCGATTTTCTATGTGGGTTGCTGAGCCCAACGAGTGAACCAAGTGCCACGGAACGAGCGCGGATAGTTCCCAAAAAGCTGCTTTGTTGTATGGATATCCAAGCGCACCCAGCAAATGTTTCCATAACGCCTGATCAGACCCCAGGGTTTTGATGTCAATGCTGATGCTGGCTGCGAGAGCGTGCAGTCTTTCCAATCCAGCCGTCGTTAAATCAAGAGTTGGCTTGACCTGTAACCTTTGCCTTGTTGACCGGTTCGGTTGTGTAACCGTCTGTCGAGATGATCGATAACTATCCGACTCCCAATTCAACGTGAGGAGTGGAATTCTTTGTCCGGTCGTCTTGAACACCGTTCGACCGGGTGACTCTGAGGCGACCACGTGAAATACAACGCCGTTGTACCTCCGGTCTTTCTGGTGACCGTGCGCGTTCCATGCAGATTCTCGGGTGTGGATCTCGATATCACCACGTATGACAACGCCATCATCCCGTTCGATCACCGCGTCGGTGAAATCCGGTCCAAATGATCCTGCAGGCTTTCCGCCGTAGGTAATTTTGTACGAGTGACCATCTCGGCCTTTTACGGTTGCCTGGTTCAAGCCCGCGTTTCTCCAGGCTCGGTGAAGAATTTTTTCTGGAGTCGATTTTCCGTATTCAGAAAAATTCTCAGAGATTTTTGCCCCATGCGAAACGACCCCTTGCTGGTAAACCAGCGAAGGGGTCGCCACTAATAACTTTCTGGTGGGCGAGTACTGCACCACTGGATGTTACGAGCTAGCCAGGTCTACTAACTACCGACCTTGTCACTCTTGTGCTCGGCAACGAACGCTCGTGCCTCGCCGAGCATAAGTTCGGCAGCCCCGGTTCCAACGGTCATGTCACCACCTGCTGTCTTGCCTGCTGCTCGCGCTCGAGTTTCGATATCGAGAGTTGCGGCAATTCGGTCAGGGTGGTTTGGTTCACCTGGATGACCAAGTGACTGAGCAAAGTCGTGTGGCCCACCGGTCACACCGGTCAGACCAGGTACAGCGAGGATGTCATCGAGGTTGTCCCACGCCTTCTTGTCTTCGATCTGAGCAACAACAATCATGTTGTCGTTCGACCACTTGGCGAATCCAAGTTTTCCGCCGTACTTTTCGGTCAGGAGAACATCGTCGTTGAACTCAGTTCCACGGCCACCTCCCCAAGAACGCTTGCCGGCTGGCGGGAAGAGACACGCATCTGCAAGGGCCTGCGCTTCCGCACCAGAGTTGATGTGTGGACCGGTAATTCCCTGAACACCTCGGTCGAGGTAGAGATTCACCTGGTAGGCAGCGCTGTCTGGCACTCGGGCAGTAACTGACATTCCGTATCCGTTTGCAACACGGCAAATGTCGTCAATGGCGGTCTCTGGAAAATATCCGTGCTCTCCGTCAATAGAAATGGCGTCGAAGCCAACGTGGGCTGCCATTTCTACCATGTGAAGCGAAGGGAATATCAGCGCAAATACGGTGGCTTTGCGTCCTTCTTTATTGGCTTTAAGAATTGAGTTTTCAATCATTTGTGTCAGCTCCTGTGGCTGGACTGTTTACGTTTGTTGAAAGTGACGTGCGACTAGATTCCTCGGACTGTGCCTCCTGCAGAGCTGACCTTTGCCAACGGCGGGTGTGCCGCTATTACTTCTTCGTTGAGTGAGAGACCCAGCCCAGGCTCGTCACCAAGTTCGACGTATCCGTCCTTTTGACGGGTAAATCCGTTCAAGACTGTGAAGTAATGATCTGTGTAGAACTCAGCGTGGTATTCCTGGATTTCGAAGTTGATCAGCGATGCGTCCAGCTGCATCTCCGCCATGGCTCCGACCGGTGAGCATACGTTGTGCGGCGCCATGGTAATGTGCTTCGCTTCGGCGATTATTGCGATCTTCTTGAGTTCGGTGATTCCACCGGCGTTAGCGATATCCGGTTGAAGTACATCCACGGCGTGTCGATCTACGATTTCGGCGAACGGGAATTTTGTATAGAGCCGTTCGCCCGTAGCAATTGGGATGTTTACCTTGTTACGAACTTCCAACAGCTCAGAAACTCGTTCCTGGGACACCGGTTCTTCGTAGAAAAGCGGTCGGTATTCTTCGAGTCTCTTACCGATTTGCACAGCGTTCATTACGTCGAACTTGGCATGTGCCTCGACAAGAATGTCGACGTAAGGACCAACTGCATTTCGTACAGCCGCAACGCGGTCCTCAGCGAGTTGTGCCTCTTCAAGTGAAATCTTGTAGTAATTCGTTTGACCGAACGGGTCGAACTTCATGGCGGTGTAACCCATGTCGACCACTTTTTTTGCCTCTTCGGCGTTCTGCTCAGGTGTTCCAGGGTTGGTGTACCAACCGTTTGCGTAAACCCTGATGCTCTGTCGGTGAGCCCCACCCAAAAGCTTCCAAACTGGTTGACCAAGAATCTTGCCCTTGAGGTCCCACATGGCAATATCGATTCCGCTCAAAGCTGTCGAGGCGATTCTGCCTCCCCGAGCCTGGAAATCCTGGTACAGATTTGTCCAGTGAACTTCGGAGTCGAGTGGATCCTTGCCGATCAGGTGCTTTTGGACCATCGACTCGATCATCCCTTTGACGAGATCGTCGTTTTCCATCGGTGAAGCATCACCCAGCCCAAACACGTTCGGATCGTCGGTGTTCAGCTTTACGAGTAGCCAGTTCCTCTGAGCGTTGTGGTGCTGCGCAGAAAACTGCCTGAATTCAACTCCGGTAATTGCGGGCATTAATCCTGATTCCTTGTCGTATTTTCGAGATGGTTACCAACTCATGTGCGGCGGGAGTATACGCCCGAATTCGGTTTGCGAAACCGACAAAATGATTCACACCACATGTGAGGAGTCCTTATGATGCGCTCAATACTGGTACCACCCTCAACACACAAAGGTTTGATCCACCGATATGTCCGAATCTCCAAAAGAATTCCGCCTCTGGGCACTTTCAGATGTACACGTTGGGACAGAAATTCAGTTCGGCAGGCGTTCTTTGGAAGAGGCCATATCGCATGCTGAGAGCTGGGGCGGGCATCCTAAAGGGTTTGATATCGCAGTGAACCTTGGTGATTTTTCCGGTTCTCAGCTTCCACCGGATGATGAAGAAGGCGAACTAGTCGTTTCGCAGTACGCCGGGGCAAAGCATCATGATCGGCACGATTTCTACGATGTAATTGGTAACCACGATGCTTCCGGCAAAGACGAGCCAACACAGTGGTGGTTCAAGAAGTGGATTGATCCGACAGGGGAGAGCACCGAGTATTCTGGGATCGACAACTCAAAACGACGATTTCCTACCGATGGAACATGGGAGCATTACAGCTTTGACGTCGGTAACGTCACGTTCCTCATGATGGCAGACCGGAACGATGGCGGTCCCCCGATTGGACGTGGAGAGTTTGGTGGCTACCCGGCTGGAGCTATTTCTGAAGACACTTTCGATTGGTGGAAACAGAAACTCGAAGAGAATCGTGACCGGATCGTAATTAGCTGTCATCACCACATGATCAAAGAGACAACAGTTGCTTCTGGTCTTAATGAAGGATGTGACGAGGGCTATCATGGCAGAATGCCCGATGGAGGCGCTCCGGGCTCATCATTCATTTACTGGGTAGGCGGAGAAAAAGATTCAGGTCGTATAGAGCAACATTTCGCTGACAACGAACCCGCCCTCGATTTGTGGCTCGGAGCGCACACACACACTCATCCAGATGACACGACAGGTGGTCGGACTCACGTCGAAACGAAGTGGGGCGCGAATTTTGTGAACGTTTCCGCAATTACTCGATACCACGGCAAACGAAACTCAATCCCAATGAGCAGGTTATTCACCTTCACTGAAGGCTCAGATGAGGTGAAGGTGCAATGTTATTTGCACACTGACCAATACGCAGATCAGGGATGGTACGAACCATCGGAGCGGGTCTTGAAGTTGCGGCATTCATTCGAGGGACCAAAATGAGTCGGTCAGTCCAGGAACTATTCGATCTTCACGGGCGAGTTGCGGTCGTAACTGGTGGTGGAACACACCTCGGTACGGCGTTCACTGAAGCCCTGACAGATTTGGGTGCAAAGGTATATATCGCTTCTCGACGTAAAGAACTGTGCGAGGAAACAGCTGAACGCTTACGAGCCGAGGGACGTAACGTGATCGGCCTTGGCTGCGATGTCTCCGACGAGAATGAAGTAGACGAACTGATCTATCGAGTCGTTGCGGAAAATGACCGGCTGGACATTGCAGTATGCAATGCAGGTGGTTCGTTTACTAACAGTTACCCGCCAGATGCCGACATTGACGAATTCCGCCGAACATTAGATGTGAATCTCACAGGCACTTACATCACCGCACAATCGGCGGGTAGAGCGATGATCCCAGCAGGAAAAGGCTCGATCATTACTCTTGGCTCAATCGGCGCAACGCTTTCGATGGATCCCCGCATATACAACGAGAATTTCCGTCGATCAGGTCCACCATATTTGGCTGCGAAAGGCGGCGTGCTTAACCTCACCCGGGCGTTTGCTGCTGAGTTTGGTGAACACGGAATAACGGTCAACTGTATAAGCCCAGGTCAGATACCTAAGGACACTGTTGACCGTGATCAGGTAGAAACGTTCAGAAACATGATCCCGCTTCGGCGCACAGGTTTGTCTGAGGATCTAAAAGGAACCGTCGCTCTACTGGCTTCCGATGCTGGAACATGGATTACCGGTCAGGAATTCCGAGTCGATGGCGGCTGGTCTATCTGGTAGGCGGCTTAAATCAGCTGGGCCTGCTTCATCGCAGCTTCGATAATCGCTCGCTCTTCAGGCGAAACAGGCTGATTTGGTGAGCGCGGAGCACCTCCGTCGTACCCGAGTAGGTCCAGCGCAGCCTTGATACCTGCCGCACCTCGATCGAGGATTTGGTAATCAGCTTCGATGCAACGTTTTTGAATATCTTGCGCAGTCTTGAGGTCACCGTTCAAAACGCTTGAGATGATCTGGTGACACTCGGTGGGTGCGACGTTTCCAAACATCAGGCATGCACCGTTTGCGCCGATTGAACTCATTGCCAACAGCAGAAGCCCATTGCCGAGCCAGAACGGCTTTTCAGTGGTGACGAACGTGCGAACCCGCGCTTCGAATCGAACGTTACCCGAAGCGATGTAACCGAACACATTGTCGATATCGATCAGATCCCCAATTACTTCAGCAGGTGCACCAACTGGGGCATCTCCACCTGCAAATTGACCGGGTGCCATTTGGTGGATGATCACCACAGGGGCAGGAACTTTCGGGACGACCTGTTCGAAGTAGCTGTTCACATCCTTCGCCAACCGAGGGATCCGAATCCGGATCATTTCCGCACCGGCGTCAACCATGTCCTCTGCCATGCGGATCGACTCAGTCACCGATGAGCTGTCGACTCCACCAACGATGAATTTTTCACCGTTACGAGCACCGTTCACAGTCCGAACAATTTCAAGTCGCTCTTGCTCTGAAAGAAACTGTTCTTCGCCGTTCTCAGAGTTGAGCACGAACCCTGAAAGAGGCGTTTTCAGCCATCTCTCCACGTTCCGTTCAATGGCTGCGTGGTCGACTGAATCATCAGCTTTGAACGGAGTTGGGCTTGGAGCGACAACTATTGGATTTTTGGTTGGGATTGGCATTCGTTGAGTCTCTGTCCTTCCTTATTGGTCGATTACTGAGCCGTCTTCGTGGAGACGAGTAATTACTTCGCGTGGCTTCATGGGCACGTTTTCAACAGCGTCGGGTTTCAAAGAAATTCCAATACCTGGTTCATCTGAAATCACCAGGTATCCGTTGCCGTCGTGAACTGCAGCGCCATTCACCATGTTTGACTTCGGTGGAACATCCTCGCCAATCGGGTACTCCTGGAGTGCAAAATTTGGCGCTGTGGCTGCAATTTGCAGACATGCTGCAGTCGAAACCGGCGAAAGCGGGTTGTGAGGCACGACACCAACGTGATGAGCTTCGGCAAGTGCCGCAATTTTTCGTGCACCAGAGATGCCGCCAACGAGACATACGTCAGGTCGAACGTACTGCACCGCGTTGCGCTGTAACGCCATTTGGAATTCCCATATGGATGTGAATCTTTCACCAGTCGCGATAGGAATGTTGATCTTGTCGGCGACGTACGCCATTTCGTCGAAGTTGTCAGGAGTTACAGGATCTTCAAAGAAGTAAGGGTGGAACTCTTCTATTCCAAGCCCGAGTTGTACGGCTTCTGTTGGTGTCATGCGCCGGTGGATTTCGATACACAGGTCGACGCCGGTGCCAACCGCTTCTCGGTATCCGCGTACAGTCTCGATTGCATCACCAATCTTGTCGGCGTGAGTCTTGAAATATGGAACGTCTCGTTCTTCGTCGAGGAACGGAGTGAGGTGTCCAACCGCTGTGAATCCACGTTCTTTCGCGTCGACAATACCCTTGGTCAGGACATCGGTTGTGTCACCAAACACGTGGTAGTAGACGCGTGCCTTGTCACGGACTTTGCCTCCGAGCAGCTGATGCACAGGGACTTCAAAGTGCTTGCCCATAATGTCCCATAGCGCGATATCAATTGCACTTAGCGCACCCATGATTGCGGCACCGCGGAAGTGAGAGAAGCGGTACATGTACTGCCAGTGATGCTCGATGCGAAGCGGATCTTCGCCAACCAGGTACCGGCCGAATTTTTCGATTGCCGCTTCTGAAGCTTCAAGGAAGCCCCACGCTCCAGATTCACCCAGACCTGTAATTCCTGCATCGGTCTCAATCTCGACTAGCAAGTAGCGGTCGAGCATCAGGGGAGTAACTTTGGTGATCTTCATTTCGAGCTCCGAACAGAACTGGGTGGCGAATTACGGGCGCAGATTTTCGCTGGGATAGTAGACCTCGGAAGCTTAACTCGCTACGGTCTATTGCCATCCTTACGACCCACTGCTACTGGAGATTACCCTCAAGTGCCAACCGATTCGACCCGCCGGATACTTTGTTCAGTCGCTCATCCAGATGATGAAACGTTCGGGCTCGGTTCTGTCCTTATTAAGTACGTCCAAGAAGGTGCAGACGTATACACCGCCTGTGGCACGAGAGGTGACGTTGGAGAAATCCACGAACGGTCGCATGCCACGCCCGAAACTCTGGCAGAGGTGCGTGAGCAGGAGTATTACGCTGCAGGTAAAACGATGGGTGTCACTAGGAGCATTCTTTACGGATACCGAGATTCCGGGATGGCAGGTACCCCAGAAAACGACCATCCGAACGCCTACATAAAAGTTCCAGTGGATGAGGTGGCGGCGCAAATCGTAGAGACCATTCGAGAAATACGCCCGCATATTGTTCTGACATTCGATGAGGGCGGTGGATACGGTCACCCAGATCACATCCACGCTTCTGCTGCGACAGTTGCGGCTTTTCACGCTGCGGCAGATCCGAATTACGCAGGTTCTTCATTGGAACCCTGGACTGCGTCTAAGCTGTACTACTGGGCGTTTCCGAAATCCAAAATGAAAGAGTGGATCGATGGGCTAAAAGAGATTGATCCAGACTCTGACCTCGCCAACCTTGATCCAGATCAACTTGGAATGGACGACGATCGTTTTACGACCGTTCTGGACACATCGAAGTACAGCGATATTCGAAGACAAGCGATCGCACAGCACCAGTCACAATACTCACCTCTTGATCGGATGCCGAGCAAGGAGCTAGCGGACATGTACTTAAATTCAGATTTCCTAATTCGGGCTTACCCCGAGGAATGCAATCCTGAAGAGACTGATCTGTTTGAAGGACTGGATATCTAGGCGTGGCGCAATGAACGGGATGATGCAATTGCTATTGCTGCTACCGGCGTCCCTAGTAGTGCGCTTATAACCAGCGCTTCTTCGTTTCCAAGCGCTTCGGCCACAGCTCCACCAAATAGCCATCCTAGTGGAAACGTGTTCATTCCAATCACGTAAAGACTCATGACCCGTCCACGCATTTCATCGGTGGCGGCGTTCTGGAACATGATCATTACGGCGGTTATCCATGGGATCGAAATAAGACCCATGGCGACCAGGCAGCTCATGCTCAGTACCACCGAATCTGAGAAGGCGAATATCACCATCGACACATCCCAAACCAGGCCCATCAACAGCATGACTACGGCGTGTCGCTTATGAACACCGTAGATGCTGACGAACACGGCGCCAATCAACATTCCGGCACCGAAGAATCCACCCATGAGCCCGAATCCTGTTGGCCCGATTTCGAGTACTTCTTCGGCGTAAACCGGCATTAGTGGGAATATTGCGACCGCAAACAGGTTTTGCCCGATCAAAAGCAGGGTTAACCAGAGCAGTGGTGGAGTGTTCTTCGCATAACTCAGTCCTTCAAGAAGCTGAGATTTGAACGAGCCTTTCGATTTTTCGGTCTTTCGCTCGGGTTCTCGAACCCGCATGAGCAACAGAAGACCAGCGGCATTTCCGGCCACGACCATCCAGAACACGGTGTGGGCGCCGGATGCGGCGATCACGAATCCGACTATTACCGGACCGAGCATTTCACCTGTCGTTTGGGCAACTGAGAGAAGACCGTTGGCATTTGAGAGTCGGTCAGATCGAACGATGTCGGCGATTAACGAATAAAAGGCAGGCCCATAGATTGCTCCACCAACACCGCCGGCAATAGACATGACAACCAGGTGCCACGGTTCGACTGTGCCGCTCTGAATTAGGACAGCGACGACTGCAGATGCTGACGCAATCAGGATTCCGCCGGCAATCATTAAGGTTCGCCTGGTGAAGCGGTCTGCGATGGCGCCACCTGCGAATGCGAGTCCCATGATTGGAATTGCCCGGACTCCCGCAACCAGACCGATCCACAGTTGTGAGCCAGTGAGTTCAAGTACTACCCAGGAATTCGCGGTTCCGCGCATGAAGATTCCGAGGTCGAAAATCGCCTGGGACAGCACGAGCGCTCTGAACTGAACATCGCCGATTAGCTCAGACGCTGCAGGTTTGAGTCTCATTTATCGGAGTGCATTCACTAGCTTTTCGAGGACCACAGCTACTCCGTGGTCCTCGTTACTGGCTGTTATGAATTTCGCATGTTCCTTAATTAACGGAATAGCGTTCGCGACCGCGACCGACCACCCACAATCGCGTATCAAATCGATGTCCACATGATCGTCACCGAACGACATCACTTCATCAAGACCAATATTTGATGATCTAAGAAGATGTTCGACTGACCCCGATTTAGTTGCTGATTTAGGAACAACGTTGAGGAACTCAGCATTTGCTGCGCCGTAAATGACAGTCTCGGGCGAGAGTTTTGTTTCAAGTTCTTCGGCGAGGTCCCCCAATCGCACGTCGATGCCCCAAATAGAGACTTTGGTTGGTCGCTCCTGGAGTGCTTGATCGAAATCCACGAGCATCGTTGGGGTTGCCTTGTTGAAAGCCCAGAGCTCATCGACGTCATCGTCATGGTTGACCGCGAATCGAGTTCCATCCAATTCAAGAGTCATTCTTGCCTGGGGCACTCTCTGATTTACCAGCTCCCAGGTTGTAAGTGCATCGTTGATCGGTATCTGGTACCTGATGCTGCCGGACAGACCGTTCCTGCCTTCAGCTATTGTCCCGTTCATTTGGACTAGCGACGTCACTTCCATGATGTCTTCGCCAATGAGAACCGGTAGCACCCGCTCTGGGCGTGACGTAGCGATCACGACTGGCACACCGACGCTGATCACGTCTTGGATAGCACTTCGGGTGCGATCAGTCAGCTCGGTTTTCGAGTTGAGAGTAGTTTCATCGAGATCTAACGCAACAGCTTTTGGGGTTTGGTTCGAGAAATCAGGAAGATGCAATTGACTCTTTCGTCTCCGTCGATCGCAGCAATGCCGGCCAGAGCAACGCTGCGAGAATTGATGCTGTAATCCCAATTGCTCCGAGAGAGCCAATCATGGTTCTTGCGCTAAATGTTTCTGCCAGCCAACCTGCCAGCAGCAATCCGAGTGGAAGCCCGTAAATGCCGAGCGATCGAATACCCATCACCCTGCCGCGCAAATCTTCCGGTGTAGATCTCAATAATCCCACGATCATTGCCACAAAAGATGCTCCACCCGCAAAACCCCAGAAGAACAAGAGCAACCCAAAGACTGAAATTGGCATATCGATCGTCAACACCAACATCACCAAGTGCCAAATTATCGACCCGATAACCAGTACGCGTGTCGGCGAAGCTATGTGTGTTCGAGAACTCACAAACAGGGCACCTAACAACGCTCCACCAGACGCAATTCCGGCCAGCAGTCCGATGCCAGTTCCTCCCAGCGAATAGAACTCGTCGCCAACTACTGTCATTAGTCCGTTCACCAACGGGAACGCAGAGAACTCGATGAGGAACGAGAAGTAAATCAAGCCCGGTAGGTGCGCGCTCGCGCGTATGTGCGTTAATCCTTGCTTTATGCCTGCGAACACCGACTCTGACTGTGTTTTCAAGCTCCCAGGGGTATGAGTCCTGTCGACCTTGAATGCGGCAATAGTTGCGAATAGGTAAAGAACAGTGATTGCCGAGTACGCGACGTCTAACCCAAGGGTTTCGAGGATCGTTCCGCCGATGATCGCTCCCATGACTCGCGCTCCGTCGAGGGTCGAGCGTGACAATCCGATGGCGCTGTGGAGCGACTCTTTTGGAACTGAATCTGCGGTCAGCGTTTGCACCAAAACCAGGTCCAGCATTCTGAACACACTACCCAACGCGACTATCAGGTAGACGTGCCATAGCTCTAGTGAATCGCTTAGAACCAGTGTTGCGAGTGTCGCCGCCAGCAGAACATTTAGCGTGCGGACCCATATTTGAAGTATTCGACGGTCGAAGCGGTCAACCACAACCCCGTAGAGAGGCCCTAGTAGTGTTCCCGCGAACTTCAAGGCACCGATTAGTCCGACTAGGAGGGAAGAGTCCGTGTCGCGCAAAACGAAAATTGCGAGCACGATGATCTCCATCTCAATCGCCCAGAGGCTCAAAGCCTCTGAGGACCAGATGAACTTGTAGTCGGAAAACCTCAGGACACGAAGCGGATTCGATTGAGAGAAACCAGGCCAGGACATGGAATACCTCACTGCGGGCATCCAGGAGGCAGAATTACCTGGCTTTTCGCAATGCCGGAGTCAGGATAAATGCAAGTCCAGAGATTGTCGTGCCACCGGCAACTGCGATGAACAACGTCAATTGAACGTTGGTTGCTTCGATCAATGCACCACCCAGAAACCAACCGATTTGATGCGTGAGCACGGTCATGAAGTAAAGACTCATGATTCTCCCACGCATGTTCTCTTCGGTGTTTGTCTGGAGCAATACTGGCACTGAGATCATCCATGCCGAGAACGCTGTTCCAAGCAACACCATTGAGAATCCGGTCATAAATGGAGTTGTTGCGATGGCAAAAATGATCAAAGACACATTGAAGATTGTCATGCCACTCATAAGCAGCAATCCTTTTCTCGCCTTTGATCCTAGTGTGAACAGGACTGCGCTACCAATTAGCGCACCTACACCGTTCAACGAAATCATGACTCCGTACCCAAATTCGCCCATTCCTAACTCGTCGCGAACCTTGACTGGTATTGCTGGTTGGTTCATTCCGAGGAATAGTGCACTGAGAGCTACGAGCAACAATCCGCGTATTACCGGCGAATGCATGGCATAGCTGACACCCTCGCCGATCTCCTGAAACATGTTTCTACCGCTGGGTACAGGTACTCGGCGCGTGCGGACCAGGTAAATGAAAATCGCAGATATTCCGTAAAACGCTGTGAGGACATAGAACGTGGTGTCGAAGCCAAGAATCAGCAGCAATCCACCAAGGCTTGGACCGACGATGTTCGCCGACATCGATATTCCAGTATTCAAACTCGATGCAGAAGTGAGGCGTTCCTTTCCTACAACATCAACTGCGAACGCCTGGCTCGTTGGATTGTGCAAGGCGAACATAGAGCCTGTGACCAGTGAAATAGGTATCAGGTGCCACCATTCGAGAAGACCTGCCGAAAGCAACACCGCGGTTAGCAGTGCCATTGAAGCGATCACTACTTTGGTTCGCCACAGCAGTTGCCATCGCTCGGTCCGATCAGCCAGTGCTCCACCAACAAGCGAAATCAGGATGATGGCGACTCCTGGCATCATATTCACCAGGCCCATCAAGGTTTCGGATCCGGTTTCCTCTAGAACGATCCATGCCTGTCCCATGCTTCGAATTTGATACCCGGCAAACGTCAGCAGGTTGGCGAGGACAAGGAAGCGGTAGTCGCGCAAAGACAGGACGCTGAACGAGCCAGTGTTTTGTGGAGCGGCTGGCGGAGGTGTTTTGCCAGATTCTTGATCGGTCTTGTCAGGATTGACCGTGGTTGCCGGTTTGTTGGTCAGCGGTGATGTTCCGTATTTGGAATTGGCGTGGATAACTAGCAAAAAGAAATAGTCTCACCAAAGTGCACATGTTGTAAGCCTTGATGAGACTAGATCTGAGATCCGCTGGTAACTACTTTTTGACTATGAACGGTTCCAGCAAGGCTTCGTTGATTTCGACACCGATGCCCGGCCGATCGGGTAGTTTGAATCCACCGTTTTCGTACTTCCACGCAGTGTCCGACGCTTTCTCTAGTCGGTCGGAAAGTCCTCCCTGGAATTCCTGTAAGTAGTCGGGTGGCGCGATCGCAGCGCACTGCAAAGTGGCTGCCTGGAACACCGAAACACCACTTCCCATATGAGGCGTCGTCTTTATGCCTTCTGTCGCCGCAATTTCCATTTGGGTGACGTAATCAGTAAATCCGGTACGCCCTATGTCCGGTTGATAAACGTCGAGAGCGCGAGGCTCTTTCACCCACTGCTCCATTTGGTACCTGGACCGGAAATGTTCGCCAAGAGCTATGTCAGCGCCGGGTTTCGTTACGAGTTCCTGGTGACCCGCAAGATCTTCTGGTTGGAGCGGGCACTCGAAAAACCTAACCCCTCGTTCGCCGTACTCCTTCTTGCCGCGTTCTGCCGATTCGTGAGAACACATCCAAAGAGTGTCGACCATCCATTGCTCGAGGCTTGGGGCGCCTGCCATTAGTCCGTCGAGTTCCGCTGTGCCTGCGTCGACATCACCAGTAAGGAAGATCTTTGCACCCTTTAATCCAGTGTCTATCCATTTATTAACGTGGTCGACTCGCTCTTCGAGAGTGGCGCGCCTTACTCCGGAGAGGTAAACGTCGAACTCAGAACGTGGCTTTTCTGCAAGCATTGCCGCCACAGGTAGACCTTCGCGTCTACCGATTGCATCCCACACAGCGATATCTATAGCTGCAAGAGCATCGAGCCAGTAA
>Ga0181593_10003022_pt1 | contig 15514 bp, 14 predicted proteins | sample 071ome_19_FD_133756 | JGI IMG/M metagenome (GOLD analysis project Ga0181593, IMG submission 133756) | Coastal salt marsh microbial communities from the Groves Creek Marsh, Skidaway Island, Georgia - 071413AT metaG (megahit assembly) | ecosystem: Environmental > Aquatic > Marine > Intertidal...
CAATTCGGGGGATAAAGTTTTTTCCAAAGCTGTCATTCCGTACTCAGTTGACGTAGAGCGGATGGGGGTTGAACAAATTCCAACGGTGATATCCGCACCTAAAAGCCGTTCGTCCGCCGCGTTCCACAAGCTCTGGGAAGAAACCCAGAGCCGTCTCAAAAAACTTCGCAAGAACAAGTAGCTGACGACCTAACGCCAGAGAGCGGAAACTGCGTCGTTGCAAGCAGCGATAGTTTCTTCAGCTGCACCGGCTGCCATTGGAGTAGTGGTCACTTCGTAGCCACCTTCTTCGAAGTTGTCTGCCATTGGCATATAGCCGAGGTAACCGTTCGAGTACCCGCTAAATAGGGTCTGCCCGGCTGGTGACGCCTGCTTAACGGCGCTTCCGATTTCCGAGAATGCCTCAACCGGAATTCCGACAAGAGCGGCAGGGCCTATACGCATTGCCTGGATCAGCATAGACATTGGACCGTTCTCGGTCCGTTGTGCGTTGTTCAATACAAAGCCCTGGCGTTTTGCGTTCTTTACCGCTTCCTTGATTTCTGCTTCAGTGCCGTTTTCGCGAGTCTCATTTAGGACTCCTACGATGCGATCAAATTCGGCTTGCGCTTCAGCAACATCCGGGAACTGTCCCACTGGGAGTTCGACAGATGTGTTGACCACCCGCAATGTGTCGTCGGGCTCGCCAGTTGCATCATCTTCGTACATGCCTAGGTCAGCTCCCGAAGGTACAACTTCGACAAGGCGCTCTTTCCGAGGGACGGGATCGGTTTCGAGCCGGACTTTTGCGGCTTCCAGTCCAAGGCGAGTCCCCAGCCACTCTGCGACTTCTCGTTCACCGACGAACCCGTGTGTAGGTCCGCAGTTACCAGCTGCACCTTGCAAGAACAGGCACAAACCACCTGCATATTGCTCAACTACTTTGCGTGCGTAGCCGGGATAGTCGGGCGAAAGCAGCTTGTTTGCCGGTCCCAAGATTGTTGGGTGGCACGTGTAGTTCAGAAGTGTGGCGATCGGGTTTCCGTCGTGATCGTTGATCGCAACAATGCCGACTTCTCGATCTACGAACCCGTCCCAGTTTCGACCTGTGAAAAGCGTGCCGTCATCAAGGGCAGGGCGACGGTTTACGTTGATCGAGGATGAACCACGTCCGACACCGACATGAGCCGGTTTCGCCGACCACTTTGCAGCATTGACCGACTCCGCGACTCGCCCTGGTAGGGCGTCCCAGTAAGGACCAACTAACTCCATGCCTTCATCCAGCCAAGAGCCGCGGTTTACCGGACCCGAGTGCGTATGTGTTGCGGTCAGCCTGAGATTCTCGGGTTTCACGCCAGAGGTTCGTTCAACCTCGGCACGGATCGCTGCATCGTCGGAATTCGTGAGTACCCCGACATCAAGATCCACGATTGCCAGCTCCAACTCACCGTCGGTCACATACAACGCCGTCGAATAGAACGGCATATCGACGCCTTCTGCCCGCTGGTGCGTTGCGGCTCCCCAACCGGCGTGAGCGATCCCGATAGGTGGTGTGATGTCGGCGCGTCCAGCTCCGGCTGTAAGCATTTAGAAAACTCCATGGGTCAGGCGAATTTCGAATGACGGGAATTTACCATCTGGTAAGCATGATTTAGCAATCTTGGCGTGGTGAGATTTCGACTGTTTGCCGACCCAACCGCACCAAACATCTACCCTCGGATTAGTGTTGTCCACAACATTTTCATGGTGTTCTGATTAAAGTGAGGACATAAATTTTGAGTGATCAAAATGCCAGGTACAGGAAGAATTTGAATGGGAAATGAGCAGTTATTAAAGGGAAGGGTTGCAGTCGTAACCGGCGGGGGCAGGGGAATTGGAAAAGCGATTGCTCTTTCACTAGCCGATGCAGGAGCAAACGTTGCTGTTGTGGCTCGAACGGCACTCCAGTTGAACGAGGTTTGCGAAGAAATTCGCGCCAAAGGACGAAAAACAACTCCGGTTTCCGCCGATCTAACCGATCCCGCCAATGTCGATGCTGCTGTGAACCTGATCAAGTTCGAGTACGGTCAGGTCGACATTCTCGTGAATAATGCTGGTGGTGCGACTGATCGATCACCCATGACTGAGTCGAGTCGTGAAGATTGGCTAAGAGCCATTCGCTTGAACATCGACAGCGTGTACATGATGACTCTCGGCCTTCTGCCAATGATGAGTCGCGGCTCTAAGATCATCAACGTTGGTTCCGGTATGGGGCACAGTTCGGGTAACTCGAATTCTTCCTATCGGGTCGGAAAAGCCGGTGCATGGATGCTCACTCAGTGCATGGCGGAAGAGTTCTGGGACAAGGGAATCGATGTCAACGAACTGGTTCCGGGCCCGGTACTCACTGAAGCTACGAAAGGCTTCATGGAAGTCGGCGGCCCTCCTCCTTTTGCACCAAGTGAACGAGTGAAGTCTCCCGAGGAAGTTACTCCACTCGCTCTTTGGCTTGCGACCCAAAAACAAGGTGGTCCAACCGGACAGTCGTTCAGTCTCGCCCGCCGACCTATATAAGGTCGACGTTTGCCTTTGGGCAAACCTCACTATAATTCCGGTCGCATTTAGTTAGACCGGAGTTTTACTTGGGCGCACGAAAACCGAACATCCTGTTTATTTGTTCCGACCAGCAACGGACCGACACTTTTGCCGCGTACGGAAACAACTGGGTCGAAACACCAACTCTGAACGATCTCGCTAGTAAGAGCTTTGTTTTCGAGAACGCCTACGTCACTCAACCGGTGTGCTCACCTGCCCGTTCAACGATGATGACTGGTTTGTATCCTCACTCAGCCGGGGTGGTGCGAAACAGCCAGCCGGGTCGACCATTCAGTAACCTGTATCCCGACGCCAAAACTCTCGCTGAACTGCTACCTGCAGATTACGTTTGCGGGAAGTACGGTAAGTGGCATTTGGGCGATGACCTGAACCCGCAGCACGGATTCACCGAGTGGGTGAGTACCGAAGACGCCCACGACAACAACCATCCAAACTACGTCGACCCGAAGGACAAAGATAAAAAGTCTGATTACTTCGACTACCTTGTTTCACACGGCTACGAGCCGGAAGGTGATCACGAGGGGCACAAATCTCATACCCAGGCTCAACGGGGATATTTACCTGAGGAATACACGATGGCATCGTTCCTCAGCAGGGCTACGGTCGATTTTCTCGAAGAACGAGCGAAAGAAGATTCGCCGTGGCTCATGTACGTAAACATGTTTGAGCCACATCCTCCGTATAACGGTCCGTTGAACGATCTTTACGATCCTGACGAAATCCCGATGGGTCCGCTATTCGACCTTCCTCCAGACGAGAATTCTCCAGCCTTCAATCGGATCCGCTCGGTGTTCCATCAACAGGAAGCCGAAGACTCAGATCACGAGACAACCGAGGCATACTGGCGAAGAGTCAGAGCCAATTACTACGGGAACATGACCGTTCTCGATCGCGGAATCGCCCCAATTCTCGAAACTCTAGAGGCGACCGGACAGGCTGACAACACGATCATTGTTTTCACTAGCGATCATGGCGACTCTTTGGGCGATCGAAGAATGCTGGGTAAACGAGCGTTCTACGAAGAGGTGGCGAAAGTTCCTCTACTTATGAGAGTTCCATGGATGTCGGACGACGAAGTCAGAGTCGATGGAAGTATTGGGCACGTCGATCTCGTCCCAACTTTGCTTGATCTCGTTGGCGAGGAAGTACCCGAACACTTGCAAGGCAGTAGTAGAAAGCAGGTGCTCGAAGGCGAAGCGAATCTGGAAGACAATGTGTTCATGCAGTGGCATGGAGGACCGGCAACTATTTCTCTCGGAAGTGCGGAAGTTGAGCGTCTCTCAGAAACCCCGTGGCGATCAATGGTTTCGCCCGATCGCTGGAAGCTAAACCTTTCACCTGACGATACATGTGAGATGTTCGACTTGAACAACGATCCACTCGAACTAACGAATCTATACGACGAACCCAACCACCGACAAAAAGTTCGTGAACTGACCGACCGCATGCTCGCCTGGCAGCAGGAAGTCGGCGATGATCTAGAACTTCCGATCCTGTAAACACTTTTGAGGAATTTATGTACAACCTTGATGGAAAAGTGGCACTGGTAACTGGAGCCGGCGGAAAAAACGGTATAGGGCGCGGAATCGCAAATCGACTCGCGGCCGAGGGTGCCAGTCTGATCGTTGCAGATCTGACCAACAACGCCACACCAGAGTGGGGTGGACTTGATGCCGTCGCTCAAGAAATCAACGACGCCGGTGGAACCGCTGTTGCCCTGACAGGGAGTGTGAGCGATTCTGACGATGTGGCGTCGATGATCGAAGCTGCGCTCAAAGAGTATGGAAAGATCGACATCCTGGTGAACAACGCTGGAGCACCGGCAGGTCCAGATCGCGTTCCTGTGGTCGAACTTGAAGAAGACGTTTGGGATCTGGTGATTGGTGTGAATTTGAAAGGGACATTCTTAATGTCCCAGGCGGTATCGCGTCACATGATTCAGCGAGGCGGAGGCGGAAAGATCATCAACATGTCGTCCGTGTCTGGAAAAGTTGGCTCGGCGCGCTTTGCGGCTTACTGTTCCTCAAAGTTCGGCGTAATTGGATTTACTCAGTCGCTAGCCCAGGAACTTGCCGCTCACAAGGTAAACGTCAACGCAATTTGCCCGAGTCTTGTCGAGACCGAGCGCGTTTACGGAATGGCTTCAGCTTTGAAGCCTGACGCAGAAACTTCTACCGAAGAGTGGCGCGACGTAATGGTCGAGCGAGTCAACGAGAACAATCCCCTGGGACGTATCGGCCAACCGCAGGACGTAGCAAATGTTGCTGCATTTCTGGCGTCTTCACAGTCCGACTATCTGACCGGTCTGGCGATTAATGTCGCTGGTGGCTCCCATACGGGATAGAGCTACTTGAGTATTCGTTGATCGCTCAAATCCTTGCCACCGATGGATCGAGTGAGACCCGCCGACACGTACTCTTTGACTTCGAGCTCAGCGAAAGAGTTTACCGCCTGGTAAAACGTCGGTAGGTCTTCCCAGCGCGCTTCATGCCAGTTCAACGTACCGTTCCCGACTAGATCTTCAGTTACTTTCGCGTTTGAACCTTCGGAAGGCGTAATCACCGGGTACTGCACATCGGCGGTCCCCCACTCACCGGTCCGAGGCATGTACTTGTAGTGCAGTTGACCGTCGTTACGAACCGCAGGTGCCGATTCCCTTCGCGGCTTGAGATCAGTCACCTCCATGTCGAGGAACGTAAACCCAAGCCAGGACGCTTCCGCCGCCGCCGATCCTTGAGCCACTCGCACATCAGGAAGCTCGCAGTAGATCTTCGAGAATCCAAGCTCTTCGCGACCGGTAATGATCGGGTCAGCAAGGTTCTCCCACAGAACGAAAAGGAACGGACCAACTACATCATCGACCTGACCTTTGAACCGGGCAGGGACTGTAACTCCCAGTACGTTGTAACCACGACCTGCGAGCCACTCGATTTCCTTCATATAGGAAGCATTTACTGTCACGATTGGATCGCCGTAAAGCTCGAAGCCTGCTGGCAACAGCTTTTCCAACTGAGAGGTGTTGGACAAAAACGAGACGCGAAGCGAGGTCGATTTTGGATTGTCTTCGCAGAGGAATTTCCTACCGTCAGGTCCGCGCCGAGGGCCGGTGGCAGGGCCGAAGTGGGTAGGCATTCGGTACATTTCGTTCGGTTGGAATGTGTATGACATGGTTCACTTCTCTGGTTTCAGATCTTGGGCTGGTTGTGGGACTTTACACGGAATCTAAGGTAGGTCGAGAAGCTCAGATACCGTGTAGCGAAACCGGATAAGTTGAGATTGGTCCTGACCAACCTGTTACACGGTTACGTGAACTCTCTACACGTACTCCCAGTCCTCAAGAACGTTGTTGAGCAGGCTCTGCGGACCTGCCGCCATAAGTCCGGCATCAACCGGTAACAACACTCCGGTAATCCAGCGCGACTCGTCGCTCGCCAGGAACAACGCAGCCATGGCGATGTCTTCAGCTTTCCCCTCTGTTCCCAGCGGCGCTATGTCTCGTCTGACCTGCCGTCGACGGTCATCCATTGCTGCAGTCATTGCTGTGTAGAGCATTCCTGGTGCGATGCAGTTGACCCGGATGTTCTGACGTCCATGGTGTACTGCCATTGCCTTGGTGACGGTGATCATCCCGCCTTTCGCAGCGGCATACGGGATATTCCTGGTCATCGCAGCACGAATACCGTCCACCGAGGACACGTTGATGATCGAACCACCACCGTTCTTTTCCATCACGGGGATCGCGTACTTCGAGATGAAGACTGTGCTTTTCAGGTCGACATCCAAAACCTTGTACCAGGATTCTTCGGTGACTTCGGTAGTGACTCCGGGTCCACCAATGCCGACGCTATTCATTAGTACATCGACGGTTCCGAAGTTGGCTACCGCTGCATCTACTATGCCCTTGCAATCGCCTTCGTTCGATACGTCGCCGATGAATACTGCTGCTTGACCACCGTCGTCTTGAATTGACGTAAGTGTTCGGTCGGCCGCTTGATCATCCATGTCGACGATCAGCACTTTCGCACCGTTACGCGCAAACACTTTGGCGGTCGAAGCGCCAACACCTTCAACATTTTCAGAGCGTGTTCCAGCACCTGTAACGATCGCTACCTTGTTTTCAAGCCTGGAGATGGTTCACCTCGAATTTCTAACGCTTTGACCGCCGTACATACCCGCTGCATAATCCGGCGGCTGGATTGTTACACATGAAATCGAGCGAGGGTTCTCAAAAACTAACCGTCGCTCGCAACCTTTACTAATTGGTGCACTAAATGAAAGCTGCCGTAATTCGCGGAACCCAACAGATCGAAATCGAGGACGTTCCAACACCTGAGCCAGGACCGAACGAAGTACTGGTCAAGATCAAGTACTCAGGAATTTGCGGATCCGACGTCCATCGGTTCCAGTACGGCATGGCAAATTCTGGCTCGATTCTTGGGCATGAATACCTCGGAGAAATTGTCCAGACCGGAAAGGATGTGACCCGGCTCCAAGAAGGCGATCGGGTAGTCAGCGGAGGCGGAGTTCGCCCAGCGGATGCACCAGTGCCGATCACTAGGACCGAGAGATATAGCGCCCGTACCGTTGGAATCGAAACCACGATGGTTGGTGGATTCGCAGAGTACGCCGTGCTTCCTGAATGGCTGCCGCTTAGGATTCCCGAAGGTGTTAGTGATGAATTAGCCGTGCTCGCTGAGCCCGCATCCATTGCCGTTCACGCCGTTAGAACCTCTAAGTTCAAGATTGGCGATCAAACTGTCGTTATGGGAGCGGGACCAATTGGGTTGCTTGTGATGCAAGTGCTGAACGCCGGTGGCGCGTCAGAAGTGATCGTTTCTGAACCAGCTGCAGCGCGTGCTGCTTCAGCGAAAGCATTGGGTGCGTCCATAGTCATGAATCCGACGGACGTTGATGTGGTGGCAGACGTGCTTGAACGGTCAGGAGGACCCGGCGTGCCTGTGGCTTTCGATGCCGCCGCTGCGAAGCTGACACTCCAGCAGGGACTGGAAATGGTTCGTAAAGGAGGCCAGGTGTTGGTCGTATCCATGGCCTGGGAAGACGTCGACCTGCTGACCGTCGAATGGATCGGCCGAGAGGTAGAAATGAAAGCGTCGTACGGCTCGGAACCAATCGACTGGCAAACCGTGTTGAATCTAATGCAGCGCGGACAGCTTTCGGAGCGAACGATGGTTACCGATCAAAGTTTTATCGGGTTCGACGAAATGCAGTCGTCGATGGAACGTTTGATGCGACCTGACGAACATGTTCAGCTAGTGTTGGTTCCTTAGCGCGCCGTCTCGTCGCTGACTTGTTTTGGTCAAAGGAAATTATTGCGCGACTGGATCTATTAATTCTTACCCTCCTCGGATGTACTATGCGCCGGAAACCGCAGTTTGTAGCTGCGCAAAGCTATTCCGGAGCACAGCATGTCCCCACGTTTATTTACTGGCAATCCTTCACAGGTAATCGTTGAGCAACTCGTTGCTTCCGGCATAAAGCATCTTTTCTACAATCCCGGATCTCGTGAAGCACGATTTTTCGATTCTCTCTACAGTCACCCGGAGATTCACGGTGTAATTGGCCTTCACGAAGGGACTGTTGCCGCAATGGCAGGCGGGTTCGCACAGGTCAATTCCGAGCCTGCCGTGTTGTCGGTTCATTTAGGTGCTGGAGTTGCTCAGAGCCTCGGGCAAATGATCAACGTATGGGCGGCCAGTTTGCCCGTCGTAATGATTACGTTCCACGGCGACACAGGTAGTCACGCCGACCGCATTACCCTCGACGTTGGGCACAACGTTTCACCAACCGCAATTTCGGCTCCGTTTACGAAGGCCAACTGGACTGTCATTGAGCCTGAAGGTCTTGCGACTGCAGTCGAACGGGCAGTGAAAGTTGCGATGACACCACCAATTGGGCCAGTTCACATTGCTGCGTATGACCGGATTCTCGGTCCAGAGCAAATCACAACATCTATTTACGAAGGCACACCAGCTCGTCCCCGCGCTGGACACCCTGACTTGGCAGATGTTGAGGCAATTGCGTCACTTTTGGACGGTGCAAAACGCCCCATGATTTACGTCGGTGACGGGGTCAATAAGAGTGGTGCTGAACAACTTCTAGGGCAACTCGCTACACACTTTGGCGTGAACGTTGCTTCTATGTGGGGCGATCTACGAGGTGTATCAGCGGCACATCCGCTTCACTGTGGATACTACCGTCAGCCAGTCATCGATCTAGAACCCGACAGAATACTTGCCATCGGTGTGAGACACGGTGCTTCCGGTAAATCGACCGATTTCGACGTTTTCCATGGTGTCGACGATGTTATTGCCGTTGGTCCTGATGTTGAGATTTTTGAAAACATTCCAGGATTGAGCCACGCTGTGCTGGCGGACGAGAAACGAACCCTCGAAGCACTACTTGAGCTTGCAGAATCTGAGTATCCGGCGTCGAAATATTCAGATCGCCGATCGTCATCAGTCGCTACCGCTCAAAAGCTGCGAAACGACAGACGAACAGCTCTTCAATCAGCAACCGAAATCCCTGGAAAAGTTCGACCGCTCGCCTTGTTGGACGCGGTTGATACCGCACTGGAGAATCTTGGCGGCGGCGTGATTACTACTGAGCAGTTTGCAGTTCCGCTAGAGGACGTAAACGAGAAACCTGGGGGTGGTAACAACATTTACATCAGACCTGCGGGCGGATCCGAAGGTTACGGAATGGGGGCACCACTTGGAGCCAAGCTTGCCGCTCCGGACAAACCCGTAGTTGGGATAGTTGGGGATGGTTCTGTCTACTACTCGGATTCTGCTTTCTGGACAGCTGCTCATCACAACATCCCGGTTCTTTATGTTGTTCCAAACAACGGCGCTTATGGAATCGTCGCGGGAGCGTTCGGTGGCGCAAACGGGGTAATGAAAGACACCGCTACTTACTCAGGTGTTGCATTGGACGGAATCGATATCGTCCAGCTCGCAGATTCGTTTGGAGTACAAGGGCACCGTGTGGATTCCGAAGCGGAAATTCAATCTGAAATTCAGAACGGGTTGGAAAAAGTCGAAAAAGAAGGTCGACCAATGGTGCTCGATGTGAGCTTGCCACTTGGGTTGCCGGATGGTGGCGTGGCTGCTCCACCTCTGCAGTTCAACGACATGGTCTAGTCGATCGGAGATTTTGATGAAAACGTTCCTCAGTACCGATTTCTCTGATGAACGGCTCAAGTTCTGCGCACAAATCGGAGTCGACGGTGTTTCCGGTGCACCTGAACCGGGTCCGAATGATGATGGGTATTTCACTGCTGAGACCCTTCGATCTCACAAAGAGCTAGTCGAGTCATACGGATTGCAGTGGGCTGCATTGCGGATGGCCCCGCTTGAATGGACCACCGCTGGCAGCTTGGATTGAATGGCGCTGACGAGCAAATTCAGAACTACTGCAAGACGTTGCGAAACATGGCAGAAGTCGGGCTCGACTTCATCATTTTCAACATGCACGCGTTGCGCATTTATCGTACTTCGAGCGAAGCTCCGGATCGAGGTGGGTCGAAAGCTACGAGCTTCGATATCAATCTCGCTACCCACAACCCACTAATGGTTCATCCAAACTCTGCTTTCGATATCGAATGGGTTCCCGAGGACGAACGGGTCCCAAAGTCGGACGAAGATATGTGGTCGAACCTCAAACACTTTCTCGAGGTAGTAACACCAGTTGCTGAAGAGGTCGGGATACGGATCGGGTTGCACCCGGATGATCCTCCTGTTCCAGAGATATCGGGTGTGGCTCGAATCATGCGAAGCCCTGAAGCCTTTCGGAGATATTTAGAACTTGTACCTAGTGGTTCCACGGGTGTGGTGTTCTGTCAGGGGTGCTTTACTGAGATGGGCTGCGATGTACCGGAAGAGATTCGGCATTTCGGTTCGAGAGGAAAGATATTCTCCGTAGACTTCCGCAACATCAAGGGTGAACTGAACAACTTCCAGGAAACGTTTCCTGAAACCGGGAATGCCGACATGGTAGAAACGATGAAGGCGTACTACGAATCAGGATTTGACGGGTGGATAACACCCGACCATGCGATTCACCAGGACGGCGACACCGATTGGGGCCACCGTTACTGGGCATATGCAATTGGTCACATAAAGGGCATTGATCAGACTTTGAAGGCGACTGGGAAGAAGTAGAGAGGTGTTGTCAGGGAAGGTAAATCCTGCAATATTTGGGTCAGGGCAGTACACAAAGTAATAACGTAAATATTCCGAGAGATCGGATTACTGACAGGGCTGGACGTAATCGAACTCCCTGTGGTTGCACGGCTAATGAACGTTCCCCAAACAGTCGCTGATGCCATTAATGGCATGTCAGATGCTGCCTTTCTAGTCGACGACGCTGGCGTGATCCAGTTCGTAAACGACTCGGCTACACGCATATTCCTTCACCCGGAGCAAGAACTCGTAGGCATGCAAGTTGACGAGCTCATGCCTGAGACCGCCCGCGACTACCACAGGTCGGTTAGAGAACAGGCTGTTGTCGATCGCCAGGAGCGATCATTTACATCGGGCTCAACGTTTGAATGCCAGCGTAAATCAGGCGAGTTGTTCCAGGGTGATATCAGCCTCACTCCGACAACTATTGACGGGCAGTCTTACACGTGGGTGATCGTTCGAGATCTCGATGCACCAACCTCCGAGAATACCGCTCGCCAGCAGGCGTTTCACGCCCTCGATATTGTTGGCATGCTCGCGGCATCGACATTCGATTTGGCGCGAGACATCAGTGTCGTCCATGAACAGCTCCAGGCAATCTTGCCTTTCCATCGACTTTCGATTGTTGTGAAGGATGAACAGGACCCGGAGATGCTGGAAATCCTGTACTCATCGGGCGGACTTGGGACCGATCGAACTCCGGGCGAAAGAATCGTGTAGGAAGGTTCGGCAGCGCAGCAGGTAATGGAATCCGGAGGTCGCGTTTCATTCACGCGAAGGGAATACGATTCGGCACCCAAGAACGTCAAGATCGGACTTGATTCCGGTTACTTCGAGTACTGCGTGACCCCTCTCGAGGATCACCGAAAAGTTTTTGGAGTGCTCTTAGTATCCACGACCCATGATACCGGGTTCACCAGCTTCCAACGGCAGTTAATCGAGCGACTCGGTGTTCATCTCAGTGTTGCAGTTCTTAACCAGCGAATGCGCGACCAGATCGAAAACCAGGCGAGCGAAAACAATATCCTCGCCCAGATCGGCCGAATGGTGGGATCTACACTCGACTTGCAAGCCATCAGCCCAGATCTGGGGAACTGGATGCGCAAACTCGTGCCTGCAAACTCGATTATTGTTACGAGTATCACCGAGGACTACCAGTACCTTCGAATTCTTTATATGGATTATGTGGGAGTTGAACCAGAACCCGGTCTGGTTCCCTCAGAAGGTGTCGACACGCTGTATCCCATTGCTGGAACGACATCTGAGCGCGTTCTTGAGACACACAAACCCATGGTCGTGAATGCTGAATCTGGAACTGAATTCTCGAATCAGTTCCCAAGAGCAGGTGCCGCACATGCTGCAAGCAACTTGCGATCAGTGATCAATCTCCCGCTGGTCGCTAACTAAGAAGTGTTTGGCTTCCTTACGTTCAGAACTGCATCGGATACTTATGGTCAACGGGAGGTTGAAGCAGCGGACCACATAGCTCAGCAACTCGCATCATCTGTCGCGTTTACTGAACTAAGGCGCAGAGATGGATTGCTCGCCCATGAGCGTGCCACTCTGGTTTCTATCGGCCACACAATGGGATCGGCAGTCGACATTTCCAATGCGTTCAACAATTTCGCCGACCAGTTCAACGAACTCATTCCTTTCGATGCCTGCATGATTGTTGGGCACAATCTGTCAAACGGTGAAGCCACCGTTCTCCAATGTGAGTACCGCGGGAATGCTCCGGGCATAGCTGACATTGTCGTTAAACCTGGGGATACATACCGTCTTGCCGGAACACTCACGGAACAGATCGCTAAAGAGGGTGAACCAGTCATCGCTGACCAATTGGTACCAAACGATCTTTCAAATCGGTTTCCGGGTATTGCGGAACAAGGATTGCCGCTACCTTTCCTTTCTATGTTGGGCGTACCGCTAACCTGGGGGGGAGAGGTGGTTGCCGCGTTGTGGGTCGGCAGCCATGAACCCGACAGTTACGATCAAAACTCTGCTGAAATTGCGGAGCGAGTCGCTGCTCAAATCGCTGGACCCATCGCCGGCCAGATTACTAGGCAGCGTGAAGCTGAATTAGAAGACCAACGCAGGAGGCGCGCAGAGGCTGAATTAGAAGCTACTGCATTGGCGGAGTTGAACGAGACAAAAAGCAATTTTGTTAGCGCGCTGTCTCACGAACTCAAAACGCCGCTTACCAGCATTCTTGCGTTCGCAGACATCCTGAACCGGAACAGGGATGAAACATTGCCCGAAAGGGCAGGGCAACATGTTCGGGTTATCCAGCGAAATGCCCGCCACCTTGCAGGTATGATCAATGAGCTGCTTGACCTGTCGAGAATGGAAACGGGCAGGTTCGAGATTCTCAAAGCCCCGTTTGATTTTGTAACCCTCGTCCGCGACTCAATCGAAAGTTCCCAGGTGGTTTTCGATGGACTTTCGCAGTCGATTACTGACCACATTGACGACGAAGTTTTGCTTGTGAACGGTGATCGAGACAGACTCCTGCAAGTGGTCAATAACCTCTTGAACAATGCCTCGAAGTATTCTCCTGCCGAAACAGATATTGAGCTGTCGGTAGAGAATCTAGGCGATTCGTTGAAATTGAGCGTTTCCGACCGCGGTCCAGGGCTGCCAGAAGAGAATGTCGAAGGCCTGTTCGAAATGTTCCACCGCGCTGATAACGAAGAGACGCGCCGCATTCCCGGTACCGGGATCGGTCTTCATGTTTCCAAGCGCATTATCGACGAACACGGTGGAATCATCGAACTGAAGGAACGCGAAGGAGGCGGTGCAACAGCCTCCTTCACGATTCCAATCGATCTGTAGAACTAGCGAATTACTGGCCTAGTTCCTGTCGAAGTGCTCGACTGACGGTACGAAATCCGCGTCCTGCTCCAATGGATACATCGGACGTGCACAAATCGTGTGCCCAAGCGTTGGGAGATTCGCACTCGTTGATCCCGGTGCATCGACATTGAACTTCTTCTCTACCCAATCGTCAAAGAACTGAGGTTCAGCATGCGGTGTTTTGATGATAGTGGTGTGGAAGTCTTTCGGGTCACAACCATTTGCGAGGAAGAGTGAACGGTCGACCATCATCATCGAGCTGGTCATCGCGACCACGGTGACGTTGCCTGACTCTAGAACAGCTGTTGGTCCTGGATGAAGTATGAACTTCCAGGTCTCCATCGTTACGTTTTCCTGGTTCGCAACACTCTTCACTGTCCACTCACGCTTAAGTGGAGTAAAGCGGGAGTCGAGCGCACCACCGACCCCGACCGAGATCGTTGCACCGGCACCAGCTTTATGCGCTGCGTCCACAGCCGCTGGATCAACGACGGAAGTCAGAACCGAATGTGGATAGTCCTGCTTAAACATTTCAGCGATGATTGCGTTGCTATCACCTGAAGCACCGGAGCTTGGAGCGTCCGCCGCATCGTAGAACACCAGCGGTCCTTTCATTCCAGCGCCTTGTGAAACCGTTTCTTCGAGTGAAGTGAATACTCCCTGCATGATGCTGCGGTTTGGCCAGAAGTCGTTGGCTTGCTTCAAGACTGCCTCTTCAGCAAGCGCTGGATCGTTATCTGTAAACACGAACGGTTGGCTGCAAAGCTCTGGAACGTCAGTGAACGGGTTGCAAATGAAGAATCCTGCCGATAGCACTCGGGGATCTTTCTCAAGTTCTTTGCAGTAGCGGATTTGCGCGCCGAATGCCCCCGTTGCAGTAATCAATTCGTTACCTCGAACGAGGGTTGGGATACGTACTCGTGCTGCGACCGGCTTAGCTCCGTCTTTGATTATGCGAGTCAGAATCTTTGCAGCGCGTCTGCCGGTGTCTTCAAAATCGACGTGTGGGTACGTGTGATACGAGGCCAATCCGTTGATGTTTTCAAGCATCTTCGCGGTCAGAATGCCGTGGAGGTCCATGGTGATCACAATAGGCACATCAGGACCAAGAATCTTTCGAGATTCTTCGAGTAAATATCCTTCGGGATCTAGCTCTTCGGTTGTCCCCATTGCCCCGTGCAGAGAGAAGAACACACCATCGAGTTTTCCGGCATGAGCCTTCAATGAATCCAGGAATTCATCCGCGATTTTCTCGAATGCGCTGTGGCGCAGTGGACCCGATGCATTTCCTTCAGCGTCGAGGGTGAAGACAACATCGAGGTCGTCGCCGAACTCTTCTTCCAGCACCGCAAGCATCCCGCCGTAAGCCGAGTTCTGTCCCACCGAGTTTTCTCGGATTTCTTCCCCTCGCATAAAGCTGAAAAATTCGTATTCACAGGGCACGGGGTTGAATGTTGAAATTTCCTGACTGCATCCGCCCATCAATATGCGTGGCAAAGTTTTCTCCTTGGGAATGTGATTCTGCGTGAGAAATTTATCAGTGAAATGGGGCCAGACTGGAAGCCACAACTGCAATTTGTCTGCAAATATCTCATATCAAAATGTATTGAATGTCTGGCGATACAGATGATCAAATGATTCACAGACCAACGCTGGCTGTTGGTAATTCCAAGCACTCACTTGGTGAGTCGGGTTCAGAGAAATCATTTGGTGGAGACACCCGTCCGTCGTAATCGACGGATCCGCAGAGGACCTCGCCCTTTCCAACACCCGCTATTCCGGCGCGTCTTTGCGGTAGCTGTGGCAGGACACCTGGTCAGGTTCATTGACTTCACGATAGTTGCCTGGCTGGTCGTGCAACTGACAGACAGTTCATCCGCTGTCGG
>Ga0181593_10003024_pt1 | contig 15513 bp, 16 predicted proteins | sample 071ome_19_FD_133756 | JGI IMG/M metagenome (GOLD analysis project Ga0181593, IMG submission 133756) | Coastal salt marsh microbial communities from the Groves Creek Marsh, Skidaway Island, Georgia - 071413AT metaG (megahit assembly) | ecosystem: Environmental > Aquatic > Marine > Intertidal...
ACCCAGGCATACATCGCCCCGGTAGAACACGATGGACTGGCCAGGAGTGACTGCCCGTTGCGGTGTTGAAAACGATACCACAAGGCGGCCGCCTTCCTCTGCCAGTGTGCAATCCTGGTCTGCCTGGCGATATCGGATCTTGGCCTTGCTGGCCAGGGGCAGGGATGGTGGTTCATTGCTGACCCAGTCGACCGGGCCGCAGTAAAGGCCCCTGGCAAACAACAGGGGATGTGCATTGCCCTGGACGACCACCAGTACGTTGCGCTCGAGGTCCTTGTCCGCCACGTACCAGGGTTCTTCCGGCCGATCCTTCAGGCCGCCGATACCCAGGCCCTGGCGCTGGCCAAGGGTGTGGAACATCAGTCCACTGTGCTGTCCGACAATTGCGCCTTCAGGCGTTTCGATATTGCCGGGCTGGGCCGGGATATAGGTTTCCAGGAAATCCTTGAACCGGCGTTCCCCGATGAAGCAGATGCCCGTACTGTCCTTCTTGTCGTGCGTTACCAGGCCATGGGCTTCGGCAATGGCGCGCACCTGGCCTTTTTCGAGGTCGCCCACAGGGAACAGCGTGCGGGCAATCTGGTTTTCGCTGACGGCGCACAGGAAATAGCTCTGGTCCTTGTTGGGATCCAGTCCCTTGAGCAGCAGGGCATGGCCATTGTCCTCACCGCGGCGCACATAGTGCCCTGTGGCTATGAGGTCGGCGCCAAGATGGGTGGCGTAATCGAGGAAGGCCTTGAACTTGATCTCCCTGTTGCAAAGGATGTCGGGGTTGGGCGTGCGGCCTGCGCGGTACTCTGTCAGAAAATGTTCGAACACGTTGTCCCAGTACTCGGCGGCAAAATTGGCACTGTGCAGCTTGATGCCGATTTTTTCACACACTGCAGTGGCGTCGGCCAGATCTTCCTTTGCAGTGCAGTACTCGGTGCCGTCATCCTCGTCCCAGTTCTTCATGAACAGGCCTTCCACCTGGTAGCCCTGTTCCAGGAGCAGCAGGGCGGCCACGGAGGAGTCAACGCCTCCTGACATACCGACGATGACTTTGGTTTGTGCGGGCGGTTTCATGATCTACAGGAGATGGTATATCGAATTCAGGGGTATGCGCCGGCCTGCCAGGTAATCCTGGATCGCCTTGATGACCAGCGGACTGCGCGCATTGAAACCCGGATCGAGTATGGTGGCCGCATCGATCCAGTGCGCGGCAATGATGCCTGCATCCAGCATGCGGTCGGGCTCATGGCTGTCCGGCAAGGCAACGAAGCAGTGCCTGACATAGGTAATGTCATTGGGAGCACGATAGACATAGGTGCCCAGGTAGTCGGTCAGAATCACATGCCAGGCGGTTTCCTCAAGGGTTTCCCGGACCGCAGCCTCGAACAGGGTTTCCCCTTCATCGAGATGGCCGGCCGGCTGGTTGAATACGGTCCTGCCGTCATCGGTTTCCTCGACCATGAGAAAGCGGCCGGCGTTTTCCACGACGGTGGCGACTGTGCTGTGTGGTGTCCAGATCATTGTTTCCTGCATGGCCGGCGACCGTGTCAGCGAAAAACCGCGCATCCTACCCGAAAAGCCCGGGGCGTTAAACTCGGCGTTTATGCCAGCGGGGCCCGCGGCTGCACTCCAAGGGCGTTCACGGCTGTACTTCATAAAAAGCCGTTAAGCGGGGATAATAGGGTTTTAATACGGATCACCATAGCAAATGTCTAAATTAACCCATATCGATGCCGCCGGGCAGGCGCAGATGGTGGATGTCGGCGCCAAGTCAATAACCGAGCGCATTGCCATTGCACAAGCCGTTGTCGGGATGCAGCCGGAAACCCTGAAACTGATCATCGAAGGCGGGCACAAGAAGGGCGATGTCTTTGCGGTAGCCCGTATTGCCGGCATCCAGGCGGCGAAGAAATGTGCCGACCTGATCCCGCTGTGCCACCCGCTGATGCTGAGTTCGGTCAATGTGGACCTGGAGGCGGACACTACCGCCAGCCAGGTGCGCATCACGGTAACCTGCAAGCTGGCCGGGCAGACAGGTGTGGAAATGGAAGCGCTGACGGCCGCCTCTGTGGCGGCACTTACCATTTACGACATGTGCAAGGCGGTGGATCGCGGCATGGTCATAGAGGGTGTGCGCCTGCTGGAAAAAGCCGGCGGCAAATCCGGGCACTATCGTGCCGACTCCTGAGAAGCCTTTCCCATGATTGCCGTTCATTATTTTGCCAGTGTCCGGGAAAGCCTCGGTTGCGACCTGGAGAAACTCGAATTGCCCGCGGGTGTGACTACGGTGGCAGGCCTCATCGACCTGCTGGTGAAGAAGCACGGTAAAGACTGGCAGGATGTTCTCGGTGAGCGATCCGTGATGATCGCGGTGAACCACGAAATGGCGGACCGCTCCGCCAGCCTTGCAGACGGAGACGAAGTGGCTTTTTTCCCGCCGGTGACCGGGGGCTGAAGGGTATGAAGATTTCCATCCAGCCTGAAGACTTCTCTGTAGAAAATGAGTGCAACATCCTGCGTCTTGCCAACCCGGAATGCGGCGCACTCGTCACGTTCAGCGGACTTGTCCGCGACCTGGAACAGGGGCGTCACGTCGAATCCCTGATCCTCGAGCATTATCCGGGTATGACGGAATCGAGCCTGGAAAAAATCATCCACCAGGCCGAGGCGCGCTGGCCCATCCTGGACGTCACGGTCATACATCGCATCGGTGAGCTGAAAGCCAGTGAACAGATCGTATTCGTTGCCGTTGCCAGTCTGCACCGGCAGGCGGCATTTTCAGCCTGTGAATTCATCATGGATTACCTGAAGACCCGGGCGCCGTTCTGGAAAAAATGCCGCGATGAACATGGTGAAAGCTGGGTCGAAGCGAAAACATCCGACACCGAGGCCAGTCAGCGCTGGGAGTAGACGGCAAGTTCTTTCGCGCCCAGTTCCAGCAACCGGTATTCACCCGGCTCGATATCCTCAAGCGACCACGGGCCTATCCGGATACGCACCAGGCGCAGTGTCGGAAAGCCGGTTGCGGCGGTCATTCTTCGCACCTGCCTGTTGCGTCCCTCGGTGATCGAAAGCTCCAGCCAGCTGGTGGGAATGTGTTTTCTTTGCCGGATTGGCGGGATCCTTGGCCAAAGTGCAGGAGGATCGATCCGGCGTGCCGAGGCCGGCAGGGTGGGGCCATCCTTCAGGCTGACGCCGGCGCACAGGGCATTTATTGCTTCATCGCTGATCTCGCCCTCAACCTGGGCGAGGTAGGTCTTGGCCATTCTGTTTTTCGGGTCACTGACCTGGTGCTGCAGTTTGCCGTGATCGGTCAAGAGGAGCAGGCCCTCGGAATCGTGGTCCAGGCGGCCGGCCGGATAAACATCCTTTACCGGAATGAAATCTGCGAGCGTACGCCTGCCGTCACCATCGGTGAACTGGCTCAGCACATCAAATGGCTTGTTGAACAGGATAAGCCTGGCTTTGGGCGGACTCATGGCGACTGTTTACAGGCAGGGCAAGGGGAAACGCGGCCAACAGACATATGGGTGCCGCTCCGGTATGCAATGGAAGGATGGATAGAGGTCCAGATGACAAAATGACCAGTCCGGAACGCTGCCGGCTGTTTGCCGGGCCGTTCGGCGGAGAAAAAACTATCAGGATGCAGCAGCGGAATCGTCTTCCGCAGCATCTTCCCCCTGGGCATTCTGTTCAGCAGCTTCAACAGCCGATCCGGCTGCGGCCTCAGGTTTGGCAGCCGGCTTGTTCTCTTCACCTATCGGAACAATATTGGCGGCATGCAATCCCTTCGGACCTTCAATGACATCAAATGAAACTGCCTGTCCTGCTTTTAATGTTTTATATCCTTCCATGGTAATTGAAGAGTAGTGTGCGAACAGGTCGTCACCACCATCATCCGGTAAAATAAAGCCAAACCCTTTGGCATTATTGAACCACTTCACTTGACCGGTACTCATCTGCTTTTCACCCCTTCTGTAATTCGGCAATCAGAATTCGATCAAATTCCGGTTGGAGCACAAAACGTATAAACCCTTTTATATGGCTTGTCAAATAATTTGGGGGAGCGTGCAATGCTGCTGAAAGCCCCGTAATTCCTTATTTCCATGCAATAAGCATGCAATATTTTTTGGCCCTGCCTGTCTATCAAATATGAGAATCATGGTATAGTTAAAACACCTACCGCCGACCGGCGCACAGGCCGGTCACTCGGCTGAATCCTGAACTACAAGTCAAATTGATCACACTGAAAGACTGATCAATTACTTGATTACACAGAAGAATTTCGAATACAGCACAGTTGCCAGTACAGTTATTATCGTAGTGAAAGTAACAATATAGTAATCATGAGAGACCAGTACCCACTGACAATTCGCGGCCATGGCAGCGATGAAAACGAAGACGGTGTACACCGTTCCGGCGGACTCCGTGAAGCCCTGGCGCCCGAGGAAGTCAAACTCAAACCACCGCCCCTGTATCGTGTCATTCTGCTGAATGACGACTACACTCCCATGGAGTTTGTGGTGGGTGTCCTGCGCAAGTTTTTCGGCATGGATATCGAGACGGCCACGCGCGTCATGCTCAAGGTGCATACCGAGGGCAAGGGTGTTTGCGGTGTGTTTCCCCGCGAGATCGCCGAAACCAAGGCGGTGCAGGTCAATGACTATGCCCGTGAAGCCGAACATCCCCTGTTGTGCGATATCGAGGTGGACGATTAGGCGATGATTGCTAACCCGATGCCGGCAGGAGTGCCTGATTGCACGCCTGCTGCATTGCAAAGTTTCGACGCAGGACCCATATTACCCACTGGATCCCCGCCAGGGGTGGACAGAGAGTCAGGACATGTTTAGCAGAGAATTTGAAAACACACTGAATATCGCAGCCAACACTGCGCGCAGCAAGCTGCACGAATTCATCACAGTTGAACATCTGCTGCTGGCTCTCATCGACGACCCCTCCGCCCGCGAAATCCTGCTGGCCTGCAATGCCGATCTCGATGCACTGCGCATGGACCTTATTGACTATGTAGACACCCAGATTCCCATCATCACCGAACCCGAGATCAATCCCGAAGTGGACCAGACCCTGGGTTTCCAGCGCGTTATCCAACGCGCCGTTTTTCATGTGCAGTCTTCCGGCAAACGGGAAGTCACAGGTGCCAATGTGCTTGTGGCCATCTTCGGCGAAAAGGAAAGCCAGGCTGTTTATTTCCTGCGCAAGCAGGGTGTGAGTCGCGGCGACGTCGTCAACTTCATCACACACGGCACGCCAAAGGCGCCAGGACTGAGCGACGAGCAGGAACAGGAGGCGCAGACCGAGGCGCAGGAAGGTGAAAAGGCGCCGTCCCCGCTTGAGAGTTTTGCCACCAATCTCAACGAGGAAGCCAAGGCTGGTCGCATCGACCCGCTGATCGGTCGCGACAAGGAGATCACCAGGCTCATTCAGGTGCTGTCCCGTCGCCGCAAGAACAACCCGCTGTTCGTCGGAGAATCCGGAGTCGGCAAAACCGCTATTGCCGAGGGCCTGGCCAAGCACATCGTGGAAGGCAACGTTCCGGAGGTGCTCAAGGGCAGCGTGATTTATTCACTGGACATGGGTGCACTGCTGGCCGGCACCAAATACCGCGGCGATTTCGAGAAGCGCTTCAAGGCGCTTCTTGCGGAACTGGACAGGAAGCAGCACGCGATTTTGTTTATCGATGAGATTCACACCATCATCGGTGCGGGTGCCGCCTCCGGCGGCGTCATGGATGCATCCAACCTGCTTAAGCCGATCCTGGCTTCCGGCAAGCTGCGCTGCATCGGTTCGACCACCTACAATGAATATCGTGGCATCTTCGAAAAAGACCGTGCGCTGTCACGTCGTTTCCAGAAGATCGATATCGAGGAGCCGGACGTGGAAACCACGTACCAGATTCTCAAGGGCCTGAAGACACGCTACGAGGAACATCACGACCTGCGCTTTACCGACAAGGCGCTCAAGGCCGCCGCCGAAATGGCCAGCCGCTATATCAACGACCGCTACATGCCGGACAAGGCCATCGATGTCATCGATGAGGCCGGTGCCTACCAGCGCCTGCAGCCCGAGAGCAAACGCAAGAAGCAGATCCAGGTCGGCGATATCGAGCGCGTCATTTCGCAGATCGCACGCATTCCGCCGAAGAACGTGTCGGCGTCCGACAAGAGCCTGCTTAAGGATCTTGAAAAAAACCTGAAGCTGGTGGTGTTCGGCCAGGATGCTGCCATCGATGCGCTGTCATCCTCAATCAAGCTGTCACGCGCTGGCCTGAAAGAGGGCGAAAAGCCCATCGGTTCCTACCTTTTCGCGGGGCCCACCGGAGTCGGCAAGACCGAAGTCAGCCGCCAGCTGGCAAAGATCCTCGGCGTGGAACTGGTGCGCTTCGACATGTCCGAATACATGGAGCGTCACACCGTGTCACGCCTGATCGGTGCACCTCCCGGATACATCGGTTTCGACCAGGGCGGCCTGCTCACCGAAGCGATTGCAAAGAACCCGCATTGTGTCCTGCTGCTCGACGAGATTGAAAAGGCGCACCCGGATGTCTTCAACCTCCTGTTGCAGGTCATGGACCACGGTACGCTGACAGACAATAACGGGCGCAAGGCTGATTTCCGCAATGTCGTCCTGATCATGACCACCAATGCGGGCGCCCATGAAATGAGCCGCTCCTCCATCGGCTTCTCGAACCAGGATCACACTACGGATGCGATGGAAGTCATCAAGCGCATATTTTCACCGGAATTCCGCAACCGCCTGGATTCGATTATCCAGTTCGCCGCGCTCGATACGGACATCATTCGAACCGTGGTCGACAAGTTCCTGGTGGAATTGCAGGTGCAGCTCGATGACAAGAAAGTGGCCCTGCACGTGGATGAAGATGCTATCGACTGGTTCGTCGAAAATGGTTACGACAAGTCCATGGGCGCACGCCCGATGCTGAGGTTAATCCAGACCCGCATCAAGAAGCCGCTGGCCGAGGACATCCTGTTCGGCAAGCTGGTCAATGGCGGGGATGTACACGTGACTGTCAGGAACGGCGACATTCACCTTGATATCGAGGAGCCCGACAACAACCGCTCAGCCAGGCGTGAAGACGCTGACGCCGACGCCTGAGCATGGGTGGCAAACAATAGGCGGCAGATACTAGGCGGCAGATAATAGGCGGCAGCTAAAAGACGTAACTGACGACTCCAGGTCTTGCGAACTGCGCGTATGAGAGTTGAATGTTTTGAAGGGCTGGCCCGGAAGGGTCGGCCCTTTTTATTGCGGATGTTATCGGGAAACGTTGTTGGCAGACGTTAGTTGGCAGACGTTATTAGCGGGCGCGGTAAGTGATGCGGCCCTTGGAGAGGTCGTAAGGGGTCAGTTCCACCTTGACCTTGTCACCGGTGAGGATGCGGATATAGTTCTTGCGCATCTTGCCGGAGATGTGCGCGGTGACCACGTGGCCGTTTTCCAGCTTCACACGGAACATGGTGTTGGGCAGCGTATCGATGACTTCGCCGTCCATTTCAATCTGGTCTTCTTTTGCCATTTACCAACCTATGGTGTCTTTTTGAAGCGACGCATTGTGCCTGAATTCAGGTTGTTTGGCAAAGTAATCGGATAAAGAGATGCAACATGCAAAGTACAGGCAGGCGCAGTGTTTTTGTGCTCTGTTGACCATTTGTACTGCCTGTTTCGCCGTGGACCTGGCGGCCTAGGTCAGTCGGATCCAGCGCTGGTTGAGCAGGAGCTCGATGGGGCGGTACTGCAGTTTGTAATTCATCTTCTCGCAATCGCGTATCCAGTAGCCCAGATAAACGTAATCCAGGCCGCGGCGGGCGGCTTCGCGGATCTGCCAGAGGATGGCGAAGTTGCCAAGAGAGCGTTTCTGTTCATCCACGTTGTAGAAGGTGTAAACGGCGGAAAGCCCGTTGCTGAGCAGGTCTGTGATCATCACCGCCAGCAGGCGGTCACCCTCGCTGACCCGGTAGAACAGGGTGGATTCGCAGCGCTGCACCAGAAATGATTCAAACTGCTCGCGCGTGGCGGGATACATATCGCCGTCCCGATGGCGGGTATTGATGTAATTCTCATAAAGCCGGTAATACTCTTCGCCGCTGATATTTTCCACCAGATCAACCGCAAGATCTTCGTTGCGACGCATGATGCGGCGATAGCGCTTGTTTGGCTGGAAACGATCGACGACTACGCGGCAGGCTACGCAGTGCTGGCAGTTGGAACAATGGGGGCGGTACATATGGGCCCCGCTGCGGCGGAAACCGATTTCGGACAGGTGCGTGTGAAACTCTGTTGAAACAGGGTATTCCGGGTCGATGAAAAGCGTACGCGCTTCTTCACCTGGCAGGTAGCTGCAGGGGTGCGTCTGGGTGGTGAACAGTTTGATGTCTTTCAGTGAGGTCATGACTGAGAAGGCGTTCTGCTCAAATTAAATTCGATGGTTTCCGGATGGTCACCGGCGTGCAGTAAAACGGCCGATCCCGGGTTATTGTAATAGCCAGTGTGCCTTATTGCGACCATATTCAGCAGACCTGGGTAGCAGTTTGAGAAATTCCGCCCGGGGGATTTCGCGGGCACCGAAGCCGGCCAGGTAGACGCTGCTGACCTGGCAGTCAATCAGCCGGTATCCCAGTTTTTCCAGTCGCGGCACCAGCCAGGCAAACGCCAGCTTGGAGGCATTCGGGCGACGGCTGAACATCGACTCGCCGAAAAACACATCACCCATGGCGATGCCGTAAAGCCCGCCGATCAGGTCGACCCCGTCCCAGACCTCTATTGAATGGGCGGCGCCAAGCCTGTGCAGGGCGCAATAGGCCTCGATTATTTCCGGCGTGATCCAGGTGCCCCGGGCATTGTGACGTTTGCCGGCACAGGCCGTAATGACCTCGCGGAAGGCCGCGTCGGCACTGATGCGGCAGTCGGACTTGCGCTGCAGTTTCTCGAGACTTCGGCTGATGTGCAGTTCATGCGGGAAGAGCACCATGCGCGGGTCCGGCGTCCACCAGAGGATGGGCTGGGATGCCTCGAACCAGGGAAAGATGCCTTTGCTGTAGGCCTCGATCAGGCGCTCCGGGGCAAGACTGCCGCCGGCGGCCAGCAGGCCGTTGGGTTCCACCAGTGCTGACGCGGGATCCGGAAACTCGAAATCGTCGTCGTGCAGCCAGGGCAGGGAACTCATATCACGATGCCGCGTCTTCCAGCGAATCCAGGTATTTTTCCGCGTCCAGGGCGGCCATGCAGCCAAAGCCGGCAGAAGTCACTGCCTGGCGATAGATGTGGTCGGCCACGTCCCCGGCGGCAAACACGCCCGGCACGCTGGTTTGGGTGGCCCCGCCGTCAAGGCCGGTCCTGATCTTCAGGTAGCCGCCGGCCATGTCGAGCTGGCCGGTGAATATCTCGGTATTCGGCTTGTGGCCGACCGCAATGAACACCGCGGAAAGACCGATGTCCTGCGTGCTGCCGTCCCCGGTGCTCTTGATGCGCATGCCGGAGACCTCGCCATTTTCACCCAGGACTTCCTCGAGGGTATGGTTCCACATGAGAGTGACGTTGCCGTTTTTGGCTTTGTCGAAAAGTTTGTCCTGCAGGATCTTCTCGGCACGCAGGGTATCCCGGCGATGCACCAGTACGACCTCGCTGGCGATGTTGGACAGGTACAGGGCTTCCTCGACCGCGGTGTTGCCGCCGCCGATGACTGCGACTTTCTGGCCCTTGTAGAAGAAACCGTCACAGGTGGCGCAGGCGCTGACGCCGCTTCCCATGTATTTTTCCTCCGAGGGCAGCCCAAGGTACTGGGCGGAGGCGCCAGTGGCGATGATCAGGGCGTCGCAGGTGTATTCGCCCACGCTGCCTTTCAGTGAGAAGGGTTTGTTCGCGAGGTCAACGCTGTCGATATGGTCGAAGATGATTTCGGTGTCGAAGCGCTCGGCATGTTTCTGCATGCGCACCATCAGGTCAGGGCCCTGCAGACCCACGACATCACCGGGCCAGTTGTCCACATCGGTGGTGGTTGTCAGCTGGCCGCCGGCCTGCATGCCGGTGATCACGACCGGGTTGAGGTTGGCCCTGGCTGCATAAACGGCAGCGGTATAGCCTGCGGGGCCGGATCCGAGAATGATCAGGCGGTGGTGTTGGACGTCGCTCATGAGTGTACTGCTTCCTGGCTGGTTATTGTCGTCGGCAAGCCCGGGGACCTGCATAAGTCGTGGCTGATTTCCTGTGAAAGGTCGGGATCACAGGCGCTTTTTTCAAGGGAAGGTATGTTAGCAGAATCCTGCAGGGGTAAAAGAGGCAAAAAGCCCAGGTATCCCGTATCTTGTGAAAACCGCGCTGAAACGCCCTAGATATGGGGGTGAGCCCCCATACAAAGAGTGTCACAATGCCAGGAAAACCGGGTACAATACCGTTTTGGCCGGCCGGGGCAACCGACTGGCACGGTTTTAATGCGAGCCCGTGGTCACCTGAGTTAGTCACTTGAGCAAAGCAACCAAGAAAAATGCCAAGACGCCACCGGCGGAAGAGCATGCGGTCAACCTGAAGGCGCTGTTCCTGAAGGAAGGTCTGATGATCCTGTTCCTGGCCATCGGTCTGTACCTGTTCCTGGCGATCAGCTCCTATTCCCCCCTGGACCCGGGCTGGTCGCGCACGGGCGAGGGCGCCCTCATCAACAATACCGTGGGCCGCTCCGGCGCCTGGATATCCGATGTCCTGCTGCTGCTGTTCGGCTACCTGTCCTACCTGTTCCCGCTGCTCCTGGCTTATCGGGCGGTGATCCTGTTCCGCACACGCAAGGAATCCACGCCCTGGTCATGGGAGCTGTTCGGCCTGCGGGGCACCGGCGTTATCCTGACCCTGCTGGGTGCGGCAACACTCGCCACCATGCATTTCGCCACCAGCCTGTCCAATTCGGCCGGCGGCATCCTGGGCAACAGCATCGCCAGCATGGCGCTGCCGGCTTTCGACCTGACAGGCTCAACCCTGATCTTCCTGACGATGTTCATTCTCGGCATCACGCTGGCCACGGGTCTGTCCTGGCTGGCGTTGGTAGATGGCACCGGTCGTCTGTGCCTGAACAGCTTCGAATATGTCACCGAGCGCTGGGCGCACTGGCGCGAAGCACAGCGCGAAAAGGCGGAAACCGAGCGCATCGTGCGCCAGCGCAAGGAATCCCTGGACCATTTCGTGGAGAAGGAGAAGAAACGCAAGAAACCCATCGAGATCGCTCCGGTCAGACAGGTGCCAAAGGAGCCGAGCAAACGTGTCCAGAAGGAAAAACAGGGCAAGCTGTTCGACACCTCATCCGTCGGCGAGCTGCCGCCGATTTCCCTGCTTGATGAGTGGGGCAACCAGCCCAAGGTAGGTTATTCCACCGAGGCTCTGGAGGCCATGTCCAAGCTGCTGGAAATCAAGCTGCGGGATTTTGGTATCGAGATCGAGGTGGAGGCCATCAATCCCGGCCCCGTGATCACGCGGTTCGAAGTACAGCCGGCCCCGGGCGTGAAGGTCAGTCGAATCACCAACCTGGTGAAGGACCTGGCCCGGTCCCTGGCAGTGCCCAGCGTGCGCGTGGTGGAAGTCATTCCAGGCAAGACCGTTATAGGCATCGAAATTCCCAATGAGCAGAAGGAACTGATCCAGCTCGGCCAGGTGTTGTCCTCGGCGGAATTCGACAATGCCCGTTCGCCCATCAGCATGGCGCTTGGCCATGACATCGGCGGCAACCCGGTGGTGGTTGATCTTGCCAAGATGCCGCACCTGCTGGTCGCCGGTACCACCGGCTCCGGCAAGTCGGTGGGTATCAATGCCATGATCCTGTCGATCCTGTTCAAGTCGTCGCCCAAAGATGTGCGCATGATCATGATCGACCCGAAGATGCTTGAACTTTCAGTTTACGACGGTATTCCCCACCTGCTGACGCCGGTGATAACCGATATGAAGGACGCCGCCAATGGCCTGCGCTGGTCGGTTGCGGAAATGGAGCGCCGTTACAAACTGATGTCTGCCATGGGCGTTCGCAATCTGGCCGGTTACAACAAGAAAGTGACCGAAGCGGCCAAGGCCGGTAAACCGATCCCGGATCCGTTGTGGAAGCCTGATCCGCTCTCCGAGGTGGACGAGGCAGACCAGATACCTGAAGACCTGGTGGCATTGCCGCAGATCGTGGTCATTGTCGACGAACTGGCCGACATGATGATGGTGGTCGGCAAGAAGGTGGAAGAGCTCATTGCCCGTATTGCCCAGAAGGCCCGGGCCGCGGGCATCCATCTGATCCTGGCCACCCAGCGCCCGTCGGTGGATGTACTTACTGGCCTCATCAAGGCCAATATCCCCACCCGCTTGTCCTTTATGGTGCAGTCGAAGGTGGACTCGCGCACCATTCTGGGCGAGGGCGGGGCCGAACAGCTCCTGGGTCATGGCGACATGCTGTTCCTGCCTCCGGGTGGCGGTATCGCCCAGCGTGTTCATGGCGCCTTCGTTTCTGATGACGAGGTGCATCGCGTTGCCGCAGCCTGGAAACAGCGGGGCGAGCCTCACTACATCGAAAGCATCACCTCTGACTCCTCCGGCGACGGCGTGCCGGGACTTACCCCGTCAGAAGGCGGCGAAGGGGGCGCAGAGGAGGATGATGCACTCTACGACGAGGCGGTGCGGTTCGTGACCGAGTCGCGCAAGGCCTCCATCTCCGCCGTACAGCGCAAGTTGCGTATCGGTTACAACAGGGCCGCGCGCATGATCGAGGCCATGGAAATGGCCGGGGTAGTGTCCGAGATGGGCGCCAACGGCAACCGCGAAGTTATCGCACCTCCTCCACCAAGAGATTGATTTAAATATCAATACCTTGAAACAACAAATTAAAGTAAATTATTTTTTGCGCTGCGTGAGTATAATCACGCCATGAAGACGTTTTGGCTGACATTCCTGCTCCTGGTTTCACCCCTGGTCATGGCCCAGGAGCCCGCACCGTCCGGTGAACTGGCCGCTGCCGCACAACTGGCCGCCATTCTCGAGCAGACCCGGACTTTGCGCGCGGATGTGGATGTGCTGACCCTGGACCAGGATGGCCGCGAGATCCAGGAATCCAAGGCGCTGCTGGTCATGCAAAAGCCAGATCATTTCTACTGGGAAATCCTCAGTCCGTATTCCGAGACCATGCTGACCAATGGTGAACGCATCTGGCGCTTTGAGCCCGACCTCGAGCAGGTCACTGTCGAGCATTTCGACAATGACATCAACCGCACCCCTGTCATGTTGCTCAATGGCGATGCTGCCGATATTGCCGAGTCCTATACCATTGCTTCCGCCGACATGGATGGCGGCGTACTGGCCCGTTTCATCCTTTACCCAAAGGCCAGTGACAGCCTGTTCACCCGACTGAGCCTCACCTTCGCCGGCAGCAGCCTGGAGGAGATGCAGTTCGAGGACAGCCTGGGCCAGAAGACGAGCCTGACGTTCTCGGGCCTCGAGGCCAATGCAGCCATAGAACCCGGCACCTTCGAATTCCACATGCCCGACGACGTGGAAATCATCGACAACACCCAGTAACTCCCCGACGTGACCCTGTCCCTGTTCCAGTCCGGCGCCGACAGCTACCAGCCCCTGGCAGCGGCCATGCGCCCGCGTACCCTCGAGGATTTCGCCGGTCAGGAGCATATCATCGCCCCCGGCAAGCCGCTTTATGAAGCGGTGACTGCGGGTATTCCCCATTCCATGATCCTGTGGGGCCCGCCAGGTACGGGCAAGACTACGCTGGCAAGGATCATCGCCAGCGCCTGCGATGCGCATCTGGAAAGCATTTCCGCCGTGCTGTCGGGCGTGAAGGAAATCCGCGAGGCCATCGCCCGCGCGCGCGAGGAACGTGATGTTCGGGGCCGCAAGACCATCCTTTTCGTCGACGAGGTGCACCGCTTCAACAAGTCCCAGCAGGACGCCTTTTTGCCGCATATTGAAGACGGCACCGTCATCTTTATCGGCGCCACCACGGAGAACCCGTCGTTCGAGCTGAACAACGCGCTGCTGTCCCGCGCCCGGGTCTATGTGCTGAAGAACCTTACTGATGAGGCGCTGCTGAAGATCCTGGAACAGGCCCTCATCGACACGGAGCGGGGACTGGGCAGTCTCAACATCGTCCTGACCGACGCGCAGAAACGGCTCATTGCCAGCGCCGCCGACGGCGATGCCCGCCGCGTGCTCAACTTGCTCGAAGTGGCATTGGACCTGCTGGAAGAGGGTGAAGCAGGGCAGCGCATCCTGTCTGAGGATTCCCTGGCGCAGGTAGCACAGGGCAATGCCAAGCGCTTCGACAAGGGCGGCGATTCCTTCTACGAGCAGATATCCGTCCTGCACAAGGCGGTACGCGGCTCGGCTCCCGATGCGGCGTTGTACTGGTTGTGCCGCATGCTCGATGGCGGCTGCGATCCCCTCTACATCGCCCGCCGTGTGGTGCGCATGGCGACGGAAGATATCGGCAATGCCGACCCGCGCGGCATCCAGATTGCGCTGAATGCCTGGGACGTGCAGCAGCGCCTCGGCAGCCCGGAAGGCGAGCTGGCGATTGCCCAGGCCCTGGTGTACCTTGCCTGCGCCCCAAAGAGCAATGCTGTGTATACCGCTTACAACCAAGCCATGGATACGGTAAAAGCGACTCCGGCCTACGACGTGCCGATGCACGTGCGCAACGCGCCGACCACGCTGATGAAGAATCTCGATTACGGCAAAGAATACCGCTATGCCCACGACGAACCGAACGCCTATGCCGCCGGGGAGAATTATTTTCCGGAAGAGTTGAAGGACACGCAGTTCTACCATCCCACCGACCGGGGTATGGAGCTGAAGATCAGGGAAAAGCTGGAATACCTGCGCAGCCTGGATGCGGCCAGCGCCGAGAAAAGGTACAAATGACGGGATACAAGATACAGGATACAGGTGGGTTCGCGTTTGCGGAAGGCGCAACTGATTAGCGTCAACAAAGGTAATTCACAATGGCAGACTTTGAAAATTCACCCCTTGTATCCTGTATCTTGTATCCTTTTTGGAAAAGAAACCTGAATTGTAGAGCGTAACTTTGATGACCTATCTCGCAGTCGCCTTCGGCGGGGCGCTGGGCGCCATGTCCCGCTTCTTCGTCTATAACGTGTTTACGCACGCCACCAGGAGCACTTATCCCTGGGCCACGTTTACCGTCAATGTCGCGGGCTCATTTCTAATCGGTATTGCCTTCATCCTGATCACCGAGCGCCTGGAAATGGGCCCGTACTGGCGCGGCATCGTCACCGTCGGCTTCCTGGGTGCCTTCACCACCTTTTCCACCTTTTCCATGGATGTCATCGGCCTGCTGGAGCAGGGTCAGGTCTCCAACGCGATAATCTATGTGCTGTCCAGCGTGGTCGTCTGTATAATTGCCGCCTGGCTTGGCCTGTCACTGGCCAAATTCCTGTTTTAACCCCGTAACACTTTACTGGAACCGAAATGCTTGATCCGAAGTGGGTTCGTGCGGAACCC
>Ga0181593_10003026_pt1 | contig 15510 bp, 10 predicted proteins | sample 071ome_19_FD_133756 | JGI IMG/M metagenome (GOLD analysis project Ga0181593, IMG submission 133756) | Coastal salt marsh microbial communities from the Groves Creek Marsh, Skidaway Island, Georgia - 071413AT metaG (megahit assembly) | ecosystem: Environmental > Aquatic > Marine > Intertidal...
ACCACGATGGTCTTCGAGCCCGTAGGAATCGCTTCGAAAACGGCGCGCCCTGCGGCTTCAACGTAGGACAAATCCGGCTTGAGGTCGTGGGTGATCGGCGTGGGGACGGTCACGAGCACCACATCGCAATGCGGCACGGCCTCGGCGGTGGAAGTGGTGATGTGCCAGTTTTCGGTGCCCGGTGCGGGGACGATATCGTCCACGTCGGGGTCGCCGGTGGGGTTCTTGCCGGCCAGCACCATGTCGACGGTGCGCTGCGAGACATCAACGCCCCAGACCTCAAAACCAGCGTCGTGGAAGCCGATAGCAGTAGGCAAACCTACGTACCCCAATCCAATCACTGAAACCGTTGATAGGGAAGTGTGGTTCTTACCACCTGCTTGGTCAGACTCAACCATGAGTGTCCCTGCTGGTCAAAGTTCATCAATTAAATGGTAAATCCTCATACTTCATTCAGTTGATTTACTGACCATGATATAGCAATGTGTCGTCAAATAATTGCATCGTGTCGGTAAAGATGTGTTTAGAATTAATCACCATTCGAGTGGGGTATGGCTACATCCCGCCCTATGTTGTTTTTTCCAAATCTCTGGACTGCAAATACAGCAACACCAACAATAACAAGATGAAAAAGGAAAGAAGGGTTGCCTGGCCAAGTAAGTCAGTTAACGGTTTTACATCCAAACCGTCTTGTTTACTTCGCGTTGAATCCAGTGGAAAGGCATCATCCCAATCGGCAACTAAGTCACCATCATCATCTGTATCTTCATTATCCCCAACACCATCAAGATCTGTGTCAATTGATTCAAATGGATCAAACGGAAATGAATCATCCCAATCGGCAACTAAGTCGCCATCATCATCTGTATCTTCATTGTTACCAATACCATCAAGATCCGTGTCAATTGATTCTGAAGGATCAAATGGAAATTGGTCAATAGAGTCTGGGACTTGATCGTTATCATCGTCTGGATCAGATCTATCACCAATCCCATCGCCGTCGGCATCTGGCAGCACATACGTATTGCTTTGATTGAAAAAATTTTGATACAATACGACGTTTCCAAAATTTCCAAAACTACTTTTCCTCTCAATGAATCCATCCTCGGTGCCAATTACATAATTGTCATGTAAACATGCGCCTATGGTCGGGGCCCCGCGTATAGCGACCCCAACTTGTCTATCAAAAAACAAATTATGGTGAACATAAAGAAAATCTCCCGCATAATCCTCACAATTACTGGAATTCTCAGTCCCATAACAATGTATATCGACCATGTGATCTGTAGCCCCCAAATGCAGTAGATTGAATGCCAATTCGTACCCAGATAGATGGCTTGATGAATTTAGGTGAAAGTACCCCGTATGAGCGACATCATGGCGGTTCAAGCCGAATTCGTTGTGTTTTATCAACGGATAGGCGTTATTCACCACAATACCATAACCGGTCCCAGATCTACCCGATTGGAATTGCATTTGGTCATGAATGTAATTATGTTCAATAATTACATTCGGATATTGGATATCTGTGGTGAAGGTAGTCTCCACTGAGATTCCTGCATGCCCAAATCCATAGAATTCATTGTTTGTAATGTGGATGTATGATTCGGCAATTCCCACATCATGTTTTATTTCAATACCAAACCGTCCCTGTTTCCAATCAAAATCTCCAATATCCCCAACCGGTGATGGGCCTGAAAAAATGAGTCCGGATATAGTAACATTGTTCCCCTTTACCAAAAATATGGGCTTCTGAAGAGTATAATTTGTTTCGTCTGCAAAATCATTGGTGAAAAAATTCGCCCCAATTTTGCCCGAAAGGCCTCTTGAACCGAGCAATGTTACATCGTCATGAATGACGATTCCATAATATCCAGTGAGATTAATTCTTATATCGTTCGGGAAATAAAGTTTAGTTTCAGACAGTAGTTGGTTGTTTGATTGGCGAAGTAACGAGAAAAAATCCTGTTGAGTTTCAATCCAATAAAAATCAGACAGATCAGCCTCATGATTTAATTGAGGTGAAGAAAGGCCTTCACCGCCGAAAAATAAATTCCCTACATGGACCTCTGATTCATTTGCCCAACCTAGACAATCCTGACTAGTAAAAGAAAAATCTGCTAAATCCGACTCGTCCCCTTGGGCATCAAACGCAGATATAACCGGTGAATACGAATAAATAAGCATGATTTGAATTGAAAGTAAAACGTATAATCGTTGCATGATTACCAAACCCGTTAAACAGATTTTTTTTCGTTTATGGATTTGACTATTCACAAATGAGAGATAAACTCCTCGCTATAGTTGTCTTTGAGAAATTTACCGTGCTCATACGATTTTAATTGTTCGATCTCGTCTAGATTCATCTTCTGGATTCCGAGCTTACACTGCGCCTCATGTATTGCATTTCTGATATGCTCTGGCCAATCTAAGGTTTCAAAATTGTCCGGATGATATTTGAATGCCCAGGGTAAAGATGCATGAGCCTCAAACCGTCTGAGGTTCTGAATCGATATGGAATTTGAGGTTGAAGGGGTTAACATCGCCGATTTGGATGTAGAAGTCAGCATCTTTGCTGGTTGGGCGAATTTGAATTTTGGGGCAATGATAAATCCATGTGCCTCAAGATCAAGTATTGTTTCTTCATATTTGTCTTGAAAGGGCCGCAAAAGTATCGCTTTCCTGAGGGCCTTATATCCGAATCCCCATTCATCAGTGCAATTACCAGCAATGAGTTCCATATTCCCAGATTTCGCTACTATGTACGCATTCGTAAATTCAGAATGACAACTTAAAGGAAGGGCTTCTACACCTGCCAATTGAAGCATTTTAATCCATAGATTGCCTGAGGAGTTATGGTATCCATGCCCATCTCGGAGATATTGAGATTCAAGTATACTTCCTGTAAGGCAATACTTGTCGCCTCGAAGCAAAGAAGGCATGTAAGGAATCATCCAGTGTGGAAAACCAGAGACTGAATAAAGAGAACGAACATTAGTGTTAAGAATGTGGCCTTGAAACTTTTCTAGGATTTTTGCGATTCCGATTCTGACATTACACGGACTACTGTTAGCGATATAGTATGAATCGACTGCATTTTTGAGAAGACTAATTGCAGCCCCAGAGTCCAAACCACCTCCGAATGCAAGAGATGGTTTGAAAGGTGCGGGTTTTGAAACATTCGCAGATTTTTCTGAAGTATAAACAAACTCAAGATTTGGCAGCATCCAATCGTTTTTCAATAATTCAAGCATTTCAACGGGTGCAAACAAATTCGTTCGAACAGTTGTAACTTTCTCAGAGGGGGGAAAACCCATGTGAATCATTTCTTTATAAGAACCTAATGCGTTCCAAGTTGGGTGAAAAATGAACAAGGCTGCAAGAAAACCACGTCCGTTTGAAAGGTCGTAGCCATCTACAAAAAAATCTGGGTTATCTTCAATTACACATTCTTGACAAATCAGATCTACCACGTGTCGTCCTTCACCACGGTAGCTCTTTTCCGGAAGGTTTCCGTTGAGAGTGAACACCAGGTTTCCATTAGAAGATATCGAAGCGTTCAGCGATACCTCCATATTGTTGGGACCAGTATCCAGAAAAAAAACTTTGTGTTATCCCGTGTCCTGGTAATTTCACATCTTTGGAAAAATAATCTTTTTATCTACCCCTAACCTCACGAGAATATAAACTTCATCGATAAAGCCATGGACGGTGGAAGCATCATGGCGGACGAAATGGCGCAACCGCTCTTGCGAGATGTGGGCCAAAGGCCGCCATCTTGGAAGACGCCGATAACGAACTTTGCAATCATCTTTCAACACCGGTTCTTGGTACGGAATCTGGTCAGAAGGGAAATCAGAGGCAGATATCGGAACGCGATGTTGGGATATACCTGGACGGTAATTGAGCCGTTTTTACTGGCAAGCGTGTACTATTTCCTATTTGTGATGTTGGCTGGAAACCCTGACGAGATGTATCCAGTCTGGGTTTTATTGGGCGTGATTGTTTGGGGGTGTTTTGGTAAATCGCTCACTGGTTGTGTCTCAGCCCTCTCAAAAAATTCACAAACCATTCATCTCGTTTTTTTCCCGAGGATTGTGTTCCCCATCACAACTGTCGCAGGCAACATAGTGATCGGCATGATGAGTTGTCTGGTGGTGATACCCATTATCGCTTTTTACGGGCTTCCGATAACATATCATTTGATGCTTATTCCTCTAAGTATTGTTCTTGCTGGCTTCTTAGGAATCGGACTCGGGATGATGATGGCCCCGTTAAATTGTATTTACAGAGATGTAGAACATCTTTTCCGATTTATTGTTCGCGCGGGCTTCTTCCTGTCCCCAGTAATGTGGACATATGAGATGGCGTTACAACGGGGTGTGTTTGGAGAGGTGGTTCTGCTGAACCCCATGGTCGTCCCCCTCACAATGGCCCGGCATGGCCTTGCAGGGCAACAACTCGGCATTCCTCTATCTGGAATACTGGGTTCAGTTGGTTTCAGCATTCTCATGTGGATTATCGGTAGCATCGTATTCAATCGATATGAGGCAAAGGCGGTGAAGTATCTATGATCGAAAATGCGGTAGTCATTGACAACGTCACGCTTCATTTTCCAAAACAACGTAGTGCTCTCCGTATAATCATCGATGCAATCAAAAGAAGGGTGGCACGATTTACAGCACTGGAAAATGTCTCGCTTGAAATAAAAAAGGGCGAGGTGATTGGCATCATTGGTAAAAACGGCTCCGGGAAATCAACCCTCTTGAGAATCATTTCTGGGATTTACCCCCCTGATGGGGGACGTTGTCTCGTAGCCGGGAAAATATCGTTACTTGCTGGATTGGGCACCGGCTTTTCTGAACATCAGACAGGGCGAGAAAATGCTCTCCTTTACGGCAGCATCCTCGGCCATGATGAACGCACCATGGGATTGAAATTACCAGAAATTATCGAATTTAGCGAGTTGGGAGATTTTATTGATGAACCTGTACGCACCTATTCATCTGGCATGAAGGCGAGGTTGGGGTTGGCCGTAGCCAGCGCTATCCATCCCGATATTCTGCTTATCGACGAGGTTTTAGGTGTAGGCGACCCACAATTTAAAGAAAAAAGCAAACGACGGATTCTTGATTTGGTAAAATCCACAGGGACTGTGGTCATTGTTTCCCATTCCTTTGGTCTCTTGACCGATATTTGCGACCGATTGGTGTTCATTCATGAGGGGAAAATTGTTGATTTCGGGCATCCAGAGGACATGATTCGCCTATATTATGAAACAACAGGAAAGGAGTGATTTCTGTGTCATCTGTTCGATTTGATCTGGATCTGAATACATTTCGGCCAAATCAATCAGCGGACATTGAGCAGGATGAGGAAGGGCTTCGGATCACTGTAAAACAGACGCACAGTACGCCCGGCATGCGACTAACTTCTCCTGTGAATCTGGAGAAAGGAAACTATGAATTGGTTGCTACGGCAAAAGCAGATGTCGATAATACATTTTTCTTGTGGGTGTATGATACCTCGAAGGAGGCCCCAGTCGGAAGAACGGTTCATTTTTCACGCCACACCGAGTTATTAGTCACGCATTTTTCTCTGGCCACAACAACGAGCATTGACGTTGGAATTTTAGCACACAAACAGCGGAATGGCGACCAGTGTACCGTATATAATCTTGAAATCCGGAAAAAATCCTTCCAATCAAAAGCGATCAAACCTACTTTTCTCGAAGCCAATCAGCAGGCGAGTGTTACAGATATGGGGCGGTTTTGGATCATCTCGTCCAATCAAGGAAAAAGTACGCCGGGTTGCAAAGTAAGTGTAAAAGTGACGCCCAATGCGCTACATGCCATTAATGTGGATGTAGAAGTGAATAGCGAGAACGCCAACGCATTTCTTTGGGCATATTCGCGAACGAATGATGAAGAGATCTTGCCTCGCATTCACCTGTTTGATGGTGGAGAAAACTCCCAAAGAATCAATAAAACGGTTTATCTCAATACATCAGAATATGATGAAGAAATTTTGATTGGCGTTCTATTCTCTTCTGCAGGATTGAAACCGACTGATTCCTTTAAATTGTATTCACTCGATATCGAACGAGTAACTACCCTCTCGGATGTCGCTCAGCATGGGTATGTCCTCAATTTAGATGGCGAAGAAGAGAAATTTGAGTACTGTCGGCATGTGCTACATCGAGAGGGTTTTGATGTCCAACGTATGTCCGCAGTAAAAGGAGCGGCCGATCCCTACTTGAGTTCCTTCGCTGAGTATAAAACCCTCCCCTTCAATGATGAAGATCACAAATTAGGACGAAAAGCCATTCAAAGCCCTGGGGCTTGGGGCTATTTACTCACAATGGAAAAAATCATCCAGGATGCACTCCACCGAGGATTTGAGAGCATCGCGGTTTTTGATGATGATATCATTTTAACTCATGATTTCACAATTAAATTTTCGCGATTTCATCAAAGCCTCCCAAGTGATTGGAAGGTGTTGATGCTCGGAGCATCACAATGGGATTGGACTGGCATTGACCTTAACAAACAACCGTTCTACGAACCAAACCAACTTTCAAACGGTAGTTTTGGGATGATTTATCACCGTTCTGTGTTCGAACCTCTCTTGGAAAATATTCAACGGATGGATTCCCCATTTGACTCAAAACCTTTGAAGTCGATTTATGGAGATGTGCACCAACCATGTTTCGTTGCATACCCAAACTTGGTTATTGCCGATGTGGAAAAAGAAGGTATTCGCAATGCTCGCAGTCAACTTACCTATGCGAGTCGTTTCGGGTGGAGAATGGAAGAATATCCTTCAAATTACAAAAGATGGCGTTCAAAGCCCATCCTTTTATCCGAGAAAACCTCTTCCAACTGGCCTAAAAAGGGAAAACCACACTTCACCATTGCCGTGACCACCATCAATCGTTGGATTTATCTCGAAAAATTCCTTACGTCATGGCTCAACACTCGTAGCGAAGCATACAATTGGACAATAATCGTCGCTGACGATGGTTCAAGCGATGAGACCATCGAACAACTTGTTGCATTTGATCTGGGGGACTCAAAACTTGTGATTCTCCAGAACAGTGGGGGAGGAATAGCCCACCAAACGAACAGCATTTTCAGTTATTGCGCTTCAAACCGTCATCAATTCGATCTCCTCTTTTCCTGTGATGATGACATTTACTTCAAAAAAGAGGGTTGGGATTCTCAATATTATGAGGCAATAAAAGCTACAGGCTATGACCATTTGGTTCACTTCAATGAAAATTGGAAAAAAAATTCCCATAGTTTGACACACACACTAAACGATTTTCAATTGAAATCAATGACGAACGCTGAAGAGTGTATGGGCTGTTTCTATACTGTAACCCCTCATTTACTTACAACCATAGGTGGTTTTGATGAAAAGGAATTTCCTATTCGCGGCCATTCCCACATTGACTTCACAGTTCGAGCATGTCGCGCTGGATTCAACGATTCCGATACATTATTTGATATCAACAATGCAGAAGCGTACCTGGGCATCCATCCGAAAGAGGGGTATGTAACAACATTAAGGAGATATTCTTACAAAGAACAAATGACACTTTCAAATCCTGTCGAAAAAACTCGTCGTTGGAATATAATTCGTGATCATCAACGCATCAAAGTTCGACTTGAGCCATTTCAATTCTTTGAACCTCAAATTTATCACTTGGATTTTCCTTCATTGCGAAATATACCGAAGAGAATCTTAACAGATGAAATTCTGGAAACAGTGGATGAAGAAAAGAAGTCAATCGTTGCACATCAAATCCCTGCGGAATCTCAATATGACCCTCGTAAGCGATGGTCGTTTTCCGAGGGGAAACTCCATATGACCTACAAAAACATGAAGTTATGGTGGCAAATGCCAAAGAAATTTTCATTCGAGCAAACACACCCTGATCTCTTCAAACTCGCTGAATTCGTGTTATTAAGTCCAATCGAACCGGATATTTTGGACGGCTGGATTCCATCTCGAACGGCAGGATATCGCCCCGGTTTGGCGTTTTCAGGGGGCTTGGACTCCACGGCCGCGATGCAGCTTCTACCCGAACAAACAATCCTTCTGTATCACAAACGGGCTGGTTTTGATTCAAAATTAGACCATTCTAATGCTTTGAGGTTCATTGAATATTTACATGTTGAAAAGAATCGTAATGTGGTTGTGGTCGAATCAAATCAAGAAATCATTCGAACGATTCACGATGGAAAACCTCCTGGTTTTATGACGGATTATGCCTGTGCAGTCCATGCGATTCTCCTCGCGGACCATTTCTCCTTAGATAGCATAGCCACAGGAATGCCGTTAGAAAATTCATATCTCTGGCACGGACAAAAATTCCGAAATTTCGGGGAAAGCTGGTTTTGGAAAAAACATGCACCGCTTTTTGAGAGCGTAGGACTATCAATCTTGCAACCTGTGATGGGTTGTTCGGAAATCGTCAACCAAAAAATCGTCGCACAATCGGGATACATTGAGTTTGCACAATCATGTTTGAGATCTTCCACATCCACTCCATGCGGCGCATGTTGGAAGTGTTTCAGGAAAAATTCAATGTTGGGCCTTGAGATTCAACTCTCTCCCGAGATTCATACCTTTTTGAGTATGGATAAGCTCAAAATGGCTGCTAGTACACTATATTCCATACAGGCGCTTCGAAATCAAAACCGCATATTCGAACGAATCATTAGCGATTACCCTTCTGTTTCGGAATACATTGAAATTGATTTATCATTTCTAGAATACCATTACCCGCCATCTTTACAACTCATACCACCGTCATACAGAAATTATGTTAAACAACGTTTGGAGATGTATGTTAAACCACTTAAAACCATAAGTACCATTGAAGATTTCAATCTATACCTTGACTCTGGAGCCAATTGACAGTATAATCATCAATTGGTGATTTTTCCGCAAAAACAAAATCGCGATTCATCAGATAACGAATCGATTCGATGAGATCTACCTGTTGGCTACGGCGTACTACCACGAGCCCATGATGGAGTTCAAGATCATCAATCATTGCACGAAGCACTGGCGATTCCACCTTTGAACCAATGAGTAGGATACCTGGCATGGGGACCAATGGCAAAAAGGGGAGTAGTTTTGATGTTTCATCAATCATGAAAAAATGGTTGGGGCCGCCGGTAGCTGAACAGATATCCGATATGGAAAATGTTCGTTTCACCGTTGAATGAACGCTTTCTTGACGTTGTATAGCAAAAAAATCACCCTTTACAGTTTTGGTGAGCGCTTGAAACACCGAATGGTTTGATTTGGAGATGTCCGTAAAAAAAATGCATCCAGCGTTTGTAGAATCTAGCGAAGGTAGCCCTGATAAGGATCGTTCGGTCGCAGCCGGTGCTGGAACACATATCTTCTTAACTTTGGGGATTTTTGATATATCTAAGTGAGAATCTTTAGGATATTCGCTATACATCCAAATTGTATGAATCTTATCTGGCAGAGGTTCAAAGGAGTTAATCACGCCTCGATACAAATAATCCCCGAAATAGATAATCGTACGAGGGCGAGAGAGAGAAATGGCTGTTGATAGCAATCGCTCCATCGTGATGTTCCATTCTTTACGAGAATAGGAATGTTCACGTGCAGCAGGGAGGCGAAACCATTGGGTGTTATTGCTCTCTTTGGGCCCCACAACAGAATTCGAAATAACTGTTACTTGTGACCTGGAAACTTGATCAAGTCGGTGAGCGAGATCAATTGCTCTATTCGAATAAAATTGTCCAGTTTTGTCAATTCCAACAATGAGATAATCGTTTTTTGGCTCAAAATCAAAGGATAAATCTGTAGTAGACCGTTTACGAAAAGTTCTGAAGACATTGAAAGGGGTAAACAGTATTTTCAAGGGGTTGCGAAAGATTTTCACAACCTCGATTCCAATATTAAACGTCACCGAATGCCGCATGCGCTGAACTTCTCTTCCTTCCTTTGTTGCGAAAAGAATAAGATCATCATCGTCCCTAACCACTATTTCTCCCTCCAAAAGACACCAAACTGTCGAGAGTTATGAATTGACTGTGCAAAATGAAGGCATTTTAACCCACATTTTTTCGAAACCTCTTGGGAGATCATATACTCTTTTTTTCGGTGCAAATCATCAATCAATATATACCGACAATTATCAAGAAGCCATAAGTGATCTAGTATCCCCGAACGCCCAATGTCAGCAGGTGGGCCATCGATAATAATGAGCGAAAATTCTTCATCCGGTAGTTGAGACCGAACCATTTCAATATCATACCAACCAACTTCAGAGCCAAAGCGTTGATCGGCGTGATTAACAATTGGAGCATGGATGTAATTCGTCGGATACTTATCAACCCATTCAGAATTATGTTCAATAGAAAAAACACGGTAATTCTTAGAAAGCCTTTCTGAACCCTTCCCGCTACCAAACTCAAGTATTTTTGAGCCGGATATGATGTTATTCTCAACCCATTCAAGAGCCTCAATGGGCAACATCCATGCCAATTCTTCATCAATTGAACTCATTCAATTCACCCAGTAAATATGCTGCGATTTTGTTGGCCCCATTAAGACAATTCACGGCAGGAGTGACTTCGGGTCGCTCAATCAATTTCTTACAGGCTCGAAAAATACTCTCGGCGCTTCGGTGAGTGAGAACAATCCCCCATCCCTCATCCTCAGCGGCTTTGCACCGAGCAACTTGATCATCCATTCCGGTGTTCATGTTCGGATAAAACAGAGTCGGTAATCCAAAACTTCGAGTTTCATGGAACGAATTGTACCCTCCCGCTTGCACGGTTGCATCAAACCCTTTGAAGTACATTGAATTCGGATAATCTCGCAAAATCAGCAAACGAGGCATGTCGATACGCATCCGTTCTCCGAGGAGAGATTCTCCAAGAACGACGTAAACATCCGGTTCTTCTAATAGTGCTTCAAGGGTAAGGCGCACATCACTTTCGATATCGTTGATTTCGCCTGCCCCAAGTTGCACATAGACCACCCGGGCATCTGCTGGTAAGCCCAATCGTGATCTTGCTTCTCTTCGCGAAAGAAGTTCTCTGTCATCCAGCATGACAATCGGAGGACACGTAACGACCTCAAGGCCGTGATCAAATTCATCGTATGAAGAAGGAGTGCTATCTTCAGGGTGAATGAGGATATCAAAGTGTTGAATGCTGTCAACTGGAATGGATGACCCTTTGCGAAATGTCCCTCTGCGCAACCAAATTTTACGAAGTGTACGCCGTCCCTGAATGGCTCGAAGCATCCCCCGATACGGAAATGCTCCATCAAAGACAAACATGCTCGGGCGATGGATTTCTAAGCAAACATGCAACTGTTCTTCCAAGAGGGCGTTCCATTCATCTGTCCCCATGCCCTTGAAATATTTCGGGCCGGCGATGTGATGGGCTGGTATACCGTACGGTTTGAGTAAATGCAGTGTTGGCATAGTCGTAAAGAATATGATTTCTAAAGAGGGTTGTTTCTCTTTCATGCGTTTGGCAACAGCAAGCAGCCTCGTAAAATGTCCAAACCCAACCCCATTGGTAGGGAACATGACCACACAGTCCCCTTTTGCTTTGGGTCGCCCGACCTCGTTGGTGGCAAAAGCTGCTGGTTGAGCCTTCCAGCCAAGGAGTTCAAACCCGATTATGAGCATCATCCACGGAAGGGTGACTAGCAAAAAAGGAGCGCGCCATGGATGTCGAATGGCATTTGTGAGATGAGAACCAAGCCTTAAAGATGGTGATGTACGAAGACGATGAACTTCTCGCTGTAAACGCATGAGCCGGGTCTCATCGTCTTCCACATCAACCATCTCTTTCGCCTACAATTCTGTTGCAGTGTCTCCCTGTTAAGGTAGTATTGGAATGATTTTGAACTATTGACTCACTTGAGAAGTTCTGGTCAAGACTCACTCCCCAAAATGATTGATGGACTCAACAGCAAACGGTTCATCCATGTCATCCAAGTACATGCCTATTTTTTCCCTGATATCTTGTCGCCATTGTTCGGGGAGAATTTCAACTGCAGGAGGGTAAAAAGCCGTCCACCAGTGGAAATCTTGTTCGAAAAGGTGCTCAAGGTCGGGTACTTGGGTTTCGAGATTCAATTGTTGGAGTGCCCAAAGAGCGTGCGTGGCCGTTGGTAACGGCCGCCGCTGGAGAAACACCTGTATTTCTTTGGCGTTGATGTCAAATGGACGGCCGAGAGGCCCGTTTTTGTGGAAACACTTCCAGCATTTTCCACAACCTCCCTTACCATTTCCTCGCAGACATGAGTTCATATGAGGAACAATACCTGCTATTTCGCAAATTTTCATGGCACCCGCCTCAGAAACACCTCCAATGGGAAAGAGCAAATCGATTCCAGCATCTAAAAATCGCTGCCTCCAATACTTGAAATAACGGGTGTTTGGGAAGTCTCGAAATTTCCGACCCTTCATCAACCACGTGTTGTCAAGTACCATTCCAAATGCAAGACCTCCAATATCGTAGGTATCTGCAAGAAGAATCAAATGAGAAGCGCTTGCAAAGTCGGTCGAAAACCCAATTTGTTTGTAGTGATAGGTGCGAAGCAATTCGTGATTGGAAGAAACATCTACAATCGATTTATTTTTTGTCGTTTCTAAGTGATTGAGCAATCGTGTTGCGTTTCTATGGTCAAGGATGCTGTGAAAATTACGGCGGTGGTATCCATGAATGGTGTCGTCGGGGAGAACGAATGATGCAGCTGTTGAATCGGTGCCAGCGGAAAAAGCCAGCGCAGCACGCCATCCTTTGGTTCGAGGAAATGGGAAAGTTTGCTGGGTAGATGGAATCCACGGCGAAAGCAAAACCTCTGCTGTTAAAATGAGCAAGGCTGGATGTGTTTCAGCCAACGAAAATTCCGGTGGCATGTCCCAATGAGTCCAGCCGTTTGGATGAATCATCCATAGTCGCTGGTCTTCTTGGTAAAAATTCTCAACCATATTGTTTGGATTCCACTGCATCTGCGCCGTTTTTGGTTGGGGTTGATTGGCGTGCAGTGATTTGATCTTCGGGGTGTAGACATTTGGTTTTTTTGAATCCTGAATCGCCAACATATATCTAGCCCTATCCGAGAGTTCATGAAACGAATGACCCCACAACAGATTCAATTCCAGTACCTTTTCGTATTGACCCTCGTTCCAATATGAACGAATAACCACGCTTCGAGCGAATTCACGCTCCTTGGGGAATTTCATTAACTTGTTGGCGTATTCCCTTGATTTACGCCATTTGCCACTGTTATATGCTCGGCGCATCAAAAATCTTTGAATCATGGACTCCCATCTCGTCGTTTGACTTCAACATACTTCAATTTCGGGTACACGGAAGGGATTTAACCAAAGGCTATGTAAAAACCAACCTTTTGATTCAGAGCAATGGGCAGAGTTCTGATTACCGGTGGTGCTGGGTTCATCGGAAGCACCCTTGCCAAAACTTCTCAAAAAAATGGATGGAGTGTTCGGGTATTGGACAATCTGTCAACCGGGTTGCAACAAACTGCTGATGACTTAAGAGAACTGGGCATGGAGGTCATTATCGGTGATGTACGAGATGAGGATTTAATGTCCCAAGTTTCGAAAGGTTGCGATGCAGTAGTCCATCTGGCCGCGCAAGTTTCAGTCCCACTTTCGATAAAAAACCCATCCGAGACAATGGATATCAATATTCATGGAACCAAGACGGTGATTAAAGCATGTTTGGAAAACAACGTAGACAGGATGGTTGTTGCATCAAGTGCAGCCGTTTATGGAGATGCGCAAAACTTACCACTTGATGAAGACGATGCTGGAGCGGTCTTGTCCCCATATGCTGAGTCAAAGTTCTATAATGAATTTCAAATTTTGGACGCAAGGAAAAATGGACTGAAAGCTACGGCGTTGAGATTCTTCAACGTGTATGGAGCCGGACAACGACCTGATGGTGCTTATGCTGCAGTGATTCCGAAATTTGCCGAGATGATGGCAAATGGAATGGCGCCACGATTAAACGGTGATGGTTTACATACTCGGGATTTTGTGCATGTCAGCGACGTTTGCGCCGCTATCATGAGTTTGATGACAGGTGAATGGAAAGCATCAAAGTATCATGTGTACAACGTTGCAACGGAAACCAAAATCAGTCTACTCGATTTGGTCGATTCCCTCAACGATGCTCTCAAACGACTAACAAAGAATCACGCCCGATTGATTCCAACACATGGTCCAGAGCGTGAGGGCGACATTCGACATTCTATGGCGAGCATTAAACGGATCAGCTCAACGCTGGGTTGGAAACCTGTCGTCAGTTTTCAGGATGGGATTGATGAGATTGTTCGTGAACGATTGATGATGGCGTGAGGGTTCCTTTTGAACATTTATTGGTTCACAGGAAGGTCGTTTGATGACCTATGTGCAACAACTCAAATCCATTTGGGGTTTGGTTTGGCCCGACGAGGATACAATTTGACCATCATCAACCAAGAGCCGGAAGGAAGTCATGCTGAATGGCCGTGGAATCATCAATCCATTCCTGCAATAGCCTCTCGCGGATTGCGTTCTTGGACCTTGGCAAAAAACATGAGGGTTTGGTTGTTGTCAACAAAGTTTAATTCAAATTCAATCGCGATGGTTGATTGGGGAATTGCAACCAAATTAGTTCCTATTTTCCGTAAAAAAAAGATTCCTTGGATCCTCATCGACCGAAGCCCGCCTGCCGACCCCGGATTTTTTTCTTTGCTCCAATGGCCAATCTGGAAAAAAAGTTGGAGGTTGATGAATAACGACGCAAGTTCAGCTGGTTGCGTCGTTTCAGATGCGCACCGTTCCTTTGTTACTCGCAAAACGGGTGTTTCAGAATCCATCGTAGTTTTACCTGCTGGCGTTGATCTAATACAATTTCAACCGGGACACCGTTTCGAAACACTCACCTTGGTGTATCATGGCCGACTTGACCGACACAGAGGCGTGATGGCCCTTCCTATGCTCGTTCAGAAGGTAAATGAACGGGGCATGAGAGCAAACTTGCTGTTGATTGGGAGTGGCGATGCTTATCTGGGCTTGGAGGCAATAGCGAAAGAAAGCCCTTTCATCGATGTCAAAAAATCAGTTCCACGAAATGATCTTGCAAGCATTCTCTCGAAATGCCACGTCGGCTTGTTGCCGATGCCCGCGACGACGGTGTGGCGACTGGCCAGCCCGCTCAAGCGGAGCGAATACCTTGCTGCGGGCCTTCTGGTGCTCGGTATCGACCATGACGGGCATCGTCTGGAGGGTGTGAACGAGGCGTGGTACCGCCTTCTTGCGCAAGAGGACTTTCTCACCGACGGTGTGGCGTGGTTAAGACAACTCAACGAAAACCGCCTTGCAGAAGGGCGAACGGCGGCCAGAACGTTCGCTGAATCCTTCTGCTCGTGGAACACCAGCGTTGAGGTTCTGGAGAACCTGCTTCAGTCCTTCAACCACGACGC
>Ga0181593_10003027_pt1 | contig 15504 bp, 10 predicted proteins | sample 071ome_19_FD_133756 | JGI IMG/M metagenome (GOLD analysis project Ga0181593, IMG submission 133756) | Coastal salt marsh microbial communities from the Groves Creek Marsh, Skidaway Island, Georgia - 071413AT metaG (megahit assembly) | ecosystem: Environmental > Aquatic > Marine > Intertidal...
CTCCTCGAGGAAGCCCCCTGATTCTTCCTGGGCGAAGTGAGCCTGCAGGTGGCTCCGCAGCAACTCGATGCGGGAACGGGCATATTCCCGGCGTTTTCCCAGTGGTCGGTCACCATTGCCCGTGTTGTTGAAGGCGGCCAAAGTCTGAGAAATGAGCTGAAACAGTTCGCGATGTTCGGCAAGAACATGCTCCAAAATGACAGGGTCGGGGCGATCAAGGGTTGGCATGGTCTGGCTTTCCGGGAGGCTGGCGAAGCTGGTGGTTTCGGCGTCCGTCCGTAAGAAACTCTACGCAGCGGCGATTGGTCTCGGCTGCGACACCTCCCTTGGGCACTGGGCCGTGGGCAACAGGCCCCGGTTGACCGGCCAGCGAGCCCCCTCTGGCTTTTGCAGGACACTTCGTCTGCACGTCAGGTCGCGGTGACGGTATAACCACGCCAGAGGCGGTTCGTCGCAAGACGCAATCGAATGGCTTGTCCAAGGTTTTTCAGAGCGGATGGTTATCGATGCAGCGATGGTGTTTTGGACTGCTGGTGGCAGTCGCCCTGCTGAGTGTGCCGCGGCAGGCTGAGGCTCAGCAGGTGGCGGTAGAGGAGTTCACGCTCCCCAATGGCATGCAGTTTCTGCTGGTTCCACGAGAGGACCAGCCCAACGTCGTTAGTGCCGGCTGGGTGGCCCGCGTGGGCAGCGTCAATGAGCGACCCGGGATCACTGGCATCAGCCACTTCTTCGAACACATGATGTTCAAAGGAACCAACACGATCGGGACCAGTGACCCTGACAAAGATCGCACCTTTCGTGTTGAGCAGAAAAAAATCAGAGACGAAATTAATCAGATTGTCTGGACCCAACAATACGAACGGTTTCGGCTTGGCGAGATCGACGATCCATGGGACCCCGCCAACGACACACCGCAACTGCGGAACCTGCGGGGCAAGCTCGATACGCTCATCCGTGCCCAGCAGGGCCGGGGAGCGGCTGGCCCGGCCACAGCCACGATCATCAAAGATGAATTCGATCAGGTCTACACAAAGGGTGGCGGCAGTGGGATGAACGCCTTCACCAGTTATGACCTCACCTGCTACTTCATCACGGTGCCCTCAAACAAGCTTGAACTCTGGGCCTGGATGGAAAGTGACCGGCTCAACGACAGTGTCTTCCGTGAGTTTTATTCAGAGCGTGATGTCGTTCATGAAGAACGACGGCTGCGAACCGACAGCACGCCAACCGGACGGTTTCAGGAACAGTTCAACTCGATGTTCTGGGCATCCTGCGGCTACTCCTGGCCGGTGATTGGTTGGCCGAGTGACTTAAACAGTTACACGTTTGAGCAGGCGCAGGTTTACTGGAACACCTACTATCGGCCCGGCAACCTGTTCGGCATCATCGTCGGTGATTTTGACCCCAAGCAGGCCAAGGCCACTATTCAGCAGTATTTTTCCAGGCTCGACCCGGGCAGTAACAAGCCGCCCCCGGTGGTGACGCTTGAGGTCGAGCAGCTGGCCGAACAGCGGATGAATGCGGTGGGTGACTTTCCGCCCTCCCTTGAGGTTCGCTATCACACAGTCCCGGCGGGGCATGCCGACAGTTACCCGCTCGACATGCTGGCTGAGATCCTCAACGAACGTACTGGGCGGCTCTACAGCACGATGGTCGAAGGGAGGGGAATTGCGGCGACCGCATCGGCAAGTTCCGATACCCGCAAGTATGCCGGGCTGTTCTCCTTCAGCGGCACGACCCGAGGTGAGGCGACTCCGGAGATGCTCGAACAGGCCTGGTATGAGGAACTTGCCCGCCTCCAGGCTGAAGAGGTCTCTCCGCGAGAACTTCGGAAAGTGAAAAACCGGGTGGCGGCCTCTTGTTATCGGCGGCTCGAAGACAATATGTCGCTCTTAATTCAGTTGGCCTTCTACGAAGCACTGCTGAACTGGCAAGAGATCAACGAAACCCCGGTGCGGTACGAGGCGGTGACAGCAGCGGAGATCAAGCGGGTGGCCAACCGTTATTTCGATGAGTCGAATCGTAGCGTGGCGATTTACCGGCGGGGTGGTGAGCAGCCCGCTGGTGAGGAGGCTGTGAAGTGAGGAAGTCTATGACGAGTGTTCTTTCATCAACGTGGTCACTCACCCGGCACAGGGAGCGACCAACGGGGCTTCTCGTTGCCTTTGCGCTCGTTGTCCTTGGGGGTGTCATGGCTTCGACTGCCGTGGCGATTCCACCACGGCCAGAGGCTATCGAGTTTCAGCCGCTCGCCTTTCAGCCACCTCCGGCGGGAGAGTTTCGGAAGGTCTTGGCCGATGGCACGGTTGTCTATGTCGCCGAGTCGCACGAATTTCCACTGATTAACCTGGCGATCACCTTCAAGGGCGGCAGTTCGCTTGACCCAGCCAGCACGCCTGGCCTGGCCTCAATGATGGCACGGATGGTGCGAGAAGGTGGGGCCGGCGACATGACGCCTGCTCTGGTCGACGAAACGCTCGATTTCCTCGCCACCGAGGTCTCGGTGGTGGCGGGCGCAACCTTTACGACCGCGAGCATGAATGCCCTGGCGAAAAATTTTGACGAAAGCCTGCAACTGTTTCTGACCATGCTCAAGGCGCCGGCCTTCAATCAGCAGCGACTGCAGGTGGTCAAGGCCCGACTGGTTGAATCGCTCAAACAGCGAAACGACAACGCGTCGTCAATTCTCGCACGAGAGTGGAAGGCCCTGCTGTATGGCTGGGATCACTTCGAAGCGAGCCAGCCAACAGCCGCCAGCGTTGAAGGAATTGATCAGGCTGCACTGAAGGCCCTGCATGATCAGATCATCCACCCCGGCAACATGATTGTTGCGGTTTCGGGTGACTTTGCCACTGAAGCGATGCTCGAAAAGCTGTCAAAGGCGTTGGCTGGTTGGGAGCGGGGGCCGGAGGCGGCTGCTCCGGCACCGCCGACTGAGGTTCTGGCAGCCGGCCTCTACCATGTCCCCAAGGATATTCCGCAGGGCAAGGTGGTGCTCGGCAAGCGGGCGATCCAGCGTGATGACCCAGATGCCATCCCCTTTGAACTGCTCAATGAGATCCTGGGTGCTGGTGGTTTCACCAGTCGGCTCATGCAGAAAGTCCGCAGTAACGAAGGGCTTGCCTACTCGGTGCGGTCCATTCTGGCTGAGCGGACTGATTACCCAGGTGCGTTCCAGGCAACTTTTGAAAGTAAAAACGCAACAGTCGCCCTGGCGACGAAGATTGTGCTCGATGAAATCAGGGCGATTCGGGAGCAGCCTGTCACCGATGAGGAGCTTGAGGTTGCCAAGCAGGGCCTGATCGAGACCTTCCCACGCCAGTTTGAGAGTAAGCCCCAGACGCTTCAGGTCTTCGTGAATGATGAATGGACCAAGCGGCCCGCCGACTACTGGCAGACCTATCGCGAGAAGGTTCGGGCCGTCACCAAAGACGATCTGCTGCGGGTGGCAAAAAAATATCTTGATCCCGACCAGATGGCGATCTTGGTGGTCGGCAACTGGGAGGCCATTGCGGCCGGTGATTTGGAGAAGCGTGCCAGCATGGAGCAGTTTTTCGGAGGGAAGGTCGAGCACCTGCCGCTGCGAGACCCCCTGACGCTCCAGCCGCTGCCCTGAGCCAGCCGGTCGCAGAAGAGACACCTGGTCGCTTCAGGGTATGCTGCCGGTATGGAAACGATTCTTGAAGCACTTCCCCCCGCCCGTCCAGCAGAGGCTCATGCGGTTCGCATTGCAGCCGGCCTGCCGGGTGACCGGCTGCTTTGCACGACCCTCGGCCGTGGTCAGGCGGCACTCTCGCTCGCCGAGACGCGGCCCGAGGCTGAGGTCAATCTCTGGTTTCTTGACCGCTACCAGGAACAACTTCTGGAACGCGGCCTGCCGCGGCCCCCTGGGGCACTCAGGCTGTTCTGTTCAGCTGATCCTCCAGCGACCAGTGATGGTCGTCCGTATGACCTCGCCGTCGTGCCTGTCTTCAAGTCTGGGGAAGCGGAACTGACCCGTGACATCCTGCAATCTGTTTTCGAGAGGCTCGCCATTGGTGGCCATTTGGTTGCGGCCATCGACAACGCACGGGATCGGTGGCTGCGTGAGCAGTTGGCTGCAACTGGCGAGACGGTCCGGGTTCGCCCTGATGAGTCAGACAAGCCGGAAACAGTCTGCTACATCGTGCAAAAAACCAGTCCACTGAAGAAGATCCGAGACTTTGGCAGTGAAGTGGTCTTTCGTGACCGTGATCGGTTGCTGACGGCCTTTACCCGTCCCGGCGTGTTTGCCCATCGTCGCATCGACCCGGCAGCTCGGCATCTTCTCAACGCCGTTGATCTTGCCGAAGGCGCCCGTGTGCTGGAACTGGGCTGTGGGTCCGGCTGTGTCAGCCTGGGGTTGGCCGCCAGGCACCCCTCGATTGAAGTTCATGCCCTCGATTCCTCTGCGCGAGCGGTCGACTGCCTGCAGCGAGCAGCTGAATACAACCACCTGCCGAATCTGACCGTGGCCCTTGAGGCCGAGGGGCGTGTTCCCGATCCGGGCGGCTATGACCTGGCGCTGGCGAATCCTCCGTACTATGCCGACTTTCGGATTGCCGACATGTTTGTCGAGGCCGCCCGAATGGCCTTGGCCCCTGGTGGCACATTGCTGATTGTCACCAAGCAGCCAAACTGGTACCTCGAGCACCTGCCGCAGACCTGGAACGAGGTGGCGCAGGAAATGGTCAAGGGCTATCACCTGATTGAAGCGGTACGGCCCTCGCTGTGAACGCAACAGGTGTTGCGCGAGTCAGGTTCCCTGCAGCGAAGTGAAAAACAGTAGACTGCTCGCTGCGGTCGGTTGGGTGGAGTCGCCCCCCCAAAAAACCTGTTGAGGAGAACTTGCAATGCGGTTGTCTGACTTTTTGCGGCGGTCGGTTTTTACGCTTTCAGTCGTGGTGCTGACGGCATCCTTTGCACCAGTTCAGGCTGCTGAGAGCAGCCGGCCCAACATTCTGGTGATCTGGGGTGACGACATCGGGCAGTTCAACATTAGCAGCTACAACCTGGGAATGATGGGCTACCGCACGCCCAACATTGACCGCATCGCCAGAGAAGGTGGTCTCTTCACAGACTGGTACGGCCAGCAGAGTTGCACCGCAGGGCGGGCCGCCTTCATTACGGGGCAGTCGCCGATCCGTACAGGCCTGACCAAGGTTGGCCTGCCGGGTGCTCCGGAAGGGATGCAAAAGGAAGATCCCACAATCGCCACGCTGCTGAAGGCACGCGGCTACATGACCGGGCAGTTTGGCAAGAATCATCTCGGGGATCGCGATGAAATGCTGCCGACCAGTCACGGCTTCGATGAGTTCTACGGCAATCTCTATCACCTCAATGCCGAAGAAGAGCCAGAGCATCCGGACTATCCGAAAAACCCTGAGTTTAAGAAGCGGTTTGGGCCACGGGGGGTGATTCACTCGTTTGCCGATGGTCGTATCACCGACACCGGGCCATTGACCAAAAAGCGGATGGAGACGATCGATGAAGAGGTGACCGCCAAAACACTTGACTTCATGCAGCGGTCAAAGGATTCGGGCAAGCCGTTTTTCATCTGGTGGAACTCCACCCGGATGCATATCTGGACGCACCTGAAGCCTGAGTCTGAGGGCAAGACTGGGCTCGGCATCTACCCAGACGGCATGGTTGAACATGATGGCCACGTCGGTCAACTGCTTGACCGGCTTGAGGAACTGGGCCTGGCTGACAACACGATTGTGATGTACTCCACCGATAACGGTGCGGAGGCAATGAGTTGGCCTGATGGGGGCACCACCATGTTTCGTGGTGAGAAAAACACCAACTGGGAGGGTGGCTATCGGGTGCCTTGTGCGGTTCGTTGGCCAGGTGTCATTCAGCCCGGCACCGTAATCAATGAGATTGCCGCTCATGAAGACATGCTGCCAACCTTGTTGGCTGCTGCTGGCGATTCAACCACAAAGGAAGATCTACTCAACGGTCGGAAACTCAATGACATGACCTATCGGGTTCATCTCGATGGCTACAACCTGCTGCCGGCCCTGCAGGGCCGGGCCGATTGGCCCCGGCATGAGTTTCTTTACTGGACCGATGATGGAGACGTGGCGGCCCTTCGCTACGACCAGTGGAAGATCTGCTTCCTCGAGCAACGGGCTCATGGCATCAATGTCTGGCAAGAGCCATTTGTGAAGTTGCGGCTGCCGAAGCTCTTCAACCTGCGGAGCGACCCTTTTGAGCGGGCGGATCATGAGGCGATCGATTACGGCCGTTGGCGGGCCGAGCGAATGTTTGCCTTCGCTCCCGCCGCCGCATACGTGAGTCGCTGGCTGCAGAGTTTTGTTGAGTATCCGCCTCGGCAGAAGCCCGGCAGTTTTAGCCTCGATCGGGTACTTGAGGCGGTGACCAATCCCCAGGGAAGTGGCCGCTAGCGTGCTGCCTCAGCGATTGATGTGGATGACCGTTGCTGGCGGAAATCCATTGAAATGGGTCGAACTGGCAGCAGAGTAGGCCCCGATCGTGTCGCTGTAGAGATAGTCGCCCAGGTTGAGTTCGGGAAGTTGTTCCGCCAGGCTGATGGTATCGAGCGCATCACAAGTCGGGCCGAAGACGGCGCAGATCTGTTTGGGGCCTGATTTGAAACTCTTCATGGGGTAGGTGCAGTGGTCGAAGATGATGCCCGAGTAGGTGTGATAGACACCATCGTCGACGTAGTAGCAGAGTTTGTCACCACGCGTTGCCTTGCCGATGATCTTGGAAACGGCTGAGCCTGCTGAGGCGACGAGGAAGCGACCGGGTTCAGCAAGAATCTCGATCGGCTCAGGGAAAAGCCGGTTGAGTTCATGGTTGATTTTTTTGGCGAGCTCGGCGAAGGCCGGGACGCTCGCATCATAAGCGGCAGGAAAGCCACCGCCGATATCGAGGAGTTGTAACGCAAAGCCACGAGCCTTGGCTTCGGCAAAGATACCAGCCGAGAGATGCAAAGCCTGAATGTAGTTTTCTGGATTGGTGCATTGGCTGCCAACATGAAATGACAGCCCCTCCACCGTGAGCCCATGGTCATGGGCATAGGCGATGAGATCGACTGCTTCTCCCGGCAGAGCGCCGAATTTGCTCGACAGTTCGACCAACGACCCGGTATTTGGGACTCGCAGCCTCAGAGCCAGCCCGGCATGAGGTGCGTGCTCAGCAATTTTTTTGACCTCTTCCTGATTGTCGTAGGTGACGAGCGGCTTGTAGCGATCGAGTTCACGGAGAGTCTCGATTGGCTTGATGGGATTGGCGTAGATGACCTTGTCCCAGATGAAGTCCTGGCGGTCTTTTGCCGGCAGGTCCTTGATGAACTGGTAGACCGTGTGGAACTCTTGCATGCTGGCAACATCAAAGCTGCCGCCCAGGTTGTAGAAGGTTTCAACAATGGCAGGATCGCTGTTGACCTTCACCGCATAGTACGCCTGCACCCGCGGAAAATGCTTGCGGAACCGGGCATAGTTTTTCCGGAGTTCGGCATGATCAATGACGAACAGGGGGGTGCCGTGAGTTTTCGCAAGGTCGAGCAGGGTCTTTTTATTCATGGACTCAATGGTATCCGGTGGGGGTGTCCGGGGGCGACTGGGTGGCGTAAGGATAGCGGAAGGATCTGGCGGTCAAGGTGCCTATGCCGTTTCGGGGTGCCGGCGTGCGGGTGTCAGTGTGATAGGAGGACCGCTCAGGGCAGCCCGTGCCGTTTCGCCGGACGGTCGCAGCGGCCATCGTGGCCGCCGCTCCCTGCACGCTGGCATCGCTTCGCCCTCCAGGCTGCGCTTGCCAGTGAGCCCGACTCACCGGCACGAGCTGCCCTTCGCCAGGGGTGCCTTTCGGGTTTCGCGTGCTGCTGTCCGCTCGCTTCCGCTCGCGGCTTGTTAGGGGGAATGCGGTAGCCCCGACCGCAGGAACCCGCCGGTGAGCGCAAACGGACTGATACAAACCTTGGCTTCGTATCAGGCTGCCCCACGGAAAGGCGGGCAGAGCTGCCCGTGCTTTCCGCGTCGCCACCCGGTCAGCCGCCGTCCGTCAGCAGGAAGTTTTTGAACTGCCACGGGTCGTCGGGATCGATGGCTGGGTGGTTGTAGCCGTCAAAAGCATTCGAGTAGTGCTTCAGTGGTGTCCAGTCGGATGGGGTCGAAATAAATTTGCCGAGATAGGGCTTGGCAATTCCCAGGACATAGTCGTGGGGAAGGTCATCCGGCAGCTTCACGCCCTCAGTTGGATTCTCGATCATCCACATGCAGGCGGCGACCACCGAAATAGCCACCTGCATAGTGGTCGCATTTTGATGAGGGACGAGGCGTCGTGACTCTTCAATCGAAAGATCACTGCCGCACCACCAAGAATTGAATGGGTGGCCCATGACCAGTGCACCAAGAATGTCTGCACCGCTGGTAATTTCATCGGTCATGATGCGGGCCCTCGGCTGGAGTTGATAGTCGTAGCCGCGGAGTTCCCAGAGGCTGGCAATGGCCGCATCACAGGGGCAGTAGGCGTAATGGACGGTCGGGCGATAGACGGTCTTGCCGCCATCATCTCGAACGGAGAGTTTTTCGGTAATGCTAAAGGCTTCGCCATGTCGCACGACCATGCCTGTAATGGTGTAGTGCGGGACCCAACTGGCCACGAAGGTGTTCATGCCCATCCTGGCCAGGCAAATCTGGCTGCCCGGTCCATTGTCGTGCTCGTAGGCGAATGGCGGCAGTTCTTTTTCATGTGTGCCCCAGCCCATTTCGGCAGTGGTGGTGCCTTCTTCACGAAAGCCCTCAACGCTCCAGGTGTTTACGAATTCATCGACTTCTTTGGGACGATCAGAAATCTGCGTGTCTCGCTCGCTGCAGTGAATGACCTTCACGCCCAGTTCGTGCGCAAGGTGGTTGAAGGTATGTGATTTCGCGTACTGGGCGATTCGCTCAGCCTGTTCGTCGTCAAACTTCTTTTCTTCGAGGCAGGCGGCCGCAATGTCGAGCAGAGCCTGTTTGGTGAAATGGCTGATCAGGCCCGGGTTGGCTCCATGTTCCAGCACTGCCGTCGGGCCGGGGGTGTCCCAGTCGGCAATCATTCGCCGCAGATTCATATGCCGCCAGTAGAGTGTCAGGTGCGTGGGGTGAGCCCCCTTGGCGTGTTCGTAAGGATCCCAGAGTTCGACCGACGTATTGAGATAGAGCACGCCATGGTCGTGGCACCAGCCGACGATTTCGCAGCAGTCGATGTTCCAGGCCAAGTCAATGAGCAGATCGCCGGCAGCAACATGGCGTCCTAAAACCTCACCGAGGTTGTCTGGGCCAACCTTGTCGCGGACAAAGGTGATGCCCCGTTCGATCCAGGGCTTCAGGGCAGCGTCATCGGGCTCAAAGTCAATGATGGTGATCTGCTTGGGGTCGACGCGAATATGGTCGAGCAGGATTGGCAGGGTGCAACGGGCTACAAAGCCGAAACCGACGAAAAGAATCTTGTTGTCGAAACTGACCATGGGCGAACCTGCCTCCAATGCAGTGAAAAGGTGCGGTGAAAAGCTTGTGAAACGGACCGGCAGGCAAGGGTGCGTCGGCGGCCAACGGAAAACGACAGTATAGCCACAAATCGTTGGTCACTCGTCGGTGACGACGTCAGTGGTCCATGGATCAGACCACTGAATGCCCTCCTCCGCGAGGTGCGTTCTCACCGCCTGGCCAATTGTCGGAAAGACTCTTCGGTCGGCGAGTTGGCTCCAAACTCCGTAGCGATGGAGCCGATCTTTCACGGGCCCTTTCATCTCTGCAAAGCAGAGCGTCACGTCACGGGCGGCGAGCTGTTGCTGAAGTTCACAGAGCATATCGACAGCAGTCACATCAATATCTGTCATGGGCTCAGCGGTCACGACCACTCGCCGTACCTGGGTCGGTGCGGCAGCAGTGGCAGCCAGCAAGCGGTCCCGGAAGATTTCGGCGTTGGCGAAAAACAGGGGTGAGTCCCAGCGGAAGAGCACAAGCCCAGGAATCTGATGGGCTTCTGGATGCCGAGAAAGGTCGTGGTATCCCTTTCTGCCGGCCAGTCGGCCAAGAACGGCTGAGTATGGCTGCCAGGCCCGCCAGACAAATTCGAGGAGGGAGAGCAACACGGCAAGGCCAATGCCGGGAATGACCCCTCCCAGGACAACACCCGTCAGGCAGACCAAGGAAATGATGAACTCACCCGGTCTCCAGGCTGCAAGCCGGGCGAGGCCGTGGAGGTCGATGAGTGTTGTTGCGGCTGCCACCACGATGGCCGCCAGGGCGGTGACTGGCACGCTGGCCAGAAGCGGTGGTGGAAAGAGCACGATCACCACCACGCAGGCAGCCGCCACCAGACCAGTGAGCTGCGTGCGACCGCCGGCGAGCATGGCAACCGGCGTGCGGGTGGAACTGGAACTGACAGGAAACCCCTGCAGTAAACCGGCGAGCATATTGGCCAGCCCCACGGCCGCCAGTTCCTGATCGGGACGGTTGCGGCCATCATCGGTGTCGGCCAGTGCCCGGGTGAGGACAGCGGTATCGGCTGCCGAGACAAGGGCAATGGCAGCAGCGGCAGGAAGCAGCTGCATAAATTCCTGCCAAGAGAGCCAGGGAATCGTCAGACTGGGAAGGCCGGCAGGTACCGGCCCAATGACAGGCGGAGATGCCATGCCAGCTTGCTTCATCATCAGCACACTGCCCGCAGCGGCAAGCATCACCAGCAAGACCGCTGGCAGCCGAGGCAGCCAACGATGACTGGCGAGGATGGCAGCCAGACAGCCAACGCCCAGCGAGGCCGCCAGCAGATCAGCCTCTCCGCGCTGTAGTGCTCCCCAGATTGTTGTGATGTCGGTGATGAAGGGGCTGCCCTCAGCCAGGACCGCAGTGGTAGGAAGGCCAAGCAGCTGGGGGAGTTGGCTGATGATGAGGGTGATGGCCAGTCCATTGAGATACCCGAGTCGAATTGGCATTGAGATCAGATTGGTAAGAAATCCAAGACGGCTCAGGCCGGCTGCCAGGCAGAGGCCGCCAGAGAGAATCGCCAAGAGAGCAGCCCGTGCCAGAACGAGATGAGGCTCGTGGGGTGGGATGGCGATGGCGATCGCAACAAGCGCGGTCAGGGATGAGTCAGGGCCAAGGATGAGCCGCCGGCTCGGGCCGAAGAAAAAATAGCCGAGTAAGGCCGCCAGGCTGGCATAGAGTCCGCAGGCGGCTGGCAGCCCGGAGGCTGCGGCATAGCCCATGCCAGCTGGGACGAGGAAGGCTGCCAGGACGAGCCCCGCCACGAGGTCATGCAGGAAGGAGCGTGGCGTGAGCGGAATCACGGTTGCCAGAAAAGGGAACCAGCGGCCTGGCCCACAGCTGGCAGCATCGTGACTGGCCCTGCTGGGGGTGGCTGTCGTCGATTCGTGATGATCGTCTGAAACAGGCATCGTTCCAGCAGCTCTTCGGGGTATGCTCTTTGGGTATCCAAACGGTTCTGGCTTGGCGATGCGTCGCCAGAGTCTCAGCACAACGGTACCGAGATAGGGGCTGATTGTCCCAAGACAGGAAGATTTTTCAGCGGTTCAGCCAAAGGCGTCCCTGCTGCAAAAGAGGGAATCGAACAAGATGTCACTGTCCCATGTGTTGTGGCTGGCCCTTGGCGGGGCCCTGGGTACGCTTACCCGGGCCGGGGTGGCTGCTGTGGCAGTGCGTTGGCTCGGGCGTGATCTGCCCTGGGGAACGCTGGCAGTGAACCTGCTGGGGAGTTTCGCTTTCGGGCTGATTGTCGCGCTGGGGAGAGGCCGGCTGGGCCTGCCGACTGGTCTGGAGACAGTCGTACTGGTTGGCTTCCTCGGCGGCTTCACCACCTATTCAAGCTTTGCGTTTCAGTCGGTTGACCTGCTGGAACAGGGCCGGCTGACAGTTGCCCTGGCCTACGTCGGAGGCACCGTGTTTGTGGGCTTGCTCGCGGTCTGGGCCGGTTTGCTCGTGGGCCGGTCGCTGGGTGGGTGATCTTGCGGGTGGCTGATCGTGATCGTTTGCCCCTCGTGAGGCTGCTGCGGATTGAATCAGAGCCACGAATGTGTTCGGATCGACACGAACCCGGCGGCCTAGTCTGAAAAACGGTTGGGTAGTGAGGACGTTCAACGCGAAAAGAAGAGGGGACGGCATGGATATTCATCGTTTCTGGATGGTCGCATCGAGTATCGCTTCGATTGCCTGTGGCGTTATCGCAGGGGTATCTGAGGCGGCTGAAACGAAGGCCACTGGTGACTATGTCTGGACCACCGATCATCTGCAGGTGGGGGTTCGTTGGCAGCCCTACAGTGGACGACCACAAAACAATGCCTACGACGTGACGCGTCCAGTCATCGCCACAGACAGCAGTTACGTACAGTTTTGGATGGCCTGGTCAGCGCTTGAGCCGACGCGGAAGAACACCGATTACCGCAAGCACCCCTCGACCCACCTCAAGATCATGGAGCAGGCAGTCGACGCCTGCCGGAAGCGTGGCCTGAAAGTCGAATTTGTCTTTTTCCATTGTCCTGCCTGGGCGTCAGTGTCTGGGCAGGCCGGCGGACAGCGGCCCCAAGATGGGCTGTTTCCAGAGTTTGCGAGACGAATAGCGAGTTACTTCAAGGGTCGTGTCGACGCCTATCAGCTTTCGCATGAAGTGAATCTGCAGGGCTTGATGGAGGGGGGCGACGTCGACTTTCTGATTGAAGAAATCTTCATCCGTGGCGGGCAGGCCATTCGTGATGTCTATGCGGCTGAGCCCGCCGAGCCGGTCATCATTTCGACCTCCGGCATGAGTCCATGTGAGGGCTGTGGGCAGATGGCAGGCCTGGCAGATAAAGGTGGCCGGGGTGTGAATGAAATGTATGACCGCTACGTGGCCAGTCAGTCACTCCTCAAGACCGTCGACGCACTTAATCTCAACGTGTCTGATCAGAACGATGGGTATGGCGGCATGGACGGCAGTTTTGTGCCCTCGGTCTGGGGTAACTACGACCTTGTTCGGAATAAGCTCGATGCGGCCGGTTACGCCCACAAGAGTGTGCTTTCGGCCGAGTCGTGGGTTTCCTGGGATGATGGTGGGAGCGCGGTTGATGTCAATGGTGACGGCATCAAGGATGAACGCGATGCCTTTGCCCGCACGCTCACCATTATGGGGCACTGCCTGGAACGGGGGCTCAACACCATGCAACTGCCCTGGTGCGACAACTCCAGTGGCTGGGCCATGGGGCTGACCAAACGTCGTGATTACAACGGCCGGGTGGCAAAAATTGCCCCGCCGATTGTGATTCCGGCAAGTGACGGCGGCCCCGGCATCATCACCCAGAAGGTTGTGCTTCAGGGCAATGACAACAACTTTACTGTTGGCGGGCCCGATGGAAACATTTTTACGATCGACAACTACATCAATCCAGCCGATCCCAACCATCTTCACTACTATGCCTGGCGGTGGTTTGCCGAACTGGCAGCAGGCACCGACGAAGTGATTCGGCATGCCGTCGCGGGTGAAGTCGGCAATGATATTGCGGTGACTGGCCGCGGATTTACCGGTAACGAACGGTATCGGATCGCCGGCTACAACCGCAGCCAGGGCTCGTTCCGAGTGCTGCTCTACGCCTCTGGGGCCAGCGGCAAGGAGACGGCGGTGGTGAAGATTCCAAGCACCATTCAGACGGGAAAGCATTCGAATACGGGCCAGGGTGTCTGTGATTTTCGGGGCGAAGGGTTTGCGGATGGCCAGCGGTATCAAGCCCGGGTCGTTACGAAAAACATGGATGCCCGCACGGGTAAGGACCAGGGCCAGCGGGTCTTGGAAACCCCGGTTCGTCCAGTCATTGGCGGCATGCTCGAGGCGTCCATTCCAGGTCTCAAACAGTTCACCACTGTTGATTTTGTCCGTGTGCCGACGCCCCAATGAGGCTGGTTCCTTAGAGTAAAGCTGGCAGTTGGGAGCAGGCCGATGGTGGGCAGGAAGACCAAAGCTGGTCGGGGAAGGCGGCGACAGCCTGCCGTGGAACGACCGCCAGAACTTGGCAATTTGAGCGGGCTCCTTCCTGCTGACGAACTGTCTGCCCTGGCAGCAGCCATGACCATGCGGCCGCCGAAGGCGGTGCGGCCTCGGCCGGCGGCCGCCTGTGGCCAGGCTCACGAAGATGCGCAGTCACAGGCCAGCAGGTTGCCGTTTGCGACTGAGCCGGTTCCCTGGTTTCCCGACGGTCGCTTCTGTGTTGATACCCATCAGCCGGGGCAATTTCTGGCTCATGCCGCTGGCGGCTACTTCGTGCAGGATGCTGGGTCGATGCTCGCCTTACGGCTACTCGATCCGGCGCCAACTGAATGGGTTGCTGATGTCTGCGCAGCACCAGGGGGGAAGGCATCGGCTATCCTCGAACAGGTCGGTCCTGGTGGTGGCTTCCTGCTCGCGAATGAGCCCATTCATGGACGCGTGCCGGCGCTGGAATACAACCTGGCGCGGGTAGGGTTTCCCCGGTATGCGGTGAGTACGGCTGACCCCGAGCGGCTGGCAGCAATTTGGTCAGAGCAGTTTCAGGCCGTCCTGGTCGACGCCCCCTGTACGGGACAGACGTTGCTGGGCCGGGGGCGACAGTCAACGGCAGCATTTATTGAGTCTCGGGTTGCACACGCAGCCGCTCGCCAGCGACGCATTCTGCAGGCGGCGGCGATGCTGGTTGCTCCTGGTGGACGCCTCGTCTACTCCACCTGCACCTTTGCCGCAGAAGAGAATGAACAGGTCATCGCTGCCTTTCTTGCTGAGCATGCTGGCTGGACCGTCGAACCGGTTGCTGGCCTTGAGGATTGGCTTTCACCATTAGAGCCGGGGGGCTATCGCCTCTATCCCCACCGTGATCGATGCGGCGGGGCGTATGCGATTCGGCTCAGGCGGCAAGGGCAATCAGTTCAGCCAGAGGGGCTTGGGACAGAGCGATCGTGGAAGCCTCTGGTCATTGGGGCTGACCAAGTGGGGCAGACCTGTGGTGGGCTGGTGGTCGAGCGGGGCCAACGTCAGGAGGAATGGCCTGCTGATGTAGCCCGGGTTGTTGATCCTTCGGTTGGCGTGGGCGGAGAGGTTGCCTACCGGCCGGGCAAGCATTGGATGCCGGCGCATGGGCTCGCCCTGCGGCGTGATGACAACTGGCGGCCTCAGTTGATAGTCGACCTCGATGATCAGGCTGCCCAGCAGTTTTTGCAGGGGCTGGCCTTGCCGGCTGGTCCACTCGGCTGGGCTGTGGCACGCTGGCGGGGGCATCCGTTAGGCTGGCTGCGTGGCAATCGTGACCGCAGTAATAATGGTCTGCCCGCTGCTGCTCGGCTCCGTTTTGCTGCCACGATCGGCTGATGCCCTGCAATCCCTTTGGCTGGCAGGCTGTCGCGGCCGATCGGGCCCCGCATCCACTCATCCCACCTTGGGGTGTTCGCAACGAAAAAGAGGATTTGAGATGAGAAATGCATGGCTGTGGCTGGGTGGGTGTTTGCTGCTTCTCCAGGC
>Ga0181593_10003028_pt1 | contig 15503 bp, 7 predicted proteins | sample 071ome_19_FD_133756 | JGI IMG/M metagenome (GOLD analysis project Ga0181593, IMG submission 133756) | Coastal salt marsh microbial communities from the Groves Creek Marsh, Skidaway Island, Georgia - 071413AT metaG (megahit assembly) | ecosystem: Environmental > Aquatic > Marine > Intertidal zone...
AAAGGTTTCGCGTAAGACGAATCTGTGCGGACTAAGGAAATCGGTTTCTTGATTACGGAGCCCCCAATGACGGCAACAATATCCCTATGGTTCTCGGCGTGGTTAACTGTTCGCTCATACTCGGGTGCGTTCGAAAATTCAATAAATGGCTTGTACTAACGTTAGGGTAAGTTAAAATACGGAATGCCAGAAATCCGCATCCACAAAGAAGATCTACGAGTAGCCAAAGAGCTAAAAAAATTAATCTGATCGATCCGGGTACTGCAGACGGTGCTCACGAAGGAAAAGCGGGAAGGCCACCGGTTCCGGTAGAAACGATCCTCCAAGCGGTTTTGTTTCGTCTTCGTGAAGGATGCAGTTGGCGCGCCTTGAGCATCTTCGCCCCCTATACCACGATCTACACTCGATGGAGAAAATGGTGCGACCTTGGCATTTGGGACGAAATCCACATCCTTCTGGCGACTCGGCTGAAGGGCAAGCTGTGGGCGATTGATTCGACCAGTGTCAAAGTGCATAAACATGCCTTCGGCGGCCCGCAAGGATCTGAACATCAACTGATAGGGCAGTCGCGAGGTGGATCGAATACGAAGATTCATGCTTTGGTTGATGGAGCTGGGCGCATGCTTCGCCTCATCGGCACACCCGGTAATCGCCACGATCTGATCGGTGCATTCGAACTGGTCGACGGCTTTTCGGGGCGAACGATTCTTGCTGACAAAGCCTATGATTCGGATGAGTTCAGGGAGTTCCTTGATGAGTGCGGACTGAAAGGCTGCATTCCATCGAAAGCCAACCGAACTCATCCGGAGCCGTTCCACCGAGGGCACTACAAACACCGCCACCATGTTGAAAACTTCTTCCAGAGAATCAAAGAGAAGCGTGCCATCGCCACCAGATACGAAAAACTCGCTACTCAATTCTTTCATCTTGTTACCTTGGCTTCTCTTTGCGACTGGCTCAGAATTTAGTTTTTCGAACACACCCTAATGGTGTAGCCCAGATGATAGCGTCGCTGAAGCAGCTCACGCTGGCGATCGGTGAGCTTGGAAACGCAATGATTCAGGTGCTTCAAGTCCCTGCCACTTTCCTGATTCTCTCTCACGATCGCTGACTCGATCGACTCGAGGGCGTACGACCGGAGCTTTCGGTCTTCCCGTCCCTGCTTTTTCATCCACGCCAATGCCTGCAGACGGGAAAAGGTCAACGCCCACGGCAGAAAGGGCTCAGACGCATCATAGTCATCGATCTTCCTCCACAGCGCCTGGCTGGCCTCCTGATAGATGTCATCCAGATCCGCCGGGCTTTGCGTGATGCTGAGGATCAGGGCACGCATCGGCCCATTCGCGAGTCGAAGTTCTTCAATGAAGCGTTTCTCATCCATGGGAGACGAAGGCACCTCATCGCTTTTCAACGCCGACGAACCGTCACTCTCGAGTCGGGTGACGTTATTTCGCCAGGGTTGGCTCTGTCGAGAATTGCCCATTGTTTCCACGGATTAGCCGAAGGCTGACATGATTGGACAAAAAACTGAAATTTTTCCGCAAGATGATCGCGCTATCCGGAAAGCGGTATTCTCTGTGACTCACATTTTCAGCCCCGTAGAGAGGGCATTCCTGCCCTCTTCAGTCTCTTTCCATTCTTTTGAGGGCAGGAATACCCTCCCTACGTCATGACTTGCATCCTGACTCTTACATGCTTATCTCCCCGCCTTGAAAGCTCCCCTTCTTTTCGATCTCGACGGCACCATCACCGACCCGAAAGCCGGCTTCCTCGCGAGCGTGGATTACGCTCTCGAAGCGATGGGAGAACCCCTGCGACCGCATGCAGAACTCACGCCGTTCATCGGGCCGCCCCTCCGTGGGACGTTTGAGATTCTGCTTGGGAATTCAGATCCCGCCGTGACCGAGAAAGCCGTCGAGCTTTACCGTGAGCGACTCAATGATGGAGGAAAGTTCGAAGCCGACGTCTATCCCGGTATCCGGGAACTCCTCGAATCTTTGGCGAACGACGACTACCGTCTCTTCATCGCGACCGGGAAACCCCGGGGAATGGCTCGAGAGATCGCGACCCACTTCAAACTCGATCACTATTTCGAAGAAATTTACGGCGCCGAGCTTGATGGGAAGTTCGTCGACAAGGCCGAACTGATTGCACACTTTTCAGCTATTCATGAGCTGCCTGAATCGCACGGCATCATGATTGGAGACACTGCTTTCGACATGCGAGCCGGACGACTGAATGGACTGAAGACCATTGGAGTTACTTGGGGCTACGGCACCGACGATCAAATGCTGGAGGCAGGAGCCAGCGAACTGGTTTCAAGCGCTTCTTCTCTTGAGGCCTCCATTCGGAGATTTGCCTGAATTAGACCCTGCCGAAGACTCAATCTTCTGGAGCGGTGTTCTCGGAACCCGCTTTCTCCCCAAGCTCGAGAACCACTCTGAACCCGTAAGTATTCAGCCGAAGATGGCCCACATTCCCGATCTCAAGAGAGCTCAGTAAGTCACCGGGAGACCGCATGCGCCAGGAAGCGCCTCGAAGCACGCGGAAGTCGATCGAGTTCTTGTATGAGTTGGCGCACCATTCCCAGACGTTTCCGCCCATATCAAAGATCCCGAAACGGTTGGCAGCAAAACTGCCGACTGGAGAAGTGTTAGGAAAGGAATCGCATCCCAGATCAGGGTGGTAGTTCCCGGAATTCTCACCCGGAGGCCAATCGCCTTCCCACGGAAAGTCTTTCTGGGAAGGACCACTCACGAGGGAAAGAGTGTCGTCACTTTTCGGTGGCGCCAGCCCTACTGCCAGACTCCATTCCTCCGAAGTCGGCAAGCGATAGCGAGCGCTCTCTGAAATTTTTCCGGAGGCAATCTCTCGCTTTGTCAGCCATCGGCAGAATTGGGTCGCATCTTCCCACGAAACCATCACTGCAGGATGAGACGGAGATTGAGAAAATCCTGCAGACTGCCTGCGTCTGCCGGATGACTCGCTGAAAGCCCGGAAGTCCTGAACTCTGGTTTCCCAAATACAGAAGAGCACCGGCGTCCCTTCGATCTCCACGAAGCGCTGGCCCAGTGAATTCACAAACTTTACCTTTCCAGAAGTATCCGAATCCTCTGCGAATCCGGGATTCGAAATCAGCAGAAAGGTAGCGGCCAGTACGATGTTGTGCAGGAATCGAGAACTCGGTCTCATGGTTCAGCTCGAAAAAAGCATAATCAGGCAGGACATTTTCCTTTTCAAGGCCTATTAAATGTTAAAATTTAAGACATTCATGCCGCTTCCTAAAACTAAATCTCAGCTCGAAATCGAAAAGCTATGGAAGTTTGAAGGGCGCGACGCGGCATTTTGGGGGGAGCTGCTTCGCGTTTTCGGCACTCAATTGGCGGCATCGAGCGGAATGATCCTAATTCGCCCCCCGAGTCAGCAGAACGAGCAACCATGGACGCCTCTTGCCGTTTGGCCTGATGCCGAAGAAACCCGCCAGCGATTAGCCGGTCAGCGGGACCGTATGCTCGCGCTCGCTGACGAAGCTTCAAAGGAGAATCAGGGCCTGGCCACAAAGGAATTGGAGCAGGGTATACGTGCCGCAGCGCTCGCACTTCGTGTCGATGATGATTCAATCCCCTGCGTCGCCGCCTTCATCAGATATGGCACGGAGGACTTCTTCCACCCGGGAGAGCGAATCAAGAAGCTGATGATCGATTCTCCATTGATCTATGGAGCCAACCCTTTTGCTTCACAGGACTCGGCTGATGATTCAGCGCTCGATTCGGAAGACCCGCTTGCGACCGCATTGTCTCTCGGGCTTCTCGTCAATGAGGAGAAGCGATTCCTTGCCGCTGCCATGGTCTACTGCAACGAGTTGGCTGCACGTTTCTCCGCGGATCGGGTTTCTCTGGGTTGGTTGAAAGGCCATTACCTGCGATTGAAGGCAACGAATCATGCCGAAAAGGTCAATCGCAAAACGGATGTCTCTCGCCTTCTCGAAGCAACCATGGAGGAATGCCTCGATCAGGACGACGAAGTCGTGTGGCCCGGGGCAAATGCAGCTTCCATGGTCCAGAGAGATCACGAACGGTATGCGCGAAAAGTTGGAGTGACACAACTTGCCTCAGTTCCTCTCCGAGATGGAGAAGAGCCTGTATCTGTCATCACACTGGAGCGGGAAGAACCATTCTCTGAAACAGAATTACAGACCCTTCGGCTTTCATGCGACCTTTGTGTTCGACGCCTCGCAGACCTCCATCGCTCCGATCGATGGTTCGGCGCACGCTGGGCTTCTTCCCTCAAGAGGGCACTGGGAAGAATCGTCGGGTTTGAACATACCTGGTTCAAGATTTTAGGCCTCAGTGTTGCCGCACTCATCGCCTTTCTCGCCTTTTACCCTTGGCCTTTCAAAGTGAAGGCGTCCTACATTCTTCAACCGCCTCAGATCTACCATCTCCCTGCTCCTTTTGATGGCTACATCAAATCGGTGAATGTAAGAGCTGGTGATGAGGTTAATGCGGACGACACCTTAGTTACCATGGATACAGCTCAACTCGAGCTAAATCAGGCCGAATTGAGCGCCACCATTCAGCGATTCGTGTCCGAAGCCCAGCTTGCAAGGGTTCAGGCTTCCCCTGCCGAAATGCATATCGCCATCGCTAAAGCAGAGGAAACGAAGGCGTCACTGAAGAAGGTTCAATTCAATCTCGAGATGGCTTCGGTCTCCGCTCCCATCGATGGAGTCGTACTCGAGGGCGACATTGAAGAACGTATCGGCTCTCCTGTCGAGAGGGGTGAGGCACTGCTGAAAATCAGCCAGCTGAATGGAATGTTTGCCGAGCTGCGACTTCCGGAACGCGAGGCAACACGCGTCCGCGTTGGCTCTGTCGGTGAAGCAGTATTTGAAAGCAGACCCGAAGAACGCTTCCCGATCAAAGTCATGCGCATAGAGCCACTCGCCGTTCCGGAGGAAGGAGGGAATATGTTGATCGTAAGAACCCACTTCACTGGAGAGAGCCCTGAATGGTGGCGCCCCGGAATGACAGGGACCGCAAAGCTCGACTGCGGCGAACGCTCTCTTCTCTGGCTATTCACTCGCCGGGCAATCGATTATCTCAGGATGAGATTCTGGTTTTAAATTCATGTCCGAGCGTCAACAGATGTTCAGTGATTACTGGCACCGGGTCGCCCCGGAAGTCGTCAGGCTGAATCCTGCAGTGGAAGTGACAAGGCAGATCTTTCGCGGCCAGGTGTGGTATCTCCTGCGGGATCCGCTCAATAACGAATTCTATCGAATCTCCCCCCAAGCTTACGCTTTCGTCGGACGGCTGAAAGGAAACCGCTCCGTGGATGAAGTCTGGCAGGAATGTCTCGCCATCATGCCGGAAGACGCTCCCGGTCAGGAGGAAGTTGTTCAAGTCCTGTCGCAGTTACATCGAGCCAACTTGCTACACTCGAATCTGGCTCCGGACAGTCGCCAGCTTTTCGAGAATCAACGAAAGGCGAAAGGTCGGAAAGCCAGAGCACAGGCGTTGAATTTTCTCTTTCTGAATATCCCGCTCTTTGACCCTGACCGATTCCTCACGATTTTGCGCCCGGTCTTCAGACCCTTTCTAAGCCCGTTTGGCTTCGTTCTTTGGCTCGGTATCGTTGGCACAGCCCTCTGGACAGCGATCGGTCACTTTGACGAGCTTTCCGATCAGAGTTCAGGAGTCCTCGCCCCGAAGAACTTGATCTACCTCTATGCCTGCACGGTGTTCATCAAGCTAATTCATGAGTTTGGCCATGGAATCGTCTGTAAACACTTTGGGGGCGAGGTCAGGACCGCCGGCGTCATGCTGATGCTTCTCACCCCCCTTCCTTATGTCGACGCGACATCCAGCTGGGGCTTTCGAAGACGATGGCAGAGAATCGCGGTCGATGCGGCAGGCATGGGGTCAGAGTTCCTCATTGCCTCAGTGGCCCTCTACCTCTGGCTCACGACTTCCGATCCTCTCGTCAATCGACTGGCTTACAATGTCATGTTCATCGCATCGGTTTCGACCATTCTCTTCAATGCGAACCCTCTCCTTCGTTTCGACGGCTATTACATTTTCAGCGATCTCTTTGACCTTCCGAACCTGTATCAGCGCGCCACACAACAGTTAAAATACCTCGCCGAGCGATTTCTATTCGGCATCCGAAAGGTATTCTCTCCTTCCCATGATCGGAACGAGGAGGTGTGGCTGACGGTGTATGGAATCGCTGCATTTATTTACCGCGTCCTTCTGCTGGTGTTTATCACCTACCATGTAGCACAGGGTTTCCTCGGACTTGGTGTAGCAATTGCTGCCTTCTGTGTCGTTCTTTACTTTCTCACCCCGATTGGGAAGCTGATTCGCTACCTGATCAGCAGCGAACGCCTCGAGCGGAATCGACGGCGGGCGATTTCGGTCACTGTGGGCATTCTCGTGGTATTCTTCGGAGCGCTAAGTGCTATCCCTTTGCCTCGAAGCTTCCGCGCCGCAGGAGTGCTGAACCCCGGGACGGAATCGGTCGTTTATGCCCAAACTGGTGGTGCCATTGCTGAAATCTACGTCGACACAGCCGAGTATGTGCAGGCCGGGGACCCTCTCGTTCGACTGGAGAGCCGCGAACTGGAGCAGGATATCGAAAGCGCCCGCTCGCGACTCGATCAGCTCTCAACTCAAATCGAAGAGGCAAGGCAGAATCAGTTCGGGACGATTGTTGGATCGTTGGTAGACCAATCCAAGGCTGGTCGCATGGCGATCGAAGAATTACAGAGGCAACGTTCGAATCTTGTCGTCACCGCTCCGACCTCCGGCATCTGGACGTCCCCAAGGTCCTCCGAACTGCTGGGAACCTGGTCGCCTCGCGGAACTGAGTTAGGAAGAATTGTCGATCTGTCAGAGCCCGTCTTTGTCGCTGCCGTCTCGCAACGTGAATCCGGAGACCTCTTCGATGGCGACATTCAATCTTCCGAGGTCAGGCTATACCAGGAGGTGTCATTACCGTATCCAGTCATTGAACAAACAGTGGACCCGGCGGGGCAGGGAAAACTTCCAACCGCCGCTCTCGGATGGCTTGCCGGCGGTGAGATCCAGACGGAAGAGGGTGACAAATCCGGAATGACATCGACGGAGGACTTCTACCTTGTTCGTTCAACTCTCGCCATTCCGGAGGGTAGCGCACCCACCGTAGGGGCAGTGACCGGGCAGATTCGCTTTTCTTTACCGCCGGAGCCCCTCAGCACTCAATGGGAGCGGTCACTTCGTAAACTTTTCCAGGGAAAGAGCGAGAAATGATCACTCCCACTCGTCTCTTCTACACCGCAGCCCCGCGAACGCCTTGTCGTGTCGCGAAAGGAATTGATCGAACCGCTGACTGGATCTCCGGAGCGATCAAAAGAAGAAAGCAACTTCGCCGCCGGCTAAAACGCGAAGCAGCCGCGGCGCTCAAACTCCACGACTCAGAAATTGCCCCTCTGAGTTCCGACGGGTTTCAGGATCTTCTGGCAGACCTTCTCCGTCAGTTTCGTCGCGGGGAAAGTTCAAGACAGCTTCGACTGAAGTCCTTCGCCTCACTAACAAGAGCATCCGTCGAAACCCTTGGGTTAAAGCCCTACGAAGAGCAACTCATGGGAGCGATGGCGATCCATGAAGGGCTCTTTGCCGAAATGGCGACCGGCGAGGGAAAAACTCTCACCATTGCACTCGCCGGGGTTCTTGCCGGATGGCGCGGCCATCCCTGCCATGTCATCACTGCGAATGACTACCTGGCAAAGCGTGACGCCGAAACGATGAGACCCCTTTTTGAATTTTGCGGACTGGATATATCACATGTCATCGGAGAGATGAAACCTGATGAACGACCACCACACTATCGTTGTTCAGTGGTCTACACGACGAGTCAGGAGTTACTCGCGGACTATCTTCGTGATCGCTTAAAACTGGGAGTCGATCAGAGCCCACAGAGCCGGCTCATGCGTCATCTTGGCAAGCAGGGCAGAGATGCCGGCACTCAGCTTGCGCAGCGCGGGATCCACACGGTGATCATTGATGAAGCTGACAATATTCTCATCGACGAAGCGGTTACCCCCCTGATCATAAGTCAAACCATGCAGGGTGATTCGTTCAACCAGTGTTGCTCCATTGCCCGTGACCTGGCTCACTCATTACAGGCTGGAACTGACTATCAGATCGACTACAAGCACAACGAGATTACCCTGACAAATAAAGGCAAGACGACCATTGGGAGACACTCTCATCGCTTTCCCGCCATCTGGCGCTCACACGATCGACGGAATGAATTGGTTCGCCAGGCTCTCGTAGCCTCGCATTTTTTCGTGCGAGACAAGCACTACGTGATCACCGACGAGAACAAGATCGAGATTGTCGATGAGTTTACCGGAAGAATCCTACCTGGGAGAACCTGGAAACAAGGTCTTCATCAGGCCATTGAAGCAAAGGAAGAAATCAGAGTCACCGACCCCACTGAAACTCTCGCGAGCATGAGCTTTCAGCGATTCTTTCGCATGTTCAATTCCATTGCCGGAGTCTCCGGGACAGCCCGGGAGTCAGCCGGAGAACTCTGGAGAATCTATCGACTCGCTGTGGTGTGTATTCCGACTCACCGACCCGTCATTCGGCGGATTGAGAAAGCAATGATCTGCACAGATCGTGAGTCCAAGTATGAGGAGATCGTCTCTGAGATCGAAAGCGTGAATGCAACCGGGAGGCCTATCCTCGTTGGAACGCGAACTGTTGAAGCTAGCGAAGCCCTATCCGAGAAACTGAAACAACGGGGTTTGAAGCATTCTGTCCTCAATGCGGTTCGACATGATCAAGAGGCCCGGATCGTCATGAGTGCAGGCGAGCGCGGCAGCGTCTGCATTGCGACCAATATGGCAGGTCGCGGAACCGATATTAAGCTCCCCTCTGAGGTCGTTGAGCTTGGAGGCCTTCATGTCATCGTCGTTGAGCATAATTTATCGCCTAGAATCGACAGGCAGCTGATCGGCCGATCGGCACGACAAGGGGAGCCGGGGTCTGCCCGCTACTACGTCTCACCCGACGATGAGCTGCTCGTCCGATTCCTTCTTCCTGCTGAACGGCGAAATTTAAAGGACTTAATCGACAATGCTTCCGGGTCAGTCGATGAAATCTCGCTCAACGCCTGTCGCAAGGCACAAAAGACCGCCGAACGTCTGGGTGAAAAGCAACGAGAGGCGGTGCTGCGGATGGACACTTGGATCGAAGAACATCTCGCCTTTACCCGGGCGGAAGCTCGTTGATTGGTGGAAATGGAGCCTTCCGAAAGACTTTTTAAACAAATTACTTGCCAAAGTGTGTATTTTCAGTTTTCTAAAATCCCCGCCCATAGTTATGAGGAAGATTTGTCTCAGATAAAGATAACAAAGATTGTAATTTCTAAAACGGAAAGCTAACCTCCTTGATGGGCCGCAACTCGTTCAAAGCTAAACGAAAGAAACCGTCGCTAGCCGATTTGGCGCGCCCCAATTTTGAGGTCGAGCAGATGGAGCAGCGACTGCTCCTGTCAGCAAACCTTTACGATGTGGGGGCTTCTGCAGGCGACGATTCCGCTAAGGCTGCGATCCAGAATCAGATTGTCGAAGTCTTCGATCAGTTGGGTGGACTTGGCGACGCCATTAACTCTGACGCCGGACTCGATAGCTATCTCAAAGGGACGAAGGTCCCTCTCCTCGATCAAACACTGAGCAATATCACCGGCGAGAACCTGGGAGATTTCTTCAGTTTCGGGGCCGGCGAGAACAGTATTGAAAATTACTTTAACGCAGCGGAACCCACCTCGACCGGCCTGGCCTTCACGATTCAGAATTTGATCAACGATGACCCGTTCCTCAGCGGAACGGTAACAGATGCCTCTACTGCTCGTTCATTAGACCTGTTAATTGATCTCTCAAGCGACCTCACTACGGGCACTCTCACTGACATCGATCTCGACGAGGCAGCAGAAGAGTTTAATTTAGATTTCAGTGACGACGCAAGGGTCAAACTCAAGAAAAGCCGGGATTTAAATTTTCGGATTCAAGCGGACCTTTCCGACTATGACAGCCTCGGCGATGACAAGTTCTGGGTTGATGTCACCAACGATGCAAAGTTTCACGCCGAAGCTACCCACACCTCGACGCTGGACACTCTCTCAGGGTTTGGAGTCCAGGTAGGCATTCTTGGAATGCGCGACAACCCAGACGACCCAGACGGAGCGGGAGCCTATGTCGACGAAGGAGAGTATTTGTTGGATGTGACAGCCTTCCTTGATCTGGGTGATGGCGCCGGAGCAGACAATCGTTTCACCCTATCCGAGTTGAAATCGTTCGGGGCTGGAGCCACTCCGTGGGGCGAGGCTTACAGCTTCCGAACTCCTGCCACGCCGTCTACGAGCACTGTAGTGGGGCAGAACACGGCCTCAATGACATTGCAGTTGCGTGTCGCAAATCCGACAGGGACTTCGACTGAAATTTCTGCGATAGGCGGCATCGCCGAAGAGATTCGCTTTCTCGACACCGATCTCTTCGATAATCGTGCTCCGCTCGTTTCCACCAGCGACACCCTGGCTGCCTTTGGCCGGTTAAGCCCGGACGACTTGCTGAACATGGTCGACGCTACCACCGGCTGGGCCTCGGCGATTGGTGTGAGCGACATCTACCAAGACAGCCTCCCCTTTCTCGATCTCACGACTGGCGATGCTTATGCCTTCGGCGAAGCCTTCCGTGAAGTCTTTTACAACCAACTGGAGAACGCCGAGCAGATCCTGACAGCAGTAAATGCTCCTTCCACCAATCGCGGAGGCACTGCGGATCCTCTCGATTACACGGGCAGCACTGCGTTCATGGTCTCGTTGAATGGTGCCGCCTTTACTACCGTGACTCTGGCTGCTGATTCTTCCCGTGATACCCTCGCGAAACTGGCCGCGGCGCTGAACGATCAGCTTCCAACAGGTCTCCTCGCCAGAGTCACCGACACTGAATCCCCACGTCTTGAGCTCTTTTCAGTGGCGGACACCACTTTCGTTCTCACCGAGTTCTCTCCATCCGCCAATGGAGTCCTCGACCTCGGATTCAATACTCACGCCGAAGTGCTGCTGACTAATTCAGGCAACCTTGGCACCTATGACGGATCGGATCCGGAGGACAACCCGGAAGCAAAGTATCAGCTGCCCGAAATCGAGTTTCAGTCTTCCTCATCGATCGACCTTTCCAGCTTCGAGGAAACCCGGACCTTCACGGTGGACCGAAACGGCGAAGGGCCTGTGACCATTTCGATTCCGGCGTTCAACTACGCTGAGATCAATGCCCTTGCTGAACGAATTCAGGACGAGCTGGCCTTAGCCTCTTTGTATGATGCGACTACCGGGGATGGCGTTGTCGTCAAAGTCTTCTCTGAAGGAGGTGTCGAAGGCCTGAGGTTCTACAGCACAGCAGAGGTGTTTTCTCTGGAGTTGGCAGGAGCGAATCTGAGTTTGCTGGGACTAACCGCGGGGCTTCAATCATCTGAATGGATTGATTTCCAGCTCAATAGTGATTCAAGCAAGACCTACCGCCTCTTCATCAGCGGCAATCTCACCGGCGATATTCTTGATCAGTTCAGCAACCAACGCATCAATGATCTTTCAGAAGACATCAAGGTGGCACTACAAAAATCGACCTGGCTCCTCGATAGCAACGATGTTCCGACTACGCTGAGCCCTCTTCTCGACGAAACTGCTGGAACCGGCATTGATATTCGTTCGGAAACCAGCAACGACGGGGAGTTTTCAGGTGCACTTCAATTTTTTGCTAGAAACCCGGGAACCGGAACCGATGAGATTAGCGATTTCAGGATCGTTGATCAGTCATCCGGGATCACCCATCTTGGTTTTGATAATGGTTTCCGCCAGTCGCGTGCCTTTGCAGCCAGCACCGTCTTTACAACACCAAATTTCAGCACGGTTCAGGAATTCGCATCGCGCATCGCCAACGCTTCTGTGGAGTTGCGCGATAATGGTGATCCCGGGATTCCGTTTTACGACCCTGACGCCAAGGGGTTTGTTTTCAAGATCGCTTTCACCTACACGCCAAACGCTCTCTCGGGTGCTGACGCAGTCGCAATCGATCTCGATGAAGAATATGGAGAGATTTCCTCTCTGGTTTCCGCCAGCACTGTCGAAGTCGAGCGATCATCGACCTCTTCCTTTAATTTTCAGTTCAACCTCATTCCTGACAAGGCGGCACCTGAAGAACTTGCGATTGATATTCCGGTGCAAATTTTTCAGTGGGATGGCCGTCTCGCACTCGACGACGCTGTCTTCACGGTGATTCTCGACGATGGAGTTGAGCACGATTTGAGAGTCACAGCGGCCTCCACGCTCGGAAACAATCAGACGAGCGATTTTGTTGAGCAGTTGCGAGCAGAGCTGGCTGGGAATCATCCCGCCATTAACGGAATCATTCAGGTGGATCTGGAAACTGATGAAGACGGACGGGAGACGATCATTTTCTCAACCGTACCCGCACTCACTGACCTCCCGAGAATGTTTCAGGTACGAGTGAAGAGCGAAGTCGCGAGCCCGCAGACTGTAGCCAACGCAGCGGTCGCAGACCTCCAGTTCTCCAGCGGCGTCACCAATTTCACCTCTGTGTCTGACGTTCTATTAGCTGACGCCCCTGCCACCTCCGTCTCACTGAACAGCCACGCTCTATTCAAGTTCTCCTTGTTCGATGGGAATGTCGGAACGGTTCTACTGGAGAGTTCCGAAACGACCGGAGACATCGTTGCAGACCTCAATCTGGCGATCGAACAAAACATCGGTCTCAGTACCGCTTTCGAAGGAAAGATCCTCGCGTTCCTCGACGAAACCGACCCTCTGGCACCAGTTCTCGGATTCAGATTGAACCCTGATGTTTTTCCGCTCGACGGCAATTATGTCACTGAAAACTGGTCCGTTGAAATCTTCGAAGACTACACTCAGTTCGTCGGCAACTCCGCTTCAAACGAGTTGGGCATCAAGGAAAGCAACGTCGCTTCCAGCAACCGCGAAGTTCCGCTCAGCGTTGTGTCCGGGGCCTTCGATGGAACTGATGCATTTCGCCTCCAGCACCCCGCTGTTTTTGATGTCTCCATCAACGGTAGCGACTACGTGACCGTGAGCGTCCCCGCCTATACCGGGGTTGAGTCGCCGACCATGGGCGAATTGATCGCCTCCATTAATAGCGCGCTTGCCGTGCCGGACATCACCATCTCGAGACTCCCGGCAGCGCCAACATACAAGGTTTCAGACTTTCTTGAAGCGGTTACCTTCGGCGATGGCAGTCGCTTGGCGATCATTTCAAAAGACAACAGTACGGACCCTACCAAGCCTAGCGTTCTGACGTTTCGGATGGCTCCTGACCTGGACGTCCCGAACAACGCAGCAATTACCACTTTAGGGTTTCTCGAGGATGAACAACGAATCGGCGCCCGCGGCGGAGAACTGTTTCTCGAATCCATCAAACTGACGGGAACAGCCACCGTCACTGAAGAAGAAGTCACCGCGACTGGCCAATTCGGAATCGCTGAATTTGAAGCGTCGACAGGGTCTTTGGATCTCCTCGCCAGCACGACGACAACCTTTCGAGATGGTTCCAACGAGAAGTTCAGCTACGAGCAGCTCGTCAATTACCTCTCTACCGATGAAACATCCACTATCGCCAGCACTGGTGTGGAGCTGCCGACGTTTGTGACCCTTACTCTTGACGGACTCAGCTTCGTGCAGCCGGATGTCGGCACCGCAATTAGCGGACTGGAGTTTGATGCCGGAGCCACGATCACCTTTTCTCACGCGCTGACAAGTGCCAGTGAGCTCTCCAGCATCACCGACTTCAGTAACCTTCCAGCACCGGAACTAACCTATCTTAATACGGGTGGCATCGAGAAGATTTTTACGCTCGGGTTTGAAGACATCCTCGGTGGACTGATGCGGACAGCGGAGTTCATCTCCGATCAAATGACGATCGTTCCACCGAACGGCGCTCCGGATAATCCCTTTTCGGAGAAGCTCCTTTTTGTCAAAGAGGGTCTTGTCGACATCTACAACTTCGGAGACGAGTTTGCGAATCAGCTTACAGGTTTGGAAACCGCTCCCCCGCCTACCTTGCAGGAAGTGCAGGAGGCACTCGGAAGGAATATCCTTCCCGGAGGAACTACAGATCTCAGCTCTGTTGCCCTCAATCTAGTCAAAGTGATTGATGACACGACTGGTGAGCTCATCGACCTCAAGTTGGATATCTCCCTTCCTTTTGTCCGTCAGTTTGCCGAAATCCTTCCTTTGTTTATCGACCTTCGCCAACTGCGCGATCGCTCGAGGAACCCGGCTTTAGTCGGTGGCACCAATGGCTACCTCGAGGGCATCGATTCGTTGACTTCTGATGATCTGGATAGCGCCGGTGTCTCTGTTAGTGGCGAAGCTTCGCTGAATTTAAACCTCGGCATTGAAGTCGTCCGCAGCTCAGAATCGATCCAGCCGAGAGCAGTCCTCTACGATACCACGGATATCGACATGGACTTCAATCTGAGTAGCAGAGATGGGGGGCTGAACGTCGACCTTGCTGTTGGCTCTTCTCACCTGAGGCTGACGAATGGGACGGTCGCCATCAATGGCACGGCAACTCCTGACTCCGCGGCACCCCCGGCGGAATACTCGATTAATCTCTCATCTGATCAAGTGCTTCCGTATGAAGTCATCGCCGCAACCACAAGCGAGCTGGATGCCGTCTACACGACTCCGAATGTCGGGAACGCGATTGGAGCGTCTTTGCAAGCGACCGACAATGGCTGGCTAAACTCAGTTCCCGGAACACTGGAAGACGGATCTCCCATTTCGGGAATCGACGGTGTTGGCTTTCTCGAGATTAATGATCTCATCCTGGTCAAAGATCAGACCGGTCTTAACTCTTTCCAGAACGGGATCTATCGCATCAAGAGCCTTGGTTCAACCGAGTCCAAATGGGAATTGGTTCGCGTGGAATTTGCTGACGCAGTAGGGATCACGGATCCGGGTGAATTCAGTGAGCTTCGCGTTGCCGTCAAGCTCGGAACTGAGAATGCAGGACAACGATTCATTCAATCAAACGATAATCTTGCGACGCTAACGGCAGGCTCCCAGGTTACTTTTGTTTCCGACCTTGAGCGTGTTTACTCCAGTTTCACTCCGGCAAGCCCAACGATCGCGACTCGGTCGGCCACCATCAGCACCGAAGGTCAAGCCCGCGCAGTTCTTCCGCTAGTGATTGTGGTCAAAGATGAGAGCGGTCGTGACACATTCATCACGAAAGACACCTCTCGGTTGACGGAGACCGACAGGCAGAATCCTGCTATCGTTGATGCACTGCCCGACTTTCCCAGCCTCGATATTCGAATTCTTAACGATTTGGATTCCGGCCAGTCAGGATTGAATCGTTTCTTTAATCCGGCCGTTTCCGAAGCCGCTGTCTTCTACACGACTGTTGACACTGAGGC
>Ga0181593_10003030_pt1 | contig 15492 bp, 12 predicted proteins | sample 071ome_19_FD_133756 | JGI IMG/M metagenome (GOLD analysis project Ga0181593, IMG submission 133756) | Coastal salt marsh microbial communities from the Groves Creek Marsh, Skidaway Island, Georgia - 071413AT metaG (megahit assembly) | ecosystem: Environmental > Aquatic > Marine > Intertidal...
ATTTTGACAATCCAACTGGATATCGAATTCTTCGTATATACTCCCGACACCTAACTGCGCTTGATTTACCGACACGGTGCACATGTCAGATGATGTCAACCAGGTTTCACCATAACCTACATAGCTATCATTTTCGTAACGAATGAAGCAATCACGCTCAAATAGGCTTGGCGTGGTAATCCTATCGTCTGCTGCGACACATTGATAAGTACCATCAATCCCATCACTATCAACAATCGTTACATTTAAGTGCCGACTGGCCCAACCACTGGCGACATCGCCAAATAAGATAAAGGAAGTCTTACCCTGCGAAAGGACCGGTATAACACCAAATAAATCTAATGAAGTCCCAACGGATGCATGGTTGCTTACCAAACTGATGTCCGTACGAAGAAATGATTTGGGTCTGTCAGGCAATTCATAATCAATATCAGGCAATGCAGGAATTTCTGGCTGATCTGAGTTTTCTTGATCGTCGCTCGAATCTTGATGCGGTAAATTTGATGAGCTTGTGTCGGATTGTTTTTCAGGTTCCGAGCCAGCACCACCGCCACCACATGCAGTCAATATTGAAATCAGGAAACTAACGGTCAGTGTCTGCGCAATTGTTTTGCAGGACCTCAAATTAATCACTTTAGCTAACGTGTACATTTACTACTTCCTTTCACAAGACCTATTGGCCCATACACTTAGAATGCAATTGTTTTTTAAAATAAATTTCGGGTAGGTAAGAGGCTGCTCCCTAGATAAAGCAGCCGTGCAGAAAATTCTAATCTTTCTCAATACGCGAGCTGGTCGGGCCGGTTTGGTTGCGGTACTTAGCGTTTTCGCGCAGGCGGTATGGGCGTTTTGCTGGGCTGCTTAGGGTTTCGAAACTCAGCGCGCAAATGACCATACCGGGACGCAGTGCCAGTGGCATTTTGCCGTTGTTGTAAAACTCTAATACGACTTGCCCTTGCCAACCCGGGTCGATGCGACCGGCGGTCACGTGGACCATGAGTCCGAGGCGCGCTAGGGATGATCGGCCATCTAGCCAGCCGACGAGGTCGTCGGGAATATCGACCGATTCGAGGGTGGAACCCAACACCAGTTCACCCGGGTGAATGAACAAGGCGTCGCCTTCTGGGATTTGGATTTCCTTGCTCATGATGCGGTCGATATTACGGCCCAGTTGTTCACGGTCGCCAGAGAGGTCTAGGTACGGGGCTGAGTTGTTGCTGAATACGCGAAAGCTGTCTGCCAGTCTTAGGTCAACGCTGATACCCGAGATGGCGGATGCATCTGGCTGTGGGTTCAGTTTGATGCGACCTTCTTCTAAGGCCAGTTCGATGTCGCCGTCACTTAAACGCATGCAATCAATTCCAGATTCGTTAAACTGGGCCGGATTCTAACAGCAGTGTCACATTTATGCAGTCTTGGCTTGAGCAAATTTCGCAGCAATGTGGGCGCGAGCGCGTCCGCTCGCTGGTGGTGGTGTCGGGCACCCGCACAGAGGTGTGGCAAGCACTACAACCATGGCTGGTTGCCCAACAGGATGCTCAGCGCACGGTCGCGCAGGTGGGCACGCTTGCCAATTGCACGCTAAAGCCGAGCCGGCCCGACAATTTGCTGGGGGCAGAGTACGATCACGCAGTGTTTGATGCGCACCACGGTTTGTACCCAGATGCCTTGGCAGCCATTAGTGGCACGGTGAAGGCCGGTGGGTTGTTATTGTTGTTGTGCCCACCGTTGGATGAATGGCCACTGCATACGGATGAATTTAGCGTCAAGCGCCAGCCGTTCGGCTATCAGGGGCGGAATAACAGCCCAAGGTTCGTTCAGCGTTTATTAGCCAGTTTCGCTGCTTGGCATATCCCCCTACTCTCACTAGACGGTACACATTCAGAAGGCTCATTGTTAGAAGGTACGCCGTTAACCGACACTAAACCACATACCAACACGGCAATGCTTGCACCTAATGGTGTCACCACCGAGCCATCGTGTGACCAAGCCAGCGTACTGCAAGCCATACTGGCATCGCCTGATACCCCACATGTGATTACCGCTGACCGAGGCCGTGGTAAGTCTCATCTACTTGGGCAGTTAGCCCACGCCTTGCAGGCTCCAACAAATACAGCCACCCAAAAAGATAACGGTATAAAGGTTTGGCTTACGGGACCAAACCGTAAGGCGCTGTCTTCGGTCTTTGCGGCGTTGGCTGCGGCAGATAACGGCACTGCCAATGACAGTGAGAGCGAAGTGGGCACAAGCCTAGAAGACACAGTGCAGGACACTGTGTGTTTTTTACCGCCAGAAGAGGTCCTCGCAAATGCGCAAGCATCCGCTGATAAGCGGCCGACTTGGTTGTTGGTGGACGAAGCGGCAAGCCTGCCGATTCCGTTGTTGATGAAGTGGGCAGAGACTTTCACGCACGTTGTGTTTGCTTCAACAACCCATGGTTACGAAGGCACGGGCAAAGGGTTTCAGGTGCGACTATTTAAGCATCTAGACAGCATCAAGCCGCAGTGGCAACACCATATTCTGACGCAGCCTATTCGTTACGCAACCCATGATCCGCTTGAGCGTTGGTTGTTCGATACCTTTTTGTTAGATGCAGAACCAGAAGCTGGCTTTGAGCCCACGATTCAAAGCAATGTTAATCAGCGAGAAGTGACACAAGCGGAATTAGCCAGTAACCCTACTCTGCTGGCCAATATATTTTCGCTTCTGGTTAATGCCCACTACCAAACCAAACCCAGTGATTTGCGCGACTTATTGGATGCACCTGGCTTACGAATTTTTATACAGCAGCCAGTTAGTACTGGGGCAAAATCAAGTGCGGTTATTAGTGCGTGTTTATGCACGGACGAAGGCCCCATCGAGCCGTCAATTTGGCAGGCCATTCAAAACGGGCACCGCCGCCCTAATGGCCATTTAATCCCGCAATCATTTGGATTTTATTTTGGTTTGGCCGATGGCATGGGGTTGAAATGTGCCCGTGTGATTCGCATAGCGACCCAACCGAGATTACAGCGCAATGGTAGCGCCAGCGCGCTATTAAATTTTGTCGAAACACAATTTCGCAATGAACAGTACGATTTATTCGGCAGCAGCTTTGCAGGCACAGAAGACGTTTTAAATTTTTGGCAGAAAAACCAATTTGAACCGATCAAGCTCGGCAGTGTTGCGGACCACGCTAGCGGCGTGGCATCGGCCCTTGTGGTTAAGGGCCTGTCGGTTAAATCCGAGCCTGTCATAGATAAGGCGCGTGATTTGTTCGCGTTTCTACAAAGCAGCGATGCCAAATTCAATTTACACTCGCTTCCGCCCTTTGCGCTGGTACTTTTAAAAACGTTTGCTTTTGAAAAGGGATCAGTCGAAACAGCATTGCAGATTTTACAGCATGTGGTTGATGTTGATTTGCCTGCGCAGCCGTTAAATAAGAATCAAACAAACGCGCTGCGTAAAACGCTGGCGCGTTTGTTGACATAAGCTAGCAGCAAACTAGCCGTTTATAGGGTCATCTAAACCCACGGACACAGCATCCACGAAAGTGGATAATGCCAACCCGATTGCGCGTTTGAATTCCACACTCGCCACCACACCTTGGCAATTCAAGTTTGAACCAAGTAGCGGCAGCGTCAGTTGTGCTGCATCGATAATATTCGCCGACATGGTGTTTAACACTTCTTTAAGTTGGGCCTGCGCATGAGAAGCCCGCGGTGAAGTATTAACGAGCATAACCGGTTTATAAGGAAACTCAGTACCACTGACTAGCCAATCAAGGGCATTCTTCATTGGGCCACTGATGCCGTGTGCGTATTCCGGACTGGCAATGATAATACCGTGCGCAGTACCAACGGACTGTTTTAAGGCCGCAACCGCTGGAATGGTTTGGTTTTCTAAATCTGGATTAAACAGTGGCAGAGACGAAATATCAGCCAAGCGAATATCACAGCCGTCAGGGGCTAATTCGGCCAGCGCGTGTAACGCCACCTTGTTGTAAGAGTCTGTTCTTAGGCTGCCGCAAAACGCAACTAGATTAAGTTTTTTCATTTCTTCCATCCTTGGACACTAAGATCAAATGTTTGCGTTTAATCCAAGTGAATATGCACTTTTGTTTTAACTGAATTAGCGATAAAGCACGCTTCATGGGCCTCGTGATGCAAGCAGTCCAGCTGAAGTTTATTTGGCTTCGCGCTTTCATCAAAAGTCACTATTGGCCTTAGCATGACATCAGTAATAGCGAGCTTTTTATCTTGATTCATCGCCATTGTGCCTTCTGCGCGATCAACATAATGCGTAACAACATAACCTGCTTTTGCGGCAATCGATAAAAACCAAAGCATGTGGCAACTTGCTAATGAAGCAATAAACGCTTCTTCTGGATCTACAGCAGATTCGATTGAATATGGTAGCGGGACAACATGGGGCGATGACGACGCTGGCACAGACACGCCACCGTCAAATTGCCAAGTGTGAGCGCGACTATATTGGTTCCGTTTAAAATCGTCTTGCTTGGTGAGAGACCACTCAACCTGTGCATTGTATTGAGACATTTTACCCTTCAGGCTATTGAACTGAATGAAAGCTGAGTTGATATAAAGCCAAGTCAATTAAAGAGGATTTGTGTGTACCCATGCTCTCGAACCCTAACCTTTTATAGTAATCGCGAAGTATTCTGTTTTCTTCGACGCAATCTAACCTCACACCAAGGAATCCTATACGACGGGCCATATTTTGTATCGAATGAATGATAGAAGCGCCTATTTTAAGGCCAGCGTAGCGACGCATTACCGCGATCTTATGAATGTACACGTAATGTGCTTCATCATAGTTCCATACCGCTTCGGGTTCCGTTTTAAGTTCAAAAACGGCGACAGGCTGCTCTAGTTTTTCAACAATGTAAAACCGTCCGAAGGATATCGCTTCATCAATATCAGGCCGAATAGCCTCCAACCATGAAACAGGCCATTGCTTAATTCCCTTTGATGCCAACCATCGTGCATTATCCATTAAGACTTCATACACAACAGTCGCATCGCGTATAGATGCAACACGAATACAGTAGTATTGAAAGCCATCCATTTGAAAGCCCGAAATAGCCACTAACTCCGTCACCCCAAAAAACAAAGCCCCAATGCTTTCACATTGGGGCTTTGATTCGAAAGCGATGGTGTATCGCTTTGTCCCTATTTCAACCCTAAGGTTGACTCGGTTAAGGTTTGCTCACAATAACGGCGGAGAAGTTACCCGCTTCACCGGCTGCAACCACAAGTGCGTGTTGAATTTCGACTTCGCGCACTGTGGTCACAAAGTCGAAGTCGGCGCGTACAAATTCTTTGGAGTTTGCAATTGGCGCAACACGGTTGGTTTCCATGGCGTTGATGACGGCCATTAAGTTCAGCACCGCACCACTGGATTCAACAAAGCCTAGGTAGCCGTTAAAGTTGGTGAACGGTGTGGTTTGCGTCGCACTGCCTAGCGCTTGTGCAATACCGGCCAGCTCAACACTGTCGGCTTCGGGTTCGCCCCAACTGGTGCCACACACTAGGTTAAGTTCGTCGGCGTTGATACCAGCTTCTTTCAGGGCCGAGGCAATGGCGCGACTCAGTGCGTCCGCACGGTCGTGAATGTCCATGGTTGGGCTGTTGGCGCGACCACAACCAGTAATGCGTGCACGAATGCGCGCGCCACGGGCTTGTGCCGATTCAACCGATTCCAACATCATTAGGCCTGCGCCTTCGCCCATGTGGTAACCCTTGGACTGGGCATCGTAAGGTTTGAAGGTGTCGGCCGCTAAGTCGAAGTTCACCGCTTTGTCTTGATGCGCGGCGTGCATCACCATGGAGAATCCCACGGCTGCTTCGTCTGCACCACCGGCAACCATGAAGGGTTGCATGTCTTGACGCACAACTTCATAGGCTTGCATGACCGCGCCTAGCGATGCCCCGTAACCTGTGGCCAAGGTAGTGTTATAACCACGCATACCTTTGATGGTGGCACATCCAGAAGACACGCTGTTGTATAACGCTTTTGGAAATTCGGAGGTACGCACTTGCGACGGTTCTGGATTCATACTAGAGAAGAAATTATCCAGCGCGGTTTGTGGGCCGCGTGATAAACCCATGACCATGCCAAAATCATCACGATTGCTTTTACCCACTTTAACGCCAGCGTCACTCAAGCAGCCTTCTAATGCGACCATGGCATTTAAATTTACGGCGTGCATTTTACGCGTGTCTACGCTGCGCAATACTTTGCGTGCATTAAATTCGGCGGCCGGATAACGACGCACAGTCAGTTTACCCTGCTCATCTAAAGGCAGTGTTTTAAGGGTTTCGCGTACGTTTTTATCAGCGGTTAACCAGTGGAAGTCACTTTCTTGTTCGCCGGTTAACACGTCAAAGGTTTGTGTGGTCGAAGGCGACGTGTTGGCTTGTGCGTGTTCGGCTAGGCCGGTCGCCAAACCGTCTTGTCCTAGACCCAATGCACTGATGCTACCCAAACCGGTAATGGCTACCTGATTAATTTTGGTTTCTGACACTGGGTGTGTATCTGGCTTCATGGACGCAATCACACAGCAGTTATTACCACCGAAGGCGTAGTTGTTTTTCATAAACAAATCGACGCTTTGGTCCATAAATTCGTTTTTCACGACATTCAAATTAACGTAGTCGCGAGGTTTGGTGAAATTCAGCGTAGGCAGAATTTTTTTCTCGGGCAAGGTCACCAAACAAGCAACCAATTCCATCACACCGGCGGCGCTGATGTTGTGGCCAAAGTACGATTTGGTCGAACTAACCGGAATGGTCACTGGCGCACCCGGTTCGCTGGCGAACACACGGTTAATGGCGGCAGTTTCTGCACGGTCGTTGGCAGCCGTACCCGTACCATGGGCATTGATGTAGTCAATTTGTTCGGGTTTGATATTGGCATTACGCAACGCCAAGTTCATTACCATGGTAGCGCCATCGCCTTTTGGTTCGGGCGAGGTTTCGTGGTACGCATCACAGGATGTGGCGTAGCCTAAAATTTCACAATAAATTCGCGCACCGCGTTTTTTCGCGCTTTCGTAGGTTTCTAACACCAGTGCACCAGCGCCTTCACCCACTGACATACCCGGTTCACCAGAGAATGGGCTACAAGGGCCTGGGGCCATGGCATCTAAAATTTTGAAACCCGAGAAGGTCGGCAGGTACAAAGGCTCACTGCCGAGAATCAACATGCGGTCGGTCTTTTGATTTTGCAACGCGTCAAAGGCTAGGCCCAATGCGTTCGTGCTGGCTGTACAAGCCGTAGCAACGACTTCGTAACCACCACCTAGCCCCAACAACGAGGTAATAATCGGTGCAGACGAACCATAATTACCTGCACTGGCCACCTGTGCCATGGGCACAGGTTGTTCATCAATAATTTTCATGAAAGGTTCGGTTGCGGCACCGCTTACGCCAATCATGGCACCCATGGCCAGTTTGTCTTTGGCGTTTTCAATGCCGGCATCCAATAGGGCTTCGCGCCCTACTTTGTAACCCCATAGTGCAACGCGATCGTAGGTTTCGATTTGCTCCTGACTGAGTCCTTCATATTGGACGGCTTCCTTAATTTGCGCAGCCACACAGTTTTCGAAGTATTGATTAAATTCTTCACTGGTGCCGACTGCGCTTTTGCGTGCAAATAACCCATTGGTGAATGATTCTTTGTCCTGACCAATAGCCGAACAAATACCAACGCCGGTAATGACGACACGTTCGCGTTTTACTTTCATGTATTGATGTCCAGTTTCTTTGGGTTATTCCAGAGTGATACCGCGGTCTGCAAGAATAACGCTACCTTGTAACGCACTTGCTTTGTCAGAACACAAGAAGTTCACCACGTTGGCTAACTCTTTAGGTTCACAAACAAAGTCACGACCACGAATTTCAAGCATTTGCATGAAGCCAGGCCATACGGTTTCTAGTTGCTCAAATGTGTCTGTCTTAGTCAAACCGCCACAGATGCCGTTTACGCGAATGCCACGGTCATGTAGTTCGTAGTCTAGGTAGCGCACCATGTGTTCGAGTGCAGCTTTCATGACGCCCATTGGGTAACGCGGCATAACGCGGCGGCTGCCCGTACTGGTGATGATGACAATGCTGCCGCCGTCTTTCATCAGGGGTACAGCGCCTTGCACACAGGCCACGTTGCCGACTAGGTTAGTGTCTAGCAATACTTTCCAGTCGGTTTTGTTGAAGTCCATAAATTCTTTAAACGGGGTTTGACCTGCGTTCAGTACAAGGTGGTCTAACTTGTCGAAGTCTTTGCCGACTTGTTCGAACATTTTTTCAACGTCGCGACGTTGCGAGATGTCACCCAGTACAGGTGTCGCTGTCACACCTTTGGACTCGGCATATTCCATCAACAATTTTACTTGCGCAGCGCCTTTACCTACGTTGCGTCTGTGGTTGATGATGACGTCGGCACCTTCGTCGATAAAATCACGTACGATGGCTTCGCCGATACCACGGCTACCGCCGGTAATAAAGGCCGTCTTGCCGCGGAATTGTCCTGATGATTGAGAAGTAGCATCCATATTGTTTCGCCTTGTGTTTTTTTATTTAAAGAGAAGATTCCAACCAAAACCGTTACGGTCAGCACTGTGAATGAGCTGCACGCTAGGGTTTGATTCAGATATCCGAATGTGTTCGTGTAATACGCGCAGCACGTTCAAACTGTTTGAATCGCCTTTGCGTTCATACCAGTTAACCTGTTCGGCATCGCCTAAACTGTCACCCAGTAACATGGATTCGGTTTTGGTCATCAGCTCGCTGGGGTACAACCCCATATGGGCTTTGGCCACAGGGTAACGCTGCGCTATAAGATTCCAGCGATTAGGCAAAGGGTTTTTGTCCGCTTGCTTACTGCTGTAATACTCGCGCCCGCTGTTGATCTCCAGTATCTCAGTGGCGTGAGTGATACCTCGCTTTTCAGCATGGTCTGCACTTTCTAGCACCACAAAAGCAGCCGCCTCATTTAGGTTGCGCGTATTATTTTCTTTATTAGTTTTAATTCCCTGCTGCTTTTCCCACTGCACGGTTTCTAACTGTTCACTTAAAAAGAAAAAGCTATAACAAGGGTTAATACCCCCCACAAACACCACATCGAGATCGCCGCTTTCGATGAGGTTTTTGGCCAATTGCATAGCTTGCATAGGGGCATTGCGTTCGGCTCGTAAGCGCACCGAATACCCGCTGATGTTATGGGCCTGTAACACAAACGACGGAAAGACATCGGAGTAATACATTTCCTTTATTTGTGCTTTGCGCTCCATGAACGAAATGGGGCCGTACTCGTCGAAATAAATCATGCCGACCCGATTACCGTTCTTCTTTTTAATTTTGCGTTGTAGCCCAGCGTTGCTGACGGCTTCGTCAAAAGCCGCTTCCATGGCCGCCATGTGAGGCAGGCCTGTGGTTTCGGCAAATTTTTTGACTTGCCAGTATTCAACGCCCGAAGCTTTCGCCGATTCTTCAAATAAGTACTGCTCGTAAGCATTGTTGAGTCGGGGCACGAACAAGGTTCGCGCTTCGGCTTCGACCCAACTTGTACCTGTAATCATTACCGATGCTGACATCACGCCGCCTCCACACTTTCGAGCACGGCAGTCACCAACGACCCATCAATGCCAATACTGTTTTTTAGCAGGCGTTTAAGCGAAAGCGGCTGCGCCTTATCCAGTACAAAGTTCACACCCTTGGTATCGTCAAGGGACACTGGACTATGAAATGGCAGGACTTCCTGATGCTTAAAGCTGTACGCAGCCGCCACCAAATCAAACGCCCCCGATGCGGCTAACATGTAGCCATACTGGTGGGTGTAATTGGCAACCGCGGGCAAAGTTTCTGCAAACACTTGCGCGATAGCAGTTGCTTCGGCTTGGTCACTGGCACGGATGCCATTGCCATGGGGAAACACGGCGTCGATATCCGACGGTGTTAACCCAACCTTTTCAATAAGCGATTCGAATGTCTGCGACAGCATACGCGCTGGCGCGCCCATGCTCGGCGAGTTAGCCGAACCAAATGCGCGACTCGCCGAAAGCCCTTTGACACTGAAGTACGCTTGTTGACCCCTTGCTTGGGCATCTTCGCGCCGTTCTAGCAACACACCCGCAATACCGAATGCGGGAATCAAACCTTCGGTTTCGCCCGAAAACGGTAGGCTTTGATCTTTCGCTAAAATGTTTAAGCCCGACATAAATAAAATGTCGAACGTTGAAACTTCTTGCCAAGCAAGTAACAGCACCCGATCAACTTGCCCCGATTGCAACTGCGCCATGGCTGGCACAAGTGCCGACAGGCTTGATGAACAAGCAGAGAACACTGTGTCCACCGGTCGTTGCAAGTCGTAGTAGTCTGCATACTGGGTCGTCAGACTGTCGTTGCGAAATTTCTTCACATGCAAATCTTTCAGCTTTGGATTCAGCATTAAATCCAGCTTGTCATTGCTTTGCATTTGAACCAAAAACGAACGTAGGTCCGGTTGATTGCCCGGTGCCCCCCACATGACTTGGGTGCGCTCATCGCGCATATCGTCACGTGTTAACCCTGCATCCTTGAGAATGGCGTTGGTGGTTTTCACCATCAACGCAACTCTTGGGTCTGTTACACCAAAACGCTTGTATCGACTTCCATGCTGCTTTTGCAGCCGTTTCATCGGCGCAAATTTTGGGTTAAAGCGAAAACCAAATACCTCTTGAATGATGGAGTCGGTGAACACAGGTTCGAACTCCACACATTCTTTTTGCTTTAACTTTTCAAAAAATGCGTCCGACGAATCGGCGTAGTCAGACATGCAGCCCACACCACTCACAACTATGGTTGGCCCCATGGGGACTACTCTCCTTTTTTCACCACGATGGCGTAGCAGTTACCCCCTTCGGATTGACCTGTAATCAACGCATAGTTGGTTTCGTGACGCAGTGGTTCACCGGTAACATAGTTCAAACCGGCAACGGCAAACTCTTGCGTGTGAATGATTGGGTAAACCAAGTTATCGCGCATACCGTGGATAACGGCCATCATGTTAAGCAAACCACCGGTGGCTTCGATAAAGCCGAAGTAGCCGTTAAAGTTAGTCAGCGGAATCTCGGCTGCACGATCACCGAAGGCTTGTTTAATGCCGTTCAGTTCGGCGTTGACAACGCGCTCACCAGACCAAGCAGTACCACAGATCACGTCGATGTCTGCTGAAGTGATTTGTGCTTCTTTCAGCGCGAGTTCAATGGCACGCGCCATACCGTTGCCTGGCTCATCGTTATGGAAGTAAATGGTGTCGTTGGCACGACCATAACCCACCACTTCGGCTAGGATGTTTGCACCACGGTCTTTCGCGCTAGCGTAAGATTCCATGAACATACAGCCAGCACCTTCACCCATGATGTAACCTGGGTCGTCTTTGGAATAAACCTTATAACCGTTTGCATCTGTGCTGTAGTTCATGCCTTTGTTGTCCAACAGCATCAGCGGCGAGAAACCAAGGTTGTCTTCGTCTGCCGCACCGGCCAGCATGTAATCTTGTAGGTTTTGACGAATCACTTCGTAGCCTTGAATCACTGCACCCAAACCGGCGTTTACACCCGATGACAAAGTGGTGTTGTAACCCTTGATGCCTTTTGCAATGGCACATTGCGTAGCAATGGAGTTTTGCAAAGACATCGCAAACTCACTGGTGCGCACGTTGTTTGGATCAGGACGCAAGCTCTCACACAGACGTGCGATGGTGCTGGTTGGGCCTTTTGCAATACCCATAATCATGCCCACTTCTTCACGAGCGGTTTTTGGCACCTTGTAGCCCGCGCCGTTAAGAGCTTGCTCCAACGCCACCATGGCGTACAAAGAAATGTTGTTCAGTTTGCGAGCATCTACACTGCGCAGCACTTTACGCGGGTTAAATTCTTTAACTAGGTGCGCGCCATAATGCAGAACATTGTTTTCATCCAATGGCAGGTCTAGGCCTTCGGTTGAGTCCAGTTCTACTTTCATTTCCATGGCGGTTGGTTGAGCGCCACCGTCAACTAGGCCCGCAGCCAAATCGCTGTTACCCAAGCCCAATGAGCTAACAGAACCCATACCGGTAATCACAACGCGCTGTGGGTCGTAGCTTGCAACGGGAATAGAACCTGGTTTGGTAGACGTAATCACGCAACAGTTATTACCACCGAATGCGTAGTTGTTTTTCATGAATACGTTAACTTCTTGATCGCGGAAGTCATTCGGTACACAGTCCAAATCAACGTAGCTGCGTGGTTCGCCAAAGTTCAGGGTTGGCAAAATTTTGTTTTCTGGCAGGGTCAGCAAACTGGCAATTAATTCCAGAATACCGGCAGAGCCGATGTTATGACCGAAGTAAGATTTGGTAGAACTGATTGGTGGAATCTTGCCATCGCCAAACACTTTTTTAATGGCCAAGGATTCAGAACGGTCATTCGCGTCGGTGCCGGTGCCGTGCGCGTTTACATAGTCAATTTGATCTGGCTGAAGGTTGGTGTTTTTCAATGCGTTACGCATTACCAAGGTAGAACCTTCTGCTTTTGGATCGGGTGCGGTTTCGTGGTAAGCATCACTGGTGGTGGCATAGCCCAACAGCTCGCCGTAAATTTTTGCGCCACGGGCTTTAGCGTGTTCGTATTCTTCGATAATCAGTGCACCCGCACCTTCACCAATCGACATACCAGGCTGGTTGCTGTAAGGCGTACATGGGCCTTCTGCCATGGCTTTTAATGCGTAGAAACCAGCAAAAGTCGGAATGTACAGAGGCTCAGAACCCAGAGCCATCATGATATCGCCCTTGTTATTTTGGATCGCATCGTAGGCCAAACCGATGGCATTAGGACTTGCTGTACATGCAGTCGCAACCAACTCGTAGCCACCGCCAATGTTCAACAACGACGCCACCAACGGACAAACACTGGCGTACGAACCACTGTACTTAACCATGTCTACGTTGGTTTCTTCTGGTTTGCCCATGATAAATGGCAAGTAGGCTTCGGTACCGGCAGCAGATACACCAACCATTAAACCCATGTTGTCTTTTAAGTCGCTGTCTAATAGACCGCCGTCAATTAGGGCTTCACGGCCCACGCGGTAACCCCATAGCGCGCCCTTGTCTAACTTGGTTGTTAGTTCTGGGTCTAGGCCTGGGTAGTCCACTTCGCCTTTAATTTCGGATGCCACGGCACCGTTAAAGTACTCTGCGTAAAATTCGCTGGGCTCGATACCGACTTTTTTATCCAATAGTCCCTGCTTGAACTCGGGAATATTACGACCCACAGACGACAGTACGCCCATCCCTGTAATTACAACTCGTTTGCGTGCTATGGCCATGATGACACCTGATAATTAACGACGTTTAATTCTTTAATGCGTAACGCTATGCAAAATAAATTTGGATTCGCTAAACACGGCGATCCTATTTGTATAGAGAAATTCTTTTTGTTGTACCCAAGCGCCCTGCCCTGAGGCAGGACGCTGGGTCAATCACGCGTATGCGTAACGATTAAGCTTCTGCTTTTTTCGCTTCCAGCTGTTCGATCATGTTGCGGAATTTGTCTGGGTTAACGAAGCTGTGCTCATTCGGGTTAATCAGCATACTGTGGTTCACGAAGAATGGAGTCGCAGTGGTGCTACCTGCTTTCTCAGAACCGTCAGCTGCTTTGATGGCATAGTCAGTAACGCCTGCGTATGCGTAGTCAGCGTTCAGGAATACCTGAGCAATCATTTTCTTCATGCTTGGAGAGAAGCCAACGGTTGCAACTTCACCGATCTCTTCACCGCCACAAACCACTTTGTCGCCAGCAGCAATGCTGTTGTCTTCGCCGTCTTTTTCAACAACAAAACCAACTACTTTGTTTTGCAGTTCTTCGTCACGTTTTTCCAACAGTGCGTCACGGCCAACAAATTCTTCTTTGTCGTAACGAACCATCCACTGAAGTTGCAGTTCGCGTGGGTTACGGCTTAGCTTGCCAACGCCTTCTGGCATGAAGTATGGGTTTTCAATACGAGTGATCGCTTGTACGCCAACGCCCGCTTTAACCAACTCATAGCGAGTGCCTTTCTCTTCGAAAGTGGCCCACAGGTCAGCTGCTTGGTCTTGAGGAATAACCACTTTAAAGCCGTATTCGCCGTGCTTACCAGCACGTAGCAAGTAGGTTTCGTCTTCTAGTGCGATGAAGCCCAAGAATGGAATACCAATAACGTCCATGCCGTACACTTCAGTGGCTAATTCCCATGCGTATGGGCCTTCGATGGCAACAATCGCGTGGCTTTCAGTCAGAGAAGTGATTTCTACGTCTTCGAAGTCGCCTTTGCGCTCTTCCAACAAAGACATCATGGTGGCGTCGTCTACGTGCTCGGCCAACAGAATGTAAGTGTCGTCATCGTTCATCACGTACAGGTCAGTGATGATGTCACCGTTGTCGTCTAGCATTACTGTGTACAGGCTTTGCTCGTCGCGGATTTCTGCAACGTCACCAGCAACCGCGAAGTCCAACAGGTCAAACGCTTCGTCGCCTTCTAACTTGATTTTGGTGTAGTGGCTGTAATCAGTCAGCGCGATGTTTTTACGCAGTGCGTAGTATTCTTTGTCTAAGTCGCTGTAGCTCTTAGGTACAGAGATGCCGTTCTTTTCTACCATCTCTTTTGCGTTTGCTTCGTGCAGCGCAGATAAAGTTTCCATGTCGATCTCCTAATATGGATGGCGCGATTAGGCGGCCGCGTTTGAATATTTACGTTCGATGATGAAGTCAACCAGCTTGTTAATGCTGCGCATGAAACCAGGGTCAGTACCCTCTTCTACTTTGATGCCAAAGCTCATGTCCAACATTACAACCACTTCGGTCGCATCTACGCTGTCTAGACGCAAGCCACTACCGAACAGAGGCGTATCTTCGTCGATGTCTTGTGGCTCTTGGTACAGGTTCAAACGTTCGATCAGTACCTTTTTAACTTCATCTAAAACAGCTTTGCGCTGTTCGATTTGGCTTTTCAATGAATCTTTCATGATTCCTTTCTCCGATTGGTTGTTCGATTAAAATTCTTCAGGTACGCCAAAACCACGAGTGGTTTGACGCCAGTTAGACATACGGCCAGAGCACACAACACGTTTGCCAACGCGCGCTTCAACGTTAAAGTGGTTAAAGCCAGCGCTGTCGGTCATGAACATTTCACTGGTAATTTCAAGGGTATCGCCAGGAGACACTACGCCTTTAAATTTAAGGTCTTGTGACGCTAAGAAACCCATGTTGTTCTTGGTCACTTTTTTGATGCGGTCAATGCCACCCTGCGTATAAAGCTCAGTTTTAAGCTCGTGCAGATCGTCAATGGTTTCGCCTTTTTCTTCTTTGTAGTCGTCCAAAAACTGAAGCAGAACGTTCATGTATTCACTGGCTTGGCCAAAGGTTTCGGCAATCAAAACGCCAGGCATAACTGGGAACTCTGGAAAGTGACCAGTGAAGTGCGGTTCGTTTGCAGCTAC
>Ga0181593_10003033_pt1 | contig 15484 bp, 9 predicted proteins | sample 071ome_19_FD_133756 | JGI IMG/M metagenome (GOLD analysis project Ga0181593, IMG submission 133756) | Coastal salt marsh microbial communities from the Groves Creek Marsh, Skidaway Island, Georgia - 071413AT metaG (megahit assembly) | ecosystem: Environmental > Aquatic > Marine > Intertidal zone...
CTTTGTTTTGGAGCGGTGGTCTTATGAAGAGGCCACTCAGCGCTGGGGCTCAGAGGTCTTAGGCTCATGTATGATCATCCCCCAACACGGGACGCATGACCGCCCAGCGAGCTACTTTCGGATCATGGAGCGTCAGAAGTATTCATCTATCCTCAAGAGGCACTTTAAACATCAAACCCTTGAGCTGATCTTTGACTATGATGGCCCTACCGAGCTCGGGGGCCTTGTCCTGTCCCCTAAGCTCAGGGGGCACCCTCTTAAGCTGGGTAGGTTCTTGTCGTACGCTCGCTTAGCCTTTATCTCATCTCCAAGTCGACGCGCGTGGTTTCAAGATGAGGTTGTCGCGGAGCTGCTCCCTGCGCTCGGACCCAACCGAGATAGCGAGCTGTGGCCTTACCTCGGTCAGCGCTTCACAGGGCTTGACTACCACACTGCCGATAAGCTTTCTCGTGAGCACATCCATTTCATTCAAGAGCTCTTCCCGCACGCCCCCCTCTACACCTCGTTGCTCCCAGAGCGGGTTCAGAGCCAGCTCGGTGAGGTAGGCCCTGACTCCAAGCCCGCTGCGCATCTCCTCTCGAAGGTAGGCTTTCGATTTGATGGGACGATTGACCCCTTTGATGGTGGGCCAACCTACCGAGTCAAGACGGACGAGTGCGCGCTGGTCCAGCGGAGCGTCATCGGGAGCTGGGATCCACAGCGCTCACCTACACATTTCTTGAACCAGAGTGAGCCAGGCGAGTGTGGCGCGCTCCTCATCGACAGCCTCAGTCAAGGTGGAGGGGTGAAGCTCATCCTTGGAGAGGGCGCCGTGCGTAACAGCGCTCAAGGTGAGCTGCTCTTTGCGCCTTACCATCAAGGGGAGCTGGCGTCCTCTCATGAGGCGATCTCGGAGCTGCTCCCTGTCCTCCCTGGCGCCTTGACTAGCTTCACCCCTTTCGGTGTTATGGGGTCCCCTCGGTCAACGTGAGTGAGGAGCCTGTCGTTCACAGATGGAAACGTAGCTGACCTCACGTCACATTTTTTACTAGGGTACCGTAGCTCACCCGCTTGGCCAACTTGGAGATAGAGGATGAAGCGACACAGCCTTCACGCCATTGTCATAAGCGCCCTCTACATGATCGCTTGTGAACCTCAAGGGCAAGCGCCTCTCCTCCCGACAGAAGGCGAGACAGGCTCTACTCAGGTCGCAGGGGTGGCTGACATCCCGCTCGCAGGCCACGCGAGCGAAGGTGGGAGCGCAGGCGTCATGTCTGGTGGAGCAGGAGGAGGAGGCGTGGTGCTCGAGGACACCTTTCAACCCGCGCCAGCGCGACTGGTCCGTCTGACGCGACGTGAGCTCCTGAACACCTTGAGCGTGTCTTTAGGTCATCGACCCGATGAGGAGCGCTTTGAGGTCGACAGCCCGCTCCATGGCTTCGTGAGGGTCGCGAGCGCTGAGGTGACGGTCTCACCGCTCCTCGCCGAGCAGCTCGAGGCGGTCGCTTGGGAGCTCGCGACCGCGTCTACCGAGCGTCCACTGCAACGTGAGGGCCTCTTTGGCTGTGATCCGATCGAGCAGGTTGAGCGCGGGAGGGAAGAGGCTCACCTCTGCCTCAGAGCTGGCCTCTTCACGGTCGGTCAACGGCTGTGGAGGCGCCCGCTCGAGGCGAGTGAGCTCGATGAGCTCCTCGCGTTGTTTGATCGGGTCATGACCCAGACCGAGAGCGCGCTCATCGGGCTCAAGGCTTGCCTGAGCGCCCTGATCCAATCACCACACACGCTGTTTCGAGTAGAGCTCGGTGAGCCCCACCCCTCCCCACCCTCAAACGACCCCTCGAGGCTGAGGTACACGAGCCTTGAGATGGCCTCTCGGCTCTCCTATCTGCTGTGGGGTGGACCTCCTGATGATGAGCTCCTCTCGGTAGCGAGCGCTGGTCAGTTAACCGAGGATGACCCCCTACGCGCTCAGGCTGAACGTATGATCGCGACGCCTCTCGCGCGCGCTCAGCTTGGGTTGTTCTTCGATGAGCTCTTAGGGCTCCATCGCCTCCCTCTTGTCACCAAAGATGCTGAGCGTTTCCCTGAGCTGAGCCCTGAGCTACTCACAGACATGAGACAAGAGCTCAGGCTCCTCTTTGAGCGGGTCGTCATAGGTGACCACGCTCGATTAGATGAGCTCTTCACCACAGACCTGAGCTTTGTCACAGCTCCCCTCGCTCAGCTCTATGGCGTCACGCTCCCTGACAGCGTAGCTCCAAACGCCACCTCAGAGGTCCGCCTCTCTGGGCTGAAGCGTGGGGGCCTCTTAGGTAGGGCGGGCCTATTGACCCTCCTCTCTCACCCTGCCCAGACCTCGCCCACCCTCCGCGGTCGCTTTATCCGCTCAGGACTCCTGTGTCAGGATGTCCCCCCTCCCCCTGAGGGGGTCGTCACTGAGCTACCTAGCCCGAGCGATGACAGCCCTCAAACCTTACGTATGCGCTTAAACGCCCACGTCGCCGACCCGCTCTGCGCGGGCTGTCATCAGATGATGGACCCGCTCGGCTTCCCGCTCGAGGGCTTTGACCCGATCGGTAGAGCGCGTGAGCTAGACAACGGCCTACCGCTCGACCTGAGCGGTGAGCTCGATGGGCGTGCTTTTGATGGCGCAGAGGAGCTTGGCGCGGTCATCGCGCAGAGCGAGCGCCTAGGGCGCTGTGTGACGACTCGACTCTACCGCTACGCGACCTCCCATCTAGAGCTCCCAGAGGAGCGCCCCCTCCTCAACGCCCTCTCCACTCAATTTAACGGAGCGCTCGACCGTCGGCTCACTGACCTGCTCGTGGAGCTGATCATGAGCGACGGGTTCCGTGAGGCGAGGCTCGCGGACGGCGCCCCCGAGCGAGGGGGGGCCGGCTGTGAAGATGAGCGCTGTGATGGGCTCGATAACGACTGTGATGGTCTGGTCGATGAGCGACTGACTCAGGTCTGTGAGGGCGTCTGCCTGCAGTCAGGGGTCGCTCACTGTGTTGAGGGAGGGTGGTCTGAGTGTTACGCTCCACAGCCACCCGCTGAGCGCTGTGATGAGGTCGACAATGACTGTGATGGTCTGGTCGATGAGGACCTGGATGAGCGAGAGGTCTGTAATCAAGCGGATGACGATTGTGATGGTCAGGTCGACGAGGACAGCGCTAGACAGGCGCACCTGACGAGCTATGAGGTGTTAAGTGGCTACCATGCGGGCTGCGCTCGCGCTCAACACCGCTATGGTGGGCCCTGCAACGCCTCGATCAACAGGCTCTGCCAAGCCGAGGGCTGTGGAGGGACCGGCTTTGGGCCAGGAGAGGACAGCGCAGGTCAGCTGTTCGCGGTCTGTGTTGAAGATGACCTCTTGAGGCGACGTCAGGTGAGCTACGCTGAGCTGGAAGCTCAACATGAGGTATGTAACGGGCGCTCCGAGACCGCAGGGCCGAGCTGTAACGCCGCGATCCACCGCCTGTGTGCAGCGGAGGGCTTGAGCACTGGCTTTGGCCCTCTAGAGCACAGCGCGACCGACGCCTCTATCACCTGTGTCCCGAGCGCTCAGGTGATCGTCACAAGCTACACTACGCTCCAGGGCCTACACCCTCTCTGTCAGGCGAGCGGAGAGCGGATCGGCCCATCTTGTCAAGGCGCGATCCACGCGTATTGTATCGCAAACGGACACCGGACCGGCTGGGGTCCAGTTGAGAACAGCGGTGACGTCGCGGTCATCGCCTGTCTCCCATAACCTCGCTGTAAAGGGAGCACACATGAGACAGCCTACCACCTCTATGACAAAGCGCACGTCCCCCCCTCTTATCCGATCAAGCGCGCTCAGCCGTCGCGCGCTGTTAAGAGGGACCTTAGGGGCCTTCGGCGCCACGATCGCCTTACCTCCACTCGAGGCGATGCTCAACACACATGGCGACGCGTACGCTGATGGTGAGCCCCTCCCCGCTCGCTTTGGGCTGTGGTTTTGGGGCAATGGGGTTCGACCGGAGCACTGGACCCCTACTGGAGAGGGGAGCGCTTGGGTCGCGAGTGAAGAGCTCGCCCCACTCGAGCGACACCGCGCTCAGCTCTCCGTGGTCAGCGGGTGTACGATCCACACCGGTACACACCCGCACCACGCAGGGATGACGGGGGTGATGACCGGCGCGCCACTCCATCAGGTTGGCGTGACCCGAGACACCATCGTCTCTACCTTCGCGGGCCCCTCCCTCGACGTGATCGCCTCAAGTCAGCTCGAGGGTCAGACCCCTTTTCGCTCTCTCGAGGTTGGGATCTGTCGCTTTCGAGGGACCGATGAAGGGACCACCTTTCAGCACCTCTCACACAACGGACCCAACAACCCAAACCCCGCCGAATACCAGCCTCGTCGACTCTTTGAGCGGCTCTTTAGCGCCCCCCTCAGCGCTCAGCTCAATGAGGCGCGCCGCTCCGTGCTCGACGTCGTACATGGGCAGATTGGGCGACTGCAGGGTCGGCTTGGGAGCGCGGACCGGATACGCCTCGACCAGCACTTGAGCTCAATTAGAGCGATTGAGCAACAGCTCAGCGCTGAGCGAGGGAGCTGTGAGCGCCCAGGGCTCCCCGTGAACCCAAGTGACATCAACGGACAAGAGCAGATTGAGGCTCAAAACGAGCTCATGAGCTCGCTCCTAGCGACCGCGCTCAGCTGTGACCTCACGCGGGTCTTCTCGGTCTTATTCTCGACCTGTGGCGCAGGTACGGTCTACTGGCAGGCAGGGGCGAGCAATGGCCTCCACCTCACGACCCATGATGAGGCGCTTACAGGGAGCCCCGCCACTCAACAGGTGGTCCATGAGGCGACTATATTTAAGATGCGTCAGCTCGCTCGCTTCCTCGATCAACTCAAGGAGGTCCCGCTAGGCGCAGGGACCTTGCTCGACCACTGCTCGATCTTGTGCACCACTGAGCACACAGACGGGAGGACGCACAGCTATGAGGACTTCCCGCTCCTGATCGCGGGCCTCGGTGGGGGGCGCCTGCGAGGGGGTCTCCATTATCGCTCAAGGAGCCGAGAGTCGGTCACGAAAGCGGGCCTCACCGCTCTACGTGGCGCGGGGCTTGAGATCCCAAGCTTTGGCGCTGAGGGGGGCTTCACGACCGAGGCGATCGAGCCTCTCTTGAGCTTAACCTAGGTAGTACGGGTTCTCCCCCGCCTCATGGTCGGTCACATCTAAGACCCCTCTGACCTTCGGGAAGGCGTTAAAGATCGCCTGCTCTACCCCATTCTGAAGGGTCGCCTTAGAGGACGAACAGCCCTGACATCCCCCTGTCATCTTGACGTGAACTGTGTGGTTCACATAGTCAACGACCTCGATTTTACCACCGTGAGAAGCGACCGAGGGGTTGACGGTCTCATCGAGTAAGCGCTGTATTTTATGTCTCATACTCACCTCTTGTCATGGGGACGTGGGCCTCACCATTCATGAGTGACGGCTAAAACTCAAGGAGAAGCGTGACCGAGCTCAGCGTCCACCTGCATATGATCGATCAATTCAGCCTTAAGGAGCTTATGAGCCTCCCTAATGACCTCACCCCCCAGTGCCCCTTGTGTGAGCGACCCATCCCCTCAGATGTCCCACAGAGCGTCCATCACCTGATCCCTAAGCTCAAGGGAGGTCGGGCGGGGCCCAAGGTGCTCCTCCACCACCTCTGTCATAAGGAGATCCACGCGACGCTCACTGAGACAGAGCTCGCGCGTGACTATCACACGATCGAGGCGCTCCGCTCCCACCCCCGCCTCGCTCGCTTTATCAACTGGGTCGCTAAACGGCCACCAGGGTTCTCATCTCGAGCCCCAAGCGTACGAAAAAAACGCAACAGATAACAATCGTTACGCAATCAGCCATCCCTCCATTACCCTTGATCGTTTGAGGCCTGCAACGTACCCTGCGGAGCCTGATCAACAGCTAAAGGCACTCTCATGATCTCGAACATCCAGCCCACTGTGGGTGAACGTCGCCTTAGCGCGCTCAAGGCGCTAGGTGCGCTGTCTACCCTCTGCCTCAGCTTGAGCGCCTGCCTCTCGCCAGAGCCTGTAGGGCTCGGGCGCGCTGAGCCCGCGAGCGTCACAGTTAAGTATGACCTACTTCACAAACCGCTCCCAGACATGCCCCTCCCGAATGACCTCGCGACCCGATATGACCCAAGCTCCGCGACCACGAGGCGCATCAACGCCTCCATGGTCGCCCCTACTGGGCTTGAGCGCCATGTGCGCTCTAAGATCGATCAGCTAGATGGCTGGGGTCTCTTGATGCCGATCGCGATCCCCTTCACGGGTGAGATCGACGTAAGCTCCATTCTACGACATCACCGCGACCCAGACTATGACCCAAGTGATGACGTCCTTTATCTGATGGATGTCGACCCTAAGTCTCCTGAGTATGGCGCGCTCAAGATGCTTGATCTTGGTCAAGGGAACTACCCGCTCCCCACCGAGAACCGAGATCGCTACTTTGACAATGACCCGCGTCAAGACACGCTCACGATCTGGCTTGAGGAGGAGGACGAGGACCTCAACGGCAACGGCCTGCTTGACCCAGGCGAGGACACGGACGGAGATGGGATCCTTGATCGACCCAACTACCTACCTAAACACCAGCCACTAGATCAGCGCCCTAAGGCTGACGATCCCGCGGCTAGGTATGACGCGACCATGACTTTCTATGAGCGAGAGACAGACACCCTCATCGCGATCCCCGTTGTCCCGCTCCGCCCAAGGACCACCTACGCGGTCCTCATCACGAAGCGCCTCAAAGCGACAGATGGGAGCGCGGTTGGCTCGCCCTTTGGGTCGATCCAACACAGCTCACAGATCGACGCCCTCGCTGTGCTCCCTGAGCTCTTAAAAGACAAGGCCTTCCTGTCGGTTCAGGACATCAGCTTCGCCTTCACCTTCACCACTCAGAGCACCATCACGGACTACAGCGCGGTCCGTGACGGGATCTATGGTCACGGTGTTCAAAAGCACCTCGCCGAGGAGTTCCCTCCTGTGCTTAAGGAGATCGAGAAGATGAAGGGTGGGGCGCGCTATGCGGACGCCAATAACCCTTATATTCTCCACGGTGAGGAGTTCGAGGCCGCGCTCCGTATCTTAAGCACTCAGCTCCGTGACTTTGAGGGTGGCTCACAGATGCTCGATGAGCTCATGGAGTCGAACCGCTATGTCGACTATTACATGGTCGGGAGCTTTATGGCCCCTCAGCTGAGCCCATGGGTAGATGAGAACGGTGACCCGCTCCGCATGAATGACCAATCGTGGCCACCTGACCTCGACCGCGTCGCGGCCCCCGCGAGAGCCGAACAGATCTACTTCACCCTCGTCGTGCCTCGTAAAGAGACCTCGGTGCGTAAGGATGGCAAGCCCGCTCCAATCGTGATCGTAGGTCATGGGCACACAGGGAACCGCTTTGACGCGATTAACCTCGGACCCTTCTTCGCCCGTCACGGGCTCGCGACCCTCGCGATCGACAACCCAGGGCATGGTCTTGGGCTCAAGCAAGAGGAGCGTGATATGGCCGCGAGCCTCTTTGACACCTTTGGCCTCAGGCCCTTCACCGAGGCGGTGTTTAAGGACCGCGCCCGTGACCTTAACTATGATGGAGAGATCGACTCTGGCGCTGATTACTGGGACTTTTATATGTTCCACACCCGCGACAATGTCCGCCAGACCGCCCTCGACTATATGAGCCTCATCAAGCTCTTTAACAGCTTTGATGGTGAGCGACGCTGGAGCTTTGACCTCAACGGTGATGGGACGAATGAGCTCGCGGGGGACTTCGACGCCGATGGGGTCATAGACGTCGGCCTTGGCTCAGAGTTCACTATGACCGGTGGATCGCTCGGCGGGATTATGTCCATGCTGATGGGGACAATCGAGCCTCAGATCAAGGCGATCGCTCCGATCGTCGGCGCGGGGGGGCTTGGGCTCGTCAGCCGACGGAGCATCAACCAAAACGTGCGAAACGCGATCTTGGCGCGCGCCATGGGGCCCTTCTACCTTGTCAATTATGACGCGGATCGAGGTACATACATCCTTGAGGCGCTGCTCCCTGACCTCACGGAGCGCCCAAAGAAAGTCTACCTCGGGCGCTTTGCGAGCGTCGAGAAGGGTGACACCTTGGTCGTGACCAACCTCACCACCCAAGAGCGACGCTGTGGGGTGATCGATGAGCGTAACCCCGAAGATGAGTACTCTCGATTTGGTCGAGTCGGGCTCGCCTCAGACCTCGATGACCTCCTTAAGGTAGAGCTCTACCGTGGTAACCTCATCATCGGCGAGGACTGCGCGCTCACCGAGGGCGCTGAGCCCATCGAGACCCTCAAGGAGTTTGAAGAGAGCGTCTCTTATTGGGATCGCGCTCACGAGGCAGGGAGCCCTCTTAAGGCGCTCGCTGAGGGCTTAGGGTTACGACGCGCGAGCTCCGAGTTTAGGCGCTTCGCGGGGTTAGGCCCGCTCGTGATGGACCGCGCAGACCCTGCCGTGATGGGTCGCTACATGCAAATGGAGCCGTACACCTACCCCGGGACAGGTGAGACGACTGGCGCCCACGCCCTCATCACCACAGGGATTGGTGATCTGAACGTCCCAGTTGACGGTGGAGCGACCTTCGCCCGCGCCGCTGGGATCCTTGAGTGGAGGGAGCCACACCCTGTCTTTGAGGTGCCTGAGAACCAAGTCTTGATCGATCACTATGTCCTAGAGTGCGTCGAGGAGTTCAAGCGCTACGTGAATAAGAAAGACGACACACAAGGCGTCCTGATTGACCCTGACAACTTCAGTAATGACCGAGACTACTGGGCTGGAGAGGTCCCTCGACTTGACCCTCCGCTCCGCGCGGGCTGGAGCCGTGAAGATCACCTCGGGGGCTCCTCTGCGCTCATTCACGCCTATGGCTCACCCCTTGGAAAGCATGGCTTTGATGAGCCGGGGAAGATGACGGATAACGCCCGTAAGCGCTGTCGTGACGCCTGCGACCCCGAAGAGGAGGCCTGCCCAGAGGCTTGCAGTGACGTAGAGGTCTTTGATGTGGGTAACTTCCACTTCAACCTGATCGGTGACTACCTGAAGCACGCGGGTAGTCAGCTCGAGGCCAAGGCCTGTCACGCGACCTTTGACTGTGACGATATCCCTGCGCCACCTGCGAAGCGGACTGACCTCTAATGTGATCCCCGCGCAACGAGGGCGCTCACCTCAGGTTGGAGTCAATGAGCCCCACACGGATCGCGTAGCGGGTCAGGCCTGCGACATCATAAATCTTGAGTTTCTCCATCAGCTTGGCGCGGTGGTGTTCTACAGTGCGCGCGCTGATATCGAGGAGTCCGCTGATCTCACGGCTCGTGTGGCCCTGCGCGACGAAGCAGAGCACCTCACGCTCACGAGCGGTGAGCTCAGGTTGGGTGAGCGCGACCTGAGCGAGCTGACTAAAGGCTCGCTCACCACGCGCAACGCGCCTGACCGCCTCGATGAGCTCTGAGAGCCCTGCGCCCTTGACTAGATAACCAGAGGCGCCAGCGGCCTGAGCGCGTTGGACCCACACCGCGTCATGATACATGCTCAACACCAAGAAGCGTGTCGCGCCCTCTCTTGACCGCTCGATCACCTCAAGCCCACCAAGCCCAGGGAGCCCAAGGTCACAGAGCGCGACGTCAGGCTTGAGTCGCTCGAGCTCCTCTAAGGCGCTCACCCCGTTGGAGGCCTGCCCAACCACCTCTACGTCTGAGGCCGTAGAGAGCAGGGCGATCAGACCTTGTCGGACAATGGTGTGGTCCTCGATCACTAAGACCCTGATCATGTCGGGCTGAGCGCCCATCGATCGGCTCCCCTCAGCCCTTCACAACAAAGTTGATCATGCGCTTCGGGACGAAGATCTCGCGGGCGAGCTCTTTACCCTCAAGGTAGCGCGCGACGTTAGACTCAGCCTTCGCTGCCGCGAGCGCCTCCTCTTTGCTGACGCTCGCGGAGAGCGCGAGCTGAGCGCGGAGCTTGCCGTTCACCTGAACGGGGTAGACCACCTCATCCGCGACGAGCTTGGTGGGGTCAAAGCTAGGCCAAGTCACATAGGAGATCCCACCCTCATGCCCGAGGAGCGCCCAGGCCTCCTCAGCGAGGTGTGGCGCGAAGGGAGCCAAGAGCTGGGTGAGTGGCTCAAGCGCTTCGCGGGCTGAGATTCCATTCTTTACGAGGTGATTGACCAGCTCCATCATCGACGCGATCGCCGTGTTGAGCCGGACGCCCTCAATGTCCTCTGTCACCTTCTTGATCGTGACATGCACGGCGCGCTCCGTAGCCTTATCAAGGCTGTCCTCTGTGACCTTAAGCGCGCCACTGTCTTGGTCGACGATCAGTCGCCAGAAACGTGAGAGGAAGCGATGGACCCCCTCAACTCCCTTCGTCTGCCAAGGCTTAACCGCCTCAAGTGGCCCCATAAACATCTCATATAGGCGCATCGAGTCTGCGCCATACGCCGAGATCACGTCATCTGGGTTGACGACGTTTCCCTTGGACTTCGACATCTTGTTTCCATCCTCACCCAAGATCATCCCTTGGTTGATCAATTTCTGGAAGGGCTCTGGGTGAGAGACGAAGCCGAGGTCGAATAATACCTTATGCCAAAAGCGTGAGTAGAGCAGGTGCAAGACCGCGTGCTCAGCGCCACCGATATAGAGGTCAACAGGCATCCAGTAGCGCTCTGCCTCAGCAGACCACGCCTCTTGATCGTTCTTTGGATCGATATAGCGAAGATAATACCAACATGACCCCGCCCACTGAGGCATCGTGTTGGTCTCTCGACGGCCCTTTCGGCCGTCAGGGAGGGTCACGTTCACCCACTCATCGATGGTCGCGAGCGGGCTCTCTCCTGTGCCAGAGACCGTGTAGCTGTCTACGTCGGGGAGCGTGAGCGGGAGCTCTTCATCCTTGAGCAAGATCATCTCCCCATCCTCTGCGTGGATCACCGGGAAGGGCTCACCCCAATAGCGCTGGCGACTAAAGAGCCAGTCACGGAGACGATAGTTCACTGTCCCCTTCCCTGTTCCGTTTGACTCGAGCCACTCGATCATAGCCTCCTTTGCCTCACGGAGCCCTAAGCCGTCGAGGAAGCCACTGTTCACATGAGGGCCTTCCCCTGTATACGCGGCCGTCTCTACGTCTCCACCGCTGACAACCTCACGGATCGGAAGCTCAAAGGCGCGCGCGAACTCCCAGTCCCGCTCATCATGAGCAGGTACGGACATGATCGCGCCTGTCCCATAGGTCGCGAGCACGTAGTCGCTCACCCAAATCGGGACCTCCTCACCATTCGCAGGGTTGATCGCGTAGGCGCCTGTAAAGACCCCAGTCTTGTCTTTACTCAGCTCAGTGCGCTCGAGGTCACTCTTGAGGCTCGCGGCGCGCTGATAAGCCTCGACCGCCTCGCGTCGCTCATCCGTTACCCAAGCGTTCACCTGAGCGTGCTCTGGGGCGACGACCATATAGGTCGCTCCAAACAGGGTGTCGGGGCGCGTCGTGAAGACCGTGAGGGTCGCCTCATGTCCAACCACCTTAAAGTCGACCTCCGCGCCAAAGCTCCTGCCGATCCAGTTGCGTTGCATCTCTTTAATGCCCTCAGACCAGTCGAGCCCCTCGAGGTCATCCAGCAAGCGGTCACCATAGGCGGTAATCTTGAGCATCCACTGGCGCATGGGGCGACGCTCAACTGGGTGCCCCCCACGCTCACTTTTACCGTCGATGACCTCTTCATTGGCCAAGACCGTCCCGAGCGCTGGACACCAGTTCACAGGGACCTCAGCGACATAAGCGAGCCCCTTCTTATGGAGCTGGGTGAAGATCCACTGGGTCCACTTATAATAGCCCTCGTCTGTGGTGTTGATCTCCCGATCCCAGTCGTAGCTGAAGCCGAGCGCCTTGATCTGACGACGGAAGTTATCGACGTTCTGCTTTGTCGTGATCTTGGGGTGTGTCCCTGTCTTAAGCGCGTACTGCTCTGCGGGGAGCCCAAAGGCGTCCCAGCCCATAGGGTGGAGGACATTAAACCCCTGGGCGCGCTTATAACGACAGATAATATCTGAGGCCGTGTAGCCCTCTGGGTGCCCGACATGGAGGCCTGCGCCCGATGGATAAGGGAACATGTCGAGGCAGTAGTACTTCTGCTTCTCGTGGTCGATCTCAGCGCGGAAGGTTTTGTTCTGCTCCCAGAACGCCTGCCACTTAGGCTCAATCTCCGAGGGACGGTACGCGCTCAAGGCTCACTCCTTTATGATTAGGTAGGATCTGTTGATCATGTGCTCAGTTTGGCGCGAACCATAGCGCAGCCAAGAGGCGCACGCTAGAGATTGTGCTTTGTAAGGCGCTTCAAGTGACCTCCAAGTTCTGCTAACAGTCCCCACATCGCCCTATCATGAAGAGAAGACCAATGTTTGAGCGCTTGCAAGCGCTCTGGCGTGAGCGCCAGAGTCGATCGATCATCTCCCTGTTCACCGAAGACCCATCACGCGCTACGAGGCTCTCGGCGTCTTGTGGCCCACTTCACTTTGACTTCTCCAAAACCCAGCTCGATAAGGAGATCCTTCAGGCGCTGTTTGAGCTTACGACCTCACGCGCAGTAGAGGAGAGGCGGATGGCGATGATGAGCGGGGAGCCCATCAACGACACCGAGGGGCGGGCGGTCCTCCACACCGCGTTGAGGAGCAACAGCGCCGACCCCCTGTTGGTTGACGGAGCAGACGTACGCCCTGAGGTGCGCGCCACGCGAGAGCGTACAGCGCGCTTCGCTGAGGCGATCCGAGCGGGTGAGTATCAGACGCAAGGTGGCGCGATCACCGACGTCGTCAACATTGGGATCGGTGGCTCAGATCTTGGGCCCGCGATGGCGACCCAGGCCCTCGCGCCTTATCATGATGGACCTCGTTGCCACTTTGTGTCCAACGTGGACGGAGCACACCTCACCGATACGCTGAAGGGGCTGAACGCCACGACGACCTTGGTCATCATCGCGTCAAAGACCTTCACCACCATCGAGACGATGACCAACGCCCGCTCGGCGCGCGCGTGGCTCGCTGAGCGGGTCGCCGACCCAAGCGCACACCTCGTCGCGCTCTCCTCTGCTACTGACCGGACTCAGGCCTTTGGGATCCCCGCAGAGCGAGTTTTTGGCTTCGCCGACTGGGTAGGGGGTCGATACTCGATGTGGGGCCCCATTGGCCTCTCGCTGATGATCGCGATCGGACCAGAGCGCTTCCGACAGCTCCTCGCTGGCGCGGAGCGACTAGATCAACATTTTTGTGAGGCGCCTCTTGAGCAAAACCTCCCTGTCCTCCTCGCCCTTGTCGGCCTCTGGCACCAGCAAGGCTGTGGCTACAGCTCACGAGCGGTCTTACCGTATGACCAACGGCTCGCTCGCCTACCCGCGTACCTCCAACAGCTCGAGATGGAGAGTAACGGTAAGCGCGTCTCACGAGAAGGGGCGCCGCTCCCCTATCCCTCTGGTCCGATCGTCTGGGGAGAGGCGGGCACAAATGGTCAGCACGCCTTTTATCAGCTGATCCACCAAGGCACCTCAGTGATCCCCTGCGAATTTTTAGTCGCTGCCAAGGGTCACGAGGAGGCGCTGAGCCACCACCACACCCTGCTCGTCGCCAACTGCCTCGCGCAGTCTGAGGCGCTCATGGTAGGTCGCTCACTTGAAGAGGCGCGCTCGCTGATGGAGGCCCGAGGGTTTGAGGGAGCAGAGCTCCATAGGCAGGCACTGCACCGCGTGTTCCCAGGTAACCGGCCCTCGACGACCCTCATCTACCCTCAGCTCACCCCTGAAGTGCTTGGTATGATCATCGCCTTATATGAGCATCGAGTGTTCGTCGAGGGGGTGATCTTAGGGATCAACAGCTTTGACCAATGGGGGGTTGAGCTTGGAAAGGCGCTCGCGCAGTCGCTCACGCCGATCCTTGAGGGGGTCGCCTCAGCGGAGGATAAAGACAGCTCGACCCGTAGCTTAATCAGCTACGTTCAAAGACAGAGCTGAGCCTCACACCTCTCGACCTTGGATATAGGTGTGAAGGACCTTACTCGCTACCTCGAGGGGTGGCCCACTGAGCCTGACTAAGTCAGCGTCAAGCCCAACCTTCAGCCTCCCTACTCGCTCCTCACACCCCAGGAGCGTCGCGGGGTACGCGGTCACGAGCTTGAGCGCCTCTTCAGAGGAGAGCCCCTCGCGCACGCAGAGCCCCGCCTGAAGTGAGAGGTACTGGACTGGGACGATCGGGTGATCTGTCATGTGTGACACTGGGATCCCGGCCTCAAGGAGGCGCTGAGCGTGATCAAAGCTAAAGTTAAGGTCCTCTGAGTGCCCACAGGTCCTGAACGCGGGCCCATAGACAACGGAGGCCCCAACCTCCTTGAGCTGAGCGATCACCTCGACAGCCTCATAGCCATGCTCAATCACAAGCTGGAAGCCGAACTCACGCGCGAGCCTGACCGCGGTCAAGATATCATCACTCCGAGAGGCGTGCGCCCGAACAGGGAGCGCTCGCTTGAGCGCCATCAACAGGTGCTCTTTACCTCGATCAAGGGGGGTCTGTGGGTCTCTTAAGCGACGCTCCTCATAGGCGAGCGCGGATTCAAATGCGCCACGGAGCATGTCCGTGAGCGCCATCCGCGTGAGGGGGGCTCTCCCCTTAAGCCCATGATTATGTTTTACGTTATATCCAAATGCGATCTTAAGACACGCAGGCTCACGCACCACCATCTGCTCCACATCTAGCCCAGCCGTCTTTAAGACTACGCCCACCCCACCGACCACGTTCGCTGATCCAGGGAGCACACAGACGGTCGTGACCCCTCCCGCCCTCGCCTTTTTAAAGGCGACGTCACCTGGCCAAACGCCGTCCATCGCGCGGAGCTGAGGGGTGAGGGGGCTTGTGAGCTCATTGAGGTCCTTGGGCTCACCCACGAACCCCTCTGGATAGAGACCGAGATGGACATGGGCGTCCACAAAGCCCGGTGAGATGTGCTCACCATCGCAACGGACCTGCCCTCGAGTCACCCAGGCCTGTTTCGCGTCACAGAGCCCCTCTCGCTCGAGCTGGGCGAGGCTCGCCAGGATCCCCTCACTCGCCCCCTGCGACTCCCCCAACCAGAGCTGCTGTTCACCCCAGACCGCGATCGTCCCTCGCTCGATCACCGCGCGCTTATCTGCGGTGTGTAAGGTCGCGTCCGTAAACAAGGTCAAGCGACGTCCACGGGTGTGCTCGGTCTCTAATGGGCTCACAGCTGTGCTCATATCATCTATCCCAGACAAAACAGAGGTCAGCCTGTGTTATAGAACTGCTGAGGGGCACATGACAAGCGCCCAAGCACGCAACGATTAAGACGCAGGAGCCCACAGATGATAGGTTACCTCAGAGGCACCTTAAAATATAAGGGAGCGGAGCTGTTAGTCCTGGACGTAAATGGGGTTGGGTACGAGCTCACCTGCCC
>Ga0181593_10003035_pt1 | contig 15470 bp, 11 predicted proteins | sample 071ome_19_FD_133756 | JGI IMG/M metagenome (GOLD analysis project Ga0181593, IMG submission 133756) | Coastal salt marsh microbial communities from the Groves Creek Marsh, Skidaway Island, Georgia - 071413AT metaG (megahit assembly) | ecosystem: Environmental > Aquatic > Marine > Intertidal...
GACGTAGGCCTTGGCCGTATCTCCTGTATTCAGGATTCCTGCCAATGGGAAGAGAACGATGGGAATCAAGGCCGTAGCGGCCAAAGGAATGGCTTCGCTAATCCAAAGAATGGCCATCACGAGAGCGATAGCCGCCATCTTTCCCGCCTCCGGTCTCTCTGGAACAGGATCGTAGAAAAGCCAAAGAGAAAGAAATGCAATCAGGCCGGTCGCCAAACCCGTTCTCTTCCAGGATGCCCTTTTCATGGCCTAAATATTCTCCGACCCCATTCCTTGAGACTCTTGCCAGTACTGGATAACGCTTTTCTCCTGGGCCTTCAATGCAGCTTGGATATACGTATCTGCTGGAATGCCGCTGACCTCCGAGATCGCCTGCTTGATAATCTCTTTGGGGTCTTCTTTGCTCTTTAGATTCGTAAATTTTCCTCTGAGATTCTCGGCAAATGCATATCCATAACGCAGATACATATCGAGCATAACAAACCGAGCTCCATCTGGCCGATCGAATCTGAAATTAACCTTGGGATTTCTCGGTCCTGATGATGCCGGACGGTCCTCACCCTCGTGCCAATTGAGCGGATCCATGGCTTCCCCCAATAAGAAACGGCTATTTCCCCAACGTTGGGTTCCAAATAGATTGTAGACTTCCTCGAGACCGTACATTTCCACAGTTACCATATCGTTTAGGAAATGGCAAATGACCGGATCAAACCATTCCCGATCATGCACCCGATACCCCATCCGTCTCATATGGTTCATCAACCCCGAGGCGTACTTGGTCCGGAACCGAGTGTTGCGTCTAGCCGCCCAAGAGAAAGGATCATAGAGGTAACTGAGATTTTTGACGATCTGCCGCTGCAGGCGCTCAATCTGGACCTCCGGATCCTCTTCACGGGATACAATGATTGGATATTGGACGTTCACCTCCCGAAATGCCCCTGGATAGACGGATCCGTGAAGCGTTTCGCTAATATGAAACCCTTGGTTGGTATCCAAATTTAGCCCCTGCCACTTTTGCACTTGTATAAAGCGCTTGTTGTTGCGGATGTTAACCTCCCACTCGGTTAAAACGCGGCGCTCCCATGAATTGGTATCCACATTGTAACGAAGGTTTTTCCCTCGCTCGTTGCCGCGCAAAGCCATGGCACTGAGCTCTTCCTGTTCCCAAACCACGATTTCCTTGATCTTGAAGAAAGGTTTCGCTTTCAGCCTTGTCAGGATCGTGCGCTCTTTCTTCAGCCAATTCTCGGCGTCCAATCGATAGCCCTTTATGGCAAACAACTTGGCCAGTCCCCCAAGCTTTTGAGCATGGCTGACGCCTTCGGTCATTTGGAAATTCATGTGCTGAGCTTCGAGTTCGAGGAGCTTCTTATGAAGACCACCCATGATTTTCGGCAGATTGCTGTGAATCGCTTTAACGACGGCATTGTCCCGCGTATACTTTTTTCCCGTCATCCCATCGATCACATCGATGTTGCCTCCATACTTCACGTAGGCCTCTAACTCGACCAGAAATTGGTCGTCATTGCCTATACCTGCCTCGGACAGAGCCGACTGCGCCCAGGCAGCCACTCCTGCCAAAATTCCTGAAAGAATCCCGAACGACAGTTTTGAAACCGATCTCGTGTAGACGTTCACTGGTTCAGAAATTCATTTTCTTCCGATACTGCTCCAAACCAGCTCTTTGAGCTTTGATGGCAGCCGGAATGTACTTTTCAGCAGGCACGCCACTGGCTTCAGCAATAACATTTTGTATAAGATCTTTGGCAACAACCTTCTTTTTCGAACTCGTCAGCTCTTCCCGCAACGCATTTATAAATCTGTCACCGTACCTCAAATACGCATCAAGCATAACGAATCGGGCCCCGCCAGGCCTGTCGAAATTCAGCCAAATCTTGCGATCCCGATTTATTCCCTCGCCTTTCCGGTTTTCGCCTTCCCGCCAATTGAGGAGATCCAGATCTTTGCCCAATACGTTTTTCGAGTTCGCGAATTGCTGAGTCAGATAGAGGTCGTAGACTTCCTTGAAACCATAGCGCTTAACCGTAACCACATCGTTGAGGAAATGGCAAATAACCGGATCGAACCACTCGCGATCTTTCACTCGATACTTCCGTTCCCTAAAATAGCTCGTCAATTCCGATGAGAATGCCGTCCGAAATCGAGTCGATCGGCGGGCCACCCAGGTGAATGGATCATACAAGTGGCTGAGGTTCTCGACGATTTGCTTCTGCAGCCGTTCGATTTGCTCCTCAGCGTTTTCTTTTCTGGATACAATAATAGGGTAAGAAACGGTCACTTCACTAAAGTCGCTCGGCTGAACATACGAACTAAGCCCTCTACCGCCAACCATGATATGAAATCCCTTGTTGGTCTCGAGGTTCAAGCCCTGTAGCTTTTCTACCATTTGCACATTAGTGTTCAACTTGCCGTCGTTCCATTGAGTCACCGTTACCGTGTTGACATTCCATTGTGTCAGAACTCGCCTCTCCCAGGATTGGGTATTCCGGTTGTAGCGGATGTGCTTAGCCCACTTGTTGTCCGGCAGGTCCTCTTCTAGATACTCCTTTTCCCAAATGACCAACTCCTTGATCTGAAAGAATGGCTCTTTATCCAGCCGCTGCAGAATCGCTTTTTCCCGCACCATCCATCGCGACCGATCCATTTCAAAACGAGTGATACCGAAAGACTCTGCCAGAGCAGCAAGCTCCTGCTCGTGCTGCACCCCTTGGGAAAGGTAGAAATTCATATAACGGGCTTCCAACTCAAGCAGCTTGGCATGGAGTCCACCCATGATTTGAGGAAAGCTTGAATGGATCGCTTTGACCACTGCGTTATCCGAGTGGTAGGCCCGTCCCGTCAGCCCATCGATCACGTCGATATCGCCACCATATTTCACGTAGGTATCCAGAGTGACGAAGAAATCTGGATCTTCAGAGATGCCTGAGCCTGACAAAGCCGATTGCGCCCTCGCCTCGATGGAAGTCGACCATAAAGCGAGAGAGATTGCGAAAACGATCTCACAAGTGCAGCGAGATCGTCTGAATAGTTTTAAAACGCGATTCATAGTGTTGGGGGATAGACGCGTTGGATACCTGAGATTAAAAAGGCGAACCCATAGACCCTTATCGGGCAAGCAAATTTTCTTCACTGTGTCGCTGGGACTACTTGAGCAACCCATCTTTTGTGAAAGAAAAGCCCGTTCGCGATAACGTGGATTGGCAACATCTATCGAAATCTTCTAAGGCCATCCTCGCATAGGACAATTACATAAAACCGATGATCAGGATAGCATTTGAACCTCCGAAATTGTGTTTTCTTCAGCACAGATACGGTGGATTCGCAATCAAGAGCAGTCAGCTACCAAGCTACCAGCATCTTGAATTCGTTTTAGGATCTCAATTTTGCTCTATGGACGTTTATTCTGGATTTTGCCAGGCAACTTTTCCAGCCTTCTGGATATGCAGCATCAAGCGAGCTCCTAAGTCTGAGGCGATCTGGCGATTGTCAACCGGGGCCGTTTCGTAGGGATCTTCTTCCAGATTAAAAAGCTGCATGGGTTCGAAGGGTGAACTTTGCTGCAACTTCCAGGGTCCTTTGCGAATAGCATAATAGGCACGGCCCATGTAGCCGGTGGCACCACCTTCTCGACGGACCCAAATTAGTTCGCGATCGTTCAAGTCCGCTTCATTTCCCTCTAGCATGAATGGAAGCAAAGAGCGTCCATCGATTTCGTGGGCGATTTTCACGCCAGCTATTTCGCAAAGAGTCGGATAGAAATCCATGGTGATGCCAATTGTATTGACGCGATCCCTACGAATCTTCCCAGGCCAAACCACGCAGGTGGGCACGCGAATGCCGCCTTCCCAGTGATCCTGCTTGCCGCCTCGCAGCGACCCGCTCGTCTGAAAATGGCGGAGCGAACCACCATTGTCGGAGCTGAAGATAACAACCGTGTTGTCAGCGAAGCCATGTTCCTTAAGCCCATCCAAGACACGACCGATATGGAAATCCATGTGCTCGACGAAGGCCACATTCTTGGCCCGGCCTTCGTTCAGCTTTGGGAACTTCTTCTTCGTTCGCTCCAGCCAATCGGCCGGCGGCTGAATCGGAAAGTGGGGGGCGTTGTAGGGAAGATACAGGAAGAACGGCTTCGAATTATCTTTGCGGCTTTCGAAATAGTCTATGGACCAATCGGAAAAAAGCTCTGTCGCGTGCCCCTTCGGATCAATTTCCTGCCGGTTCTTTCGCATCCAATTCACCCCGCCACGCCGATGATCGTAGTAATCATCCATCATGTCCCCTAAGAAGCCATGAAAAAAATCGAAGCCCCGATCGTTGGGAATGTTGGGTGATTCGTATCCAAGATGCCACTTTCCAATCATGGCAGTATCATAGCCTCCCCGCTTCAGCATATCGGGGAGCGTCAGGGCTGTCGGGTCCAAGTAGCCCCAACTGTTGGAGGGGGTTTGCCTAACCACTCCGGGAACTCCTGCGATATCGGGATAACGACCCGTCATTAGCGATGCCCTAGTCGGCGAGCAGACCGTGCAATTGGAATAAAACTGATCGAATCGAATCCCCTGGCTCATGAGTTCGTCGATTCGGGGCGATTCGATATCCTCAGATCCATAGGAGGACAGGTCCCCATAGCCAAGATCGTCCACCAATATTAAGAGAATGTTCGGTTTTCCCGAGGATTGGGCGACGGCGGCCATAGCTGTGGCTACAGCAGAGAAAAGAACGGAAACGAGAAAACGGACGAGCTTCATACCGGCAACAAATCAACCTTCCCCTCTAGAGGGCAAGCGCATACCTCAGCAAAATCGTCCGATCTTACAGACAATCTTGAAAGTAGAAGCAACACCGTTTAACTTTCCTTCCCTCGTTATGAACCTCGCCTTTTCCAAAAGCCTTTCTCGACGAACCTTTCTTAAAGGAGCCGGCGTCTGCCTAGCCCTGCCCTACTTAGAGGCAATGACTCCAGCCTTCGCCAAAGTCCGGCCATCGGCGAGCCCAAAACGCTTCGTCGCCGTTGGGAACTCCTTCGGCATGTATCCCCCCGCCTTTTTCCCCACCGCGAGCGGAGCCAACTACGAATTTCCTGAGCTGCTAGCCCCGCTGCAACCACTCAAGTCGGATTTCACCATCTTTTCAGGCCTTGATCACGGATTGACGGGCGGGCACTTCGGCGTGCACTCCTACCTTTCCGGCGTCCTCAGCGTGGACGCGAAAAACATGCCCGAAGGCAACATCAGCCTAGACCAAAGAATCGCCGAGTCGCTCGGCCAGGAAACGCGATTCCCCTCACTGACAGTGGGATCCGACAGCGGCTTGCACAATGGTTGCCAAATGTCGTGGACGCGCTCAGGCGTGCGCGTTCCTCCGATCACCGATCCCCGCGAGCTATTCAATATCCTTTTCGTAGAAGATACCGAAGAAGGAAAACGGGCCGCAGCCAAACGCATGGCCCTCAAGACCTCGATCCTGGATTCGGTGCGGGAAGATGCCGAAAATCTGACCCGCAAAGTCGGGAAACGGGATCGCGAGAAGCTCGATGAGTACTACACGGCCGTGCGCGATGCCGAGCGAACCGTGGAACAGAACAGCCAATGGATCCACATTTCCAAGCCCAAGGCGCCCATAGAAGCGCCACAATTCAATGGGATCGTAGAGGACTTGCCTATTTTGTACGAACTCGTCGCCCTAGCCTTGGAAACGGATTCCACTCGCATCGCTACGATCGAGATTTCCAGCGAGGATTTCGATACGGCCGCTCTCGGCGTCAGTGGCGGCTACCACTCTATTTCCCATCATGGCAAGAGGCCGGAAAAGATCCGCGACCTCATTACTTTGGAGAAATATCAAACTCAGCAATTCTCCCGATTCCTGGATCGCTTGCGGCGGGCTCAATCTACAGAAAATGGCGAGTCGCTTCTCAGTGACTCCATTGTCCTTTTCGGATCGGGAATGGGCAATGGTAATTCTCATACAAACACTAATCTTCCCATCATCGTAGCCGGAGGAGGCTTCCGACATGGCCAGCATATATCTTTCCTCGAGGAAGGTCGTCGCCATGCCCCGCTTTCCAATCTATACCTTTCCATCATGAATCGCATGGGTATCGATTCGAATGCCTTCGCTATGAGCACCGGCATTCTGCCCTACCTGGAAACCGCGTAATCGAGTGTTCCGGGCATCTCAATTAGGTAGGGTCGCCGCTGGCTGCGACTGCACGCAGGAAAGTTCTCACGGCTTCATCGGTCGCCGCTGGCTGCAAACCCGCAATTTCAATTTGTCAGGAAGCCTCTCGCTCTTTCTCATTGCAATCAGTTTCCCAGTAATACCAAGCGCCCACGCATCAACGAAATCGGAGCCGGATAATTCGCAAGCCTTCAAAATCACGCTTGAGCCATATATGGACAAGTATTGCATCAGTTGCCACGGGCCTGAAAAGCAGAAAGGGGATCGTCGCTGGGACAATCTAGTTTGGCCCATTTCCGATACGACCTCCCTACTCCACGCCCAGGAAATTCTCGATATCATTAATCTCGGGGAAATGCCTCCGATCGAGGAGGATGTCCAGCCGAGCTCCGCCGAAAACAAAGCTATCGTCGATCTGCTCACTCGCGAGATAGAGATGCGCTATGCCACCTTGGAAAGTACCGATCAGCAAACAGTGTTCCGGCGCCTGAATCGAAGAGAATACCGCAATACGATCCGCGATCTTCTAAATATGGAGATGAGTAGCTTCGACCCTACTGAGTCATTCCCAACCGACGAAAGCATCCACCATTTAGATACAATCGGCGACCGCCTGGTGACATCCGGCTACCTACTCGATCGATACCTTGAAGCAGCTGACGAAATCATAGAAAAAGCATTCGCGGACTTCGAGCAGCCGCCGATCGCAACCTACCGTTTTACCGACAATTTCCGACAGCAACCGGAACTGGATGGGGCCCTAAAAGATTGGGCCAACTACGAATTCATCGTTCTCTACGAAACGCCGCTATCCCAACGCCACGAAGGGGCCTATGCAAAAATACATGGATTCGAGAACGGCGTTCCTCACGATGGCCACTATCGAATCCGAGCCAAAGCGATCGCCAAAAACAGGGTTCACGGTCATCCAGAACGGCGGGTCTCCACAAATATCAACGAACCCATACAATTGGGCATCGTTGCAGGCAGCCAATTATACGGCGATCTCAGCCGACCGCAACCATTAGAAACCGAGCTCGCCCGATTCGAGCTCGACGACGACGTTCTGGAATGGCAAGAAGCCACCGTTTGGCTCGACAAGGGAGTGACCCCACGGTTCACGTATCCGAATGGAATGGTCGGCTTGCGAGGCAACTTCAAGCCCATAGCGGACGCATTGGCCGCCGATCCCAACAGCGGTCTCAAGAATGTCGATTTTTCCGACAGACGTTTGATAGCCATGCAACATGGCAAGCTTCCCCACATCCAGATTCATGATGTAGAGATCATCGGTCCCCTTTACGAACAATGGCCTCCTCCTACGCAGCAAGCCCTACTCGGCAAGAAGCCCTACTCCACCGACCGTAATCGAGAACTCGTTGCCAATTTCGCTTCTAATGCCTTCCGGCGCCCCGCGGATGAGCAAGAGATCGATCGACTGATGAAATTCACGGAGAAGCGAAAAGCTGATGGTGCCTCCGATTTCCAAGCCTACAAAGACACGCTGAAACGCATTCTTTGCTCGCCCTCGTTCTTGTATCTCGACGAGCCCGAGCAAGAGGACGGCGCCCTAAGTCAATATGCTCTAGCCTCCCGACTCTCCTACTTCTTCTGGTCGTCAATGCCAGATGAAAAACTTCTGAATCTGGCCCAAAAAGGTCGTCTCAATAAAGACCGAATTTTAAGGGGCGAGATTCGCCGCCTACTCGAAGACCCTAAAGCCAAGGCCTTTTTCGAGAACCTAGTCGACAGCTGCTTTACTCTGAAGGACCTAGGCACCCAGCCGCCGGATCGCAGATCCTTTCCCCTTTACTATTCTCGAAACCTGAAGCCACACATGCGCCAGGAAACGCTTCTCTTTACCCGACACCTTCTGGAAGAGAACCAATCGATAGCTAATCTTGTCGAGGCCGACTTTTCTTTCGTCAATGGACCTTTGGCAGAACTTTATGGATACAAGAATGTAGCTGGATCCGAATTTAGAATGATTCGATCCTCCGACCCCAATCGGGCGGGAATCCTGGGACACGCTTCCATCCTAACGGTATCCGCGAACGGTATAGACACCTCTCCGGTGACGCGTGGCGTCTGGGTTCTGGAAAACCTGCTCGGATCGCCGCCTTCGCCACCTCCCCCAGACGTTGAACCCTTTGACCCGGACACGAGGGGAGCCACTTCCATACGCGAGCAGCTCGAAAAGCATCGAGAAAATCCGACTTGCTACGACTGCCACCGCAAAATCGATCCCATGGGTTTCGCCTTCGAATCGTTTGATGCGATCGGGCAATGGCGAGACCATTACAGCAAGGACCTCTCAGTTGACGCCTCGGGCATTCTGCCTGACGGCACGAGCTACTCGAATATCATAGAATTTCGCGAGGCTATGCTGAAACGGATTCCCCAGATTTCCCGCTCGCTCGTATCCAAACTACTAGAGCTCGGAACAGGTCGACGCATGGAAATTGGCGATCGTCCAGCTATCGACGATATCGTTGAAGAGCTCGATTCTCGAGGCAACGGATTCTATGACCTGGTCGAATTGGTCGCGACCAGCGACACATTTGGAAGACCATAGACCACGAATTGCCTCTTTCGCCATGAACGCGCTTTAGTAGACATCCATGATAAAAGTTCATCGAGGTAAGGCCTTAGGCATCTCGAAAGGTAGGGAGGACCGGCTCGGTCCTCCAAATCTGGGTTGGCTTTCGGAGGATCGAGCCGATCCTCCCTACCAAGAAACTCATCTGCCCGTCGCAGCCTGCGAAAATCTCCGAGGCACTTATCCTATATGAGCAAAGCCTTAACCCTAGCTATTCTGTTGATCGGCAGTTTCACCGCTAAAGCGGCCGATAAAACCAACTTCATAGTCATTCTCACCGATGATCAAAGCTAGGTGGGTTCTTCCTTGCAGATCATCCCTGACGATCCACGCACCCGTAGCGACTATTTCAGGACACCGCACATAGAACGCATGGCGGCCATGGGCATGTGGTTCACCCAAGGCTACTCCCCAGCCGCTTCCTGTTGCCCGACTCGCCGCAGTATCCAAACTGGGCAGACTCCCGCCAGACATGAATACCAGAGAGACCGAGACAACTGGACCACAGCCTACAATGCTCAACTAAATATTCCTCGAATGTTGAAGGCGGCCGATCCCGACTATCAAACTGCTCATTTCGGAAAATGGGACCATCGGTACGATCGAGTCAGTCCACACCAGCAAGGATACGATTTTTCGGATGGCTATACCGGAAACTTTACCGGCGGAGCCAAAAACACAGGCGGTCCCGCAGCTACCAAGGACCCAAAACGAATCAATACCATCACGGACCAAGCCTTGCACTTCATAGAACGCAATCACGCCCGAGACTTCCCTTTTTATCTGCAGGTATCGCACTATGCAGTGCATCTCGACATCTTCTACAACCAGTCGACTTTCGAGCAGATGAAGACGGTCAAACCGGGACGCAAACACAACATGCCCGAGTTCGCGGCCATGACCACGGACATGGATGCCGGCATTGGACGCATCCTTGACAAGCCCATCGAGTTCGATCTTCTCTAGAACACTTACCTCATTTTTCTCTCCGATAACGGAGGCCGTAACGACATACCGTAAGCCCCCAAAATCATCGAGCGCCGCAATGCCCCGCTCCGAGACGGAAAACACTCTTTCTACGAAGGCGGCATACGTGTCCCATTCATCGCTCTCGGGCCCGGAATCGAAGCCGGCTCGGTTTGCGATGTTCCTGTCTCTGGCGTCGATTCTCTACCCACTTTCGCCGACCTCGCTGGCTATCCTCACCAGCTTCCCAGCAACATAGATGGAGGCTCACTAAAATCTGTGCTCATAAATGGAAACGCCGGCAAGGTGGAGCGTCCGAATCCCTTTCTCGTCTTTCACCAAGCCGTAGATCGCTCGGCTTCCTCCGCTATCCGATTAGGCGATTACAAACTGGTCAAAACCTGGAAAAGCGACCGGCTCGAGCTATTCGATCTATCTAAAGACATCTCCGAGGAGAACGATCTCTCTCAGCGGATACCGTCCAAGTCGCAAGAACTCCACGAAATGCTGACAGATTATCTAGTGGAAGTTGGAGCCGAAACCCGGCGTACCGAAGGCTGAATCTCTGGCTACAAACTGAGGGTCAAAAGTTGGCAATGGATGATTAATGAGGACTAGAGAAGGTAACTCCGAACAGCCGTTTCATTAAGTCCTGAGGCCTGGTGTCCATGATAAACGCTTGGGCATTGAGCGAGAGGGCCTGAAAGAACCGTCGGGCAGTCGCATTCGTTTTCATAGCTTTTTTCGCCAAATCGCTTCGATCCGACGGACTGACGCTACCGTAATTGCTTACCGCTTTGTGCAGGTACCATCGTCGAAACGACGGCATGCCGTCCGCTTCCAAAATGGTCGCGAACTCGCGGTCGACATCCTCTTTAAGTGCAGAATCCAGCAAGCGCGCTTTCATAAGATCCCAGACAGCGTCATGGACTGCGGAAGCCCTGCGAACGTCTTTTGTGTCTACCGCCGGTCCAGAAGTGCCATCCCGGCCAAAACCTGTTCGAAGGAACAAGATATCACCCTCCAACTCTATCAGGCCCGAAGAGACTCTAGCTCCTGTATTAAATGAGAGACGATGACTGTAATCCTCCGTCAGAATATATTTGTGTCCGGTGAAGTAAGCGACCGTCGAGGCGAAGTCGCCCTGCTCCGCGACCGCGACCCCACCGATAATGACCGCAACCATACCTGCAGCTACCCGCGACCAACGACCTTTACACCTTGAGATGAACATACCTGAAACCTCGTGTTTCCGACATGGATCGGCTCGATAGGCTCCCTTGTGCAGCCTTATCGCAGGGAGGCAGAGCCGTGATTCAGGGACCTTAATATTTATCAACTCGTTGATTGTGAGGGACTAAATGATATCTATGGAGGTCAAATGCCTGAGGTTCCAGAGGACTCAGCTACCTTCGCAGGCAATTCAATGTTTCTCATTCTCACAGCCATGATCCGCCAGTAATGAATTCACCAGCAATCGCCCATCGCCCATTAGCCTCGAGCGAAGATTGTTTACTCTATACGTTCGCCAAATCAGCGAAACGGACCGAAAAAAACTTCAGTCTGGGAACCTCTAGCGGATCTTCCAGCCATCGCGGATAGGACGGCTCAACATTTTATTGGCAGCCACATCGTCAATCACCCGCTCCTTTTGTGGGTCCCATTCAAGAGAGTCGCGACCCAAGCGGATAGCGATGTTGGCAAGATGGCAAATAGAAATCGACCGGTGGCTGGCCTCGATTGGGGCAGCTGTACGCCGGCCCGTGTATACGCCATTAATAAAGTCATCGACGTGATTCGTGCTTTTGTAAACCCGAGTTTCACTATCCTGGATACGTTCGCGGCGAAGTTCAGGCGGATTCATCTTTATGCTACCTCTTGATACAAAGATACTCTTCCCCTCATCGCCTTCGAAGGTGATTCCATTTTCATGCTCCGAATCATCGGACACGATCATCCTAACACCATTGGCATACACGCACTCGAAGTGGAACTTAGGGGCCGTGTTGTACAACTCGCTTTCCGATGGTAGCTCAGCCCGAATGTTCTCGATCCTAATTGGCCCGCTCCCATCCATATCCATTGCCCATTGAGAGATATCTACATGGTGAGCGCCCCAATCAGTAATCATGCCACCCGAGTAATCGAAATTATGGCGCCAATTCAAGGGCAGTATGGCCGGCCGATACTCCCGGTGCGGAGCTGGCCCTTGCCAAAAATCGTAGTTCAGTCCCTCCGGCACGGGTTCCAGATCTTTGCGGCTCGACATTTGATTCCAATCGGAATGCCCGCCAGGCAAGCCAACTCGAACTGTCCTCAGCTTTCCGATACGCTCATTACGCACAAACTCGACCGCCTCCCGAAAATAGGATTCCGAACGCTGCTGGCTCCCCGTCTGCCAAGTAATCTTATTTCGCCCTACAGCCCGTTCCATGGCCCTGCCTTCGGCAATCGTCACCGCCAAAGGCTTTTGTCCGTAAACGTGGATCTTCCGATTGGCGCAGTAGATAGCCATAGCTGCATGCCAATGATCGGGGGTAGAGATGTTGACCGCATCCACATCTTCGTTCTCCAGCAGTTCCCGGAAGTCCTCGTATGCCCGACAGCCTCGATACTTGAGACGCCCTTCCGCCGCCGCATAATAGTCGTTTACGATCTCCATACCGACCAATCGGCCGCCTTCTCTCTCCCCTCGGTATCCATAATTTGGCGAACGGCGATTGACATCGGCAACTGCCACAAGTTGAACCTGATCGTTACGCAGGAATCCGGATATCGTTCCGTGGGCAATCGTGCCGAATCCGAAAAAGGCGACGTTGACTCGATTTGACGGAGCCGGTCGTCTACCTAAACCCAAAGCGCTCGATGGAATGATAGTCGGCAAGGCAAGCCCAGCGGCGGAGGCCTTGATAAAATTGCGGCGAGATATGCTTGGTTTCGGGTTCATTTTGCGTACGAAAATTGGCGAGTGATTGAAAAACTAGATCAACAGGATCGCCAAAAGCACAAAGTATACCCCTAGTAATCGCAAGTGGAATCCTACTGCAGCTCGTAACCGAATCATAGCAGGTGCGGCTGGCTTCACCCCGAGATAACAACGAAACTAGACTCAGGCCCTATCGGCATGACTCGCCCGATCAACTTCGGATGGAAAAAGAATAGGACAGGCATCTTGCCCGTGTTTTCCCTGCGATCAACAGGTCAGTCGTCGATCTCCGAGCTATGCCTGATACGACTGGAAGCCCTCGCTACTCTTAGCCAAGCAAGGCGGCCCAGATATTAGGATGCCGCCCACTCGTAGAAATCCCCGGAGCGAGCTCCGAGGCTTCCCATAGGTAGGGATGATCGTCTCGACCCTCCGAAACTCAAACACGGAGGACCGAGACGGTCCTCCCTGCCATGGAAAACCTGCTGATTCCTAAAAGGGTCTATCGCCAGCGATGGTAGATCGGCGCATTTCCCGGCGGTATCCATCATAGTCATTCAGGGCGTAATGCATGACGCTGCGATTATCCCAAAAGGCTACAGAACCTTTTCTCCAGCGGAAGCGGCAGGTTAAAGGCTCTTGGCTGGAATGGCGAAACAGGAATTTCAATAAAGGCTCGCTTTCCTCTTCGGTCATCCCCCTGAATCGAAGCGTAAAGGTGCCATTAACAAAAAGCCCTTTATATCCAGTTTCCGGATGCGTTCTAACTACTGGGTGTTCTACCTCTTCTAGGGCCTTCTCGCTGGTCTCCACTTCCATATTGCGCCAGTGAATTTTCGACCGGCCTTGAGGCCCGAACGGTCCTACCGCAGAATGGATAGCGACCATCCCGTCGAGCATCTCTTTCATTCCCGGCGATAGGGCTTCGTACGCCATGTACTGATTAGCAAACAACGTGTCGCCTCCGTAGGGAGGCACATCGACTCCATAAAGAACCGATCCCAGCGCTGGAGATTCTTGATGAGTAACATCCGAATGCCAAACGCCGCCGAAATTCCTCCCGGTTTCATCCGCTTCTCTAACCAATCGAATCAGTTCCGGGTAGCCTTTCATCCCTTTGACGAAATCGTGTTCGTCAAGCTCCCCGAACCGCTTGGAAAACGCGATTTGAGCTTCCGGGCTGAGGTCTTGGTCCCTGAAAAAGATCACCAGATGATCGAGCAGCGCCTGCCGGATATCGGCTATAACGCCATCGCTCAAAGGCGAAGCAATGTCGATTCCCTCTATCTCTGCCCCCAAGGCTCCAGATACGGGAGCAACTTTAAAATGATCATACTCCATCCGCCGGTTGGCCGGGGAATAGGGCTTTTTCATTTCAATAAATCCTTCGCTTTGTTGTACCATTTTTTGAATACTTTCTACTCTAATTTTCTATACGGCCCGACAGCTGCTCTGGCTGCGAGTCCGCAGTATCATTTTCGTGTTGTTTAATCAGTTTCAGTAGCCGTTTGACGATCTCAGGATGCGTTGCCGCAACATCATAGGCTTCAGAAATATCGTGCTCCAAATTGTAAAGCTCTGGTCCGTCCATGGGAGCGACTCGACCATAGTTTATCGGTTCCCGCTGGATCACGTGCAATTTCCACGGTCCCGACCGAACCGCATGCAACTCTCCGCGGTTCCAGTAGTGAAACTCATCGCGAGGGCTTTCCGACTGGCCCGCTAAAGTCTGCGACAAATCGTAACCATCCATCTTCCGGTCCACTGGAGCCTCTACGCCAGCTAGAGCCGCGAAAGTTTCCAGTAAATCTATGGTCGAACCCATTCCATCGACAACACCCGGCTTCACGTAGCCCGGCCCCCAGAAAATGGTCGGCACTCGTTGACCGCCCTCGAAGCTCGTTCCTTTACCCGCTCTGAGCGGGCCTGCAGAGCCGCCATGGGTTTTGAATGCGAGCCAGGGGCCATTGTCGCTCGAAAACACTACAACCGTGTCTTTCTCCAATCCTTCGTCGCGCAACGCGTCTAGAATCATCCCCACGCCCCAATCGATCTCCTCGACCGTGTCGCCATAAAGGCCGCGAAGGCTCTTGCCTCGAAATTGCTCGGAAACGAATAGCGGGATATGCACCATGGTATGAGCCAAATAGAGAAGGAAGGGCCGGTCTTTGTTTTCCTTGATAAAATCGATCGCCCTTTCGTTGTATCGTTTCGTTATCGTATTCTGATCAGCCGGACGCTCGATAATTTTCGCCCCGTCCATGAGCGGAACATTGTAGTGCTTGATGTCGGGGTAATAGTTCGGATCGTCAGCATTTTGCCGGTAATTCGGCCTCCCCGTCACACCGTCCATATCATTTGAATACGGGATACCCCAATAGGAATCGAAGCCTTGAGTCATAGGCAAATGCTTAGGAAGATGTCCCAAGTGCCATTTGCCAATAGCCGTGGTCGCATAATCTTTTTGCTTCAGGATTTCCGCGATGGTGACCTCGTCTTGAGGCAGGCCGCCCGATGAATCAGGGAAGAGCACGACACGCTCTCCTGATGTCATCCCGTTGCGCACCGGGTACCGTCCGGTTAAAAGGCCCGCTCGGCTCGGCGTGCAAACAGGATCCGCCGAATAAAACTGCGTCCACTTTTGGCCCTCCCGAGCCATGCGATCAAGATGGGGCGTCCGAATTGCTGGGTTGCCGAAGCTACCTAAATCCCCGTAGCCTAGGTCATCGCAAAATATAATGATAAAATTCGGCGACCTCGCGCTGAGAGACGCTA
>Ga0181593_10003043_pt1 | contig 15446 bp, 14 predicted proteins | sample 071ome_19_FD_133756 | JGI IMG/M metagenome (GOLD analysis project Ga0181593, IMG submission 133756) | Coastal salt marsh microbial communities from the Groves Creek Marsh, Skidaway Island, Georgia - 071413AT metaG (megahit assembly) | ecosystem: Environmental > Aquatic > Marine > Intertidal...
CACCCTCCAGGCGTTCACCCAGGGTCTGACCGGTTACCGTCATGCAGTCGAGGTTCAGTAAGGGCTTCAACTCGCGCAGCACGACGCCGAGACCGCCCGCCTTGAACAGGTCTTCCATATAGTGGTCGCCGGTCGGCTTAAGGTCGATCAAGACGGGGGTCTCGTCGGAAAGCTTGTTCAATTTATCGAGAGGAATGGGAATGCCCAGCCGTCCCGCGACGGCGGTCAGATGAACGATGGCGTTGGTCGACCCGCCGACGGAGAGCAGAACCCGCAAGGCGTTTTCGACCGACGCTGGGGTCATGATCTTGCCCGGGCATAATCTTTCGCCCTCGGGAGCCCGGGCCAGGGTGACGGCCTGGGTTCCCGACGCCTCGGCGGCGCGCAGGCGATCGGCGTGTACCGCCGGGATAGCCGCGGTGCCGGGAAGCGCCATGCCGAGCGCCTCGGTGATGCAGGCCATGGTGCTGGCCGTGCCCATCACCGCGCATGTGCCGGCGGTGGTGACTAGCCGGGACTCGATCTTGTTGATGCCGTCCTGGTCGATTTCGCCGGCGCGGAACTTGCCCCAGAATCGTCTGCAATCGGTGCAGGCGCCGAGCCGCTCGCCTTCCGAGTGGCCGGTCAGTTGCGGCCCGGTGATCAACGAAATAACCGGAATGTCGGCATTCGCGGCGCCCATGAGCTGGGCGGGCAGGGTCTTGTCGCAGCCGCCGATGAGGACCGCCGCGTCCATCGGCTGGGCGCGGATCATTTCCTCGGTGTCCATGCTCATGAGGTTGCGGTACATCATCGATGTCGGGCTGAGGAAGGTCTCGCCGAGCGAGATCGTGGGGAACACGATCGGCAGGCCTCCGGCGGAGAGAACACCTCGTTTCACCGCCTCGACAAGTTCGGGAACATGGCGATGGCAGTTGTTGAAACCGCTTCCGGTATCGGCGATGCCGACCACGGGCTTGCCTAGGATCTCGCCGCCGTAACCCATCGAGGCCGCGTTCGCCCGTCTGAGGTAGAGACTGAAATCCATGTCGCCGTAATTAGTCAGGCCGCGCGCGAGCCCACGCTTTTGTGCAGTCATCGGGTGTTCCCTTTTTCGAACGATGCCCCGATATTCTATAGCGGGCGCCGGCTTGGATGGTAGCCATCGTTGACGCTTCGCGCCGATTAATCGGCGGAGCGGTGGGGCGAGAACGGGAAACAACCATGCCAGCGTCGAAAAACTTGCTCTTTACCTTGGTGTTGCCGGCGTTCCTCGTTCTGGTCGTGCCGTATTTCCTGGTTGGCGGGCGATTGGACTTTTTGGGGTCTGTCGCCAATTCCTGGGTGAGAATGTTTGGCTTTGTCCCATTCGCCATCGGCGCGGGACTGATCGTCACTGGCGTTGTCGCGGGCCTGACCACGTCGAGCGACGCCAAGACATCGGTCGGACCGTATCGGATTTCGCGAAACCCGATCATGCTCGGCGTCGTTGTCGCCGTGGCGGCTCAGTATCTGCTGTATGACTGGGCGCCGATACTGGCGTATCTCGTCGTGCTGTTCGTTTCCTGGGATTGCCTCGCGCGTTTCACGATCGAACCGCGGATGATCGAACGTCATGGCGAGGCCTATCGCGCGTATCTCGAGACGGTGCCGCGCTGGCTCCCGAGGATCGCGCCGGTTTAAATCTATATCTTGAAAACCGCCTCGACTTTCTGGCGGACCTGATCGAGCGAGAACGGTTTCGCGATGTACCCGTTGACGCCGTGTTTGGCGGCGGCGAGCACGAACTCCTTGTTTGCGTTCGAGGTCAGCATGATGAAGGGCATGCTCGGGTAGAGCTTGCGCACGGTGCGCAGGAACTCGATCCCGGTCATGTTGGGCATGTTCCAATCCGAGATGATCAGCTGAAAGTCACCGTTGTACTCCGACAACTGCTTCATCGCCTCCAAGCCATCCTTGGCGACCACCACCTGGGTGATCCCCATGAGACGCAGCGCCCCGCGCGCGAGTTTCGCGGCAAGCGGCTCATCCTCGGCGATAAGCACCCGAAGACTTTCGAAGTTTCGTTCCAGCGTGGCGTTGGGTGGTGTGGTCATACCGGTCGGGCTTCCATTGCTTTCAAGCGCGTCACGATGTTCCCCCGTGGCCGCCGCCCGGTTGTTGCGTCATGTAGTCTCGCAATTGACGCCGGCCATGGTTTACCGCGTCGGGCAGACCGGCGGAAAGGGCACGCGCCTCATCAATTTGGTTGTTCGCGGCGGCGGTTTCAACGCCCATGGACAGTTGGTACGCATGGCGCAACCCGAGTGCGCCGCTCGCGCCTTTTAAGGCATGGGCGACGCTTGCGATTGAATCAGCATCATCGCTTGCCAGCGCGGTGGCGAGATTACCCAAATGCCGCTCGGCCGCGTCGTCATAGTCGTCCAATAGATCCAGGACGAACTCCGGGCCAAGCTGCTCGGCGAGAGAATCAACCACGCTCGGGTCCAGTGCCCCGCCCTCGGCGCTCAAGCTCGCGGCGATGGATGTCTCGTCGGACGGTTTCTCGGGCGCGGCTTCGTTGACGACCCCCAACACCCGAGCCATGGCGCGCGCGAGGCTTGTCGGGTCAATGGGCTTGGGGACGAAATCGTTCATGCCCGCCGCGAGGCACCGCTCTATATCCTCGGGCATCGCGCCGGCGGTCGCCGCGATAATCGGTGTGGCCGCCTCCGGCCCGTCAAGCGCGCGAATGTGCTGGGTCGCCGAGATGCCGTCCATTTCCGGCATGTGCATATCCATCAGAACAAGGTCAAAGCCACCGGACTTAACGGCGTTCACCGCCGCCGCGCCGTCGCCGACGATCGTCACCTCGTGACCGCCTTCGTCGAGATAGCCCCGCGCGACCTTCTGATTGACCAGATTGTCCTCGGCCACGAGAATTTTCAGCGTCGGCAAGCTTGGCGCATCGCTGGCTTGCGCTTGGATGCCATCGGCGTCGGCGGCTAAAAGCTCCAGATCGAAGAAGAACTCGCTGCCACGCCCCAGTGTGCTGTTTACACCGATGGACCCGCCCATCAGTTCGACCAATTGCTTGCAGATCGACAGCCCCAAGCCGCTGCCGCCATAGCGGCGGGTGATCGAGGCATCGACCTGGGTGAAGCTGTCGAACAGGCCGGTCAAGGTGTGTTCCGGGATTCCGATGCCGGTGTCGATGACCGAGAATCGGAGCGCGTGCGCGTTCGCCGCCGCCGCCGTGCCGCTTCTCAACCCGACCTTTACCGAGACACCTCCGGCCTCAGTGAATTTCACCGCGTTCCCGACCAGATTCAGCAATACCTGGCGTAGGCGTCCCGGGTCTCCGGTCACGTAGGGGGGCGCGGTTTCCTCGACATCACAAGCAAGCGTCAGCCCTTTTTCCTCCGCCCGACCGGCCATCAGCGAGAGCGAGCCATCGACCATGCGTCGCAGGTCGAACCCGACCGCCTCGAGCTCCATTCTCCCCGCCTCGAGTTTCGAGAAATCGAGGATGTCGTTGAGGATCGTCAGAAGGTTTTCGCCGGATTCCAGCACGATGCCCGCGCGGTCCCGTTGCTCGGCATCTAGATCTGTTTTCAGCAGTAGTCTGGTCATGCCGATGACGCCGTTCATCGGCGTGCGGATCTCGTGGCTCATCATCGCCAGGAACTCGGACTTCGCGCGCGTGGCGGCTTCGGCCTGATCCTTGGCGTCGCTGACATCCGTCATGGCTTGTTTAAAAACCGATAGCGCGGCGGCCATTCCGCCGATCTCATCGCGGCGATTCAATCCAGGAACGTCGATATCATTGTCCCCATCCGCCACCGCGATCATGGCCTGACCCAGCTGATTCATCGGGCGAACGATCGTATACACGACCACGATACCGACCAGAGTGGCCAATCCGAGCACCAGGCCGACGATGCTCCAGGTTATGTAGCGGGTTTGATCAACGCCTCGTTCCGCCTGGAGCCAGAAACGATAGCCGTCCTCGGCGGCGGTTTGCACCAGAACGTCTAGATCCTCGCGTATCGAGGTGGCGAGTTGGTCGCGCCGAATGCGTTCCCGCTCCGGCTCGACTCCGCCGGTCATCGAAACCGCGCCCTGGGCGGCGGTCGACCAAAGCTTGATGTTCTCGCGAAGCTTGATAACAAGCGCGTTCGCCCGCTCGGACAAAGCGCGCTCCTGGACGATGTCCAGGTCGGTGAGAAACTCGTCCATCAATTCGCGCTGACGCGCTTCGTCGCGCCGATGACGCAGTTGCGCCTCGACATCCATGACGATGAAATCGGTTTGCGCGGCCCGGGCGAAGTTGATCGCCTGTAACGGCTTGTCATACATCGACTGGGCGAGGCCGCCGAGCATCCAGGTCGACACCAAGGTCGTCGACGCCAGGATCGCCGTGATGATAACCGCGACGATCAGCGCGATGATGAACTTGGCGCGGATCGACATGCCGGCCCGCTACTCGGTCACGGTGATTTGCAAACGCATCCGTGGATGAATTCGGCAACGAATCTTGGCGATCACGGCCTCGTCGAATGTCACGTCTAGGGTTTCCCCCGGCTCTTGAAGACCGATATCGAACTCGGCGCCCTCGGTATCGGAATACACGTTGTGGCCGTAGATATCGTTATTGATGAAGGTCACGGTGTCGCCAACCTTCACCGTGAGTTCCGAGACGCCGAAGGAACGTCCTCTCTGTTCGACGGAGAGAGTCGCCGCCCAAGCGGTTGCGGCGACGGCGCAAAGGGCCATCCCGGCCAGGGCTGCCACCTTTTTCATGATCACTCCCGGTTGTTCGAACATGGAAGAACGCGGTGTAAACAGTCTATGCCCGTGATGTTCGCGGGCCAAGGGCCGAGCGGGGCTATTCGACCGTCACCATGACTCGCATTTTAGGATGGATTCGACATCGGATATCGAAGTTTCCCCGAGCGTCGAGCACAACGGTTCCGCGATCGCCCTCCTCTTGAATGCCAAGATCCAGCCACCCCTTGGGGGCAACGGAGTAGACATTATGCGCATAGGGATCGCCGTTAACGAAAACCAACCGGTCCCCTATTTTGGCGGACAAGTTGGCGGCGCCGAAGGAGCGTTTTTTCTGAATGATCTCGTGAACGGCGCCGCCGGACGCGGCCTCGACCGCGAAACCGATCGCGCCGATCGCGGCGACCGTCATGCTTGCAACAATGAGATATCTCCCCATACCCATCGCCGTATCTCCGCCCATCAAACCTTATGTTCCAAAGGATATAGGCCAAAGCGGCGACCAATCCAGGCTTCGTGCCTCGCTTTGGATCGCAATGCCGTGATCCCGGTATGAATCCTCACCAGCCATGGTGTCCGCCATCGTTAAGTGTTGGCTTCCAGTGAATCTCGCAGTCTCTGGAGCTGGATTTCGTGAAATAGCGTGGCCTGAGGTCCGCTGTCCGGGCCGAAATAAAGCGCGATTTCGCGACAGAGCTGAAAAAAGCCCGGCCCAGGGAGGCGATCGCCCGCCCGGGAGACCGCGACCGCGGCGCGCAGCGGACGGCCGGCGGAGTGATCGGCGCGGATCATATCCTCCAGGGTGCCGGTTACGCTTTGAATGCGTCCAGGCGGCGGGATATCCGCCATATCGGCGATCTCTCGATAGGTGATCGTGCCGCCGCTACCAGCGACGGTCGTTACCACGTCAATGATCCGGCTCGAGAATGAGTTCAAGGGATGCGCCCTCGTTCGGTGACACGGCGGCCAGGTTACGATACAGGATTTGCGCGATACAGAACTGGTGCGCGATAGTGGCCTTAGGCCGTTCATAACACGACCGCTTTGGGAGTGACGCTGATTTCATGATTGTGGTCCGGTCAACGATTTTCAATATCGCCCTGGTCCTGGTGACCCTGGTTCTCGGGATTCTCGGATTGCCGTTGGTCCTGGGGCCGCGGCGTTGGATCTGTTGGTTGCGGGACTTCTGGATCCGGCTGGTGTTGTGGCTGTTAAGGGTGTCGGTCGGGCTCTCTCATCGCGTCGAGGGCATGGAGAACCTGCCCAAGGGCGCCTTCATGATCGCCGCCAAGCACCAATCGGCGTGGGAAACCCTGGCGCTTCACACGGTTTTCCAGGACCCGTCGATCGTCCTGAAGCAAGAGCTTTTGAAGCTGCCGGTTCTGGGCTTTTACATCTCCAAGGTCGGCATGGTACCGATCGATCGGGGCGCCGGCGGCGCGGCGCTGAAGTCGATGATGGCCGCCGCTCGCAAGGCATCCGGCGACGGGCGACCGGTTTTGATCTTTCCGCAAGGCACGCGGGTCGTTCCAGGCGCGGAGGCGCCCTATCACTCCGGGGTTTTCGCGCTTTATCGAGCCTTGAACTGTCCGGTCGTTCCGGTCGCGCTCAACTCGGGAAGATTCTGGTCCCGTCAGGCGTTTTTCAAGCGGCCCGGAGTGATAACCGTGCGAATCCTTCCTGCCATGCCGCGTGGAATGGATCGCAAGACCTTCATGCATGAGTTGGAAAACACGATTGAAACGGCGACCCGCGTGATCGACGCATCGAACCCGAGCTAGCGCCGATTATTTCACCGTGAGCTTGGAGATCTGGATGTTTCTGAGCAACTCGTCGTTGTCGATGATCTCACGGATCCGTTTCCAGATCTCGTTGCGAACGGTTTGAATGCCGTCGAAACCATTGAGGGCTTCCGGCGTCAGACTACTCAGATAAATGTTAACCGCGTCGCGAATTCGCGGCTCCTTCGGCTCGATGATCTCTTGCGCCGCCTCGTTCGGGAGTTCCAGCGAAAGGCTCAACAGCAGAAACACCGGCTTGCGGCGCTCGGAACGCAGTTGCACCACGAACTCGTCCAGGGTGAAGTAAATGCTCAGCTCTCCGGATTTCACGAAGGGGTCGGGCGGGAGGTCTTCCTTCGGTTTTTCCGGCTCCGCCGCTGCCATGCCCGGCGGCTCCCCGCCGAGGATAAGTTCCGGACCCACTCCGGGAATCAATCGGAGAAACAAGACACCGAGGCCCGCGCCGATGAGCAGAATGAGCGGTAGAATGAAGATGATCAGGATTTTCTTCATGGCGCCAGTTTGTCCGCGTCACGGGCTAGTCTAGAGATCCAACCGTCGTGGAAACATCATCCTCGACATCGCATCGCGACTGTACCACAGGCTGGAAACACTCCCCACTAAAACGCGCCGGCATTTCGAACGGAGATCTAACGCAACGCTGTTTGCGCGACGCGGATAATGCTACAATAGATGACATTTTAGAAATCCCGGAAACGAAGGGTCCCGGCGGAAGCATGGCGAGCGAAGACGTAACAGCGCGCAAGTGGCTCGACTATTTCATGAGTCAGCCAGGTTCCGAAGGGGAGGGAGCGGGCGGCGGCGACGGGGCCGTGGAAATCCCCGAGGCGCAATCCTTCGTGGTTGAGGTTCGAGGCGATGATATCTTGTTGCGGGTGCGTTTCGCCGATGGCCGCGAGCGGGCGTTCAAGATGGTTCCGGATGTCGCTCTGTTTCTGCGCGAGTATCTTACCGTCGCGTTAAAGAGCACCGAGGCCTACGGTCGCTCGGAGCCTTGAAGGCCGGGCCTGGACCCTACCGGCCGGCGGCGTAGCCTTGCATGCCGCGCGGGTTGGCGCCGGCCTTCAGCAGGCGACCGTCCCGGGCCGCCCCGGTTAGACGCCCTTCGGACCAGTCATCGCCAACCTCGACCTCGTGCCCGCGACGTCGCAACTCGGCGACCGTTGCCTCGGGAAATCTTCCCTCGATCACCACCTTCTTCGGCGTCCGGCCCCGAGGCCAGAACGAGCTTGGGAAGTGTTCGGTGTGAAAGGCCGGGCAATCGATGGATTCCTGGAGATTCATGCCATGGTCGGCATGGTGCAGGAACATCAGCGCGGACCACTGATCCTGCTGGTCGCCGCCGGGGGTCCCGAACACCATATAGGGCTCGCCGTCTCGAAGCGCGAGAGACGGGGATAGCGTCGTGCGCGGCCGCTTGTTGGGGGCCAGGGCCGATGGCGTGTTCTCGTCCAACCAGAACATCTGCCCCCGATTGCCGAGGCAAAAGCCGAGTTCCGGAATGATCGGAGAGCTTTGCAGCCACCCGCCGCTCGGCGTGCAGGAGATCATGTTTCCGTGCCGGTCGATGATGTCGAGATGCACGGTATCGCCGGTGGAAACACCTGTTTTGGCCACCGTCGGCTCGCCCACCCCCATGGAGGCCGCGGCCTCGACGCCGGAGCGATCCGCCGTCGCCATGCCGATTTCGACCCGGTGACCGTCGATGGCGCCCGGGCGAAGCTCGGCCGAGGCTTCCGAGGAAATCTGGGCGCGTCTGCCGGCGTTGTACGCGGCGCTCAGCAGGGTATCCATCGGAACGTCGACGAAATCCGGATCACCGTAATACGCCTCGCGATCGGCGAAGGCGAGCTTCGCGGCTTCGACGACGGTATGCACGAAGTCCGGGCCGGTCGGGTCCATTTCCGACACCCCCATGCCGTCGAGGATCGCGAGTTGCTGCAACAGCGCCGGGCCCTGGCTCCATGGGCCGGGCTTGCAAACCGTGTAGCGACCGTAGTCGTAGGTTGCCGGCGCGTCATAGCTCGCGCTCCAACCGGCCATGTCCTCTCCGGTAAGCAGGCCTCCATGGCGACGACCGGTGACGTCCATCACTTCTTCGGTTCGCATGAAGCTGTCGATCCGTTCGGCGATCCAACCCTCTGACCAGATCCGACGAGCCCGGTCGATGCGGGCCTCGCGGCTCCCGCCGCCGGTATCCGCCTCGGCGACGACGCGGGCATAGGTTTCGGCCATCACGGGGTTGGAGAAGATCGTACCCGGCGCCGGAGGCTTGCCGCCTGGCAGATAGAGCGCGGCGGAGGTCTTCCATTCACTGGCGAATAGCTCCCGCACGGTATCGATGGTCGCGGTTATACGCGGCACCACCGGATAACCATCGCGGGCCAGCGCGATCGCCGGCCCCATGACCTCGGCGAGGCTCATCGTGCCATGATCGCGCAGGAGCTTGAGCCAAGCATCGAAGGCGCCGGGAACCACCGCGCAGAGCAGGCCGCTTCCCGGGATCAGGTCGAGGCCCAGCTCGCCGAATTTGTCGATCGTCGCCGCCGCCGGTATCGGGCCTTGGCCACATAGGACGCGCGGCGAGTCCTCTCCGGCGACATGGAAGATCGCCGGCATGTCGCCGCCCGGACCATTCAGATGCGGCTCCACGACCTGGAGCGCGAATCCGGTCGCGACCGCGGCGTCGAAGGCGTTTCCGCCTTTTTCCAGTATGGCCATGCCGGTGGCGGTGCCGAGCCAGTGGGTCGTTGTGACGATACCGAAAGTGCCGAGAAGTTCCGGACGCGTGGTGAACATGAGACGGCTCTGAGTTGGTTGTGAGGTCGCTGGGACGGTTGAGACTATAGGGGCCATGCCGGGTTTCGAGCAACATCGGAGAGACAGTGGCCGGTGCATCGAAAGCGGGCGCATCTTGACAATAGATGTAATTTTATCTATATGGGAGAGACCCTATAAGGGGGTGTTGGCCCGGAAGTTGCTTATTCATTCGAGTAGGCGCACTATCGGGCAACTGCAGAAGCAGGAGAGAAAGAGCATGCTGAACGCGGCAGGCGCTCTTGGAATTCTAGGTGGCGGCGGAGGCGGCGGTGGATCGTCGGTCTCGGCGCTCGCCCTTTTTAAGCAAATCCGTCAGAACGAAGTTCAGTATCGGCAGCAGTTCCAAAACCGCGCCGACGTTCAGAAGGAAATCGAGAATTTCAAAAAGCAGGCCGGGAAGATTAAGGATGTCGACGAGCTGGTCAACGACCGCCGGGTGCTCGGGGTATTGCTGTCGGCCTTTGGTCTGGACAGCGAGATCAACAATCCCGGCAAGCTGAAGGCGATCATCAATAGCGATCCCACGGACGTAAACTCCTTTGCAAATCGCTTGAACGACCCCCGTTTCGGCGAGCTCGCCGCGTTTGTCGACGCGCCGAACAAGGATCTCTTGAACCTGGTCACCGCCAGCAAGCAGCAAGAGGTCAGCGACAAGTTCCTCACCAACGAATTCCAGAAGGATGTCGGCGCGCAGAACCCGGCGGTTCGCGACGCGTTCTTCTTCTTGAACAAGATCAACTCGGTCGACAGCACGTTCGGCATCCTCGGTGATCTGCCGCTCAGAACAATCGTGACGACAACCCTGCGTTTGCCGCCACAGATCGCCAAGCAATCGATCGAGAAACAAGCGGCTCTGATCGAGGCGAAGTTCGATATCGGCCGCGCCAAGCTGGGCGGCCTGGATGAAACGGTTTCGAGAACCCGACAGGAAATTCTTGCCGATGACATTGCCGCGCTGGATACCGCGACGGCCCAGGTGACGGCGGCGGAAACCGCGATCTCGGCAATTCAGACCCAGTTGGAGACTATCCGCACGAAGCTCTCGGACCTTGCGAACGTTACCGACGTCGCGGGGGTCAACGCCGCCGAGATCCCGATACAGCAAGCCGCGCTTCCCGATCTCATTCGGCAGTCCGGGCTGATCGCCGCCGCGAATGACGCCCTCTCACAGGCCACGCCGATCTTTGAAGAGCTGGACGGCTTGTTTCAACAACTTCGCGATGCCGAGGATCAGGACGCGGTTGACGTGCTGATCAATCAGTTTACCGCGGCCGCGGACAAGATTCTCGGCAATACCGGCCTGATCAACAGTGCGACCTATACGGATCCCGATACCGGAAACACCGAGAACCTGTTCCGACCGACGGGGGATGCGGGCCTCGGCATCACCGCGATCACCGACAGCAAGATTTCCACCACGGTCAAGAGCGATGGAACGGCGGTCGTCACCACGGGGTTTGATCTGACCTCGTTCCTCGCGAATTTGCAGTCCGCGCGAGATCAGGTCGCCGCCACGACCTTCGCCAATCTCAGCGCCGACGTCGTCGCCGCCGAGGCGAGTTTCGACTCCGCCGAGACCGATTTCAACAGCGCCACGGTCCAGAACGGCGTGAATGTCTCCAGTTTCAGCGGCACGACCAATTCGGTGGGGTTTGCCCATTCCTTGGGAACCCAGGCATTGGCCGGCGGGATTTCCGCCGTCGATGACGCCGTTACCCGTGTTGCCTCGGCCCAAACCTTGCTCGACGAGATCCGTCAGTTGGCGATTGACGCGGTGGAGGTCGACGCTGATCTGGTGGCGATCAACGAGAGCTACGCGATCAAGGTTTCGGCGTTGCAATCGGCGATCAATTCGCCGGGCTCGGTGACCGACGGAACCAGCACGATTACCTTCGATAATCTGCTGACCAGCGGCACGACCGACTATCTCGCCGAGACCGGCGTATCGGTGCGCGCCAACGGAGGTAATCTCGACACCTCGATCCTGGCGGCGCTGCCCGCGTCGATCTCGGTCGCCAACGCCTCGACCTTGAAGGACGATATCGACAACACCTACCGTCCCGCCGCCGCCGCGGTTGCCCAGAGCTTGGGACGGGACCGGACGACCTTTGAATTCGTGGCTAATGTCGCGGACCCGCAAGGCGCGCTGGACGCCGAGATTCGTCAACTTACCACGGATCTAGACCAGCTGATCGCGGCCGCCGAGGAAGAAGGCAAGAATCTCATCCAACCCTTTGCCAGTGATCTGCGGATCGCCTTGGGGTCGGTGGGCACGGTCTTGACCGTCGCGGCCCAGACGGGTTTCAAGGATTCCTTCAATAGCGCGCTATCGAGTTTCTCCTACACGGTCCTCAACGGCGGAAGCATCGCCGAGCGTACGTCCTTGTTGAATGACGCGCTTTTCGCCGCCGGTAGCACCGCGAGCAAGCTCAAGGGCGAGAAGTTCGCGCTCGACATTCAGAGCAAGATTCTGGCCGAGGAAAGCGGCGCGTCGTCGGTAGCCGACTCCACGTTCCTGAAGCCGCTGGAAAACACCGCCTACGCCGTCAAGTTCATCGAGCATTATCTGATCCAGAAGGATCTGGAAGCTCAGGGCGCCACTCTTGGTCCGGTGAACACGGATGCCGCGCTTGGCGGCTTGGTTCGCAGCATCGCGCCGAGTTCCGGTCTGAACCTGAATCTTTTCTCGTAGCAGGCTGTTTTAAGCACCGGCGAAGCACTCCAGACCCTTCGAGACGCCCATTCGGGTCTCCTCAGGGTGAGTGGTGTTGGTTTAACACTTTAAAATTAAAGGTTGGTCTCACCCTGAGGAGCACGCAAAGCGTGCGTCTCGAAGGGTCTTTGCTCGGTTTTTTAACCTCCTGGACCGCGTCACGTCCCGGAAACTAGGGGCGCGGTTAGGCGTCGCAGGGTCGCCAACATGCTGAGCGCCGTGATTTTTCCGGTCTTCGGGTTCTCATCGCTTGGAATGTTCTCGATCGTCATGGTGAAGCGCGCGCTGTCGGCCTCGACGGTGATGGTGTGCATGTTGCGGTCGACGCCGGGGTCCGCCCAGATCTGAAGCGTCGTGCGGTCCGGCCCTATCCCGGCGAGGCTGAGGGCGGCGGCGACATTCACATTCGCGGGAAAGCCGATCGCGCCGGCCCGGGCCGTGCCCTCGAACACGAGTTTCGGCTCGTTCAATCCATCAACGGATATGTTGTTTTCCACCAAATGCGGCGCGCCCTTCAAGCCATTGGGCGGCTTGCGGGTCTTGAGGGTCACGCTCTCGACCTCGCCCTCGGCGGCGGCCCGCATGGCATCGAGGCCGATCAGGGCGCCGGTCGGCACGATGATCCGGGCGCCGGTTTCGCCGGCCTTGTCCACCAGATCCATGCGGGGCAGCAGCGCGCCGACGCTGGCGGGAATGAAAATCCGACCGGCGGCGACCGCGGCATCGGCGACCTCCGCGAATACCGCCGCCGGCGCGCATTCGACAATGACATCGCAGCTCTCGGAAAGCCCGGCCAGGGTGGTAATCGCCGGCATCGCCGACAGGTCGGCCAGATTGCGCCGCGCCTTATCATGATCACGCGCCGACACCGCCCCGAGACGCAGGCCCGGGATCAAGCCATCGTCCAGGCTTTTCGCGATCTTGAGGCCAATCGCGCCGAGGCCGCCAATTCCAACACTAAGCTCGCGCGCCATGTGATCGCTCCCGATCGTTTGGTTTCCCGGGCCATTTATAGGCTTTCGGATGTCGGCACAAAACGACTTTGTGGACCTGGTTCGTCGCTAGCGTGTAGGGTTCCAACCCATGACGATGCGTTTCCCGATCCTTTTCGCCGCCGCGTTTGCCTGCCTGCTCGGCTCGCCTGGCCTGGCTTGGGCGGAAGCGCCGAAATGCAGGAACATCCGGCTGGCCGTTCCCCATGCCGTGGGCAGCGCGACCGACATGGTCATGCGCGCCTATGCCGAGACGATAAACCGGCGCGGTTCGGGGCCGCTGATCCGGGTCATCAATGTCACCAAGAAATCGGTGATCTGGGAAGGGATCTGGGCCAAGGCCGATGGGTGTAGTCTTCTCGCCACCAGCCAATCCCTGGTCGCCGAACATCTCGCCAACAAGCGCAAACCGAAATGGGAACGTCTCAAGCCGATCGCGATGATCTCGCGAACGCCGCTATTGGTCGTGGCCAGGGGCGACATGAAGGACGCGACCCTGGCCAATGTCGTTGAAAAGGCGCTGGGGGATCCGAACGCCATCGGTATCGGCGAGTCGCGCAGCCCGCTTGAGCGAATGATGCTTATGTCCCTGGAGGACGTGACCGGCGCCCGGTTCCGGATCATGACCTACAATACCGGTCGGGAAAGCTATACGGACCTGTTGGCCGGCAAGCTTGATATCGGGATTATCTCGGTCACCGCCGCCAAACGGCGGCTCGATCAGAAGGAATTGCAAGCGCTGGCCATCACCACCGAGGAGCGGAGCGCCATGCTGCCGGGGGTGCCGACCTTGCGGGAAGAGGGCATATCTGGCGGGTTCAGCGTTGATCGCGGCATCATGGCGCCGAAGGAACTCCCGGAGGAAATCGCCACCGAGATCGCCGGCTGGTTCGAGAAGGCGTCCGAGGTCCCCGAATTGGAGGATCGTTTGGCCGAGCATGGCACGCGGCCGGTTTTCATGGGGCCGGACGCCTATACCCGCTACTTCGAGAACCTGACCGCGGACTGGCTTGAGATGATCCGCCGGGCGGCTGGAAAACAAATCCGCAGACAAGCCAGCTAGATTGCCATCGCGCCTCTGGTCTTGCCCGTCGGTTGCTCTTATTCTCGGCCACGAAATTCACATAGCTTTGGGGGACGCCGTGGAGATCCACAGCCCGTATCTTCTCTTCCTAGGTGACGCGCGCGACCAACTCGCCGCCAAGACCGCCAACGGCGTACGGGTCTGGCGGCCCGACTGGTGCCTGGGCCAACTACGTCTGCCCGGCTGCAACGCCGATTGCGGGGTGCCGGACATGTCCATCGAGGAAGCGGCGGCGGCCGGGGTGAAGACCGTTATTCTCGGCGTCGCGAACCGCGGCGGCGTGATCCCGGAAAGCTGGACATCGGAACTCGTCAAGGCCGTCGGCCTGGGCATGGATATCGCCAGCGGCCTGCACACAAGGATCACGGAGATCCCGGAACTCGCGGCGGCGGCCAAGGCGAATGGGCGCGCTCTGCATGACGTGCGCCAGCCGACCCGGGATTTTGACGTCGCCAACGGTATCAAGCGTCAGGGCAAGAGGCTGTTGACCGTGGGCACCGACGTTTCCGTCGGCAAGATGTTCACAACCCTGGCGATCGAGAAGGAAATGCGGGCAAGGGGCATGAAGGCGGATTTCCGCGCCACCGGCCAGACCGGCATCTTCATCGCCGGCTCGGGCGTGTCGATCGACGCGGTGATCGCGGATTTCATTTCCGGCGCCGTCGAATGGTTGGCCCCGGAGAACGAACCGGACCATTGGGATCTGATCGAGGGTCAAGGCTCACTGTTCAACGTCTCCTATGCCGGCGTGACCATCGGACTGATTCATGGCGCCCAACCCAACGCCCTGGTGGTCTGTCACGAAGCTGGACGCCCGCATATGCGCGGCATGCCGCATTTTCCACTTATCGATATCCCCACATGCATCGAAGCCAATCTCCAGGCCGCGCGGTTGACCAACCCTGACGTGAAATGCGTGGGCGCGTCGATCAACACGGTCAACCTTTCCGAGACCGAGGCGCGCGACTTCTGCAAGCGCGTGTCCGACGAGACCGGGCTGCCGACGGTCGACGCGCTGCGCGACGGTGTCGCGGCGATCGTCGACAATATTTAGGGGCTTGCGAAACGCTCCCATCGGTTTTGGAGGTTCCCCATGGCACGAGTACTGTCCGTCTCCCGCGACGCTTGGCCGCTCGCGAGCGTGTTTCGTATTTCGCGGGGGCCGCGCACGGTTTCCGAAGTTGTCGTCGCGGAAATCACCGATGGCGCCGTGGTTGGTCGAGGGGAGTGCTTTCCCTATGCTCGCTATGGTGAATCCCTGGATAGCGTCGAGGCGCAAATCCGTTCCG